>ERZ1673736.38-NODE-38-length-193556-cov-18.969731_pt1 | contig 193556 bp, 246 predicted proteins | sample MGYA00580212_ERZ1673736 | MGnify/ENA primary metagenome ERZ1673736 (study PRJEB41218, sample SAMN15661752) | gut metagenome | host: Homo sapiens | place: Canada: London | collected 2015-08-20/2019-03-30 | study: EMG produced TPA metagenomics assembly of...
TATTACCTCATGGAAGAGGATTTAAAAGTAAAAGCAACAGAGTTAGGAAAAGAGTTTGAAGATATCGAGGAAGTGTGGCTGCTCCATGATGTTATTATGGTAGTAGGTGGCAATCACTCCGAGATCGTAAAGAAATCGCAGTTCGATGGTTACTATGTTGGCCACTGCCGCAAGAATACTTCTATTCATGATCAGATAGAAGAGGAAGGTGTTCTGTTATACAAGCGATAAGTAAATCCCTGCGTACTGATTTCATCACATTGTCGGAGTTTGTCAGGAAATTATCAGATGGTGAGTACGCTGAATACGAGTTACCTGTACGCAGGTGGTTATTAAGCTACGCGTTGATATCACTGTTAGGATGTGTACATCAATGCAGTAATTCCATCACAGTCAATGAGACGAGAGAATTTAAATGGACAGGATACACGAAGTTACGCAAGATGGTCGATAGCGGATTAGTCATATGGAATTCAGCTATTGAGTTGTGTGGCTATAACCACCAGATAGACGGCGCTCAAGCAAGCAACGCTTTAAACTGGTTGTACACTTATCGTAACGGTGTGGCGCACTGTGGTGTAAACCATGCCCGTTACTGTTTACAAGTTTTAGAGGGAGATAAGGAGACTGAGAAAATTGTGCAGATAATCTTAGTCTATATGTTCATTCTAATTAACACATGTGTAGAAGCTTACAGTGCAGAAGAGCAAGAAGACTATGCTGTATGTTTCGCTGAGTTAGTGGAGGTATTACATGCATGATTTAGATTATCTGGTAACACTTACCAGATTAGGTCACTTCCCTACGGAACTATCCCGTCAGATAGCCGTGGAGAAAGGAATCAATACAGTAGAAGCTCTTAATATATTTGTTGAAGGGGAAGAGCGTATACGTAAGGTAGCTGATGCACTGCCGGATATCTACAGAGAATTGGATCCGGCTATACGTAGACAGCAAGCAATAGACTATCTTAAGAGAATGGAGGAGAAGTAATGGCTATCTATGGAATAGACTTGGGAACGACTAACAGCCTACTTGGGGTTGGCGATAAGTTACTCACGGGGTTAGTGCCGTCAGTTGCTGATATTGACGCTAAGACTGCTGGAGCTGTCAACCTAAGCAATCCAAATGCTGTAAGATCGTTCAAGGTAGATATCTCGATGGGACTGGAAGGACTACAGTCAATCGTAGCTTCAACGGAAGTTCTCAAGCAGTTAAAAAGGGAAGCTGGGTTAAAAGGCACGATACAGGCCGTAATCACTGTTCCTGCTGATTTCGATGACAGTCAGAGACGTGCCACGGTGGAAGCTGCTAAGCACGCTGACATTGAAGTAGTGTCGCTCGTGAATGAACCTACAGCAGCAGCAATGTACATCACACAGGGAAAGAAAGAAGTTGCAGTCGTATTCGACCTTGGAGGAGGCACATTCGATGTATCTGTTATCGACAGTCGCTTTGGTAACTTCGATGTGCAGTATTCTGCTGGAGATCCAAAGTGTGGAGGAGATAATCTTGACCAGCTCATTCTTAGGTATTTCTGTAAGCAAGGTAAGTTGAGTTTATTCAGACTCGATAAATCAGCTAAGATGGAGCTACGGAAGCTTTGTACAGAAACAAAGATTCGTATGCAGAAAGAGCGTAAGAACTTTGTCGTAGATTTAAAAGCATTTGGTGGAATTAAGGTAGACTTCACTGAAGATGTCTATATTCAGCTCATGAAGTCAGCTTTCATGAAATGTATTACATTACTGCACAGAGTAATCAACAGCTCTTTGGAAGTAGGTTCAAAGTATGATTTAGTACTGGTAGGTGGTTCAACACGGTGTCCATATTTGAGGGAGTGGATAACTAAAGAAGTCGGGCAGAAACCAATCGACATTACCTACGACCCAGATAAGGCTGTAGCCTACGGAGCAGCGTTATACGCCAAGATGGTAGAAGATGGAGAAATCGACTACATGGTCTCCGATATCACAAAAGCGTTATCTATCGGTCTGCAGGACGGAACGGTGCAGAACATAATCCCTGCTAACAGTAAAGTACCGATCGAGGAAGAGATTATGTTGAGTAACCCAGAATCGGCTGATTGCTTATCGCTTGCGTTATATCAGGGCGATAGCGGGTTAATCGTTAACAACTCTTACATCGGAAAGCTCATATATGACTATGGTGAAACCAAAGCCCCATACGCAGGTAATGTGTTTGTTACTGTTAGTGTCGAAGCTTCCGGTATTGTGAAGTTATCCTGTAAAGAATTAGGGAAGAAAGCTGTCACAAAAGAGTTGGTGATCTCATGATTGTGGGCACAAAGGATGTATCACCCGAAGAAGTCCGTAAGCATTGTCGAAGTGTGACAGCCCTAACTAGCTTTTGTGTAGAGTTAGTGCCGAGACTGTTCAGACACGACGAACGGATAGTATCCAATCAGAAGTACCTCGTAGCTCTTATGGTGAGAGATTTAAAATCAATACCATACGAGACCCGCAGGAACTTATATGAGGGATTACTCGAGGGGGTCGCCATAACAGGGGTCGCCAATGAGGTCTACGATGTTGATTATCTAATGTCGCAGATAGATATAGATAAGCTTGCGACATTCGTAAACAAAGGAGGGGTAAGATGAGGGTATTTGAAGATGAGATACGTTTCACCGAAAACACTTTTTATTTGTGCGGTGATAACTGTAATGAAATCACGGTATCAGTAAATGAGACATTTTACGCCAAGCTTCGATGGTTATTAGAATCAGGCTGTGATACTATATTAGATTATGAGGACGAAGATTTTGAGATATTCTTCGGACCGTATATTATGCGCGACACTACTGGCTACGTGATTCAGGTTATAGATCGCAAAACCAGAGATGTCATAACCAGTAGATATCCGTTTGGGATTATTCATCTTGAAGATATTAAGAGAGACCTTAGGAGGGTATACAATGGCTAAACGTAGAAAGAGAACTTATACCAAATCTTGTAGAGCGTTAATTACCAAGGAAATGTGGGTGTTATTACAGGAACTTAAGGTTAAAGAAAGAAGATCGAAAGCTTCCATCATTAGGTCGGCAATCACAGAGTATTATGAGAACCACTCTAACTAGGAGGCTTTCTTATGTTGAGAACAGAATTGGAAATATTATCAGGTAAGCTGATACAAGGCGACTTAACACCCGTTGTGTATTCGCTCATTAAAGACAGTCCTTTCCTAGATGATATATTCTTGTATAGTTCGATACAAAGGGAGGACACAGCAGATGTTAATGAGGAAAAAGTTTCCGGACATGCCAACAACGACAGTAACAGCAGACCTGCTTTCGCGGTTTGGCTCTCCGACGAGGTACAGTCTATCTCCATACCAAGGAATGAGATCGATGCTCAAAGGGAAGTACGCAGACCTTCTAAGCGTTCCAAACCTAGAAGCGATTATCCGAGAAAAAGATGATTTTGAATTCTGCAAAGATGAATTTGTATGTACGTATGACACCCATGCATTAGGTGGTATAACTGAACAGTGTACGGGCATGGCGATTGTAGGTGAAGAAACAACTCAGGTTGGATTTGCCGCTAAGCCTACAGATTTAATGCCACCTAGTTATCTTATGCGATTCGAGGATCAGATTCCTGAGGAGAATATGCGAATCTTTGTGTTGCACGTACTCAGCAATACAGTGCGGCAAGGCAAACTTTATAAAGACTATTTGAAGGAAATGGAGGTGCAGGAGAATACTTTTGACACCGGAGATGGTGAAGATGAAATCAACGCTAACGAGTTACAAAATGATTATACAGGAGATAAAGCTGGCGCTGCTGAAGTAGCTAAAGCTAAGAAAGATTTAGCATACTGTCTGTACAGATTAAATCTGCTTAGCGGCGTGTGTCACATCAATATGCTGTCTTTGATATTCGCATATCTTGTCGCTAACCCAACGCAGGCAAGTAAGCGAATTGGGCCTTCTAAGTTACTAGCAGCAAAGCCTGTCTATTACTCAGACCAGCACGGTAATTGTACCACTGTAATTACGGATGAAACTGATAGAAGTCTCCGTGCTGCTTATGGTCTCATTAACAGTTCTGATGTAGAGAAGTTCAAGGAATTCAGGTCTGATATCAGGAAGACTTTCAAGTGCATTCATACTTTGAGAATCAATCCAAGAGCAGACGATCCTGCTCTGTATACACATGAGTTCTGTAAGAGGATTGCTCACGATTATATGATAGATAACTGCAGCTACGTGTCGCGTAAGTTTGGAGGATACAACAAAGACGTACTGAGTCAGTTACGTGGAATGTCTTTAGACATGGTTGTAAATAATAGTATCGAAACACGTATTGACCCGGAAGAAACTATCATCAATTTAATATGCTCAACGCTGTCAGTGCCAGAATCTATCTACAGGGCATTCTCCACAAAATACTCTGGATTGTACGCCAATGACTATTATAAGTTATTGGAGTTGCATAAATCAGATGCTATCATTGAACTCACTGGAGATTTGGCAGGTATGCAAACGGATGAAGCCGGATTCTACCTGTCAGTAATAGGAGAACCTTACACCATAGATATAACCAATATCATACGTGTGCACAAGAGCTACACGACAATGCAGGCTTATATCCATCGAAGCGGGTGGGTAGTCTGTCTGCCTACCGGTCCAGCGCTTGTCATGGCTAGACTGGATAACTTCGTCAAGAACTTCGACATACAAGATGTTGGTCATATCGAGTGGCAGTTATTTACAGTAGATGAAAACAGTTAACATAACAGACTTAACGGCAGATGATTTAATGCGGCTGATAGATGAGGGAGAAAGGTTTTATGTCAGAACAAGTAGTAAAAGCAATCTATTACCCGACTGTGTACCTAACGCTAGACGAGACGCGTTTTGGTTCAAAGAGACTCCGGCAGCCTGCAAACCCATACGTGGAACCGTTGAAGAATAAGAAGATTCTTGTGAAGATAGACTTACTGGAGGGACTGAAGGAAGTCTGGGGTGAGTCTATCCTCATAGCCAGAGACAATATCTATAAGATAGTATCTGGAGATGTAGACGATGATACGTATCATAAGTTAGTATGCACGTATTACAGAACTCACTCATCTTTCGCAAACTTCATTGACTACTGTTACATGAGTCGATCTGAGGAAGAGCCGTTCATAAAGAAGTTTGTGGAAGAGACAAGAGCAGTGATAAGGAATTATGGATTACTTGTGGAGGATTTAGTGATGAATAAGTATGGCGGTAACAAGTTCCTGCTCGAGGATCACGAGTACCGATACTACGCTGTGCATCCTATATGTGATTTAACAAAACTGAAGGGAGTGGATTACATCCAATGATGACACGTGGTATCTATATGGATTACGATGGAGTCATCCATCAGTTTTATGAGGCGGAGTCTAATCAGTATTACCGATTAGATATTTGCAAGCAAGGCACACAGTTTCAGGTAGACCCTTTCGGTGTAGAGTATTCTATATACCGAAAGAAAACCACAATGGAGTTTGGTGACAAAAAGATTTACGAGGAATATAAGAAACTCCGAGAAGCTATATATAACACGCGTGGAAATGAAAGGACAGAATCTTTGTGGTCGGAAGGTAGTTATTACCAAATGACCTACTCGGATAATGACAACAAACATTTCCATGCTAAGACAACGATGTGTAATGGCACACTAGCTGAGTATGAAGCACATCTTGATGTTTACTTCATCAAGTACTCAGTATCACAGGAACAGCCTGTGAAGATGGAGCCATTAAACATCATGCAGTATAAAGAGAAAACTCTCACTATGGGAAATGATCATGAGAGTTACACAACACCGTATTACCCGTATGATGTACTAATCAAGAGATACGACTTACAGCATATTCTCGACATGGACCTAGTGGTCGCTGACACAGAGGAAGTAGCGGAGCAGCGACTTAAAGAGTGGTACGAGTCAGACGCTGAATACAAGGGATTCGATACGGAGACCACTGGTCTTGATATTTGGTTGCACGGTACAGATAGATTAACTGGTATTATCCTATCAATCGACGATACATCGGCAACCTACTTCCCATTCGGTATGAATAAAATCAACAACCTATCTAAGGAGTTTTTGGATAAGTTGATGAAGTGTTGTATCGAGCAGGAAGATAGACTAGTGGCTCACAACAAGAAGTTCGACCGGCAAGTTATGATGATGGAGGGTTACGACTTACGTGTAAAGTGGGATACAATGATAATCTCATTCATGCTTAACCCTGTAACAACTCGAGGCGCTCATGCATTGAAAGAGTTGATCGACAGTATATTCGGAGAAAAGTTCTTGGAACTTGATGAGATTTTCATTTCATCAGCTAACATCGACTTTAGTGTGTTGGATATCGACATAACTAGGATATACGCTTGCCCCGACTCAATCAACGCAGTAAGACTTCTTAAGCATCTGAAGCCACAGGTACCGGATATCATGTGGCCAATCATTAACATTGAGATGGCTCTCGCAGACCTTAAAGCAGATCAAGAGTATTATGGTATCAGGGTTGATGTACAGAAGTACAAGAGCAACTATGAGAACTGTAAGTATATACTCGACATGCTACTAACCACATTTAGACGCATGACGCATGAGGATGGTAATATTGGTTCTCCAGATGTTCTCTCAACTCTGCTGTACGACAAGATGGGTTGCAAGGTTTTAATGCGAACCAATACCGGTAAGAGATCTACATCCGGTAAGGCGATTGATAAGTTAGCTAGACAGAAAGCTGACAAGCCCCACAATATTACACAGAACATGGTAGACCTGAATGGTAAGGTTATCATTAAGGCTAAGGACTTGGCAAACTCAAAATACCCGGCACTCGTTATACTTTCAAAGTATCGTGAGTATGTAAAACTTTCCACAGCTTTCTATGCTAGATTCGAAAGGACTATGAGCGTAGGCAGAGTGCATTTCTGGGTAAACCAGAACGGCGCGTCATCTGGTAGACAATCATCTCCAATGCATCAGTTACCGCCAGAATTGAAAAGTGTAATATTATCAGATTCACCTACAAAAGATTTGTGGGGACCTGACTATTCTCAGGTAGAGCTGAGGTGGATTGCTGGACTTGCCAAAGAGAAAGATTTGGTGGAGATGTGTAAAGATCCGAGCAACGATATCCATCGAGTTTGTGCATCACTTATTACCGGAAAGGAAATGTGGGAAATCACAAAAGCCGAGCGTTCTATCAAGAAGAGAGTTAACTTTGGTGTAGTTTACTTAATCTCAGGTTACGGACTAGCAGGACAGATTTATGGTCCAGGCTATAATGAGGAGCAGGTAAAATACTGTCAAGAGCAGCTTGATGCGTTCTACAAGAGATTTAAGCGAATCGATTTGTATTTGCATGAGAACGCAAGAAAGGTTCGAGAGCGGGGCTACATGCAGACAGCTTTTGCTCGAATCAAATACTTCAAGGAGATATTTGACCCAGATATTACGCAAAGGAAAAAAGCTTCATTGGTGCGTCAGGCTAACAACATGCCTGTACAGGGTTCCGCAGCTGACCTCATGAAGATAGCCGAAGTAAACTCTTACAATTACATCAGAGCGAAAGGCTGGAACAACCCGGGCAGTGATGGTTTACCTCAGGTAAGAGTGATGCTTTCGATTCATGACGAGATGCTTATATCAGCTGACCAGAGCATACCCATGGAAGAAATCATCACGATGATTGCGAAGTGTATGCAGGTAGATGTTGACGGTTGTCCGCCATTCTTCGTATCACCGGCTCGTATGGACAACTGGGAAGGACACTCAGACGATTCCCTTGCTATACCAATTCCATACAGAGACATTCTGATAAGTGATTACGCAAGAACAGGTAAATCAGTTTTCCAGCGATCGTTCTACGAAGTAGGTTTACCTAAAGAGAAGATGATTGAGTTACTGGAAGACAAATCGTTCATCAGGGATAAGGTAGAGAAGTATCTTCCATACGCGACATTTACCAAGCTGTACGGTGACTATAGTGATGAGTTGGACGATAAGCACGAGCACAGAGCGCTAGAAGCGTTTATACAGTCTGGTAATACAAGATACTGCGATGACAATTATGTGGAGAAATTATCTACGTATAGAGATGGAGTACTTCACGATTACATGAATGACTTGATCGTTAAGTATGGACCTGATCCGCAGAATGTCGCGGATCACGTGAGACACCCATCATTAACACACGACCTTATTGACAGATTCTCAGACGATATGCGCGGTATGGACTTAGACCATGTAGGTCAAATCAGTTTCGCCACAAAAGCTTATATGGAGTCAGCAACAAATCAGCACGTAGAACCTGAGCCTGTAGAGATAGTACAGGAGACAGACACTGAGCTGTGGTATGCGCAGACAGAGAATCTATATCAATTCGATAAAGACGGTAATATCATTTACGAGGAAGATGTTGAAGAGGACGAGGATATTGATGTCCTGGATGACCCCGACTATATTCTTTACAGAACGGAAGGGAAAATCTACAAAGTATGGAGGCTCATGGATAAGATATTGCTTGACGTCAATCAGCTCTCTACAGACAATATAAACAAAGTAATCGCACGAGTTTGGCAAGACCGAGACTCAGACGGTTTCTATAGTGTTTATTTAGTGTTAGACGGTAATATGGTTAACACGGGATTCAAGGTAGAGGATTTAAATACAGAGGAGGTGTCAGATCTTATAACAGGACTGGAGAAAGTATCATGAGACAAAAACTTATAATATACACTACGACAGCCATAATAGCAATTTGTATTGCAACAGCGGCTGTTTACGGAATGGCTAAGATGGGATTCTTAGACAAAGATAAGTTCACGGAACACGTAGAGTGTACTGTAGTAGGAAGCGGAGAACAAGCAGCCATTGGAGATGTATTCATCTTTAATATTGATGGTCTTAAATCCGTAAAAGTACAAAAGTCCCAGTGCTTTAACATGGAGGATGTCAAACAGGGAGATACATTCAAAGCTGTGGAAGTTTATGACGAGAATGATGTTCTCCAGTGCATAGTTAAAGTCACTTATTGAGGTAAGTATGAAAGTTTACACTAGCTGCTATTGGAGATACCACGGGCGGAATGGTGTGCAGATTACGCCATCGAAACCTTCGGATGGTTATGTGTATAGAGCACTACCAAGTTTATATCCGTCGTGGCCAGCTATTAAAGCTTGGAATGAGGCCAAGTATTTAGATAAGGACAGTCCTAAACGAAAAAGAGTTTGGGATAAACAAGCTCAGATGTATTGGCAACAACTGACACGCTTAGGTGCAGAAACTGTAATTAGCACGCTGCACGATGGTGATGTTTTATTGGGTTGGCATGGAAAACAGAGTGAATGTTTTCGCAGTGTCCTTGCCGAGTTTCTGAGAAGAAATGGTATTGATGTGGAGGAGATATAGATGGTCGATAGATCAGGATTTTATATCAACAGAGATAAAATATGCAGAGTAGATGTTAAGATTGATTGGAATCTTGGATTTGATAAACTCGCGAAGGAGGCTTACGTAGCAGAGTTAATTACTGAGCTGAGCAAAGTATGTCCGGGTATGGATATTGCCGAAGTCACGTCAGCTTCACCTAACGAGCACACTCGCATGTTATCTCCAATCTTCATAGAGTACCGAGGTGGCACGTCAATGGAGGACTACTATCGATTCGTCAATAAAGACTACATGGCTCTGCGTTTGGGGATTGATAAGAGTTTTGTGTTCCCGCATTTTTATTGTTCAAATGCGGTGCACATGCTGCCACTCATCAGGTTATTCGATATATTCACAGATGTATTCTACAATCCGACAAAGCCAGGAGGAACGCAGGCAGAAGCTTGTGCTATTCTCAAACTACTGGATAAGGAGAATAATTTAAACATACTATCTAATCCTCCACTATTTCAGAAGTGGTGTTTAGAGCGTATGTCATATAGGAGGTAGGATATGATATGCTATACAACCTTAGATGGGTTTGTTATAGAACGAGTGTTTAGAGGCAATTGTGCTACAGCTGAGACATGTAGAAAGAGGTTAGCATCAGCGAGACCGGAGGCTCATATTAGGTGTGCTCCAGATGTTATAAAAAGTAAAACTCTATATGACGCTTGTTGTGAGTTAACACCTTTGGCTGAGGACGCTGAGACTGGTGATTGGTTCGTAAGCTCAAATCAACTATCGGCGAAGTCGTTAGCCGTCTTGTCAGTTATCAGTAACGAGCACAATTGGCGAATATTGCAAAGTGAGGAGATGTTCTCCGAATGGGCTAAAAATAAAGTGAGGTGATACAATGCCGATTTACGGGCAGGGAGATACGTACGAAGAGGAAGAAATCGAAGATACAGAAGAGACTGTAGAAGAAGCCGAAGAGAAACCAGCTAAACAGAAGAAAAGTTTCTCAGTCAATCCAAAGATAATCGGACTTAGCTGTGCTGGAGTAGCGCTTGTGTTAATCATCGGAGCAGTACTTGTTTGGTCCGGAGTACAGAAAGACAAAGCGCAGCGGCAGGCAAATGCTGATGCTGTATTCCAGAATCTGAAAGATCAGGAAGAGTTGCAAGAGCGTAATCCGGAGTTATTCGAGGAGAGTGGGGAGACTCAAGCAGAGCAGCAACCTGTAGTTCAGCAGAGTAGTGTGTCGTACTCTAAGAAAGAGGTAGAAGCTCTCAGACTATGGGGTTACACGGCAGACGAGATCGAGATATCCTCTAGAGATGGCATACCAGCTAAGACACTTGTTGATCAGGCTAAGTTCGATAGGCAGCTTGCACAGAAAGAAGCACTTGATGCAGTGAGAGATACTGCATCTCCGGAATATCAGGAGCTGCTTAACAAGACTTGGCTCGGTGGCGCTCCATTAAATCTGGATGCTGTAGACCCGAATGTTATCTATAACAACACAAGCAGAAAGATGAATGTGGACTATGAGAAATGCGGAGCACAAGGATCTCAGTTATTCCTTAAACTCTACTTAGACGATGGGACAGCTGCGTTTATGACTGTAACTCCGAATAGATGGAAAGAGTTAAATGACTCTGGAAACATCGTTGTTGAGGTTACCTGGAGGGAAGCTGGAGAACTGAGAATCGTGACTGATGTGCACGAGGTAAGAGTGGATCAATGAAGCCAATCTTAAGAATATTACTTGTACTCATAGCCATAGCGTCCATATTCGTACTCATGTTTATGCTACAAGATAAACCTATCGTAGGGGAAGTCAATGACGCTACTATGATATTATTTCCTAACGGAGGTTAGTGCTATGATATTAACAGCTGTTAATAAGGACATACCGGATTGGTTACGCCCGTATATGAAAGAGTTCTGTGACTGCGGATTACCAATAGCGGATGATGGTCCTATTGATGCTTACGGGAAGATGAAGTTAACGCAGAGGTGGTGTGTGAACTTAGAATGTCCGTACCATATGGCTAATAAGATTGTTATGCTAGCTGAGAGATTCGGCGTAACTGGAGTTGGAATAAAGACAGCTCAGGATATGGCAATCGGATTCAAGTTCAAGAATCACTTGGAAGCGTTGAGATTCTGGTTCCCTGAGAAACCAAAAGTGTATCTCTATGAAGTTGGAGAGATGGCTTACATCTACGGTGTTAAATCTATTTGGAAAGACTTATTAGGTGGGTATACTTCGTTTGAACAGTTCTTTGCAGAAAATCCATACTGTTCAGTAGATGAAGTTAGGAACAACAAAGATTACTTGATAAAGTGCGAGCAGTTCTTTGATGTTAAGAAAGAGACCATCACTAACAATGTGATCCGAATAATGATAACAGGTTCTATTAAAGGATTCAGCAATAGACAAGATTTCCTGTGGGCTATTAATGATAGGTACAAGGATTGGTTTAGAGTTGAGGATAATAAGAAGACAGTGCGCGACACCGTGTGTCTTGTTAAAGAACCTGGGTCTGTAGATTATAGTAAAACACAGATAGCAATGAATAATAACATTCCGATCATGGATTCGTCAGAGTTCATTGCTATGTTAGAAAGTGTGAAAGGAGAGTTGGAACAGGATGCTAATTCATGAGTTCATTGTCGAGTATTGTCAAGATATTGTTGAGACATATACCGCTACACACTCTAAGCTCTTAGATTCATTCGACTTGCCATATGATGATGAGATCGAAGATGACTCTGGAGAGTTAATGAAAGTAGTGTACTGCGGAGAGAAAGCTATTCCTATCAATGATATTCTGTCAATGTCGAAATCTGATTTTGCAAGAGTTTACCCAGACTTTGAGTGCAGAGATCTGTACGATAAATATATTGAGTCACTCGTTATGTTAGAGGGGGAAGATGCTCTGAATCATATCAGAAGTGTTCTTGATCAGGAGAGACAGAGAATCAAGGAGTTCTCAGAGAGAAAGATCCACCCAGAGTTGGCGGCTTTAATATGATTAAATTTGTCGTATACACAAGAGACACAAGAATACATGACGTAGACTACTTATTCGAGGACTGCGAAAAGTTACTAAAGCTAGTTCCATATCTGAAGAAAAAGATAGAAGGTTATTGGGAAATCGCCGTGCTGGAACCTACAATACAGTACGCGAGAAAGTTCGTAGACAACCCAATCATACCTGAGTATGTAACGGTCACTTTCTACATGGAAAGAACAGTAGCTGCTCAGTTACTGTCAGAGCGTCCAAATCTGATAGTGAAAGACAAAACAGCTTACGAGAAGTACATGGACTTAATAGCAGACTTAAAGGTTATCATAGATCCGAAGGCTGCTCGTGAGTTGTATCTAAGGGTTGGTACAAGCAAAGACAAGATTCCAGAATATCTATCGGAATTATCGGAACAAGCAGGAACAATAACAGTAAATATGGTAAGAAGTCAGGTGGCTGACGAACGTAAGATATTCGCATCGGCTGTCATTGATGCATTCTTAGTGAGAGACCGTTATAGATGGAAGAAGTACAATGAATTAGTCGCCAATCTGGGAAAGACTTACGCTTTCTATGCAATGCGTAAGTATGTTACAAAACTCTTAAAAGAGAAAAATAGTTACTTGCGTAACTCACAAACAACTATAAGAAACATTGACAAGATTGATGGCTTCAGAATATGCCATGCATATATTGTATTCACAGAAGCCACGGCAGCCGAGTTAGACACATGTATGTGTATGCTCGACAATAGAGACCTACTAAGGAGGGTATATGTTAACAATCAGTGAGACAAGATATGTTCCTGTTAAACCTAACTATATTGTGTTGCAGGACGCAGACGGGTATTTTTACTACATCAATAGGACTCTGTACGATGAGGCTATTGTATTAACAGACAGGTATGGTCAGAGTATTAGTACTCTCATTAAGTTGATCGGAGGTAATTCTGATTTCCAGTGTGTTGAATCTTTTGTAATCAGAGCGCCGAAGAGCATTTCTATTTTAGGCTATTTCCTTGCTTTGTTATCTGAAGATATCGAGGATGATTACACTGATGTAGTAGGAGCCTTAGACTTGATCACAAGCAATCTTGACCCGAGAACATTCATCAAGCAGCCAGCAGAAATCAGACAGAGTGTAAACTTCGGAATGAGCATCCGTAATGAGTACATGGATTCCTGGGAAATGTTCTTCGACAGCTGTTATGAGTATGAGTGGATGAGTAGCGTATTGCGTGAAGCTCGCACTGGAGGTTATGTAAAGCCTGCTACTCGCAGTTATTCAAACAACGCAATTGAGGAAGATGCTGAGGACGAGGAAGACGCTGGAGACGTGTGGGCAGATTTAATGGCTGACTTTGAGAAAGAGGATGCTGAAGCAGATGCGAAACTGAAAACTCCAGAAGTGAAAGAAGAGTCCGCTCCAGTAGCAGCACCTTCGACTGACGGCGGAAACGGGTTAGATATCATCAGAAAGAGGAGGGCTAGATAATGCGTGTATTTATGGTATATGCGATGCTTCTTATCATCGCTATTGTATTATGGTATCCGGGATTCATGCTCTCCAGAAATATGATCATTGCCGTAGAGAAAAGAAAGCCAACAGTCGGTGAAAACATCATGGCAGCCATTCCGTTTCTCAATGCTGTACCAGCTCGTAAAGCTTTATACGGGTCAGCAAAGTTACCATTAGGTATTTTCATCGCTCTGGTAGTTACTGTTGTGTTAAATAATGTGATAGGATTTATTACAGCAGACGCAACGTCCGCAGCTATGGTATACCTTGAAGTGTTTGCGTTGTACGGGACATACATCTCATACGCAGTTTGTTGGATTTTATTTGGATATGTGTTAATGGATTTTGCAAAGTGTATACAGCAAGGAGGATTTACCTTCGTGCTGTGCTATGTATTCCCTCCGTTAGCGCAGTTCATCACAGGTAAGAACTGTATTCCTATGATTGCAAAAATTGAAAGTGATATGGAGAACGAGGAGGAGTAAGTGTGGAAATTATTACTCGCGTAGACGAATACTTCTTACGGGCAAAAGTTCCGGTACCGTATCCCAGCGTTGTTATAGAGAGTAAGAATATCGAAGCCTTGCCTATTCTAGTTGAAGCCTTAGAGCCTGGTAATATCTCAATCATCTTTGAGTATGACGGTAAGTACAATGTAATAAAGAAGAAGATTAGCGCGAGTGCGTTAACTCTTGCTAAGCTTCTCGAAGTGTACAAATTCACCATACTCAAAGATGCTAACACGAGAATACCAGTACGCAAGCCAGTTGATATTCTGGAGGCAGGAACATGGACGCCCTAATAATTATTATAGTAGCGTGCATATTATGTTTGAGGAACTCAGTAGATCCCGCACCTGTAGAGGAAGAAGTACTTGTACGTGAGACACGATTGAATCCTAATTTCTACGTAGACGAAAATGCTTTTATGGAGGTAGCAAATGCTCTGGGTTTTGGGACTAGTGGTGCTGACACAAGTAGCACAGATGTGGATCTGCGGGATGAGTCTGATGACGATATTCCTATTAATACCTCGTGTTTTATTCAGTCTTCGGTTCGTGGGGGACAATGATAGGATTACGAGTGCTTCTGAGCTTGGAAGCGGTAGGTCTAGGCGTGTGGATCGTATGGCGCGCTCTAATAATTAAGAACTTCACATTGCCAGTGTTTATTGCATTTTTGGTGTGTGAATTAATAGTCTGCACAGTTTATGTTGTAGATAACGATATGTTTTTGTACATCGTAGACGATGACGAATAAGCAAGAAATTCCCTTGCTTCAGTTATATAGAAGTAAGGGAATTTCATAGGAGGAAGAATATAATGAGTGTTTGTACATCAGTAGTAAAATTGGAGAATATCTCAGAGGATATTGACATGATGCTTGTCACCATAGATAGTGATACGAAAGCATATATGATAGGTAACTATGCGGACACACTACAATTCATTGGCGATGAGGTTATTGTTAGTTACCGTAAAGATATTTATCAGGGTAAAATAGAGACCTTCATAAACACTCTAACTATACCGGTGAAAGTCAACGTACTTGACCGGGATACTAATTTCAAATTATACAGTGATGTCTCCGACAACAACTCTACTGTCTGTTTTGCGGATATACAGGAGGGTAGTATTGTCTACAGTGCTGTCGTGTACTGTGTGGACTCTATGTACGAAAGCTCGCCTAATTCGGTGTGGATGACATTGAAGATTAGGGACAAAGCTGGGCGCATTGCAAAGGTACGTCTGTTTGACTACGACACAAGAGATGTTAGTTATAGAGGCATGTACGTAAAAATGACTTTACGTAGGACTATGTATGGGTTCGTGACACAGGAGATCATACCAATACCATCTGACTATCCGCTCAATCCGGAGATTGATATTTGTCGAACATATGTTGAGAATTACTTCGCAGGTGATTCTTACATGGCTGAGTTATTCAGCAAGACTAAGTTGTTGGATTTTATGTACGGCAGTATAGCAGAGGAGCAGGGATATAATATGGTCAGAGCTGCTGTTGAACTTGACATTCTTAACAGCTTAAAGAATGATTTAAAAGAGATTGATTTTAAAGCAGTTAGTTACGCACTTATCATGAAGTACGGCTATCTGACAAAGAGTGAGAAAAGTGAATACTCAGACACATTGAAGATGTGGACATTCATCTTCGCCAGCAGACTTCCAGCTGAACTGTCCAAAAAGGTATTACTCATATTGGACAAAGATGCAGAGATTACACCCGAGAGGTTAATCTTTAATCAGGTTGTTGCATTGGCTGATAGTGTTATTAAGATAAAGAAGGAGGTGTAATATGTTACAGTATAGTATAGTTGGAGACGGATATGACGCTATACTAGTGAGTACTACAACATTAGCTTTATGGTGTACTGTAACCCAGTACTACTTAAACAACGGTGTAGTGGTAAAAACAACAAGAAGCACCTATAGGTTTAATACGAGCAGCGAATTAGTATCTGTAGAAACAGATGATACTGATACGCTTATCTTACCGTCATTAACGTCATATACAGTAAAGAATAACTTTTTAGGTGGACACGGAATAAGACGTGTCGTTGTGCCGAAGAGATGTAGTGTGCATTTCGGAGATAGGGCATTTCAGGATATACCGAACCTTACTAAGTATATCTCGCTTTCAAAGGATACTACTTACGGTTCTGATGTATTCCCAGAAACAGTAACGGACAGGAGGTTCTAATATGTTCAAAGTAGTGCCACCAGAGGGTGGGATGAAAGAAGTATCTTTCGAGCAGCTCAATAAAATGTGCGGAGATACGCTCGACGAGATATTCTTTTCTGAAGTATTTACTGAGCATGTATTAGAGTACGACAATAAGAAAGTTATCGTACTAGGAGGAAGTATATGATAACAGGATTTACAAACCACGCTCTTATCGTATTCCCAGACGAGGAAGTATTTGAGGGCAGAAGTCACAGCTACAACGGTAAGCTGTTGAAAACAACACAAGTCTTACGAGAGTATCTTAATCTATGTGAGATTACAATGGACTGCTTTGCTACTGACTCAGTAGCTGTTGACCAGCATGTACGCGTAGACAGATGGATAGGTACACTCGGACAAGGTGATATGTTCTTTGTTAAGAACAATTGTGAGGGAGTGTACACAGACACTGCTAACATAACAAACAACAATGAAGTTATACTCGAAGCTGCTGCGAAATTCCCAATTGAGAGGGGAGCAGGATTCGATACCCGTTTCGAGCAAGTTCTGAAAAGAGACGCTAAAGCTAAGCGATCTATCGCGGAGAAGTATAGATTACTTGTCCTGTTTACTACTTCTAAAAAGATGCCTGTTAAATACAAGCATAAACCAGGAACCATGTGTTTAGAAATCAATTCGACAAATTTCATGCCCACTGTCTACATGGCTGAAACAAAGATTGATCCTATAGAAATATTAGGCGTGCCGAACGGTAATGCGCCTGTGTACGAGTGGGAGGTAAATAATTGTCTTCGATAATAAGATTAACTGAATTTTTTGAATACCCAGGAACAGAGGTTACAGCTAGGGAGTTCGATACGAAATATTACGCATGCGATGATAGACTCAATGTAGCTGTGCCATTCAATATTGTAACTGAGGATAACATGCTTGCACTGTATAAAGCGTACGTAAAATTCTTCTGTTCTGAGTTAAACGCGAGCAGAAACTCCCGTATCAAATACTTGGCTGAGTGCGGATTCTTGCCAATTGGAATTGAGCCCAATATGTTCGCTGGACGTATCAATAATCCGTTACTCATTCCCAGTCTTAGGAAAAATGGGATACCATATTTTCAGATGGCTCCGAGTTCTCCTGTATCTATGTTATTCCAGTCCACAGTAGCATCCACTTCTACCAGAGATATCTGGGTGAATAAGATCGACGCTGCTAGAGTGGTCAACAAGCCGATACACAATATAACCGCTACTGACGTATTGGAGGTGTTATTGAGATGACGTTACTTGAGATGGAACCGTATATCACTGGAAGAGCTTTTACGCGTGAGTGTCAGGCACCAGCCAGATGTACGCCAGAAATGTTCTCGTTAATATGTAGCGAGGCTACAGCAAGCGATACGTGCGCCAAGGTACTTGAGATTGTGGAGAGATACCAGGACTTTATGGACTTCGAGCCTGATATTTCAAATATGTTTCCTAAGTCCGAAAGAGAAGAGATGTTCTATTGCTTAAAGAATAACGGATACTCTCCGAACGTACCGGGCAAATGCATTTACTTACTCAAGACTCTGACAGCTAAATACGGAAGTGCTTCACTGGCACTCAAAGCATTACCAAACGCGTACTTAACTATTTTATTCCAGAAGAATTATCTCGAGGGATGTACAGTTAGGGATGTTATTAAGAGTTTTGCTGATCCTGAGTATGAACCATTTACACCCGCTAAGTTACGTATTCAGCATAAAGATTATGACGAAATATACGTAGCGAGTGAGGACATGGTAGCACTTGTTCCGAAGGATATTTCCGCTAAGATTGCAGACTCAGATATACCACAGATCGAACTGGGCAAGAAGGGTCTAGAGGTAAGTGGATTAGAGTTGCGATTCATGGCAAATCATTACGGAGCGATCAACTCATTCTATGACCTCAGAGAGCTTATATAAGCAGATAGTCGGTCAGAAATGTGACCGCTATTTAGATATGGTCATCGATGATTTAGTGGAGTATGATGTAGCGCCTGAAGACTATACTGGCGATTTGAGATCATACAAACTATATCTCGGTAAACTGCAAAGGGCATTAGCTGACGCGCGTACTTATACAATCCCAAGCCTGTCAAATCTGAATGTGGCAGGTGGTATCAGAGAATCACTACAAGGAGAGTTTATACGGTACGCACAAGCTAAGGCTACTTTTGAAGCAGAAGCAGAAGATATGCGCAGAGCAGATAGGGAGAAGTTCGATCTAGCTTGTAAAGAAATGGAAGCTAAGGCTTTTGAAAGTATCTCACCTCTACGCAAGAAACATAACGAATTACTGTCGTACAAAGATAAGCTAAAGAGTGTTATGGACCATTATGGAATAACGCCGACCGATACACAAATATCTCCAGACATTACTCGAGAAGAATTTGAAGCATTACTCGATACAGCTATCTCTGTGTGTCAGAGTACAGACCATAAACTATCTGGGCTAATATCAAAGATAACTGGACCTCTGTATAACGAAGAAGATAATGTGTCCTTGATGTATGCTGCTGTAGGTCTATTGGCTTCTTGGATACTACTACCCGTAGTCGGAGTAGCTTATACGGCTACAGTGCTAAAGAATACGAAATCAATGTATTCCAACCTCGACGCATTGAGGATAGCGGAATCTCTGATGCATTCGGTAGACTTCAACAAATTTATACCGGAAGAAGAAAGGTATGTAGCTCCTGTATACGACTCTTCGGAAGTAGAAGAAGCTATTGCTGAGAAGAGAGCAGCTCTAGAATCGGCAGACCCGCAGCATTTGGTTGATTTGGAACTAAAGGAATACAACACAACCGAAGGGACTTCCTATTGCGGCGACTTAATAAAGAACATCCAACAGAAAGCTAAGAGCCTATACGACACACTCATTGACGATTTGGAAACTAGATACAATGAAGCTAAAGAGCTCATAGATAAAGAAATGTCTAACATCACCAGATTGGGAGACACTATGAGTAAATCTGCCGTACTGAATACTAGATTCCAATTAGGTATCGACGACACGGGATTACCTGTGTACAAAGACATTGGTATGACGAACATAAATTTTGTCGGTACTTATAGTAAAGATCTTATCAGTGTGTTAAAGGTATTCTGGATAAATATGTTAATGAATGTCAGGGCAAACTGCTTGGACACGACTGTATACGATGAAGAGTATCTTGGACAGGATTTCGCTGAATTCATATGCAAAGAAACTGCTCCATATGTACGCACACAGAATACAGAACTGAGTAAGTTACAGGAGGATATGCGCAAGCTGACAGCATCTTCCCTAATGAAGGTAAAGAACTCTTCTATACTTGAGTATAATAAGGAAGCAGAAGAGCAGGGAATGATGACGCTTCAGTATCACCTCTACATTTACTTATCTGGACTAGACGAGAAGTATATTGAGAATAAAGCAATCATGGAATTGTCGAAGTATTCAACTACAGCTGGAGTATTCATATGGACAGTTTATCCGAAAGAGATTCCTGGGTGCTTAAACATCAAGCTACCTCTAGAACTCGATAGAGGTAAGCAAATGGAGTATGACTTCGATTTGGGATCAAGAGCACTTGAGACCTTGAAGTTCGACTTAGAGCATAACAAGCCTAAAGCACTGGACTACAGAAAGAGTTATCTCATGAGATACTTACCGCCTGAGAAGTGGTGGAAACAATCCAGTATCTCCGGAATCAACATTCGTATGGGACTGCAAGATGGTGACCCATCCAAGCCGTACACCTTACGTTTCGACGATAAGAACGTTCACTATCTTATGGCAGGTGCGACAGGTGCGGGTAAGTCTGTAGCAATCGACTGTGCTATGCAGTCTATGCTCCATGAGTACGCGCCAGACGAACTCAACCTGATATACATAGATATGAAGAATGCCGAGGTAGCTAAGTATACCGACAAAGGTGTATCTATCATTCCGCATGCCCTAATCGTATCTGGTACGTCCGACGGCGAGTACTGTTTATCCGTGTTTGATTGGGCATTTGAGGAGATGGTACGGAGACTAAGTGTCTGTTCAAAGTATAAGATGCAGAAGGTTGAAGACCTACGCAAAAAGTACGATGACCCGTCGAGACCAGACTATGACCCTGAGGTACACATCCCCCGAGTTGTCATTCTTATCGATGAGTTCCAGGTTATGTTTGATGCTTCTCGTATTCCACAGAAGATTATCGACAAGATAAACGGGCGTATTACTTCCATGGTTAAGCTTGCCCGTGCAGCATCCATGCACCTGTGGTTTACATCACAGGAAATGACTGGTACTTTATCAAAGAACGTACTCGACAACTTCTCTAATCGAGGAGCATTACGTTGTACCAAAGATGTTTCGCTGACGATTATTGGTAATGATGCGTCAGGTACTATTAGAGACAAAGTAGGTTGGATGTATACTAATACATCCGCGGGACAGGACCCAAATGCGAACCAGCTGTGGAAAGTTCCATACGCACCTCAGGAAGATCTGCTACAAGGAATGTTTGAGTTAGGGGAGAAAGCAGATAAGGAATGTATACCAAAACATCTTGCTCCGTTCTATAGTGAGACAGAAGGTAGAACTCATGAGTTACTTGATAAGGCTTATACGGAGGTTCCAGATTTCAACGTACCGAGATTCTTTGTTATGGGAGAACGTACGGTATACTCTGTGAAAACTACACCTCTAAACTTCTCAGTAGCAGAAGATGATAAGGAGAACATATTCATCTGCGCATCAGAGCGTCAAGACTGCTTGGACTTAATCAATACTATGATGGATAATATACATCGCAGTGGAGAGCAGGCAGACCTATTGATAAACTGCACAGACAAGGATACTATCTTCTTGTTAGACTTGGAAAACAGAGTACCGGAAGATGATAGAGATTTCTTAATGCCCAACTATCCGCTGGAGGATCTTTTAGATGATCTTACAGATATCTACGAATATCGTAGTGAGTTGGAAAGTCTTGAGGATACGAAGACATTGTTCTTGATGTGTCTTATGTGGGAGAAGAAAGACGGTATAGGTCAGAGCGAAAACTACAAGCTTGTAAGTAGACTGAAAGAGTTAATAATCAAACTCAATCAGGTGAAAGTACATTTCATATTTATAAGCAGAGAAGTTGGCGGTCTCAAGGATTTCGTTAACCAATGTAAACACAGAGTATGTGCTAAGACAGATGAGAGATCATGCGTGACAGTGATCGATGACACAACACCGTTTAAGTTCCCGTCACCTAACGGAGACGAAGCTTGTTTCGCGTCATATAAATACGGAAGTGATATCCGTAAGTTTAAGATATTCAGATATCCATTAGAGAAAGAATTGGAGGCACGTGAGATTTGACACTAATAATCAACCTTTTGCTGCTAGTAATTATAGTAGCAAAGTGTGCTTACTTCTGGTTCGCTAGACACTTACCGGCTCCAATATTCAAAGGAGCGTGTATAGCAATACAGATCGTTACGCTCGTGGTGGACCTTTTGTTCGTACACTCCGTAGGAGTATTCATCCTTGATGCCTTGATTTTAGGTTTATACTTTTTCGTACCATCAATACTTATCAAAGGTATATACTTATTTAATCTAGCATTTGGAATATTAACAACGTTTGCGAGGTTCTTCATATGAGTGATATTTTTGAAACAGTACAAGCTAATATCATTCCGATAGCTCTAAGTCTGATAGTTATTGGAGTTGGTATTAATCTACTCAAAGGTGTGTTCAAATTAGCTATCTTAATAGGTGGCTGTTTGCTAGTAGCAAATCTAGCTGGTATTATATGAGGAACGCACATGCTATCGCATTGTGTCTATTATCTGCAATGGCAGCATCTTTATGTGGGGCACAGAAGAGAGAAGTAATCGGAAGCCCAGTATATGTTACTGCGGCACACCTTGATCCGTCTGCTCTTCCGGGCTACACTAGGATATATGCGGATACAGATAGAGATACTGCGTATTATTTGAAAGATAATTACAACTACTATACTCCTAGTGTAGGCGAGGAAGTTGTAATTGACAGTATGCAATATATGGTAACTTCTGTCAAAGACAATGTTGGGTTTTATGTTAAATGCGACGATGCTTATAGAGGTATGTCTGGCTCTAGGGTATTGGACACTGGAGGTAATGAGATAGGCTTTGTATCTGCGTCGCAACCCAATGGTGAGTTGTTATGTATATCGACAGGAGGGTCATATGTGGAATAAATTAGTAGCGTGGCTATTAGCTCTCGTGACTGCCATATTCAACAACTTCGGAATATACACACAACCGGATAAGACCTATAAGCAGGAAGCTACTTATACTATACAGGAAGATGCTGTAGATTACGGAGAGTTGTATACTTGGTATAAAGGTACATACACGGGAACAGATTCGTGTAATGTAAACAATATCAAGAGTGAGTCTGTTAGTAGAGGAAAGAACAATATAGCTTTCCCAGTAGCTGGAGCTGAATTTAACCCAGATGCACAGCTTACCCTATCGGACGAATCACTCATTATAGCTCCGGAGGATTGTGAAGTAACGTCCTCACCTAGCAACAAGAGCAATGAGATTATAGTGCAAAATGACTTGCCTGGTAACCTAGGGTTTAAGATGGTGGTCAAGAATCCGAAGCGTTGGTTCTGTTGTGTGGACGCAAAGCCAGACGCATCTGGTAGATTCAGACATTCACAGGAAAGTCACAATGTAGATCTCAAACAGGGCGATGTTATAGCAGTCGCTTCCAGCGATACTGAACTCATCTTCTATAGAGGAGAGGGAAGTTCTGGTGGTCCTAAGAAATGTGACCTTTCTACCTTCCTTAAGAGATTAGATGAGGAGGGTAACGAGGATGTTAACTTATCAGGAGACGCTGAACAGGTATTAACGAATACAGAGTACATCAAAGACGCCATAAATCAGAAGATAGAAATACCAGCAAATAAGGTATTCTCCGGACCTTCTGGTTGGCATCAGGACTCTACTGGATGGTGGTATGGACGTGGAGGTAAAGCAAGTCAAGACTATCCGGCAAATCAGTATATTATCTACGAAGGACAGTTCTATTACTTCAACTCAGCAGGTTACATGGTAACAGGCTGGGGAGATGATGGTTACTATTACACAGAGAGTCAGCGCTCAGAAGGGTTTAAACATGGTGCTTTGGCATATGAGACAATAGTTCCTGCCGAAGGTAGCGGTGACAATTATGTGTACGTTGACGATACTGGTAAAGTTGCCAACGAAAAGGGAACTAGTCTTATGACAGTAGGAACCGTCACATATGCTTACGATTCAGGCTCTAACTATTACAAAAAGTCCTCAGAAGTCGGTGGTGGGAATTCGTCAGGTAGTGACAATAACGGACAGGGTCCATCCATAAATACACAGAGAGTAACACTGACCGCAGAACAGTATCAGACGATATTAAACGGCGACCCAATCGAAACCTCATATGATGGTTGGTGTAAATACAACGGCAAGTGGTTGTGGTTAGATGCTGGACTTCCAGCAACCTATGACATGGACAAAGGTTGGGAGTCTGACTCAGGTACTATGTATCGGTTACTTATAAATGGTCAAGCGTATTTCTTCGACATGGATACTCACTTGATGCTTGAGGGCAACGCTTTAGGTGAAGCACCAGTGTATGTACATAAAGGCGATTACTGGGCAGTGCTCAATGAGGACTTAGGTGTATTTAGAGGTACTTGGCTCGTTTCCAATGGAGGAGAGTGGATGTACGCAAGACAGGCTGATGGTTTCCTTTGTTGTAAATCACGACAGCCTGATATGCACCCTGAGGGTGCATTTATAGTTCCCGAAGGCAGTAATGGCTATTACGTATTCAAAGAAGATTGTACTCTCGATACTACAACACCGGAAGTATATATAACTTCTGGAGAGCCGGATATTAAGTTAGTACTTAATCCGGATAAACCCGATGGACCTCGTATAGTACAGGTCCTGGATTAAACTGATTGGCACTGGCCATGCCTATATCATGGCTATCCAATATAAAGTTAATAACACTATTTTAACAAGGAGGTTTATACCTATGAACAATGTTGTATCTGTTGATATTGATGAACTGGGGCCAGTTCTTAACAGAATCAAAGTTGACTGCGATGATATCGTAGAAATCTGCAAGACCGCTAAAACCAAGATCGAGTCCATTAGTGCTCAGAGTTCCGTACCTACCGCTGCTACAGACAAGATCGCTGACAAGCTTGACCAGTTAGTTCCTCAGCTGTCCAGTATGTCTGAGAATGTATCTGATATGCTGCGTACGCTGGAGCAGAAAGCTGCTGAGTTAGAGGATGCTGACGCCGAGGCTCTTCGCAACCTCGACGAGATTTAAGGAGGTAAGGACATGGGAAGAAAAGGCACGAACGATACTAACAAGCTTGCTAGTACCTATATTGTAGTAAAGGATTCTTTTAAGAAGATCGATGATCGCGTTCTTGATATGCGTTCTTGCGGCGCTAAGATCGACCAGATGGATATCTCCAGCCTGGACCCTCAGACCGCTGAAAAGCTGACTGAGATGAAAGAGCAGCTGGTTTCTATTTGTGATCTGACTCAGCAGAAGCTGACTCTGTCTGCAGATCAGCTTGATAGATTGATTGCAAGAGTTGTAGAGATCGATAAGAGCGCTCAGTCCAAGATGTCCAGCACCAACGAGGGCATCGCTGGCACAAAGAAGGGTATGCTTGGCGGAAAGAGATAAAATTAATAAATGGCGCGGGTACTTTGTATCCGCACCATTTTTAAGTCTATATACTACTGAGTACTTATACGAGTGGTTGTGGGCTATACACTAAAATAACATGGAGGATACAATGGAAGTATTATACAGATTGCGCATTGATGGTAATGAAAATAGTGTTATGATTAAGGATGGAGAGATTCAGTATCCTGTATTTATGGAAAGTTTACACGCAGAGGAGATCTTTAGGAATCTGCTGAGCAGCGGTTACAAGTTCTGCGGATTACCTTTTGATTTCAGAAAGGACGGACGCTCTATCACTGAATTGCCTGTGCAGGATTACACGCCAGAGATGGACGAGATGCAGGATATGTTCGACTTAAACTCTGTGCAGAAACTTAGTCAGGATGAACTCCGCAAGAATCTTAGTCAGGAAGATGTGCAGTACCTTCCGGAAGCTGATGCTGAATACACTATCAATACGCGTCAGGAATTTATCGAATATCTTAAAACCTGCAACTCCATTCGCAACGAACTCGATGTGCGTCCTATTAACTATTTCGTGCATCCGGCAGCAAGATTCTCTGTAGATGAATGGAGAAGTGGTGAATACTCTGAGTATTTCCGTATCATGGCTAACAGAAGAAACATGACGTGGAGAGCGTTTAACTTCTTACGTGACTGGCTTGTTATGCACGGAATGGATCAGTTCGCTGATGCTGTCGATATCACTAAAGCATACTGTGCTTGGGGTATCGATGGACTCAATACGAAGTTCATCAGCAAGCAGCAGCAGACTATGTTGATTCAGGAGGACTACATCCTTACTGATATGGTGGATGCCGATGCGTACGAGATTCACAGATACGAGTCCGCACTAATCGACAGATATGGAGCTATCTTCCCTCCAGAGGATGTGCCCGCTGGATTTGGTGGTTGGAAGATTGCTATTAAGAACGGAGTGCAGTCTAGCGTTGTAAAAGGTTTGATTGGTAAACTTCGTGAAGGACAGTACGGAGTAGTGCCGATTAAAACCAAATCACAGGACGAGGTTCTGCTGTTCAATGGCCTGAGAGATACCATTAAAGTAACTCCTTATGAGATCAGCTGTGGTCGCACGAAGATTGCAAACTTTGTAGTTCATATGCCGGACGTCGCAGGAAAGTCAGTACCACACTATTACTGGTCCGCACGTTACAACGACAGAGTAAAAGAAATGTCCAACATCTACGCACTGTCTTACGAGATCTTACAGCAGAGAAAGTTCACAGCAGATGTTTCTACATTCAAGGCGTTAGAGTTAGCAGGTTGTGATATCAAGGCATGTATTACTTACGTACTTGACAAATCTCAGCCAGACCCTACTGACGTTGAGGCTGTAGCAGAGTTCCCGACAAAATCTGATATTCAGACTTATCTGGAGGGTGGTTACGAGGCAGATACTTTACCAGCTAATGTGCAGGTCAGAATGGATGTAATTGACGATATCGTTAACGGTGTAACTAATACCGACCGTGTGGCTTCTGGTATGAAGCTTGATGCTCAGATCGACATTGATATCATTTACAAGTATCTGTACTGCGCACATTTCTGCAGAACCAAGGTATCTATCTCCGACATGTACAAGCTGGTTCAGGATGTGTCTTCTAATGTGACCAAAGTTCCGGTATCTCTGGAGACCACAGGTAAGAATGTTGATGTGCTCCAGCTTAAGTCAGACGTATACACAATTGATGTTCCATGCGAGGAGCAGAGAGCCAAGATCAACGGTTACATCAGCGACATTGAGGAGTATACAAACAAGCAGGCAGCTCAGTGTTGTGGATTCCTCAAAGTTATTCGCATTGCTAAGGAATATGGAGCTCAGGGATGTGGCAGACATGTAGCATTCGAAGCACTTACTGTCAACTTACTGCGTGACGGTAAAGTAGCTACTCGCAACCTGGAGAGACTCATTGAGATTTACGAGCAGAATGTTCAGAGACTTCCGATCGATCTGAGACGTGACGCCTTGTATTACAAGAGAAGAGTGTGCATGCAGTACTACTTCAAGGTAGTTGAGGAAGGTTATATGATTTTCCCGAACTACATGAACTTAGAGCCGTACAAGTTACCAGAGGATCTGTTGCTATCTATCAAGTCTACAATCAAGACCAAGATCACAAGTACAGCAGTATACTGTGCAAAGATGTATGAGAATGGATGCTTCACTCATTTCTGTGTGAACGCTGATATCACACCGTACTACATTTACCCGAAGAGCACACATGTCATTCCGGCAGCTCCATTCCCAGGACTCTGGTATGATTGGAACAGCATGGGATCGCCTGCTATTAGACAGAAGCTTGTAGCATCTGGAGTTATTCCATCAACCTTTATTCCGTGGACTAATCGCTACCTGTCTGAGCGTTACTTCGCAACAGATGGTATGGTTAAAGAAGCAAACCTTATGAACTACATGATGTACTGTAATGAGTTCAGAGCAGCTACCAAGCCGAATGAGGAGTTCACCAGAGCACCGCATCTCGAGTCCCTGCTCTATCCGGGAGTGACGAATGAGACTACCAGAGTGGAACACAGCACCAATCTCAGAAATGAGGGAGAAGTGCCTGGAATGGTAGTATCTGTGGGAGAGATGATTACCGATAGTACATTCGCAAATCATCTTGCTCTGGATATTAAGTCCATCAGAGATACGAGAACTATCAGACCGTTTACTGGATTCACAGCAGAAGACTTCGACGTGTTGGGAGACATTGATAAGGTAAACCTGCCTGTCAGTGAGAACGATCAGTATATCGTTGTGAACGAAGACGATGATACCATTAGTATTGAGAACCAGGAGAATATGCCAGCTTACACACTTAGCCAGCTTGTTGGTAAAGGCTATCCGATCACTAACATCTGGGGACGTAAGTATGTATTCTGCGATTTATTCGGAGTTATGTGGGAGGCTACGATTTAATGGCATTGAATATTAAAGTGGAGGATGGTCTGCCTATTACGGCGGACCAGGCCTGCACATTACTACAAAATGAAACAGATAACTTCGGGTTATTCATAGACCTAGATAGATGTCTTGAATACCGATTATCGTTTGAGATGAAATGCAATGAGATCCTTGAGAGATATCGGAAATTCAACCCCAGACTCGACGGGGAGGATTTATCAATCTCACAGTCAGCTAAAATCAGAGATTGGTTTAAGCTGGAGTTTGATATACCGGAACATCTCTTCTATAATAAGGCAAACAAGGTATCTTTTGACAAGACAATTCGTGCAGCTATGCTCGATGCTAACATTCCGGACGAAGCTAAAGATTTCCTGCGGATACTGAATGAGTATAACTATTATAGTTACCGAATTAACAATACGCTGGCTCAGTATCTCAGAGCTCCAATCAGTTACTGTGTGTCCGACAAAGGACACCGCATGTGTGTTATCAATCCGACTTGGGGAATTCTTTCCACAGGTAGATTGGCAGCAAGTAACCCATCGATTCAGAATATCGCAAGAGACATGGGCGACATTGTGTGCTGTCCTAAAGGCTGGACTCTTATCAGATGTGATAGTGGACAGATCGAACCTCGTATCACCTACAGTCATTACATTCAGGACCCACTCATTCCAGGACTTATTCAGCTGTACGATGATGCTTACTATGGTATGCTGCATTACTGTCAGTTACCAGCAGAAGTATTCCAGAACAGATTCAAGTACAGAGTAGCAAAACCAGACGAGACCGGCAACGATCCTATGGTAATCTACAAGAAAGAAATTACCGATGAGATGAAAGCTGGACGTAAGGAACTGAAAGTTCTTGCATTAGCAGCCAACTACGGATCAGCCCTGGCAGGAAGAGACTCAAATCTATCGCAGAGATACATCGAGCGTATCGTTAACAACCCAACTCGAAAAGAGTGGGAAGCAGAAGTGAAGATCGCTGTGAAGCGTGGAGTAAGCTCATTCCAGAGCGTATTCGGAACTGTTATCACTCCAGAGCAGACACAGGCTTATAGACCTGGAACTCCGAGCTGGATTCCACACGTAGAGAGATGTGGAATCAATAACCCAATCCAGGCTACTGCGTCCGACCTGATGATTCACTCAGTACTCGCAGCAAGTAACATTTTGTCGAGAGCAAAGAAGTCTCACATCGCTTATTACAAGCACGATGAAGGAGCGTTCTATATTCACGATAGTGAGAAGGAACTTATAGATGAATTAAAAGATATCACAGCTTACAATGTAACAGAGAACGGAAGACCTTGGTTACCTATCCATGCAGAATTAGAAGTAGGACAGTCTGTATCAGATTCAGTCCCTACCGTTTTAGATTGGAGGTAAAGTATGTTAAAGGCCTATTGTGACTGCTCTATGCGAGATACTCAAGCTACAGCAGCTGCGATTATCGTAACTTCTAAGTATTTTATTGATTATGCTCTTGAGCCTTTACCTAAAACCGACACTACCTATCACGGCGAGTTGCAGGCAGTAATCTTAGCTATGGAGCTTATCAATAAGAACTTTGACACGCCACAGAAGATTAAGATACTATCTGACTGTGCAACTGTTGTGCATCATATGCAGTACCAGTTAAGCAAGAATAGAATTCCGTCCGATCGTAAGAACTATGCAGACTGGTTGTATTTGATGAATCTGTGCAAGAAGCATACCGTGTATATCGAGCATGTTTACGCTCATGCTGATAAGCGTTCCTACAATATGTTATGCGATGTAGGTGCTCGTATGATTCTTCCGGAAGTCTGCTCTTAATGCCATACGCGGTTATGGTTCCTGGGATAAATACTGTATATGAAACATGGGCGGAAGTCGAACGTATCGCAGTACTTTATCCATATCCCAGATTCCGTAAGTTTAAAACAACTGAGGAGTGCTGGGAGTACGTAAGACGGCATACAGCCAAGAAAGTATACCGAGACGTGAATAAGTATGGTGAGACTTTCAAGGATATGTATGTGCGAATGGAGTACTTCATCAGACCAGGCAGAGTGTGCTACAACTTCTTTACAAAGAAGATTGGTTACATTGCTATTGAGAATAATGACCCTAATATAAGTGTTACTAATCGAAGTGGGAGTATCAAGGTAGTTCTAAATGAGATATACTTAAACGATGATTTAATATCAAACCATTTGATAGCTATATGGCATGGGTTGCAGATAATCGGAACGATGATTGATGTCGATATACAAGTACCAGACCATTCGATCTTTTATGCGTTGATGACGTATAAAGGTAAAAACAAAACTATAACTCGCGTAAGAGAGTACATCGACAGGCGCCCGGCAAAAGTGTCTGTAAGCTTACGCGACTTCAATGAAGAAGAGGAGGTTTAGTATGCATACTATCTATACTAACAAACCTGAAGAAGCCAAGGGTGTTTTCGGAGTACAGGTAGATGACCCGCAGTCTGCGGATATTATACTTATTGTAATACCAGACGACCCATCTATTGGTGATACTGTTAATATTATGGAGTGGTCTTTCGATGAGAACGACTGGGATGCGCCTGTTTACTTTGGATCGACTAAGTATGCAAATCCGCAGCTTGTGACCGCTGTAGCTGGGCGTACTACGGTTAAAAAGTTACCAGATGTGATCAAACATATCAATAACTCTTACTTCTTAAGTGAGGAGGTTGATATGTATTATGTAGTCACTGAGACTCTGCATATCGCCGGTAAGAACGCTCCCAACAAAGAGGATATGGATTTCTTATTAAAGGCAATTGATGCTGCTTTCAAGAAGCACAGTCCGTGGACCATCGCAGTAACTCTGCACGATTTCCTGCGTGAAGGTAAAATCATTACAGCATTCAAGTTCAATGAACTGTTACATTCATATGCTGAAATGTATCCTGCTCTTGGTCAGAGTGACAAAGTTTGGTTGAATACCGGATCCGCATATCTGTCTGTAGTAGCTAAGTTTGGTATCACTGAACAGCCGTCTGAGGATACAGAGAAATACACTATGCTCAGATTATTCCAGCCGTATGTGGCTGACAGATGGACAAGACTCAAAGAAGCAAGAGCAGAGCTTCGCTGGTTAGCAGGGTGTTAATCAATGACGCATAGAGAAGTTATTGCTAACATAAAGCAAATATGCAATTTAACCTTTGACATGGATGCCGAACAGGTGCTCGATATCATTCTTGGCAGAGAAGAACGTAGAGAGAACAAGACAGCTGCTTATGAGGAAATAGTATCGAAGTGGCAAGCATCGGATTGGAAATCAGTTCTTCGCGAGTTCTATGTGAGTTTCCAGAAAGCAAAACTATGTGAGATATTCTTGGACGAGCAGGATCATAACATGCGAACCGACGTAATCGTCGATGCACAGAAAGATGTAACTCCGTACAAGAAAGCTCCGGATAGTTATTACTTACATCTGGCTAATCTGGAATTAACACCGCCACAGGATGTAGCACCTGCGGGAGATGAAAGTTTGATTCTGGTTTCCCTGTACGCAGCTATAGCTTCCGGAGAGAATTATGGAACTGTGGCGTATCCACCCCAAAGGTTTATAGATGAGGTTTTAGGTCAGCAGATAACACCATCAGAGTATTTAGCAACTTTGATGAAATTATCTGAGGAAGATACTCCGTTGCAGACGCTCGCGCATCAGGCAGTGGAGAACAATAAAGAAGCATACAAACAAATGCGAGCCGCGTACAAGAAGCTTACCGGTAAGGACGTAAAAGCAACAACCGCCAAAGTAGCAGGGGCAGCGGCTATGACAGCAGCAACAGCAACAGTAGTTGCAGGCAAAGCTGGACGCAAAGTAAAGAAAGCAATGTATACACCGGAGGAGCCAGCTAAAGCAGCGAAGCCAACAAAAGCATTGATTGACTCAGATGTCATCAAATCATTTGGTAAATGGGGAATCAAGATGCTTATCATAAACGGTGTTGCCACACCTTCAAAACTGGTTCTCGGGTTCAGCGGAATCAGCGCTATGATGGGAGAAAAAGGATTAGCTGGATTATTAGACGCAATTGGTAATGTAGGATTCTGTTTCATACCAGCGATAGGTTTAGTCTGTACCGTATTGATGATGTTTACTGGTATTGTATCGAATACAGAGAAAGGACAGACTAGAGCCAAGTTCATCATGGTGTTAGCAATGTGCTGTACAGCTTATTCAGCTTACAGTCTTATCAAGATCGGTATTGCTATGATTGTATCAGCAGTACAGAGAACATTCACTTTAGAGAATATCGGAAGTTTCGTTATCACAAGTCCGTTTAAGTTAATAGGCGGAGCGTTTAACGGAATTAAGAGTTTATTTGGAGGATGATTATGAACATTCTAGTTTTTCATCCAGAATTGGGCATGGGAGTAACAGACGAGTCGTATCAGTTCACACCAGCATCGAAAGCAGATCCCGAGACATACAAGCAGTTACTAAGCAAGGGAGAGGTTTTATCTGATGTTTTTCCATGGCAGGGATATGTGTTCTATGGAGCACCTAAAGTTCCGTTCTGGGTTGTAACGGATTTAGACCTTCCTTTGGATTTACCATTCGACTTTAACAAAGTCGGAGATAAGATATACAAATGTCACACTTGGGTGCCTGCTGTAATCTTATACTTACAGAAGTCTTATTCTAGCTGGAAAATCACACTAGAGGAGCCAATCGTTCGTGTAGAGATTCCTATGCCAGAAATCTGCGAAGGAGAAACTTGGGCGACCACAGAGGACAAAATACTGCCATCTCAGGTAGGTGACGATAGCTATTGCATCGAGAATAACTGGGAGCAGAGAGGGGTTTACTGGATTATCGACTCATTGCCAAGAAACAAGAGAATCGTTCATAGTGATACTATGAAGTTCAACGAGGAATACGATATTGGCTAAGAACATAAACAGTATCCTTAAAACTATGCGTGCTGAGGGTAAGCTTCAGAACATGAAAGGAAAGGGCGACGCTGGAGAGGATGCGGTACTTCAGTTAATACTTGAGCGGCATCGGCACACTGGAGGTTTAGTGTTTCAGTCGTTCAAGTATCCGTACCAGCAGAACAGACAAGGCAAGACCTATTTGGGAAATGTCAAACTGGAAGATGGTAAATATGTAGAATATACGGACGCTAAGAATGGCAGAATACTCGAAGATGAGATAGATATTCTATATATCACTCCGTACAGAATAATTCCCATCGAGGTCAAAGCTTACCATGCCAATTTAAAGGTATACGATAACTGGATGGACAAGCAAGGGACTCCTGTTGATAAATCCCCAATCACTCAAGCAGAAAAGCATGCACGTCACTTATACCATGCTTTAGTTGATGTAATTCCAGATGGGCGCCCGGAGTATATCAGACCTATCGTTTGTTTTGTAGATAGGTGTAAGTTAGATGACAGGAGAGAGAATATTCAATACCTACCCTGTTGCATCTTGAACAACTTGAAGAAAACTGTAATAGGGGTTAATAGCCCGTTACGGTATAACTTGGATATAGAACATATCCATAGAAAATTAAAGGAGATACAGACAGATGTTCGACGCGAATTTCATTAACGCCATCGATGGTCTGTTGAAGGAAATAAGCTCTGCAGCAGATGGCGCTAAGCGTATTTCTGAAGCAGACGCTATAAAGATTCGTGATAAGATCGTAGCGAGTATACCCACCGAATTGCGATTCTTATACCCAGAGGATGACACTTTAGCTGCTTTGGCATTTGCTGAGGTGTACTACACTTTACACATGGAGGATAAGTAATGAACGAGAATCTTATGAGAGTTTTATTTGGAGCGCAGAAACAGTCGCTTAAGCAGAATGTGGCAATCTGCAATTTTGTGGAGGAGTTTCTTGATATATCAGAGGGTATGAGTGAATCTGAGATCGTAAACCGCATTACAGCTGAACTCAACGATTTGAAGAAGGAAGCTGCTAATATCGAGGAGTGGTACTTATCTGATAAGCTTTTCTTACAGTACATGCTCGGCGTTAACGGATGCAATGCTGTAATGAAAGGAGTATCCGGAACAATCACTGCTACGCCGATTGGGGAGAATGGCAAAATGTCCTTCGAGTTTGATTGTGGTGAGGTAGATCCGGAGACTGATGATAAACTCGTTAGAAGTCTGCTTGTAGAGAGATCTAAGAACTCCTGCGAGGATACGAAGAAGGCACGCTGCTTAGAAGATGAAGCTTATGCCCTTATCAAAGAAATGTTGGATGCTTGTCCTCCGAACGAGAGATGTCACCTTCCGGAGGATGATGCTCTGGCAGCTATATTATTCTCAAAAGCCTACTGGGCAGCTAGATAGAGGTGAAATATGTTATTTACTTACTACGATACCGAGACTTCTGGTAAAGAAAAGGATTGTGATGTCCTGTCGTTTTCGTACATGTTAGCGGATGAGAATCTCCGCGTTGAAAGAGCAGAGACTTTGTACTTCTGGAAAGAGGGAAGGACGAAGTGGACTCAGGACGCCTATAAGGTGCATGGACTCTCAAAGGAGTTTTTACGTCAGTTCGAGGCTGACTATGAAACAAACCTTAGAAAGATGTATATTATCTTGAGCAAGGCAGAGTTAGTAGGCTGGAACTCTGGCAGATTAAATGACAAGAAAGAGATCGTGGGATTCGACTTCGTTGTTTGTAGAAACTTCCTGCAGAGAAATGGATTTCCGGCTCCGTATGGCTCTACGTTACATGATGCTATGATTTTGTACAGCAGTTGGAAACATCGCAGGTGGACCAAGCTAGTGCTTGCTACGGAACTGGAGGAAATCTCTCCGGCACTTATCGAGGCATATGTATCAGGTTATTTCGGAGCTAAAGGAACAGAAGCGCATAACTCTGCGTATGACACTGTATGTACTGCAATGCTCTTCGCTAAGATCTACGCAGCTGGTTATGTATACGGCGATAACACTGATAGCGGTCCAACCGGTCCTATGCAGGACATGGCAGACTGGATGTTGAAAGTCGGCGAAGATGGAGCATTACATGCATATAGTGAATTCTCCGGAGAGGATTATGCTCTCTCCGATTTTAGTGTGAAGTTTCCACTTGTATATAAAAGGATTATGGAGAACCCAGCACAGTATCTACAATAGGAGGGTGTAGTATGTTTGAAAGTTGTAGTGACTTGGCGTCATTGAACGAAGAGCGTATTTTAGCGATTCGCAGCGGTGTGCCTAGCGTCCAGGTCAATAAAGAGTACGCTAGGAGAAAGGCAGAGTTATTAAGCAATCAGTCTGTTGGGTTTAAGAGAGTACCTTTCTTCCCTGCTCCGGTAAAGGAGTTACAGCAGATCATTTCTATTGACGCGACTTGGTTAGATGAGGATCCTTATACCCTAATCATTAACGAGAGTGTGTAATCATGGCTAATATCTTTGCTGAATTGCAGATGGCCGCATCTAATCAGAATAATACTGTTTCAGATGCTAGGCAAAAAATGAATGAGATTCTAAGGCTTTTTCTGGAACAACCAGACCGAGAAGATAATGTCTCTATATTCGCGGAGATAGGTAGAAACCTAAAGCCGCAGACGCTGCTAGATTGCGATGCGTTCATGATTAACCCAGAAGATGATTTGCTGTTCATACCAGAAGATTTGATGGAAGATACCTATGGGATGTTTCGAGGACCGTACTGTCTATTTCGAGGGAGAATGGTGTATCCTGTAAAGGATGTTCACGGAGATGTCATGGGTTGGTGTGGTTATGATATGGACAGCGATGTGAAGTATCTGGATAGTATAAACTACGGATATAAAGCAAAGAACGCCACTGTTTGGGGTATGGAGAAACTTCCAGAATATTACCGTTCCGGAAGACAAGTATTCTTCACTGAGGGTATTGTTTGTACTCTATATGCTAGACAGTGTGGAGAGCAGTCATTGGCTACATTAGGTTCAAATCTAACCCCGTATGTAGCTGAGATTATCAATCGTTTTGGAGACAAAGCTAGAATCATTACGGACTCTGATGAAGCTGGAAACAAGTTCAAGAGAATCGCACACAGACTCTGCCCTAAAGCAAGAGTGTTGCAATCTAGAATAGCTAAGGACTTAGACGACTCAAAGAATGTAAATCCTGATGTAGGAAAGGAGCTGGCTAAGTTCGAGAACAGATTTTACAGAAGTCCATTCTTTACCTAGGAGGATATATGAGTACTATTGTATCTATGACAGATAAATACGGTATTACTGGTAATGCCGATTTCAAAGATGGTAGAACTCCATCTAATGCAGACCTTCTTGAAATCGCGAAGAAGTATAATATAACGGAAGAAATCAAGGTTACGATTACTGACCCTGTAAAGAGCAAGACCAGATTTAAGTTCAATGTAGTTGACGGTAAACTGGTTAGAATCACCGACAAGAAAGTAGTACGTAACAATCTGGCAACAGCAGCTGAGGCTCGATTACAGGAAGTCTTAGGGGATATTATTCCGTTTGAGGAAATGGATTTCAATGATCCTAATATACTTAGCAAGATTGATATGAGGGAGGAGGATGTGTGGCAGGAAGTTTCCCGACGCAGGCTTGGTCATTGGGCTTTCGTGCCAGAGAGGTACATGAAAGCTATGTTCAACAGAGTCGTGTCTGAACGTGCCGCTGAATTATATGGGTCTGTTTAGGCGTAAATCAAACGTGTACGCGGCTTCTCGTTCGGTAAACACAGATGAGGAGATACGCGCAAGAGGTACTCCGATGAGGGCGGTTGTCTCTGATGTAATCGTCAAGAGAAACGGTTACATTGTAGTAGCTATTTATGAGGACAGAGAGTTAGGCACTCAACATTCCTATAAATCTAACCTACTCAAAGAAGTGCCTTGTGTCCATATAGGAGGGGAGGTTATTGTTTATGTCGATGACGTCGATGCTGACGGCGATTACTACGTTGACTGCGAATAATATTCTCACTCCCGTTGGATTAGTAACATGCATATGTCTATTAACCATAACTTGGTTTAATATAAAACGAGCGAGACAGTACAGGACATTTTACAATATTGTTTATATCTTACTGTGGTGGGTAATAGGTTGGTTAATTATTATGAGTCGAGAGTCTATCGTATATCATTTCGGTATGCTCGTAGATTTTATTAAATCACATATGAGGTGAAAGCATGAGGAAAAAATTAGCGCTAGCATTAACTGTCGCCACCCTCACTTTGTCTAACTTTGTGACGGCGTTGGCAGCCGGATGCGATATTACATCATACGCATTCGCGGATATTGCCGGGAGCATAAGCGGCAATACAATTACTGTGACTGTTCCGTATAAAACGACAGCTACGTATTGGGATCATCGTGTAGAGGTTTCTGATGGTGCATCGTTCTCTACCAGTAATATTACTCGTATTGACGATCAGCATTACACGGGAACTATCACTGTAAAAGGCGATGATGGCTCCATCAAAGAATATACGGTAAATATTAACAAGTCCAACTTTATGGAACCGAGTTGGGATCTTGGAAAAGCAAAGTCTATTAAGAAGAACGGTGCAAAGATTCCGGTAGAAATCCATTACAATGATGCAAATGTGAGCTCTGCCAGACTTTGTTACTACACCAAAAAGAACGATTCCAAATCCTATGCAAGTTTAACAGACGGGGATAACACAGTCGAACTTACGAACTTACGATCTGATACAAAGTACTACTATTACGTGGAAATAAAGACAGCTGATAAGACCTACACATCATCTGCAAAATCTTTCACAACTAAAGAGGAGAAAGATCAGGGCACAAGTTCTTCCAGTTCTTCTTCCAGTTCTTCTTCCAGTAACAAGACGCAGCCGAGCAAGGGTACAAATACGCAGGGACCTGGAACAGCAGCAAAAGAAGATACTACCAAAAGAGATCAGTGGAGTCTGGAGAACGGTAAGTGGTATTACTACGGAGCAGATGGTTTCACCAAAGTAGGTTGGTTCCAAGTAGGTGACAAGTGGTACTACGTGACCAAAGGAACCAATGACTTAGCTATGAGTGGGTGGAAGAAGATCAATGATGTTTGGTACTACTTCGACGCTTCCGGTGCGATGATCTCCAATAACTGGATTAACAGTAATGGTAAGTGGTACTGGATGAGTGAGAGCGGATCTATGTTAATTTCTCAAGAAATCGATGTTGGAGGCAGACATTATGCGTTGGCTCCAGATGGTACTGTACTTGATAACCAGTTCGTAATGAAGGATGGTAGATGGCAGTACTATAAATCTGGCGCTCAGGGATTAGCTGTTAATGAGGCATTCACTTATAACGGTCAGACGTTCCGAGCAGATGCTCAGGGGTATTTATACTAATGACTGAGAAACAGAAAAGAGAGAAAATCAGGTCTGAGATATCTAAGCAATACAGAGATGAAATCACAGAACTGAAACGTCAAATTCATCTGCGTGATAACATGATTCTATGTATGCGGAAAGATATTGATGATTTGAAGAAGCAAAAGACGAAACTTCCGTTACACCTTGAAGCTGTGCGGAGGATAGGAGGTAGAGAGGACATTGCGTTACAAGACATTGTCGATTATTGCGTGCGCAGTAATCTCATTGTTGACTAGCTGTGCCCAGAGCAAGAATGTAGCAACACCCAGTGATGCCCTCACTCCTGTTCTAGGATTCCTTACAGTCGATGGGGATGGGATAGCTAGTCACCCGTTTTCGAGAGAACCTGAGTACATTGTAGAATGGGCACCTGAACAGGAACCAGAGTGGACAGCATTACCTATTTGGGTATCAGGCAAATTAGAAGACGCTAAGATATATGAGGCTGTGCCTTCTGGTTATAAGTATACAATCGGTACGAACGATGCAGCAGATGCTTATTATAATGTAATTGTGTCTGGTATACAGCAGAACTTTGAAACACTGTGGACTGAAGTCTATGCTAAACTCAATGGGGAAGTGGAGTTCGAGGAAATCAATGCCGAACCCCTCGCTGAGATTATAGATTACATACACGGGGATGAGAAGTACGGAACACTCATAGATACAGTAACCGATGGTCTTATGGTAATCAAAGACATAAACAAGAACGGTCCCAGTGAAGGATATGATTACAGAGCCTACACTGTGTATCAGGATTTTTACGCGTGGTTGTCAAGTTTTACAACCGATGACTTGGTCAAAAATTAACCGGGTTAAATTATATATTAGTGTGATAAGGTGTCACAGCCTTATCATGCCTTAGCTTGAGATTCTAACAAGCTTCTAACAATTTTCTAACAAGGAGGGCTATCATATGAGATCAGCCAGAAACAAGACAACTGGGTTAGGAGAAGTAGTTTCCACCCGCAACCGTAGTGTAATGTGTCAGCCGTACAACAAAGCATGGCATACAGGAGACAAGGTAAGTGTATTCTTCCCTATCTTCTGGACTCCAGAGTATGAGTATGTTGAAGATGAGAACGGCAACGAAGTTGAGCAGGTAGTAATGGTGCAGGAAGTTGATACTTTCGGCAAGCCTGTATACAACGAGGACGGTACTCCTGTAATGACCGAGAAAGGCAGTTGGGATATTATCGTTGCGCAGCAGTGGGGACACAAGTGTAACGATATGAAGTCCACTAAGCTTCCGAGCTTTATCCCATCCTTAACTGAAGTCTACGACAAGAGACCTGTTAAATTCCAGAGAGACGAGAACGGTGACGTTGAGTACGATGTGTACGGCGACCCGATTTTCGAATCAATCGACGGTGACATTACCTATCAGTTCTCTAAGATCGCACCTGTATTTATTCACGGTAGAAAAGCTGCTGAGATTAAGAAGGCATCTAACAAGCAGTGGCCGTCTCCGGATTTGCTCCGTGAGAGACTTAACGAGATCGAGGATGAATACGATACCACCAAGAACATGTTCGCCCCAAAGCCAGTTATCGGACCGCTTACATTGTACGCTTCAACTGAGGTTATTGCGGTAACCGTCGATAAGGACGATAAGTACATGGTGGACAGTCAGGGTCTGTATACCTATGCACTGAACTCCAACGACAAAGCTGAAGTACTGCGTAACATTCTGAACGATACCAAATTCAGACCGAGAGATCTGAACACTAAGTTCTTTGAGGTACAGTTCACCTATGTTGGAACTTCCGACGACCAGAAGGGTAGAGCAGCAGCATCCAGAGCAGCAGCTCCTGTAGGTCTGACTCCTGAGTATCAGATGCAGAACAAAGATCCTGAAGCTTTCAAAGCACTTAAGACTGGTCTTGCTAAACTTCCTACTGACTCTGAGATCATTACTCATCGTAACTTCTCTTACAGAAAGATTTCAGAGGGAGAGATTCTTCGTAAACTTGAGAAGTATGCTGTTACTCATGCAGAAGATCTTTCTGGTGTTACGGAGCAGGCAGATATCGATATCATGAAGCGCAATGTTGCTAGACTTGCAAACTTCAAAGTTATCGACATGCTGGATGATGGAGAAGTAAAGAACACTGTCAAAGCAGCATATGATGAATGGAAAGCAACTCACACCGAACAGGAGCCGGCTCTTGTTACTCAGCAAGCAGGATACACCGAACCTAAGATGGATGTACCGCCTAAAGTTGAAGATATGTTAAGCATGCAGTCTGAGTTTGATGACAGCGAGAACTTTACCGATCTTTTACCATAATAAAAAGTCCGACCGGGATGGGTGACTGTCCCGGTCTTTCTAAAGGAGTAAGATATGTCTGCGATTAAAACAATACGCACACATAATATACAATCACATAAGGATGTACTTATCGAATTACCCGAAACTGGGGTTGTAGTATTTCAGGGACCGAACAGTAACGGAAAGTCTGTAATCACAAAAGTTATACAGGACACCGTGTACAATAACATCTCTAAACTCGGTACTCGGAAGAGTCTGGTCAATAGAGATGCAGCTGAGGGTTTTCTTGAGATTATCAGATATGATGGGTCTTCTCTTTACGTGAATATCAATCTGGAAGCTTCTAAGACTTACGTTAAGTTGACTCGTGCGAACGGTGAAGAGGTTACTCGATACTTAGCGGATAAGACTATTCCAGATTTAGTGGAGGAGTTTGGATTTCATTACAACTCCGATAGAGGAATTAGTTTGAATATATGTGATTCAGACGAATCCTTATTATTCTTTAAAACGAACCATGTTACTAATGGTGATATTTTGAACTCAGCTTTAACTGACAATGATGTGCAGAGAAAATATGAAGCCCTGCTAAATGTGAACTTGGAAGCTACGAATAACAGAAGAGTCTTCGCAGAGAACCTTAGAGTGGCTCGAGCAGCGAAAGATGCAATCGTACTTTACGATATCGAGCAAGAGTCTAAGATCTCTGAGGCAGTAAATTACGCAGCTGCTGTTCTGTCTTCTGTATACACCCCAGACGTTAAAGATGTACCTACATATTGCCCACTCAAGTTCATTAGCATACCGAATCTGCGAGTAGCTACTTTAGCTTACACTCCAGTAATTCATGTTACTGAGCCGAAGCTGAGCAGTATTAAGATCCCGTTTGAGGAGTTTATGATGTTTAAGAAAGGAGTATGTCCGGCATGTCACAGACCACTGTTCTCTTCGTCCCAGACCTCCACAAGCGAGATGTAGACTTCACCAGTATCAAAGGTTATGTTGAAGCTGTGGAACTGGTACAGCAAGACATTGTTGAGTATTTAAAGACTTTAACCAGCGGGATGTTCGTGTCAATGGGAGATTGGTACGACAAGGGCTATCGGTCTACCGGGCGTGTATTTGCCGACTCGTTCTATGACACAGAGATCGCGAAAGCAGTTAATGGAAATGCATATATCTGCCTGGGGAATCATTTCTTCTTGGAGAGGGACTCGAACCCTGAGATGTATCTTATCCAGCCAAGTTACCTGTACAAGCCGAGAATCAATGTTCCAATGCAGGAGCCTACTTTCAAGACAGCTGACCATGTGATCATCGGAAGGACTCAGATTAGCTTCTTCCACTTCAACAAGACCGATAAGAACTACTATACTAAGGTAGAGCCCGGAGTCAATTTCCACATTGGCGTGTACCACGATGAATGTGTATTACCGTCAGATATTAGACAACAGGCTGGGTTCTTTGGAAACACAAGCAACGATTATCTTAACAACATTTACGCTAATGTCGATCTGGCGATTTGTGGGCATATCCATACAGCAATCGGTATGAGAAACTACACTCTCAATTCGGGTAAAGTTATTCCGATTGTAGTACCTGGAGCTTTGGCTATTACAGAGAATAAAGATATCGTGAAGCATAAATCTGTCATGTGTCCGGTAGCGACTATTACGGAGGATCAGTGTAGCATTAGTTTCCAAGAATTCTCAACGCACATGGACTGCCTCAAGTTCTACAAGATGGCAGAGCAGAAGAAAGCGACCGATACACTCGAAGCTATGGGATCAGCTGATGGAGAGTATAAGATGCCGTCAGCAGTATCACTGTCAGACTATCTCTACAGGAAAGGATATTCTGAGAGAGAAGTAAGAGCGATCATGAGCATACAGCCTGGAGCGACAGACTCTAGGACTATATTGAATTTGATAAGTGAGGAAATGTCAGATGGATTACAGTCATGATATAGAATCAGCAAGAAAAGCAATGGAGGCGCGCTACAAAGATATTGTAGCCAAAAAGAGTTACAACCTCGAGCAGTGGCGTAATTTCTTCAATGCTATCTACAGTTATAACAACCAGCAGGGAGCTGTCGGTGATTGGCAGTCTGAGTTCCAGGGGTGCGGTGTAGTGGATATTCGTGTGCCGGGTAACTCGCTGCAGGAGCGTTGGCCTCATTATTTCGGAGTACCTAAGATGGATGCACCCGAAGAGGTATGGAGGAAGTACGGTTCTGGGTCACAAGAATTCGACTCAGAGTTTGCCGAACTCAGAACTATCTACGGGAAAGTTAAGGCGCACGCAGATGAAGTTAACAAGCGAACTCTCGAGATTGCCACCGCCGGCGGGTACAATGTATGAAATGCTGGGTGTCGGGTAAAGACCTAAAGAGTGTGTTTATCGACATAGCACCATTGCTGCGCAAGTACGACAGAGCAAGAGTCATTGGAATATCGACAACGAAAACGACAATGACTTTTACTGTCGATACCGGAACATGTTACACCAGAACGATTGACATATCTGGTGTAGAAGATGGAATGGAGATGTCGATCACAGTTATGTTCACAGACCTCTCTAGTTTTATAGCAGCACGAGAAGAGGTCTTAGTAGAGTTAACACAATACTTTGTCGCTATCAAAACCAAGAAAGCTAATATGTCACTTACTATGGGAGAATCCATCGTCGCTCCTTACGTACCACGTAGGGGCAAATCTGTAACGATAAACTTCGCTACTCTCAAACGAGTGACTAAGGTATTCTCCGGAACTACCGAATTACAGAAAGCTTTCAACAGAGACTTCGCAATCACATTCTACGGAGAGTACGCACTAATGCGTTCACCTACGGTTTGGGTGCACACAAAGTCTCAAGGTTTAGATGGTGTTCTGTCGTTGGAACAGATGAAGAGTATTGTAGCTTTCCAGCCGGAGTTGGTAGAGGAGTCTGATAGATTGGAGTTCAGAAAAGGAAATGCCATTTTGTCTATACCTCGGTCCGCTCCAACGGAGGGAGATAAGTTTTTCAATCACAGGGAAAAGCTTGATTATCTTTCCACTATAAACCCGAGTGGAGTATATAAAGAGTTGCAAGAAATCAAGAAGAATATCGGAGTGTCAGAAACCTCTATTCACATTTACCAGAGCGGGTTTGCACTTGATATCTCAAAGAGTGGTATTTCTCTGCATCAGGAATATGGTGTAAGTGGAGAGTCTACTTTTTCATTCAAGATAATGCTTGATATCTTCGCTATGTGCTTGTATATACTCGGAGATGATACAGAGATACAAGTATATGGGAAAGGAGATATTATATGCTTGGAGAATCTGGAAACAGCTATTCTGCTCAGTGTTTAGCTTATAGGCAAATAGCTGCTCAGTGTGACCTCAAGGTACAGCAGACAAAAGAGAATCAGAAGAAGTTTCTGTCACTTGAAGCTCAGATAGAGACTTACTCTGGTCTTGTTGATTCAATGGAGCAGGTACTTCAGAAGATTAAGCCTTGGATGATAGACTTGCTGGAGTATAACGCGCAGAAAAAGAAAGACGCTCTGGTAGCAATCAATACAGCGCTTTCAGTAGCTAACTACATCGTCCCATCTTCTATGTCTGGAATCAAGTTCAGAATCGAAGGGAAAGAAGCCTGGCTGGAAAACTCAGCTGGAGTTGATGTGGATAGAGTGGAAGGATCTGGGTACAAGGGTGTTGTATCGGTGTACTTGCGCGATGTTATTGTGCGTTCCAATCCATCCATTTTGCAGTTTATGATATTGGACGAGCCACTTTCTAAGTTAGCGTCAGAGAACGCAGCTATCTTATCGACATATGTCCCGTTATTAGCGGAGAATATGCAGATTATTTGGATAGAGCATAAGAAAGAGGTGTTCGCAAACGTAGAAGATAAAGTAGTGTATAACTTCTTTAAAGATGACCAAGGACATACTATTTGTCTGAGAGAGGAGAACTGTGGTAGCTAGATTAAGTGAAGCCACCGGTACCGTCTACTTAACTGATGACTACGCAGTATTCGTCAAGTATTTCTTGAACCTATGCGTACATGCAGTAAAGGAGGGTCCAGTTCCGGACGAATCATTCAGACGGGAATATGCGGCTTTGGCTAATACATTCAGCGGGGAGCAAATCGCCGTTATAGATATCGCCGGTACAAGGTTTACTAAACCTGTCTGGCGCGAGATACGAACAGCGCTTGAGAATAATTACCAAGTGCTACAAGTGATAGACTCTGAGGACGAAACTCGTCATGAGTTCCTCAAAGACCTCTACCTTTCTTTGATTGCACAAGACATTTGCATGGAACAGGTAGGAAAACCTGAGTTACCCTCAGAGGAATTACCTTTATTACCTACACGTTGGGAGTTCTTACCGAGGTGGTTGGATGAGCTGAGAACGGATATAGTATACCGCACGGTACGATATCAGGACAATCCGGAAGTACAGTCGTTAATCTTGATAATGAGGCCTAATGTGAAAATCTGGGCATATAACAGAACAGTGTTCAGGTATCTGGCTGATAAGTGTGTAGACATCATGGACGATGTTAATGATTTCTTGTACATCTTATCTGACACTGATGAATACTGGAAAGCCCACGTAGATGAGAATGGTATGGTAGCGATACCTAACATGGATTCCATGCCTAAAGCGGATTTCATGAAAAAGTATTTATGCATACCTGACATGTTCGGAAGTATGTACATGGAGCAGGCTGACCCGAGATTGAAGCCAGCTTTCCAGTCAATCTTCCGAGATGTGAAAGCTCTCATAAATAAACAAGACACTACTATAGCGTCTTACTATAGGGAGGCTTTAAATGAACATTGACAACTTCCTAGTGACTATGGAGGTACGCCTCAATAAATGTTACACTGAGGAACAGAGAGATTTCATCAAGAATCTTGATACACCGGGGATTTGTTTCGCATCCCCGGGTACAGGTAAAACAGCATCAGCAGTAGCTGGCTTATTACTGACTGAGTTGTATAAACAGATTCCTGGGAATAAGATTTATGCATTATCATTCACTAATGCAGCGACGCTGGAATTGTCTGTGCGTCACAAAGAAGCTTGTTCCAGATTGGGAATCAATCAGAATGTGAACTTCAAAACTTTACATTCTATGTGTACCAATATCCTCCGAGAGAATCATGAACTACTCGGTATGGAGAATCTTAGAATATCATCGTCTTTCTCGATCGAGTCGCTATCAAGAATAATTATGTCGGCTTGTCAAGAGCGCAATATCGAGATCGACCCAAGAAATATACGTAATATAGTGAAAGCTGTACGTACACTTAACTCATCTCTTACGTTTGAGAAACACAACGTGGAATCTAAAATGTGTTTTATAGAGACGAGGTTGAAGTATGAGGATTTCACTTTCATCCGTAAACTACTGTATGATTACAACAAACTAGCGGAGCGTATTCAGGTAGATGATATTATGCTTTATACTCTGGAGTTATTGCTTAAACATCCAGAGGTCAGCAGAAAGTTCAAAGACCAGTGCCGTGTCATGTTAGTCGATGAGGCACAGGACTTATCACTTCTCCAGTTACTAATCATCAGTTTGTTGACTGATTGTCCTGTTCTAATTGGAGATATCAAACAGCAGATTTATGCATTCAACGGAGCATGTCAGGAGATCGTAGGACAGTTCTACAAGTATTTCCCAGGAGCATGGAGAAAGTACTTCAGTAGATCATTCCGCTGCAAGAATGAGATTGCGGATTATGCTACAAAGCTCATTCTTCCTAATCATGTAGGCGGAGAGGATTTTACAGGAACCGGTGGTGGAGGAGTAGTGACTGTTGGTACAGGAATCGACTATGACACCATCTGCAAGGAAATCTCGGACAAGTTCTTAATGAACCGTAGGAATTTCGAGAAAGGTATCCTGTTCCTTTTCCGAAACAATGCATCTGCATTACCTGTATCGGAGGCGTTCTTCAAATGGAAGTGCCCGTTCAGAGTAAACAATTACACGCCGGTACAAAGTCTGCCAGTAATCAAGGATTTATGTGACTTTGTAAATCTGGCTACGAATCCGGGAATACTGGAGAACGTTGCATGCTTACCGAAACTTATTCCAGAGTTTAGAGCATACGAGTCATATACGGATATTCCAATTTACCGTATAATGAAGCAAAAGCATATAGGGCTCTTTGATGTGAACTATAAGTTTAAGAATGAATTCAACGGCGAACATGTTATGCAGCTTTTACTGGAAGTACATGATATGGCTGTCGGTGGTGCGCTCGCTTCCGAGTTATTCAATAAACTTTACCCAACCTATTATCAAGTGTGGTTGCAGGAAAGAGAGCGTTACCTTGAGTATGATGCCAAATACTACTTGCGCCTGGCAAACCCTATCATTCAGGGGAAAACTTACCCTGCACTCATTAAGAACGAAATCGAAAAGATGAAGTTTATCGACGAGTGCAATGCGCGACGTATCGGCGTTAGATGCTACACTTTCCATTCCGCTAAAGGACTGGAAGATGATATCGTCTATATGGTAGACTGCGATCAGGATATTATTCCAAACGCATCAAAACTCGACCGTATGGCGAGATTTAACTGTGACCTCGACGCAGCTCGAGAGATACGAAACGAACGATCTCTCGTATACGTAGCTGCTACGCGAGCAAAAGAAGAACTTCATGTTTATTACAACGGAGAAATCAGCAAACTATTAGAAGGAGAGAATCCGTATCTAAAATACGATATGCTCTACGAAAACTTCAAAATAGATTATAGAGATGTTGAGGTCTTCCAGGAGTTCTGTAAGGAGGAGGATTAAAATATGGATCACTACGTAGAACCCTTACCGGACGAAATCGCTAAGATGATTCTTGGGGTAAGCTATGTGGCGAATTGCAATTATCAGATAGTGCATGAACGGCAGGGTTCTTACGTAGTAGCTTACAACAAAGAAACAGGTGAACGTGTGGACCTTGAAGATGGAGATGATTACAGTTTAGACGTAGACGAGTTCAATCTTATTGAGGACGAGCAGGACAGGTTAGAAGACATGACCAGCACGGACTTTACAAAGACAGGATTCGGATTCGCTATGTGGGCAGCTGTAGCAGCTTCTGTAGTTTTCTTCATCACCGTGCTACTGACTATCTATGTTATGTTTTTCAGATAGGAGGTCTACATGGGTTTTAGAAGGAACATAGGATCGACACGAACATGTCGAGTACGCAATGGGTATATCGAGATAGAAGACTCTAGCGTAACCTACCCAACTACAATACCAGTCGACACTGATTGGCAGTGCAACATGTTTGAGAGTCCAGTAGTGTCATTTATCATTATTGACGGGGACGACATTTACATCGGAACTCAGTATGGTGCAGTTGGTAAGTATCGGTACGATGGATTACTTCTGGCACTGTACACGTGGGAAGCGCCTCACGACAGTCCAGACCTAGTTGGGTACTATAACGACAGAGGGTTTATACGAGAAGCACGTGCATACGAAGATGACCCAAGGACTATTTTAATCAGAGGTTCTCGCCGGTCATTCAAACTCGATGACGGTATGATTCCGGAGAAAATAGATGAAGAGGATTCTGAGACCGCGTTCATCTTGAGATGTGCGATGGTCAAAGAGACAGGTCTTCATGTAGAGCTGAAAGGAGGTGTCTTGGTAGATGAAACAAAACATGGTCACTGGGAAATTGACCCAAGCCTTTCCACGGTACCGACTTTACAACTCTGATTCCCGAAGACGAGCAGCGGGTATATGGAGATTAGCCGGTGGCGGAATTGTTGAAGCTGACTATTACGATTACGACACATGGCATATCGGACCATACTACTTCAGATGTAGGTATGGGTACGTCGTAGATTTCTATGTAAAGAAGTCAACACCACCTACTTATCTCTTGTTTCAGGAACTGCTAAGCACTGACACTGGTATCGCAGCTTACTTCGTCAACAACACTTACATCTGTGTTGTTTATCCAGATTCATTGAAGTATATTAACATCGAGGACAAGAGTTATAATACGTTCCAGTTCGATCCTGGAGAAATAGTTGTTAAACCGACCATGAATGTTGGGCTGGTTAAAACATATACAATGTGTGGGGCAGTACCTTGTGTTCCATACAGACTGCAATTAGATCTAACAACCTACAAGCTTTATTTGGGGAACGGTGCGTGGGCAGATATACCGAAAGGTACTTTCCCTGCCAAAGTGGATGAGCCGGAATACGCAATGTACAAGCGTTTGCTCGACACTCCTAACGCACAGGCTGTTATGTTAGATACGATCACAGGGAAAGAAATATTTATAGGAGGATAGTATGATTGAGGACATCTTAAGCAGTCTCGGTTATATCGGGATTGGAGGAATTCTTTTCCTTGTTTTCATCGTGTTCTGTTTAGTGAAAGGTGGAAACAACAAAGGCGGAAACAATAATGGTGGGAGTAGCAACAATAACCAGACTCCTCCTACTCCACCACAGAACAATACCCCGCCACAGCAGTAATTAACGGAGGTGGACATTTTGAATTTAAAAGATGTTGGGTATGCAATCGATGCATCGCTACAGGAAGAATATAAAGATTGGATCGAGAAGATTAGTGAGTACGCACGAATAATCGAGGAGCAGGACGTTATACTTCGTTCGGACGAGGCTCAAGGAGATAGGTCAGAAAACGCGGTATTCATTAATGCTGTAGACGCGAAGCAGGAAGCATCCCATAATAAATCTGTATTACAGGAAAAGATAAATAAATTCGATACCACCTTTAATATCTACAAAACCACCGAACATGAGCCGAGCAATGTAGTGCAAGTAGGTTCAGTGGTAAGGTTTACAATCATCGAGGATAATAAGGAATTCACGGTAAAGATTGTGCCTAAGGAAGCAGCTGCTCCACTGAAGGATGCTATATCCGATACATCAGCCGCGGGTAGCGCTCTACTTAATAAGAGAGTAGGTGACATTGTAAGATGTCAGTCCGAAAGAAAAACGTGGTCATTTAAAATACAGGAGGTATATTAAAGTGATTTATTCTGCGAAGTTAGCAGCTCCGGTCAAGAAGGCTTATGGTGAGCGGTGCTACGGAACTAATATCCAGAAAATCTGTGAGCAGCTTAGCTTAGACCCGGAAGTTTCTGGAATGGAAGCATGTGTGCTCTGCCCTAAGGATGTGGCAGGAATCATGCGTAAGAAAGTGCAGCTCGCCATCGAGGATAAGAACCCTGACGTCTGCATTATCTACATTTACAATAATGAAAAAGAAGCGGATCTTGTTGACACACCATTCAAGAAACAGGTAAAGAAAACAACTCCGGATGTAGTTAAAGACATTGTTGAGGACTGTATGGGAAATTACCTGTTGAGTGCTAAGAAGACTGTAGTCAGCAGAGATGCTAAGGTAACAAAGACCATCAACTCTAAGCCAGAGGATGTGCAGGTAACTGCTGGTGGACTGAAAGGTGGCTTGTTTAAGAACAAGGCCGCAGCTGCTAAGAAAGACAATCAGGAAGTTGGAGACGAGCTGAAGTATGATGTAGCTTTGGATTTATGGTACAAGATCGATGCTCTCGGTAACCAGGTTTATATAAACAAAAAGACCGGCAAGGAAATGACCAAGATGCAGGTTGAAGCACGTAAGACGAGAATCAAGCAGGGTTCTTACAAGCTTCCTAAGACTCTGCCTGAGGGTGTGAGACCTGATCCAGCCGATGCTGAGAATGTGGAAATTCCAGATGACTTGGTAGTTGGAGATATCGAAGATGAAGAGGATGATATCCCTGTAAATCTCGGAGAACCGAAAGAGCCGGAAGCTCCGGTCGTTGAAGAACCTGTAAAGCCGAATCTTGAGGAGCGCGTAGAGAGTGATTTCGAGCGTAATCTCAAGGAAGTATCCAACTTCCATGATTGGGGCTTATTCAAGGAAGCTATGTCCAAAGACGCAGCTATCCGTCAGCTCTTAGAGGAGAACACTACTTATCAGGGTGTAGTTCAGATGCTGAGTGTTCTTGATACCGAAATCAAGACCACCTACTACGACAAGGGGCTTACCTCTCAGCAGAAGTTTGAGAAAGTACTGGAGATCGGAAATAAACGTTCCACTCTGATGGCAACCCATAATGATATCCTTGCTCGTAAAGTTCTTGATGTTATCGACGCTGTGACTATCGGAGCTCGCCGTACCGTGAATGATTTACTTGACGAGCATCGTAAATCCATGGAGCAGATCACTGTATCCAAGGAAGGACTTTTCGATGAGACAGAGCTGCATAGACTCGTGGATATGAGAAGCAAAGCTATGTGCGAATTGCTTGCTCTTGTTAAGAGCACAATCCAGCTGTACCAGGCTATGGATCTTGAAGTATCTGATGTAATTCTTGATATGGACAAGAGACTTCCTTCCGATAATGAATACATCAATGAGATGGTTGGAAGTGCAGCCGAAGTTCTCACTCCTACTAACAGTATGGAGTTAGCAAGAACCATGATGCGTGCTTTACAGGAGAAGCGTGAGGCTTTTGTTCTGATGGAAGAGCAGGTACGTAAAGTTATCGACAGCATCAGAGAGTTATTCGACAGAGACGAGGCTATTATTCAGTACCAGCAGCACATTACTCAGATGCTGAAAGCACACAGAGTCGAAGATGCTGTTATCATTGATTCTGTAATCAAGAACATTCTGAACGTCTACATCGGTCAGCGTGGTTCAGGTCTTACCGCTACCGCACTCACTTGGAGCGGATGCTTAGCAAGAAGACGCAACACTCTGTTAATCGATCTATCCAATGAAAGCAAGCTGGGAGATTATGGCGAAGATGTCCTTGATTTAGACGAATTTATGCGTCAGAGAATCGACAGACCTCTTTGTGTTGTAGCTGGAACTGTACCTGACGTTGAAGCTTTGTCTGAGTTGATTACCGAACTCAAGACCAGGCTTGACTACTACGCACATATCAATGTGATCTTAGACAGCACTCAGTTGGAGTACGCAAAGGTTCTTGCAAAAGAATCTCTCACTGTAAACTACATCACCAACTGCACCAAGGACAACATGGAAGAAATGGGCAATGTCTATGCTTCTGTTGATGTGAACAATGTTGCTCAGAAAGTACTCATGGTCAATCCAACCATCGACGTACTGAAAGTCGCTGAGTACATGAACATTGATGTAACATCAACCAAGTGCGTATCTATCCCGGATGTTCCGAAGATCAAGAGTTGTGGAGTATTGCAGGACAAGCCGTACGAGTACGTAGGAGTAAGAACAGTATTTGAGGAAGCGTTTAAATGAGATCATTGCAGGGGCAGCTCAACGCTGCAGATTTACAGAACGTAAGAGAGAAAACTCGATTACAGTTCGTAGATAATGGTAAGCAGTTTGTGACCCCTGAGGCCCTGGTAGTACATCAACAGAACATTCTACCTGATGATGTACTACTAGAGTTATGCAAAGAGGAATATCAGAGTGATGATCTTCATGTGCCGAGGCGGGAATATATTCCACGCGATATGCTCGACAAATTCCGTGGTATGAATTGCGTCCCTATCAAATACAGTGCTGCTACTAACACAATGACGGTGGGAGTACTGCCAGAGTTGTCACGAATAAGAGACTTCAATGTAGGAATGTCAGTAAATGAAGTGCGAGTACCGATATACTACTATGTGCAGAATTACACTGACTACTATGGAAGACCCTCGTTCATCTTACCACTGCCAACTAAAGACTATTTGGACTTTATCTACGCAGAAGCGTTAGCACTGAGGGCTTCCGACATTACTATTTACAACACAAGTAAGTATACTGCGGAAGTTATCTATAACGCAAGAAAGCGGTTGGTTCACAGTAAGAGAACTCTCGAGGGAGAGCAGGTACTGCCATTAGCTAAGATGCTGGCTACCTCAGCACATGGGACTTTTGATGAATCAAACGAAGAGCCGAGATTCTTCTCTATCAGGATTGACCTTCATAACAGAGGTCGTGTCGTTGTGAATAAGACATACTACGGGTGGTGCATCACTATTCGTGTACTACCAGATGACTTATTGACAACAACGCTGGAAGAATTGAATATCAAGCCAAATGCTTGTGAGTTCATACGCAATCATGTTCTGAGTAAAGAGAAAGGGCTGCGGTTATTTATCGGTGAGACCATGTCCGGCAAGAACACAACTATACTTTCAAGCCTACTCGAACTCGTAGCTGAGGACAGGTACAAGATTGTATCTGTCGAAAGCCCTGTGGAGATTCTGGTAGATGGTATAGTTCAGATTAATACCGAGACCGAAGAGATGTTTGCCAAGAACGCAGACTCACTGCTACGTCAGAACCCTGATATTGTCTATTTCACAGAGATTACGGAAAAGACAGCTTACTCTATCTTGAAACAATCAAACACATCAAAAGCAGTGTTCAGTTCTGTTCACGCTAACAGTATCGCTGATGTTATTTCCAGACTTATGGATATTACATCGGTAGACTCCGATAGAATAGTGCAGACACTACAGTCATGCGTCTATCAGGTGTTAGTGCGTGACGAAGAACACGATAGGATTTACCCAGTAAATAAATGCGTCCATTTCGATGAGGCGCTGAAAGCCAGACTGTACGGACAGCCTGTGTACAAGAAACGAGAAATCATTAAGGAGGTGGAGGACGCGTGGGAGTCTTAGAGAAGTACAAGTACGTCAATAACTACGGAATCGAGGTAGAACCTCCCAAAGGGTATACGCCGCCAGTTACGAAGAAAGAGCGGAAGTACGTGGCACCTGAGGCTATTCCTGTCACAGTAGCTGATACTAACCCACGTTCTGCCGACTTTATAACTGCTCATACGTTACAGGACTATAGGAGAGCATCATTTAATCTGGTGCTACTTCCGCATGTCGATTTAGCGTATGATATTATAGCCAAGGAGGTCTACGGGTTGAGTGAATGTTTATAGTTTGAGAGCTATGACATTAGATAACAAGCCGATAGAGTTCACGGTTTTAGATGTACCGGTAATTGTGGGCGAGGATAGGTGTGTCCTATTGAACCGCAAATTTTCGCCCATATTAAAATATAGTACAATAGTGATAGGTTCCGACATTGGTCTCTATGTCGGAGATGTCTTAAAGGATATGGCCGGTAATCTGTGGTATGTTACTTATAACCGTGGGTTCATGGCTGTGTCGAAGAATGGAGAAATGCGTCCGTTGTCGGACTTTAGAAGATTAAAGGTAGAACGGCAGGTCACGCAGAGAGAAAGGGAATTGTACTGCCCGGTTACATACAAATGCAAGTACAGATATCGAGACAAGATTTTCGTACATGAAGATATAGTCGGTAAATTAAAGAACAAGCTGGTTGTGTCAAAGGTTGGACAATTAGTTGTGCCTGAAGAGATTCAACAGGATACCGATATCTATATCGACGATAAACGCATTTTCTTAGGAGACGAATACGAAGGAAAGAAAGTGCTGATGTGCTATGGTAGAATATGTACTCAGTCAGATCTGGGCGCATATGATATAATAAGAAAAGAATACTTAACAAAATCAGGAGGAATTTAAGTTATGTATAAGAGAGGTTTAGACGCAGGTGGAAGCGAAGTAAGATGTGCAAAGAGTGCTAGTGATATTTATACTGCACCATCTCCCTGTATGGAGATTAAAGCTGACGACCCTGTTAAGGCGCATATCATTGAGGATTCCACTCTGGACTTCCAGATCAAGAAATCTCCGTGTGTATCTCTGATTGGCAGAAGATTCGTAAAGGGAGCAGCTATGAATCAGTATTCTGGTGACATGCTAATTTGCGACAATCAGACTGTAAAGGTTACCCAGGATGTGACATATGTAAATATCTTCTACGCTCTGGCGGTTGATTGTCTGCGCAGAGGTATGAATGACGTGAACTACCAGATCGCAGTTTGTATCCCAGCAGCTGAGTACTTCGATGACAACAACAATCGCATCGAACAGATGAAGAACAACCTTGCTGGCGATGTCGCTATCTATTTCCCGTTAGCTGACAGAACTATCAGATTCCACATCGAACACAATCAGATCGCAGTAGCAGCTGAAGGTGTTATCGCAGCTATGCGCTACAGAACCAACAGAGATTTCGTACTGAAGAATACAGTAGTTATCGACGTAGGATACAGATCTACAGACATTACCGTACTGCTTAAATTCAGTCCAGTAGGTAAAGGTGCAGCTTCCAGACCGATTGGCGGAATCAACCTTGAAGCAAATATCCAGTCTCAGCTTGAGAGGGATAACATCTTCACAACTACTGAGAATATCCGCAAAGCACTGACTACTATTTATGTTCAGAATGGTACAGAGCTGACCGATATCACAGAATACGTGGCTCAGGCAAAAGATCTTGATGTTTCTGATTACATCAACAAGACTGTTGAGTTAGCCGCTGAAGATGATATCGTACTGGACAAAGCAGATGTGGAGGAGGCAGTACGCAAGCATTACATCACTCAGGGACAGACTATCGTGGATATCACTACTTATGTACACAACGCTAAGGAGCTGTTCGCTGACACTGTACATCGTTCTGTACTGGATGTTATCAATGCAAAGATGTTAAGCATCGGTGATATCGCAAACGTTATGTGCGTAGGTAGACCTTTCTCCGGAGATACTTCCGACCCATACAATCTGGTAAATCTGTTACGCAGAAAGTTTGTTGGTAACATTAACATGTTTGCTGTTCCGGATGCTGGTATTGTTAATGTTGTTGAGCTAATCAACGGTATCGGTACTGACGAGTGATTTACAAAATTCCGGATGAACTTGTTCCGTATCTGGAATATATTCCGGAAGAAATGCTGAGCGATGTTATTACGGACGCACTGAAGGCTGCAATCTTTACGCCCTCAGTGCCGGTTCAGCAATCCCAGCCCGTAACTTCAGCATTTGACATGTCCCAGTTACTGGAGCAAATTAAAGGTCTTATTGGAAATGATGTGCAAGCACCTACACCTGTTGTTAAAACAGAAGAAGCCAAACCGTCTACAGTAATAACGACTACGATAACAGATGGCGTAGATGCCGATTTACAGGATATTGTAGGAGCGTTTGCGAACAGTTTATTTAAGTGAGGTATGACATGGATGTTGTTAATGCAATCCTCAGTGAAGAGGAAGTTTTAGACATGCCACAGGAAACGCTCAGTGCTTTTACTGCGGTATTCAATAGCGAAATGCTTCGCAATGTAAATGATTACATGAAGCGATCAGACGCTAATCCATCTGTAGTAAATAAGTTAAGGGAGTGTGGCAGCCTGGCTCTTAAAGGATCTGTATTCAGTACGCAGGTTACTGATAAGAACATCCAGCAGATGGTGCGTAAGTGTGATCTACGGAGCTTACCGGACCTAGCGTACAACCATGAGGTAGATTTGAACGAGGTTATAGATGCACTGACATGGCTCAGCGAAAATGAGATGGAGTTACAGGCCACTATCGCTCCTCGTACTGAGGATAAGTACAAAGCTGCTTTGGAAGAAGTAACAAAGTATCAGAAGAACCCGGAGTTCAGCCATCAGCACAATATTCCAGTTATTATGAAAAGTTACAAGACTACCCTATTCTGCCCAAAGCAGGAGAAAGCTAGAAAGACAGATACTAGTAGACTCGCAACAAATAGACTGTATTGGAAGATGCAGCTAGTTGCTTCAAAGTATCTGGATTACTGTATTTCGAAAGGTATCAGCAGAACTATTGCAGGTGAGTGCTAATGAAAGTATTACGTATATTTGACGTATCTCCATTTGTACACGCTGGTGCTGTCAACAAGTACGCCATGCTATTGCCGGAACTTGTCGATAACGGAGAGAGTTTTGAAGAGCGGCGTATTTACGCCGGAGGAGCATCACTCATTTGGAATGTACTCTACTATGAATATGGTAAGTGCGATATGGTATTTTGTTGCGACAGGTGGCCGAGCGTGAAGCAGGGTATGTACGAGTATTACAAGGCAAATCGCGAACATAAAGAGGGGATACACAAAGCCAAGGAAGTCACTGAGTATATACTCAATGATTGCGGTTTTACAGTATTAGCTGAAGAAGGCTACGAGGCCGACGATTTCATCTACTCACTTGTACGAGACCATAAGAAGCACTACGATCATATTTACATTTACACTGGAGATTCTGATCTATATTTCCTTGTGAGTGACAACGTCACAGTACTACCTAACAGTTCCAGATCAAAGACTGTCACGAAGCAGAATTTCACTTACACAGCACGTACAGGCAAGTACACGCCGTACAACGCATTAACGTTCTACAAAATACTGGAGGGGGATAAGTCAGATAATATCCCACCGCTCCCGGGTTATTTACAAAGTGTAGTACGTAATGTGTTCGACAAAGAGATTTATCATCCGGTATTAGGAGACAAGGAAACTGTTAGTCAGTTACTCAATCCTCTCAATCCGGAGATAGCCCATCAAGTCAGTTTAGTGTTCCCATTAGATATGCAAGTTCCCAGTGAGTTTGCTACGGGAGATAAGATACGAATTGCTGAATGGGGAAATGCTTTCCGTAATAAATTGTGGAAGCATAATAAAGGAATACCAGCTCATATCCAGGAAAAGATCGAAGAAATGGCTGATATGGGATTGTACACAGAAGTATAACTGCGATTTGGGCGGTTAATAAAAACCGCCCTGTATTGCAAGAACTTATGGGGGTCCAGGTATATATTATTGTGTGAGGACTATCATAAGAAAAATGGAGGTGCTACTATGTTAGCAATAATTCTTATCGTTGTGTTTTCAGGAGCAGTATGGGCGTACAATTACTTTTGGACGTCGAACCCAATTAAGGATGTACTACGGAACACCATGCTTGCGTTATCATTAGGTATTATGCTTGCGTTGCCGATAGGCGAGTGGCAAACAGAATACATTGAGGACACCGAACCTATTACCGGTAGAATGGTATATGTACCATCGTGTGAACACCATGTAGAAGAAGGTGGTCACTCGACTTACATTACACCTAAGTACACGAGTTGGTTAGCTTGTTGTTTAGATGATGAGGACAAGCTTATTCAATACTGCTCAGAGTGCTACACAAGAGAAGAAGCTATAAATATGTATATCGCGCAGAGGTGATTGAAATATGTCAGTTATAAACGTAACAGAGGATAACCTTCTGTCGGTGCTCGCAACAAACAAAGAGCTAGAGTTATACCCAGAGCCGTACAGAAGCAATGGAGATATGGAGTTAGTAATATCTTTTGATGTATACTTAAATTTCATACAAAAGTATCTGGGCGTAGATAACTATTTGTCAACACCGTCACTCGATTTGAGATTTTATTTAGACCATGATATGACAGACACACTGTTGCGTTGTTTCTACAAAGACATTGCAGTAGGAGTGGTCAAGGAAATTTGGTATACAGATGTGAATGCCCAGCCGACAAAACTAACTCACATCGTAGCTGGGTGTCCTAATCTGGGAGAAGCTTATATCAACGGGATGCATCAGGCATTTACGTCTGATATAGTGAAGGCTCAGGACGAACTCTTGAAGTACATGAACGGGTTGAATTATAAGTTACCGCCTATAAAGACAATTCGGTTTAGAGATGAATTGAACTATGCTTCATTGCTCTATGCTATGTCTCTTGCATGTACTAAGGTAGGGTACTGCCGTTGGAGTTTGGAGAGGAGCCACACATATGCAAGTTCAGGATTTGATAACTGATTTCGGCTTAACAGTTGATAAAGCGGATTTAGTTTTAGAATATTTGAGAGAAGTTGGGAGTGAGGGAGATTGCGATGTTTTCAATGCAGTCATGACAGTTAACAATGTGTGCAACAAGCACAGTGAAATAACTAGCTCGCCAGCTACATGTGACACAATCAGAAACATCTATTCCGGATTACCTCATTATTATACGAAAACATTTGGTGATAAATACCTGATGGGGTATACAGAATTTCTACTGAGAGGTGGAATAATTTAACCGGTGTCGGTTATATTAAGATGTGAGATACTAAAGCGTATTCCGGGCAAAGACCCGTTTACGAGGAGGGCTGTATATAGGGCAGTTCTGCTAAATATAATATTATATTATAGGAGGTTCTATTATGGACGCAAATGCAGTAAACAACATTTTGATTCGCTTCGCTCAGGAAGGAATCCAGACACCGGACGCTATCGAGGCTACCAAGGCTGATATCCTGGCTTCTATGCCGGAAGCAGTAAAAGAGTCTATGGCTAATCTGTCCGATGATGAGAAGATCGCAAGCTTTATGGACGCTTACTTCGCAGGTAAGAAGGGTGTAGCAGAGCAGGCTGAGCCTACTCAGAAGAAGACTATCGCTCCTGTAACCAGCAGCCTGTCCGCAGAGGACGCTATGAGCATCCAGAACTACTACGATCTGAACGCTGAGAAAATGGGCCTGAGAGCAAGCAAATCTCGTGTTGTATGCCTGTTGACTGACAAGCCTGTACTGGCAGCTATTCATGTTAATGGTGCTAAGCTTAAGCCTACTATCGGAGAGAATACCGAGAAGAATTTCGACAAGTGGAAAGATCAGCTGGTTGACACTCCGGAGAACAAGCAGGCTTATGCTGAGCTGAAAGAAGCATTCATGAAGGGTGAGGAGATGGAAGTCTACATCAACCCGGATGCTAAAGAGAAGAACATCGGTTTCACCGTTGAGACTACCGATGACAACAATCAGCCTGTTACCTTAAACATGACCAAGGAAGATGCGCGTGACTTCCTGCTGACCAGAGTTCAGGGTGTGATCGCAGCTACCAGCGAAGATACTATCGGTATCAGCATCAGATTCATTGCTAAGAGAAACAACTCTGCAACTGATAATGAGGCTAACGCTGGAATCGATGGTACTGTAAGAGTAGCTGTTCAGAACAACAAGGCTCTGAAGTCCAATCCGGATCTGAAAGTTTGCACCTGCGCAATTCTGGAGACAAACGGACAGAGAACAGTTAACGACCAGTTCAATGCTAAGACCGCTAAGTACTTCTCTATCTATACTGGTAAGAACAAGAGCGATGGTACTCCGATTACCCGTAAGGTAAGAATGACTGGTAAGACTTCCGTTTATGTTGTTGAGCGTAAGCCGGAGTACGTAACTGTATTCGGTCAGGCTGTAAAGGCTAAGGGATTCGGTATGACCAACAAAGAGCGTGCTAAGGTTCTGGAGAACTGTAGAAAGGCTATGGCTCTGCTTACTTCTGACGCTACCAAGGCAACATCCAATGCTATGCGTACAGCAAGAGCTCAGATCCTGCAGGGCAGAGGAACCAACTCTCCCATGAACTTCAGCTAAGCGATCCTATGCGCTGGGAGGGACATTAAGTCTCTCCCAGATTTTTCTATTAGGAGGTAACTATGAACATTGCCGGTGATATGGAAACCCGGATTGTCGGGTTTGGACTCACACAATCTGATGCCATGAAAGACTTACAGTTCAATCTTGAACGTAGTGGTAAGTTATCGGCATCACGTCTGGAGAGAAGAAAGGAAATACATGCCTGGCTGCCAAAACCTAATCTGCTCCACGTCAAGGGTATTGGTGCTATTCTGTATGATAACAACTTCTTCATCAACTTACAGACCCAGCGTAAAGTGAGAGCACGCATTAAACCCCTGTCCCATTACTTATGCTTATTCAGTGCATTTGATGGGAAGTTGAGTTATGAGGACTTCACGATTACAATATCGCCAGAAGTCAATAAGTTTCTAGGGAATATCTCAGACAAGTTCTTACAGCTCTGTGATTTCCCATATATAAAACCCGTAGAGGATTTTAAAATTAAAAACTACCACAGAACCGTTATACCTAACATGGCAGTCTGCGAGACCTACAACAACTCAATTGTTCTTAGTATGAAGAATCGTGGGGCAGAAGTAGATTTAACTCCCGGAGCTGACAATGACAGTCTGCTTGCGTATTTGCTTGCAGCTAACGGGTATGTGTACGATGGATATTCTATTAAGGAGTGTTTACATGATTAAATACAATGGAGAAGTTGATAAGAAATTCAACGACTTCGCAGAGAGGTACGCCGACGTAATTACGGTGACCAAGAAAAGAACACCACATGAGCCGGATTTATCTGGAGTGTTTGTGGCATCTTCGTTCTACTTTGATATTAAGTTAGATGGAGTATTATACAAAGTTATTGCAGTAGGAGATTATGGGTATGGGTTCTGTCCTTATGTTGTACCCAAGTCATTTCCTAAGAATTGTCTCACACATAAACTTACTTATGTGGAAGATGTTAACGATTATCGGTTGCCGGATATCGGACATAACAAGGATTACTATGAGTCGAGAATTATCCCAGAGGTTCTAACTCCTACAGATATTATCGGCGACGATGCTTACTTCGACAAGAAAAAGTTTATGCTGTCAACTCTATATTCCTTGTGCATGGACTACAGAGATATCATGTCCGATGCTCTAGGTATACCAGCGAAAGAAGTGTTTACTACAACCCAGTTGTGTGACTTCTTCTCAGCGTTCCCGTACAAATCAGCAGATTACTATCAGATAAGGCAGGATGTGCAAGATGACCTTCTGGACATTTGGAATCATTACGATTGTCGTACTTAATCTACTAGGTTCGATAGGCTTATACCGTATCGCTCGGTACACATGTTTTGGATGTGTATGGTTAAGTTTTATACCAGTAGTGAACCTCGTATACTTGTGCGCTGTTGCAGATAAGCTAAATGTCGAATCCATGGAGTGCAAGTGGTCTGTCCATGTATATATAGCTATTTCAGCTATCACTCTGTCTGTCATAGGGTTATTTGTGCAGAAGTACATTCTTACTGATATAACTATTATTGCAGGTAGGATAATGTTCTGTACAGGGATAGTCACATTCATAATAGACCTGAGCATGGCGTACTATGGAATCGTAGATAAAGCGCTGCCATTGTTCTGGATTATGTTCATCATATCAGCTCCCGTCGGATTTGCACCACTATTGTTCGTTGGAAGTTTTACATTACCGAAGCGCATGGAGGCAGAACTGGAGGACATGCATGATTACGATGTGGATAATGGCTAACCAGATAGGTATGGAGTGTAAGTGGTTACTATTCCTGCCATTTGAGCACTCAGCATACAGAGGTTTAGTAGCCGATGCTTATATGCGTGAGCAGGGCGAGAAGAGTCCGGACTTGTGCACATATGAAGCAGTGACCACAATATTGGTTTATGCTGTGGCTTTGTATTTATTTAAGTACAGGGCAGAAGCTTGGTTATATCCGATGCTCGCACTGTCTATAGTGAAAGCGATAATACGGTATGCCGAATATGTTTGCATTTATGGTTTATATTTTGAACACAAATGTTTACTAGCTGTGGTAAGTCTTATTCCTGGAGTTAGTCTACTTTGTGCTCTGAAAGTAAGGAGAGCTTAATGCTAAAAAGACCGCATACATTTGATGATATTATTGGGCATGAAGTGTTCAAGAAGTATTTCATCGAAAGAATTAAACGTGGTACATTACCGCAGTTTATAGTGCTTGAAGGGCCTGAGGGATTGGGCAAAACTTCGATTGCGGAAGTAATCGCCATAACAGTAAATTACGGCTTTGACGATTCTCCGCAGAAGACAAAGGCAATTCAAGAAGTAATCGACAATAGACATTCTATTGATTGTATCAAGAAATTCAATATGGCAAAAGACTCAGGTAAGGATACGGCAAAAGAGGTATTAGCCGAATTATCCCCATCCATGTCAACTACTGGCAGAAAGGTAGTTATATGTGACGAGTCCCATGCTATTGTAGAATCGGCGCAGGATGTGTTTCTTGTGGAAACAGAATACATTCCCAAGAACACCTACCTAATTATGTGTACAACAGATAAGAGCAAGTTAAAAGCTACACTCTTGTCTCGAGCCGTATGTATTCCACTGTCAGCGCTAACAACTTCTCAGATGGTACAAGTTCTCAAGAAAGAAGCAGCGTCAAGGAATCTGACAATCCAAGGTGGAGACACTATGTTAAGAATTATCGCAGAGTGGGCAGATAACAAACCTCGTGCAGCTCTTAACATACTGAACGCTTTCGGTGAGAATGATGTAGTGTCGACGGAGATGGTGCGTGAGTTTATCGGATCGATGGATATCTCAGAGATTCTACCGCTCGTAACTTCGCTCGCTGGCTCGCTAACCTATGGATTAACATTCATTTCAGAAATGAAGTTCTCCGATGGGCTTGTCGACACACTAGTGGAAGTGCTGAGGATTAAGATGGGACAGCCTTCATATAAAGTATCGCTGGAGCAGTATCAAGACGCTAAGCGTAAACTGGAGAATGTTCCGGAAGAAGCGATTATGAAATTGCTTCACAGTGTGGCTGGCGCACCTAAGCTGAATAGAGCGACAATGGTATCTGCATATATCAGTGCTCATATGTCGTATGAAAGAATATTTAACTCCGGACGAGAAGTACTCGTCGAGGAGCAGACTCAGAAGTTAGCAAGTAGAAGCTTAGCTCCTGATGTAAAATCACACGAGCACATCAAAGCACCTACGCTTGATGATATGCTTGCGAATAGTAACCCAATTGGAGGCTTTTAATGGAATGGGTTAAGTTGGTTCTCGTTGTTGTGTTAACACTAATATTGACGGGAGCATTTATATACTTTGCGTTCGTAGAACGAAATGCTATTTTCACCTGCTGTGTTTGCATCCTATTTGGAATAGTCACGAGCATAGCTAAGATGGGAGATAAGAAAGATGACGATTAGAATATTGTGTATCGTAATTGCCTTTATTGTAGCTGTATGGGTCAGCAGGAAGGTAAATCTATCCGGAGGATGGACAGTAATCTTTACGTTACTAGCGAGTGCGGCTGTGGGTTTTATGGCAATTATAATTCCTCTCAATTACGAGGGGTATGTAACTACTGCTAAGTCGTACGAAACACGCGTAGTCTCTAGGTATCTTGCTGAGAGAACAAAACCTCCGGTAGTGCTGGCGACTATTGTACCTGTGGTAACTCCCGTGCGTGCAGGATACCGGCCAGATTGCTACGTTTCTGTGTATAATGGAGAGTCCGATCCTCTGGTATTCTCAGTATCTGATACCGACTATGGGACATTGCTTGAGGGTAAGGAAGTTACTGTAACATATTACTACATTAATGATACTCTGTACAATGTGAAATTAAACGACTACGATTGCGCCAATAGAATAGATCTACGTGATAGTAATATCTTTACTCAGCATAAACTGCTCGAGGAGGCATTGAATTCTAAAACACCTAAGGAGGGATTATAAAACGAATAAAAAGCTAATAGCGGTAACCATGGGTTCTTTGTGCGGTATAGCACTTTATTATTATTTAAAGAAATCTGAGACAAACGAGACTTACACAGTCTTGAGTGCTACTGTTAAAGATAAGTACATTAAAGACACTGAGTATTGGGAGAGCTGTATTCTTGTAATCGGAGACTATGAGTTTGTGGTTCCTGAGGAAATATACAGTAAAACCCACATAGGAGATACAACAACCCTGAAGTATTTTTACGATAATGGCAGATTACTCAGAGTTCAATTTGGAGATATAGATGGGAGGAAAGCTGATGGTTATATCGAAATACATCACGATGCGGGACTACAATAGAACACTGTGGTTTCTGCTTATAGCAATTATGTTCCTGTCTGTAGTAGGAGATTATCCGTGTCAAGCGCTTGGGCTATGGGCAATGTTGTTCGCTGGATACGGGATTGGTATTCCATCCATCGATAAGAGATATGTCACAATGAGTACTGTCTGTTACGTAGTCGCAACTATTTTATTTATGGCGGGAGATGGAAGATTCATCTCGAAAGTACTTATGACAGAAATAAGTTACTACTACACTAGTAACTGGAATGATTGGGTCGGTTCAGATTTATTCTCGTACTGCAGCATAGCTATCGTGCTTGCTTGTATCTGGTTAGTATGATTTGCCCCTACTGCGGAGAAATTATTGTTGAGCCGAATAAGGAGCATTTCTTTCCGCAAATGATATATCCCAATGAGTGGGACTTCTATGCGTGTAGGGAGTGTAATAGACTTAAAGGTCAACATGTTGTATACCCAAAAGGAAGCTTATTCAGATTACTGCCGAGTGAGTTATCACTTAAGAAGTTCACGTATTTGTGGAAAGTATCAGGGAATGTAAAGTACCTAAATATTCTGCCGGTAGCTAAGATGAAAGATATTTTCGAGGAGCGGAAGTGGAGCTATGAACCTTATCTGTTCTCAATAGACGAACGCAAGTTCTATGGGTTAGATAGACTCAAAGAAATATATGCGTTTTATGTCACTAATATAAATACAAGACCTGGTGCGCTTGCACTTGTTATGTCAAGTCAGTATTCCCACATCTATTTCATACACGAGTATTCCCACACTATATACAGTCCATTCCCTGAAGTAAGACCAATAGCTATAAAGGATTTCCTTGAAGCTCATATACAGGGTTGGCTTATGTATGGTACTACTCGTAACGGAATATGGAAGACTGTGCAATCCTATACAGATTATTTTGAGAGATTGCTAAGTGCACCATCTTGTATGGAGATGCTTCAGTATAATTATAAGTAAGGAGTATTTTACATGGAAGTTGGATTTATAGGTCTAACAGTAGCGGCATTTGGAATATTAAGCGATGCTGCAGGTAAATACACAGTAGCTAAAGTTAGTATGACAACTGTAGCACTTTCATTGGCATATACTTGCCTGGAGGTGTTCCAGTGTGCCACTTATATAATATAGTACACCAGGAGGAACTAACCAATGGGACGTGGTGGCGGAGGAAGTGGAGGTAGTCACGGAGGTGGTGGAGGCCATTTCAATTACGGAAGCAGTAGAGGTAGTGGACACTCTCGCGGTGGTGGACGCTCCAGCTCGAATTATAGCCCAGTGTACCGAACTTCTTACTACAGACCAATGACGCCGTTAGGCGGTACACTCAGTATCGTACTAGCTATAATTGTTATAGTAGCAGGACTGATCGCGGCAAGACCAAATATACAACAGAGTACGGTTGAAAGATCAAAGCTCGACAGTTCGTTATGCACAAAAGTCGATACGTGGTATCAAGATGATATTAATTGGATACATGACGAGAAGACATTACTCAAAGGTCTCAAGATGTTCTATGACAAAACAGGAGTACAGCCATATCTGTGGATTACCGACAATATCAATGGTAAGGCAAAACCAAACACCAGTGACTTTGAAACAGCTCTGAAGTCTAAGTACTCAGAATTATTCAAAGATGAAGGTCACGTTATTGTATGTTTCATGGAAAGCAGTCCATCAGTGTACGCTACATATTACTGGGCAGGAAGTGCTGCCAAAGGAGTAATCGATGACGAAGCTGGCGAGATTTTGTTAGATGTTATCGACTCGAAGTACACTAGTGATTTATCTGACGAGGAAATGTTCTCTAAGAGTTTCAGCGACGCAGCTACAAGAATGATGAAGGTGGGGAGAACTACAAAGCAGTACATCATACTTGCAGTGGCTGTGATAGCTGGACTCGGTATTATAGTGGGGTTTATTTTCTTACTGAAAGCGAAGCGCAAATCTGATGCGGAAGAAGCAGAAGAACGTGAGCGAATACTCAACGCTGATATCAACGAAATGTCAGACAGTGTGCTAAATAAATATAATAAGGAGAATTAAGATTATGGGATTATTTGACAGAATTGCATTTATCACTCGGAGTAAAGCCAACGCATTACTGGACGACTTAGAAGATCCCGTACAGGCAATCAATCAGACTATCGAGGATGCGACAAAAGAATACGCTCAGGTCAAAGCAGCAGCTGCTCAGGTTATTGCGGGGGAGACTCGGGCGAAGAACACTCTTAGGGAGTATGAGGATAAGTTAGCAGCGTACAATAAGGCAGCAGAGAATGCTGTTCTTGCAGGAGATGATGCATCTGCAACCATTGCGTTGGATAAGGCAACTGAGTACGAGACTCTTGTTAATACTTGGAAAGTTAAAGTGGCTAATGCTACCAAAGATGCCGACGCTATGCGCAATAAGCTGAACGATATGGCACGTGATATTAACGAGATGAAAGCTAAAGCCGGTGAGATCAAAGCAGACTTAGCCAATGCTGAAGCTTCTAAGGCAGTTTCCAGAGTACAGAAGGTTTCAGGTGAAAGTGCATTCAGCAGATTCGACAAGCTGGCTGAGAAAGCTGAGTGTGAGCGTGCTGAAGCCGAAGCTATGGCTAGTCTGGATCAGCCGATTCCGGATGCTGGTGACGATGTGCTCAACAGGTACGCTAACGGCGGTGGTGGAGCAACATCTGCGAAGTTAGCTGAGCTTAAGGCAAGACTGGGTAAGTAATGATTAAGAAAGCACTATTGCTGGCGTCAGTTCTCTGTGTACTCAATCAAACACCTGTTAAAGCAGAGACCTATGTAGAACCTTATTCTCATGTGACCATTGAGATTACAGAGGATTATGTCAGCAGTAATAACTCATTCGGCTCTATTGAGTTGAATGGTAAATACATACAACTCCCGTGTAAAGCATCACTGATATTCAATTTGGGATTCGCTCCAGAGGAAGATATGCAGGTGCCCAGCAAGTCAGTCGTGGACTGGTTTCATGCCTACGACAGTCGGGGGCGCGCTATTACAATGGATATGTACAATCCTAAAGACACATCAGTAGACTTAGATGAGTGTATAGTTTACAGTATATCATACAGACCTGAAGAGGATGTTAAGGTTGGGTACTTAGACTATAGTATTATGGGAGTTAGCGGAGACACGAACCCAGCGAGTCTGTCTACTTTACTTGGAGAGCCCAGCAATAAGAATACTTACAGTGGTGTTACAGATATAAACTGGGAAAGCGGTAAACAGGAGAGGTCCGTAGATATAAGATATGAAGCGGATGTGATTAAAAGCATAACCGCAGAAGTGCGTACTCCTGAGGAGGTATTTGATTATCTACACTATGATGAGGTAGGGTTATTTAGCCTAACTGGAGACGGCTACGAATCAAGTGTACCAGTCAAGCTGCCTACGCTAGCAGTAGTCATTCTGCTAGTCGGTGTTACTGGTGGAATCTGTAGAGTTCTTTGGAGACACAGGAGACAGAAGAGAACACAAGAGATACTCAATACCCCACTCGATGAGTTGGCTGATAGTGTATTAAAGAAATATGGAGAGGAGGACGACGAATGAAACGATTCGTATGTACGTTCCTGCTTATAATAGCATTAGGTTATATGGGAGTCTATTCGTGGTTCTTCTCTATTAAACCTGAAGTAGAAGGAAGTGCAGTCTGTCAAACAAGTGGTGCTGACCCAATCACAGTGACAGTACCTCTGGGCGGTACTCAGTATGCAGATGTAGTAGTTGATGGTATGAACACAGAGTTACTCGAATCTAACCAATTGACTATCTGGAAATTTAATGACGCATCTGTATACAGAACAATGGACCATAGTCAAGGCAAGTCGCTAGGTAATGATACGTATTTAACAACAGCTAAAGAGGTGTTCAGAAAGTACGGTAATTATTACGTAGGTGTGCAAAGTGATAATGGTTATACACTGGACTCAAAAGAGGGGTTTTTGGTAAATAATGCATACATAGCTCCATGTCCGGAGATGAATGAGAAAAACCAATTGAAGGACTTACCGGATGTGGCATTACCCGTTGAGTATGAGACTTCTGGTACATGGAAGCTTCCGTTTGATGTAATGGAAGTGGCGCTCTCTTCGTCCGCGGATGATATGAGTTATTACAAAGAAGGATGGTATTTCAACTATAACTTCCGATATCAGAAACATGGGGACGCTGTAGTAGATGCAGCTACAAGAGTATGTGCTCTGAGTCATGAACCGTTGGATTGGTGGTATGATGATGGGGAGCTATTCATTGTAAAAGCTGGGAATGAATACGCTTGTGTAAAGCAAGACACATACACCAGTTGCTACTTCATAAGTAGTAATGATTTGTCTTATATCTTGTTAAATAAGTAGGAGGAATTAATATGAGCGAGAATAAGAGTACAGGAAATGGAAAAGTTGAGTGGGTTTGGTTAGAGTTAAAAGTGACAGAAGCTACAGGTAGCGATGATATGGATAAGGTTGCGGATAATCTTAAAGTGTTATTCGACGAGTATAGGAAGAGTACTCCGTCGTGGCTACGGATACTGAAATTGTCAAAGACATCTCATCTAAGATTGACCCTGAGCTTAGTTACAGACTAAATCTGAGTTTTCTGTATATGATGCAGAAAGGCGGTGTAGAGAGACATGACTCCATCGCCGAAGCAGAGATGCTAGCTCAGCAGATTATTGATAAGTTCCCGCCATCACTCGCTAAGGAACTTCAGAGCGATGATAAAGTAGTGTGGGCTTTGAAGCTGGCCCTACAGCATTTATAGGAGGATTATGGATTGGAAGTTATTCGTACTCCACAATGGTGTACATTATCGAGAGGATATAGAGCGTTCTGTAACTAACTCGAAAATATATGAATATGTCGAGTGCGTGGAAAGAAGAGAACAGACTACAGAGGTAATCGTTGCGGATATGGAAACATTTGATGCTGCTCTTAGGTACGGGGAAGGTACAACCTGTGTACTGAACTTCGCCTCTTTCAAGAATCCTGGGGGTGGGTTCTTGAAAGGCACAGTAGCTCAAGAAGAATATCTATGCCAGAACTCAACGCTGTACAATGTGCTATCACAGTTCACATCCTACTACGAGAAGAACAGGTTAAACACCAATGATGCTCTTTACTGGAACAGGGCTATTTACTCGCCGGGAATAGTAGTACTTCCTAGTGAAGTAAAAGTTGACGTACTGTCCTGTGCTGCTCCGAACATCAAAGCCAGCAGAATGATTGACTCGAAGAAGGTACAAGCAGTAATCAGCCGCATTAAATTCGTGCTGGATATTCTGGAGAAAGAGGCGTGTGATACTGTTATACTCGGAGCTTTCGGATGTGGAGTATTTGGAAATGATCCGAGGTTTGTAGCAAAGACATTCCGCAGTCAGGGAGTTCTTCACAGAGGATTCAAAAGAGTAGTGTTCGCTATTCCAAATAGTAAGAGTGTAAACCATAGAGCGTTCGAGGAGGTTTATAGTGACTTATAATAAGCTTAAAGAACTCGTCGATCTGATGTTAGTCAGGGATACTTTCGACGCAGATAAAATTCCTGATATATTACAGAAAGTGGTACGTTACGGTGGTAAGGAGAAGCTTACATTGCTTATAGACTTGCTCAGTTGTGATATCGTATATGGCACTGGCTATAGTGCGGAAGATATTGCATATGAGCTTACTGGTATTATCAAAGATGCGGTTCCGGATATCTTCGGTGTGTTATGTTTCATAGCCCGCAATGCTGATAATATACCTGCAGCTGGTGAAATTCTAGACTACTACAATAGTTATGGGATTACCGTTAAACAGGCGGAGCCTATAAATGAGGCTATTGATTTTTATAAGAAAATGAGCAGATACGGATTACAGCCATATGATACATTCTGGACGTACGATGAAAGTATTGGCGCCAGTTTCATAGCACGGGATCTGGAGGAATACCTCAATGTTATTAACAGCCGAAGTACTCTGCGCACAGAACACGAGGCGCTTAGCGCTGTGTACAAGTCACTTTGTAAGTACTACCCTGATGTGACAATGGAAACTGCTGGACAGTATTTACTGGATCACACTGAGGGTGCTTTCCACGCTAAGGTAGCGGCATCTCAGGAAAGAATGCTTTCTGGTGGTAATACTGAAGAGACTAAGAATATAGTTAAGGTGCTGGGAAGTTCAGCACCAGAACTTCTGAAATGGGCAATGCTTAAACAGTATTTTATGACCAACCATCCAGAGCTCAATGTAAGTAAGATTCTTAAGAGAATGAAGCCTGCATTACGCGTACAAGACTTCGCCTATTTAGAAGTGCTGCTTATGTCAACAGAGTTACCTAAACAAGAAAGTGAAGTTCCCGCGTTAGCTGTGGAGTGGTTAAGACGTTTTCCTAGTGCATTAGTAACAGCATTAGACGAGTACGATAAGTTATATTTGTGTTACGAGTTGACCACAAGATTATTACCCTTCTAGGAGGTGAGTAGTTGGGAAAGAGTGCTTTAGCTAAAGCTATTGGCAAAGAAGTATTGAGTAATGCTGATGTTATTATAACTACAGCTTACAATGCTTGGAAGTACGCAGGCAAGCCAAATCTTAAAGAGTTTGCAGTGCAGTTCGCCAAGGAAGTAGGCAAGAACGCCGATTACATCTACAATGGAGTCATGCGCGTAGCAAGTGCTTGCAAAGAAGACGAGGTAGAGGTAATCGACGCATGGGAGCCTGGAGAAGATTTTGATCTGATTCAGTTGGCTGAGAAAGTTATTGAGAGATATCCTCCTGCTTTACAAAAAGAATATCAGCAGGAGAACAAAATAAGATGGGCACTTGAGTTAGCCCTTCATTAGGAGGAGTATGTTAGTATTTTCAAAACACGAGAGTCGTCGTTATAAAGAGTACTTAGCTGTACTTGTAATTAGTTACGTACTACATTTAGTACGCAGTATTGATTTCATTTACGCACTTGGTTGTGTACTTGCAGTCGTTATAGCAGTGGAATTTATTTCACTAGTTTTGGGGCTTTTATTGACTCCAATTATGTATGAACAAGTTTACCCAACCAAGATACGTGAACTAAAACATTCAGACGGAAAACATTACCAGTATATCGCTGAGATCAATGGTAAAGAAATTTACAGTGAGGTTTTTTATAAACAACCGATGGATGGTTTGAACATAAAGGTCTGGAAGTTTCACAGCGCATATCTGTTTGAGGTAAAGAAAGCAACTCGTAAATAATTACCTCAGACGGGAGATTCTCCTGCTGAGAAGAAGTAAGGAGATGATTTCTTGAAGAAACTAAAGACAATTGTCCTAACCATATTATTCGTTACACTAGCTGTGTTTCCTGCTTTGGCGGCAGAAGTCACAGCTAAGGATATAACATGGGGGTCATCTACAAAAGTCGCTGGGTACGGAGTCTCGTCACATCCATCCGGAGGCACTATAATAGTCGATTGCGGTAAGTTGCGACAGTATTCGAATAAAGTCGTCGTTTACAAAGACTACCGTAATGCTGATCGTTTAAAATACTATCAGGTTTATAGTCGGGAAGCCGGAGGTACGTGGGTTCTAGAGAATTCCACGAGTGGTAGAACTGGGTATTATGTTTTACAGATCACATATTCTACGCCGACAAAGGAGTATTTCGTTACGACAGGGTCCAGACCATTCAGTGCGGAGGATGTAAACAATGGTTGGTACTCCTCAAAATCTGAAGATAATTATGGTCAGCATATATCTCTTGAAGTTGATACGAGAAAGTTTAAAATAATACCGAATGGTAGTTCACACACAGCAAGTAGCTGGCAATCGGATGCTTCAAATCACTGGCAAATCTGTGATAGTTGTGGACAACAATTTAATGTCGGAGCGCACACTCCTAACGGTAGCGGTACCTGCACAACATGCGGGCGTCTAATCCACACCCACTCCTGGTCTTGGAGCCAGGGAGATAGCAGGTATCACTGGCAGGTCTGCTCTTGTGGACTGTCACAAAACAGGGCTCCGCACCAGTGGCAGTTTGTTTCTAACTCCGCAACGTGTATAAATCCTGGTGTAGAAACCACGCGCTGTACTGTTTGTGGTAGAACTGAGACAAAGCCTACTGAAGCCTTGGGACACGACAAAGTACTGATTCGAGAAACACCAGCAACTTGTACAGAGCCTGCCAAGAAATATTACTCATGTAGTCGATGTCACTTAACTATCATTGATGAGATAGGAGACCCGTTGGGACATGACTTCCAACCGAAGTGGTATCCAGTCGGTCAGTGGCAAGATGTTTACTGGCAGGATACTTGTACCCGATGTGGATTAGTACAAGGAGACCGCCACTACAAGGAAGTACCTGTTAACTTCATAACAATAGACTATCACACAAAAGAAGAGCTGCAGAGAGTTACAAAGTTAGTAACCTTCGACTCGATTGTACGTGGTGATTCTCTTGGTACTAAGAACGAAACATTCAACGGTGTTGAGTACAGATACCATGGAGCGACGGGTCTAGACAACCAGCTATTCGCCAGACCTGATCTTGATGTTTACCGTTATATGGTTAAGCACAAGTATACCATCTACTTCAATCCAAATGGTGGAGAGGGAGAAATGACTCCAATAACGCTCACATACGGGTCTCGAGTAACGCTCCCTGCAAATACGTTCACACGAACAGGATATAACTTCATTGGATGGTCAAAGACACCTACAGGGTCAGCTGATTATCCTGACAAGTACTGGTCTGAGAATGACTTACGTTCTCAAGCAGAAGCAGGCGAGAGGTGTGACTTATACGCTATTTGGGAAGGTAAGACAGTTGTAGTATCCTTCGAGAACGGTGTAGGTGAAACGCCAACACCAATCCGTGTAACCTATGATCAGCCATACGGGAAACTGCCGACTCCTACAATGGATACAGGTTTCCGATTCAAAGGTTGGAAGTATACTGAGATAAACAACGATACAAATGAAGTAATACGTCAGTTCTCGGTAACTCCAGACACGATAGTAACAGTAGCAGACGATCATGTACTTACCGCAGACTATGCCGAGAGTGCTATCAAAATTACATTCGTGGCGCCGAGTAAAGTGCAGGTAATCGACGCGATCTCTGGCTATACAGTATCGCCTCCATTCGTACCAAACGAGGAAGGTAAGAACTTCATTCACTGGTCGCTGTCGGAGGGTGGAGAAGCTTTCGACTTCAATACTCCAATCGAAGAGGACACAACCTTCTATGCAGTCTTCGAGAGTAAGCAGGTAACCTGTACATTAGTTGACTACGGTGTCAAGAAGTACTATTATCCTGCCAAGATAGGTGAACTTCCTGTACCGGAGCAGCCTGGTCAGAGATTTGTTGGGTGGTTCTGGGACGAAGCTTGTAAACAGCCAGTCAGTGCTACTGAGAGTATTCCTCTGAATGATTTCTCTCTGTACCCAAAATTTACAGAGGGTAATTATATCCTATCACTTAACACGTCTGCTCAGAAGTGGGAGATGAAGTACGGAGATACAATCCCGACATTACCAACTCCTAAGAAGAGTGGCGCAACATTTAAGTACTGGGAATATGAGGGAGAGCAAGTCAAAGCCGGAGACATCTATAAGTGGTCAAAGGATGTTCAGCTTATCGCCAGATGGGATGGACTTAAGTACGTCATTACTTTCCCGAACGGAACCACTAAGGTAGTGGAGGACGGTAACGCAATAGGTTCCATGCCGACACCTCCAGACAAGGTAGGAATGAGCTTCATTACCTACGTCGATCAGGATGGTATCCCGGTTAACTCTGGAACAGTCCCGGATAGAGACTTGCAGCTTGATTACAAATACGGTTATAACCAGATAAGCTTAGAGCTCATTGACGACTCTTACAGTCAAACTGTCATTAGGGAGGCTGGAGAACTGTTAAACGACTTACCTACAAGAAGCAAACCTGGATACACGTTCTTAGGTTGGTCACAGAATCCTGGAGGAACTACAACAATAGGACCTCTGTATGTAAATACAAAGCTTTACGCTGTGTACAGCGCAGATTATCAGGATATCTATCTTGAGGACTTGGACCGCGTCATTAAGCGTAAGACAGATGATACAGTAGGTGCTTTACCGGATTCACATAAAGACGGATTCAGATTTGATTACTGGACCTACAACGGGAAGAAGGTAACTTCCGACACGAAAGTACCTGCAGGTGGTATGACATTAGTTCCTCATTATACAGAACTAAACACTGACCCGACAGATACGGTTGAAGTGCGGTTCTGGTGTGATGGAATCAAGATCAATACAATCGACCTAATTCGTGGTAATTTGATTCACGATCCCGGAAGTCCCGCCATCTCTATCATAGAACCAGACAGACATTTCCTGTACTGGACTACTTCTGAGGGCGGAACAGAGCGATATGAGTTCGAGCAGTATGTAGATCAAGACCTTGACCTTTACGCTAAGTGGAGTAATTAGTCTGTAATAAGGGGAGGTGAAAAAGCCTCCCCTTTTGTTAAAAATATACCTGCATAAAACATATATAGATGGAGCGGAGACTCCCGTATAATATTGAACGAAAGGAGAAAGAAATGGAAGAGTTTTTAAAGGAGCATGGCTTTGAGTACAACTCAAATGACGAGAATCTCATGGAGGCAAAGTGGGACGAGGACGATAGTTCTTACCTGGCGGATGGTCTCGGAATCGACTGGGAATACGACACACTTTTGGTACAGGTAAACCTTGATACTAAGGAAGTGGTAATCATGACAGATGGTGAAGTATTCGATGATGTGGATTACTCAGAATTACAGGCAGCACTTGAGGGTGAGTAAAGTATGAGACAAGGCAAGAAGCTTTTTACATTCGTAGAAGTAGATGCCAACACGCCTATTCAGAAACTATCTGTACTTGATCAGTTTCGTGTGCTGATTAAAAAGATGGCAAACGACGATGCTGCTGAGTTGAAAGCAGACGATGCTGTCACTCAGAATCTATTGCACTTAAAAGCAGACCTTATTGGGTTTCTGGATAAAGCGGTTGAACCAATCCGACAGGGAAAGAGATTTGCTGTATCAGTATCTATATCAAGTGATTTCGAACCTGTCATGGATGAAGTATTACAGTCAAGTAGATTCAAGAACTACTATAACATTACTGTAACCAAACCAGACATTGAGTTTGATGTTACATACCAAATCAGAATTGACTTAGTCGCAAAGGAGTAAATATGTGGATTAAATACTGTATACCCGTTATACTTATCATTACAGTATTTGTGTGGACTATTTACCGCAAAGACTATAGGAAGTTCCAGAAAAAGTACAGGATTAAACTACCGTTCCTGTGTCATGTTGGAAGAGAGAAACATCCAGATGATGTACTGTGGGGATATCGCAGGTATTTGCACGTCAGGAAGGATGGACATAAGGATAGACGATACGGCTTCAACGTCAAATGGTGGTTTCCAACTAAAATATACATAGGTAACTACTTATGTAAGATTTGGAGTATTAACGACGCTCGTAAAATTGTCGCAAAGCTTGAGCCCAAAATGGATTTACCTTTAGAGAAAGTACAATTCTTGGGTAAAATCGAAGGTGATCCAATCGACTTCTTCGGAAGGTCAAATCGGATATTCATCAGATGGTGTGGGAAGCTTTTCATGTTTTACGGTTATAAGTGTATCTTATGGACCAAACCAAGGCATATACTAGCTTCTAATAGTAAAGCACAATACACACTACATTGTGAGTTACGGGACAAATCAAACCCTGTTAGTCCAAAGGATATCCATGCACTCTTGCAAGCTGACCCGGACACTAAGTGGGTGTTCATAACCACTGGAGTGTTTAGTGAGTTAGCTGTCCAATATTCAATACGATATAAAGTATTACTTATGGATAGAACATGTTTAGATCATACTTTCTTATACGGAAGACCAATGTTTCTATAGGAGGAATTTCTGTGTACGACACTTATTTATTGATAGTTTTAAGTTGCTTATCTATTGCAACTATTAAGTTCGGAGTAGGTACCAAAGATACCCTTGTAGCCGCATTGGGAATAGTAGCTACGCTAATCACGATTTGTATGATTGGAGGTGAGTTACACTACCGCTACGAAACAAGACCTAAACGCAAAAAGAAGAAACCTCAAAGACGTATATCTAACAAGGTGATAGCTCTTATTATATTAGAGTTACTTGTCGGGTTAGCTATATCCATTCTTACAGTGAATGGCGTAAAAGTATCGCCGACCATAATAATAGCCGCTACAATAGTAGCCGCTATAGCATCATTACTATTTTAATGAGTCCGCCATTTTAGTATAACGCGGATTGTCTAAGACGGCGGGTTCCTAGAGGAGAAAATACTATGGAATCAGTTATTAGAGTTTTAAAGACAAAATCATTCACACTGAACATCATGAAGTTTTCATGGGTTGTTTTAATTGTTGTGTACGCTTTTGGATATGGGCATATATTCTCAATCCTTGAGCCAGCGATGAAACTTATCTTAGCCTTGAGCGGGATCTTCATAACCGGAGGGTATTACTATATGACTTACGGATATGAGCATGGCAATAGGCTCGCGACTACATTCGGATATGTTACTGCAGCTGCTGGAATGATTTTATTAGAACTCGGTACTTTGTTTATCGGAGGTTAATATGCTTACTATTTATAAAACAGATTCAGAGAAAGTATATAGCGCAGAGTATGTGTTTAACCAGAGGCTACCAGTTATTAAGCGTATGACAGATGTGCTCATGCCGACATTAAAAGCGTTTGGCTACGATTGGGATGGGAAGTATGTACACTCAGCATTTGGTGCAGCCCAGCTAACAGATGTTAAGATAGCGTGCAAATTAGCTGTGTGTTTACAGCTCTTTAGCGGTCTACTGTTTGACACATATGGAGTATCTGAGTCTGACATTTATAAAGTACTCTCCGTTAACACAGGGAGACTGTTAATTAAACTAGATACGCCACTCAGGAGACTTATGCCGTTACAGGCAAGCACTGACTCTGGGGTGAGTATAAATACTACAACTGAATTGAATGTATACTTATTCGGTTAAAGGAGGAACAAATGAGATTACGTAAAGTAATTTATGTAGCAGCTCTTGCCACTTTATTTGTGAGCGGCTGTGCTGCTAGTAACAAGGAGGTAACTGCACCGGCAGAGACAACCACTGAGGCGCCAGTCGAAGATTTGACTAAAGTGACCTTAGCTGGGAAAGAAGTCTCTGTGCCAATTAAAGTATCGGACATTGTCGATATGGGATTTACCTTAGAGAGTACTGACATGGAAACCATCGGGTTCAATCAGGATTGTGTCGGATATTTTAAATCACCAGACGGAGCTATGCTTATTGCCAATATCGGAGTACAGGAGGGAGAAGGTCTCACGCCGGAAGAGGGCTATGCTTTCGATGTACTTGAGGATATTGGTAACACGCAAGGAGATGGTGTACTGTCTGTATACGGCGGAATCTCTATCTCTTCAAGTGTAGAAGAGGTAGAAGCTGTATACGGTGAACCGACTTTCAATGATGGATCTAATAAGCTGTACTACAAGATTATAGGCGACGCTGCTTACAGCGATATGGTATGCGTAGCTGTAATTGATGACAAGGTGAAGCGTGTAGAAGTGTGCAACGCTAAAGAATTTAAGGAGATTCCAATGGCAACGCCGTCCGATTCAGAATAGCGAGGAGGACTTACATGACATATACTCAATTTGTTAGCACGATGAATCACTTATACATGAGCAAAGGACCTAAGGGTTTAGTAGACTCTGTAGACTACTGGTTCAATTCAGTGTATACAGGGTACTGCATAGGACTGCTTGAGTATTGTTGTAATACGTTAGGCATTGAAGTGCCTGATAACTACAAACAATACATTACGTATGAAGAGGAGGATTATGTACTGACAGAATCAATGAAGATTATGTGCGAGACAATGGGAGAGTCTTATCTGCATAATTATATTGAAAGGAGTATACCAGAATTTATAAGGCATAAAGTATGCATTACGGAGGTTGGAAATGCTGTCTAAGGAAAGCATAGATGTTTACTTAGATAAATTGGCCGATAAGATATTAGAGAAGTTTGGTCTGGAAGCTTCGATAGAGATTGTAGTGGTTGGTGGTGCAGCCATAGCCATCAACTACACTTTCCGGGAATCTACTATGGATATAGATACTTTCTCACGGGCATCGGCTTATTTAGATGATTTGGTAGCGGATGTTGCTAAAGAATGCTCGCTGCCTACGGATTGGATGAACCATAATGTAATGGTTACCGGATCGTTCACTCCGGCTATTGCGCAGTATGCAAAACACTATAAGACATTTAAGGGAGTCTTAAAAGTATTCACAGCTGACGCATTAACTCTAATATGTATGAAGTCAGTGTGTTGTAGGCCGGATAGTCACGATATACTAGATATAAAGAACATATTAGATGTGGAGACTGATATAACTTTCAGTCAGATCGTAGAGCGTTTCGTCACGTTCTATGGAGGGTGGGATAAAATGAGTATGGATGCTCAGATGTACCTGACTAAGAGATTCAACGCTATGCCTCCCGACATGGTGGACATGGTGTGGGATATGCTACCTCCGTCCTTGAGAGTGGGAGTAGAAGATAAATATGAAGTATGCTCGAAGTATTACAGGGAGGTGTTACTGTGAGCGAGGAGTATTCGGGGGACAGTAAATCGCAGCAGCACTACATATATTCCAATTACTAGGTAACAACATGGAAAGAATACGTATCATATACCTGAGGTGCACTATTTGTGGAAGCAGGACACCTATAGCTAGAAAGACAAAACGTCACGCTGAGCCTGGGTATACAAGGCCATTATATTGCTATAAATGTAAAACAATTACGGAGTTTTGCGAAGAGCTATGAGAGCACTAGCTGAAAGAATTGATTTAACCAATAGAAAACTACAAAAACGTGTACGTCTTCTTCACATATTCGGAGCACGTCAAGGAATTCTCTATCAGAACCAAAGAGAGAAGCTTGATGTTAGTTTTGGGTACATGAGAGATGGAAACGTTACACATTACGTACAGGTCGGGTTCCATGGAAAGACACGAGATCGAACTAGGTACGGCAAAGTATTAAAGTGGTCACACAGTGATCAAATCAAAATCTTCGATATAAGCGATTAAAAGTCGTTTATATAAATATCATTATTTGTTCATAGATCATGATAGAAGGAGGAAAAGAACTATGTATGAACATTTACCAGCAACAGCAACTAAAGAGGAAGTATTAGCAGCACTTGACAACAAGTCCGCAGATGGGGTTATTCTCGAGTATCCATTGAACGAGTTACCGAAATGGGTGTTTGAAGTGGGGAATCCAGAGATGGATCCAGTTCCGGTGAGTAGAGTAAAGCTTACGTACCACACCTACAATACCATGCCTAAGATTTCAAAGTTTAACTTAATCACAGGTATGACTGGAACAGGTAAGACCAATATGGTAAACCTTTTCATGAAGAAGTTGATCGACGACATTACGTGGCCTCATTTCCATATCGCGTATATCGCAACGTATGGATTAGGTCTGTGGGCAGCCAATGGGGAATATCCGGTAACTATTACTCCATTCGTTGACGATATTTACAGATGCTACAGTGAGGGTGACATGCTCGCCTACATTAATGATGTGATTGCTCGATATGGGGAATCCAAAGAGAATCATGTCTTAATCGTGGAGGATGTCGACTACGTAGCCAATATCGTAAGGGAGAATTTCTGGAAAGGTTACGTGAAAGCAGTCGACAAGCTCAAGAAGTCTAGTATCACAACTATCTTCACTGCGCAGGATCTGAACGATTACACAGTGAGATGTTCACGGGATTGTGGGGTATTCTGTGCTAATGGTGTTAGACAGTTGTGGTGTACTAGAGACATGTACTTATCCTCTGTGTGGAAAGCAGTCGAGTTATCGAATTATGATGAGGAGTAGGGTTATAAATGACATATTACCATGCCAGTACTGTTGGATCTAACCTAAAAAGGTTAGTAGTACATCCAACTCTGGTGGAGAATCATATTGTAGTCTACGCAACTCCAGAACGTGCTGTAGAGGCATTTGGAGGAGACTGCGAGGTATATGAACTAGAATATGATGAAAATTACGTCGCAGACGGGAAGTGTTTTGGTCGACCTGGAGAATACTGGTTATTCTCCAGTGTCGATGTAAGGAGGGTACTTCCTGTAACATACAAATAGTTCGGAGGAATTAGTTGTGCATAATATAAAAGTAAATAATATAAAAGGTCTTGCTGAAATAAATACAGAAGACTGGGACTGGATAAAACAACTTCGTGCTTGTACCACAGATGTTCCGGCAATAATAAGAACACCTAAGGGATTTAAATCGGTCATGGAAAATATGGGATACATCTCGGTAGGTGAGTGTTCTAAGTATACTGATTTATGGATGTCATTTGGAGATGAGTTACCGTCAGAGGATCTGTCAAGCGTATCTGCTGTATTTATGTGCGAAAACAGTAAAGTGGCTTCTGAGTTTATCGATACCAGAGCTGTCAGTTTAGACACTCCATGCGTAGTATTAATACAGACCTGCAAGCTGAAAGAGTCTAAGGTAGGTACATATTACTCAAAAGCATCTAGTCTAGCTGGAGTTGCTGGAATGGTTGAGTGTACTGATTTAGCGCGCTATATTAGAAACTTAAACGAAGTCGTAACACAGACAACAGCTCGTGTTATCATAACTCTACCCTCTGATGATCTTGAGAATATGAGCGTCAACAGGTTAAACGCGTTAGCCAATGCGATAACAGAAGCAGAGAGGAACCCAAAGATAACAATAGATATTGTCGTAGTCGGAAGTACTAACTGGACTGTAGACTTCAAGAACGTATACGGAGTTAGTTCAACCTCAGATGGTTATTTTGTATGTAGAGGAGTAGCTAACGAGTATAAACAGGGAAAAATGGATGAGGATGAAGTACAAAGTTGGCTTGATTCAAAAACTGAAGCTGTAGTTAATTTCTTGAGTAGCTAATCAAAACTCAGCGTCTACTGGGTATATAAAAATAGGGGAGGATTCAAGTCATGTTAATCTACACGAGTTACTTTGCTCAGGTTAAGAATCTGCCGTCAGATATTGTACCAATCTCAATCGCAGCTAAGCAAGTACCTGGCTGGAGATACCCAGTATACAAAGCACTTGCACCTACATATAATATTTTATATGATTACAAGCGCGACGGCGACAAAGATCATTATGTAGCTGCATATCTCAGAGATGTGCTTCGGTATTTGTCTCAGGAGAAGGTTGTCGCTGATTTGGAGAAGTTGTCAGGCGGCAAGGATATTGCACTTATTTGCTACGAGAAGTCAGGTTCGTTTTGTCACAGACACGTTGTGGCAAGATGGTTAGGCAAAGCTGGTTTTGTCGTTAAAGAATTTCCTTAGGATACACTACGCCATTGGTGTATTATTTCTCCTATGAATAGGGAGGAGCAATCCTCCCATCTGGACCTTTAGCTCAGTTGGTTAGAGCATCCGGCTCATAACCGGACGGTCCTGGGTTCGAGTCCCAGAGGGTCCACTTAGAGTAGCTATTATAAAAGGAGGAGGATGAGATTGCAAAAAGCACTCCCACGAAAGAAAGTAGTAGAAAGAGTTTGGTTTTCGAAGGATGTAAAAGAGGATATATTGCGCAAGTCAGACGGCGTATGTGCTCATTGTGGGTGTCCAGTAGCTATTGGTGACAACTTCACAGTTGAGCATGTTGTTCCAATATCAAAAGGCGGAACAAATGACTTAGTGAACATAGTAGCGCTCTGTCAAACATGTAATACGACAAAGGGTGATTGCGTATGGCATCCATACGAGTATTTAACATATTTACACGATGAAAATAAGAAAGAACTTGGCGAGTATATAGATAAGTATTTCCACGATAAAAGATGGTTTACTCGTAATAATTTTTGTCAAGTAGATTTCAAAAAGATAGAGGTAAATATCCCCTTCGCAGGGAAGCAGAAAACATTGCGAAGGGGGTGATCAGACACTATTGGCACGGAGATGTATGACTGTTAATTATAAATTACAGAAAGCCCTATACTATGATTTGCAGGACATATACGACATGCAAATAGCATATATGAAGAGAAATAAGCTTAAAGTTGACAAAGCAGCAATTAAAGAAACAATAAGCAATGCCTTCCTCAATGGGGCTATTTATTATGTAGCCAGAAGCGATGGCACCAAGGTCGGGTCTTTTGCAGTAAGAATGGAAGAGCGGCATATAGCTATAGGCCATTGCAGATACACTACCCCTATACTTGTGTACAGTAATATAACAACAGCATCTAGCTTACAGTACGTATGTGAAGCGGTGAGAGATGGTATGGAGTTCATACAGCAACAGTATGCATTAGTTCTCGATGTAGATGGAGTAGTATTAGTTGCAATCGAAATGGATAGTGACAGTACTGTAGCAAGATTAGTGCTTAATACTTGGACATGCCTCAGTACCCAAGTATCGGATCATCTAATTACAACATTTTCATTGCATAGATTTTATAAACCTGGGTCTGATGATTCTAAGCAGAGTCTTGTGACACCATCTGAGCTATTAAATGTAATAAAGCGGATGCAGATAATTGGAGAAGAAGTATTATAGTTTATAGGAGGATTTACATGTACAGAGCAATCACGATACAGTCGAAAGATGTTGTTGATTTATTGCTAAGAGGAGAGACTTACAGGTGCGATATTACAAAATCGAGAACTAAATACTTCTCTGACACTGATTATCACAATTGTAAAGGTTTAGCACCGATATACATTTATATGGACAGTTTATTAGCAGAGAGCACGCTTGCTAGGAGATCCTTTCCGAGAGTTGCTCATGCAGTTGGTTGCGAAGGTGGCTACTCTGGTAGTTATAGTGAGTACGTAATTGAGTTGCTTTTAGATCATATCCCTCCTGTAGGCGAAACACATAACTGTAACAAATATGTACGTGTAATTCCAGAAATAAAACTTGAAGATGTGTCAGCTATTTATTATATAGATAATGCATATGATTCTTTTGCATTAACTGTAGTGTACAAAACAGCACGGTCTCTTTTTACGGAAAGTCAGCGTCTATCTCTTGTTGAGAAGGCTGAGATGGATAATGCAATTACAGATGATATAGAGAAGCTTAGGCGTGAATTATCAATTGCGGATTTCTACAAAGTAATGTGTAAGGTAAAATTATATCACGTAGCCGTAGGTAAGCACGATTTAGTACGTACATTTATACCAAGAGTACCGGAAAGTGCAAATCCGCCGGAGGACACGATAACACCTCGTATCTGTTTTGCAGAATCACTGGAAGGCTGTCTCAGTGCAATAGGTCACGCATTCTATTATCCCGGCAGATCAGAACTACTTACTGTGTGGGAATATGATGCAGATACAAGATACTGCATTCCTCCAGAGTACCTATACGATAAGGGACTAGTCATGGATTCTTTACGTACACGGGAATGGTGGGTACTTCAGCCTCTTACCTTGACAGGGAAGTACGTAAATCTTGTGAACTTTGAAACAACACCGTATAGAATCCCGGATGAATCAAAGAAACAGGAAGTAATACAATACATCAAGAGTAGCGCTCTGAATTTCGACGATACCGATATGGCGCTTTTACAAAAGTCGAATATACACGAGATACTCTATAAAGTATTAGGTAACTGGGACAGATATCATATAGACGAGGAAGATGTAGCAGATTTTGTGGGTCTGGATAACTGTAAGACTTATTGTAACTGCAAGTTTGAGGAGGCTTATAATGTTAAGTAAAGAAGATCCGTCTCACATTGGAGTAATTGGGAGTGGTCTAAGTCTCGTGCCTTGGCAGGTAGGCACATTCATATCTAAATCATCACTACGATAGGAGGTGCTCTATGTTATTTGATAAGAAATGCCCTAGTAATGTAATCTTTATATTCAATGATATGCATAACGGTAACATGAAATTAGAGCATTTCATTGATATAGGAAAAAGCGTACCAAAGAACTACCTTGTGGAGCGATTGAATGCAGTGAACAAGCAAGGTATTACTGATATAGATCTGAACACTCGAACATACAAGAAGGGCAGTATAACACTACCGATATATAAGTTGAGTACCGGAGAGAGGGTTTTCCTTGTAGCGGCCATAGCTACATTCCTAGGTGTCGATATATACTATGGTAGAGTTATGGAGCAGTTGTCTAAGCCTGTAGTAGATAGATTCTTGTTAACCTTCAAAAACTCGGAACATGTAATTATACATGACTCTGTAGGTTATTTTAAGGCTAGAGAGGAGAGATTGGATGTTTAAACTAATAGGAGGTATAAACGCCGCAGGTAAGACGATGTATCTTGAAGATCTGTATTTGTCCGATGCAGCGTCCTATAACTTTATAGGGTATGATAATGATCGTATCAGAAATAGTGAGACGTGTCGTGAGTTACCAGTCGTAGAAGCTAGCGATAATAGGGTTTTAGTCATATTAGATCTATTGTGCAGATGCGACCGCAATATTCTTGTAGATGAGATAGATAGCTACATACATCCCGCTGACAGGCATGTAGTGTATTCATTTTTAAAAGATATTTCTAAAGAAGTAGATGTAATAGCAGCTACGCATGATATACAGTTAACATCTTACGGAGACAAGTACTATACAGTAACTAGCGATATGTTTGTGGTTGACTTACAAGAGATAACAGAGGAGGAGTACAGGAACATTGTGTAAGACATTATTCAGGTTTGAGGATAAGTACGGAATGCACAGCATTGTAACCTCTTTCAAAGGTATTACAAAAGACGCGAGTACAGACTTCTATAACGTAGGAGATATCTATGTACAATATGGATTATCGTGTATACCGTGCTTATGTACAGCGGATATCGTAGATGAGTGTAATGTGTTAGGTATAGATAGAGTCGTACTAATCTTCGATTTAGATGGACCTATGGGCGGTATGCTTACCTATGAGGATGTTAAGAACCGGTATACAGAGATCAGTGGCGTTGAGATACTTTATTACCCTATTGCATGGTGTGCTGAGACATTGTTGCATTATCAGATATGCTCTTACGTAACAGATGCTGAGATATACACTGTGCCTAAACAAGTAAAAATATTACTTCAGAGTATAGCAGGTAAAAACGTCAAAAAGACAGATGCAATCTTGGATGTACCGGTGCTGAAGCAAAGGTTATTGGAAATAGATAGACAGAAACTCTTAGATAGAGAGATTATAGAGTACCTACTTGGTATGTCAAATAATGCTTTCACTTTATCTGAGTTAGAAGTATGGATGAAGAGAGCTACAAAGAAGTATAACGATAATTATGGCTGGTGGAAATAAGTCACGTGCGCTTATGGCGGAATTGGCAGACGCGTTGGATTTAGGTTCCAATGGGAGACCGTGTGGGTTCGAGTCCCATTAAGCGCATTTAAAACATTATAGATAGGAGAAATTATGCCGAAACTCATGGAAGATGTGCAGAACATCAATAATTGGAAACGATGTATGCGCAAAGCGAGAACATATAAAATGTCTGTCCCCGGTATCGACAGAATTTATGTAAATAGTTTAGACTCATCAACAACAGTAACAAGCAAGAGATACCCCGTACTGGTGAAGGAGGATTCCAATACATATTGGACTTTGTCAGTTAGTAAGATGAAAAGAGAGTTCTGTTTACTTAACGGTGAGGAGATAAGTGACAAGTTCATTGAGGATATGTTCAATGGAAGGACTCTATGCGTTAAACCAAAGAAGATGCTGATGTGGGTATTCCATGCAGATCTTGAGAAGTACCGGTATGATTGCCCATATGGGGTAAATAAATCAGGTAAGAATCTGGGCAAAGGTGACTACATCATTTGCTACGGGAATAAGACTCCAAGTATATCAACACTGAGAGTCGTGAACGAAGCTGTATTCAATAAACAGTATACTATTAAGGAGGATAAAAATGCCACAGTTATTTGAAGTACTCAGGGATATGTACGAGCACAATAATACATTTCCAGATAATGTCACAGGCGACACACGCGATGTATTACTTATGTATTCTATCTTTAAAGAAAAGGACATGGAGGCAGTACTGCTTTCTAAGAGTTATGGAGAGTACCTTTCTCGCACGAGAGACAAAGACCCTGAGATGAAGTCTTTACTGTCTGAAGCGAGTATCTCGGTATTCAAAACTAAATTGCCATTTAACTATGAGTCGAACAAGGCACTGCATCTTATGTTACTTCCGCAACTTGAGAAAGTGTATGATCAGTACAAGAGGAATCTGCGTCAGGCCAAGGGAGTAGTTCCATACGAGAAAGCACTAAGCTTTGTATTGGATAAGTATATATTCAACCTGACAAAACCATACTTCCAAAACGAGTTAAACAAGCTTGCAATTTTGGAGACAAATAAGGCGACATCATCAGTCGCAAACTACTGCAAGCGTGAACATCTAGAGAGATTGTTCATTCTATCGGAAGAAGTTAAACGAGATTTGATTCCGGAAGATCAGGAGATTCTATTATCTGATTTGACACGAGGACGTTATAAGTCTAAGGTAAGAGAATACGCTGGAGATATCGACTATCCGGGTCTCATGATTTCATGTCCAGATTCTGTAAAAGAGATGGATTTCGAGATGTGGCTCGAGATGGCGTTAAAGACAGCGGATATTGAAATTAAGATAGACAAGCGCGGAGCTCTTGTTGAGAAGGAAGAAGAATCCACACCTATAGCGGAAGAAAAGACTTTTGATACGGCAATGAATCCGCCCGAAGAGCCAGAAGCACCTGTGGTAGACAGGAATGCCGAGTTCCGCAAAAAGTACGAAAAGGAATCAGTACCAGAGGAACTCAAGTCAGCAGCATTCAACTACGCTATTAAACTTGGTTTCAATGCACACATGATCGCACAGAGATCGCAGGAGCAGTCAATGTCAGAAACTGACGCTTACAAGAATGTCCCCAAATACATCTTAGAAAAGAGAGGTAAAATTGATAAAGCCAGCTTTGACGAGTTTACGAAGAAATTCTGCTAAACTCTTGCTTGCCAGTTGTTTGTTATCGTTAATGCTACCAATAGGTGTTTATGCTGACGATGATGACGATAGTGGGCCGTGGCATGTTATCGTAGACAACTGGCAGACACATAAGCCTCGCGTTACAGCACTTAGGAGTCTTAACGCATATCTGGCAACTGACAAAGGTCAGGCGGTGTATTATGTGCCGACATTGGAAGAATTGCCGAACATTAAGAACGCGGTAGCTGACACTACAGATTATCGCGGAAATAATCAGAAGTTTGCAGCAGTATATGATGGGTATTTCGATCAGATGTGCTACGAAGCTTTGGTACGTAAGTCAGATGGGACTTATTCAAAGACACCAGCTATTGTTCAATCTGAGGGTAGGGACAAAGTACGTGAGTTAACGACTCTCGGATATGACTTCCTACTTACGGATGAAACAATAACGGATATCGCACCTAGTGGTGAAGATGTTAACGCTGGATACAGTGTGCACAAGTTGGATTTAGCTAATGGTAGAGTGGACTTGAACACAGCTCTTATGGATATCTATAAAGCTGTCGGACAGGAGAAGTATGATATCACTTATATATTCACTCCAGATAGTGGATTAACAGTAACATCCTCGCCGATACAAGGAGAGTTAAGCCTCAACCTATCCCAATATGACTCAGTTGACAATTCAGCTGGTAAAGCTTGGGTATTCGTAACAAGAACTAATCCAAGTCTGTACTGGAAACAAGCGGTGTATGACGGAATAGTATTAGACGCCGAAGCATTTACTGGAAACCCGAACGCAGACAACAGCTCAGCTAAAAGTACAATCGTAACCTTGGCAGATTTCTGTAACTACGCGTACAACATCATGAACATCTACGGTGAGCCAGTAATGACAGCTGGAGAACGTTCTATACTGTTACAGTTGTACGGTACAGTAGTACCATACTCAGCGTGTCCCGCAGAAGCTAAAGCAATAGAGACTTTCATAGCGAAAGGTATTATCAGCCCGGAAGATGATCAGCAGTACTTGAACTGGAACTCAGAGATTGATCCAGGTTACATGCTGACGTTGCTTATGCGTATCGCAGATATCAATGCACGTACTACGTACAAAGATGTGCAGATTACGCTTGACGCTTCACTTATCGACGAAGGTTATTATCAGGCGAACCTTACTCTTGAACCATCGAGCGTTATTGAGTTTACTCAAGCATCTGGTATCGCAAGAACCACGAACTACTACGACTACCAGTTAAGTGCAAAGGAGTTTGAGAGATTATCGAAATCGTTCAACACGAACAATGTCTCACTCGATCTGTTCATACCCACTCACTTGGCTATTGTAGGTCCAGATGGTACAGCCTTCCCAATCACAACACAAGTAACTCCGTATACAAAAAAGGTCTACTCCAAGGACTATCCTGGAGTTAGCTATGTACAGAGTTCTTATGATGCTGGAACGGACGGACCGCTCATGCAGTTTGCCGTAAGTGATGGTATGCAGGATGGATACCTGAAATTGCGCATTGCAGCTTTCGATATCCAGGATTTACTTCATGGTGATGGTATGTACTACTTCACTTTAATCAATGATAAAGGGCAACTGGCTTCAGACTACTTCAAAGTAAAGCCGGGCGGAGGTACATACTATGAATCTGGAAGTCGTAACGATTACTATGATGATGAACTGTTAACAGACAGCGACACGTCAATAGAGTATAGCAATGCTGACGAGATTCAGCAAATCATTGACTTGTATAAAGAGGATCCGGAAGAAGCCAAGAAGGAGGCAGATGAGTTAATCTCCAATTACGGTCCAAGCTGGACTACAGCGGAGATAGAAGCAATACTTGAGGCAGCGTCTGGCGGTACACCTCTGGCAGCTGGAGATTATGTGTACTTAATGCAGATTAGGTCAGGACAAGAGGGTAACATCAGTGTTAAGTCTAAAAGTGGAGATTCTAAATCACTCAAGGATATCTTAGCCGGGACAGAAGTAGCTGGTATGTTCTATGTCGATCCTAATAACACAAATGACCTTGCCTTTAAGAAAGTGAGTGACCTATGGTATCAGGTGTACAACGGAGAGACCAGTGGTGATCTGAAGGAAAGAATCAGGACAACCAGTGGTAACTTAGACACGAGAGTAGCTTTTTGTAAAGAGGAAGAAGAACTACTTGTTTCTACTAAGTATCTGATCGAATCTGACTACATAGTGCGTGAACCAACTGTAGTTGGGGAAGTACTTGAGTTCTCCACTAACTACTCTAACATCTACCTCGACAGGGAGAATAAACGAGTGGTTGTTGGTGCTTGCGTATATGATGTAAGGAATCTTGATTCAGATGAAATCTGGAGAAAGATGGAAGATGGATACTTTGTAAACTTCAGAGCAGTTCTTGGCTGGACAGGTGATTATCTTGTTTTCAAGACAGACGAAGGTAACATCTCGGTAAGTGTTACTTCCGGAGATAAGTACAATCCGTACACATTCCCAATCAGATTGAACAGTATACTTGGAGATTCTTCGACTGGAGTGAGGTTGCCGGGCACTGTAGGAGATTCTGTATACATACAGGGCAATAATGCTATGCGTGGATACGGAAACGACAATGGTGTTCCTATGACCTCAATGTATCCATTCGCCAATTACTTTGTGTACATGCATCCTGAGACAGTAGACGGACGTTCTGATTACATACAGGACTGGTTGTTTGTATTCAAACCTAAAGATGTAAAAGTAAATGGCAACAAGGTTGAATACGATGATAGCGCATCTCGAAGCAAGCTAAGTGAAGTAGGTCTTGAGGTGAAGAACCTGAGTGATGATATAACTGTATGGGCATATCCGCTGAATCATACTGAAGAGGATGGTATGCCATATGAGATGTCATGGACAAAAGAGTATGGTTATACATACACACCAGACTCGAATATAACATCATCTGCAGATTTCTACGCCAACTACTTCGATACTTCAGCAGTACTCAAAGGCAAGGACCGACCTAGCTGTGTACTACCGTATATGCTGATAGACAACACAGTGCATTGTTTGAATTACAATGTGTATTACACGCAAGACGCTGGCGAAGATAATAAGCTTGATTACGGAACAACACCAATCAGTGTTCTATTTGAAGACACGTCAGGATTTCTGTCAGTTCTGCAGAAAGGATTGTTAGCATTTAAGAACATAGTCATCGATACAGATGAGCATGCGGGCATCACTATGTTCCCTGCTGCAACGAGTCCTGCGCTTTGGTTTGTAGACAGGGTTGAGCGTGATTTGGAATCTATTAAGAGAGCGACAAGTAACGGTGCAAAAGCGTACTGGGGAACATCGCCAATAACATTCAAAAACGTAAACGGCGAGACGCGTCTGAAGATTGGATCGGTAGACTTAACGGATAAACTCGGTAAGCAGACTTATATGGTACTAAGAGATACGTCAAAGAAACATGGTCAGGTCGGTACGTGGTACAGTGTCAGCTCATTAACCCAAATGGGATTTGATAAAAACAATAGTGATATCGACAGCGATGAAATAATAACAGGACCGTCCGCAGGAGAACTTAGCAGTAAGACAGACATTATTGACTGGGATGAGTTTACTGCTTCAAGGCTGATGGAGACTGGAGAGATAGCAATCGCTGTTGCAATGGTACTCGTTTTAAATATCATGCCACGAATAGCATTGTTCTTATTCCTACTACTCATTATGCTAGGAGTAATTCAGAATGTTAAGTTCTGGCAAATGTTCTGTGACAGGGTATTTGACGTGTATAAATTCCTCACGTTTGGACGATACGATGTTCATACGTTCAGACAAAGCCGAATGTTCATACACTCCATAATAGCCATGGCTATATTCGCCTTGTTTATGGATGGCACGATAATACATGTGTATGAGCTGATTATGCAATTCTTTGCTATAATAACAGGAATGAAGTAACAGGAGGAATTTATGAACAAGAAACGTTTAAGGCGGTTAGCTATTTTAACTGTTATGTTCGCTCTTATGTTCAGCATGACTTCATACGCTACAGCTGTTGGAGCTGGGTCAGATGCCACCATTGATATCCTTGGTGGAGAGAGATTTCAGGGTGCTGTGCAGTGGGCGAACAAGATAGGTAAGATAGTAGATAACTGGTTCATGGCATTCATTACCTTTGTTGCATTCTTCATCATATCCGCATCCTGCTTGCGTAATGTATTAGCAGGTGCATATTGTGTATTCCCTAAGTTCTGGGATAAAGTAGATGAGGCGCACAAAGCAAGAGAGAGTGTTAGGAATCAGGGATACTTCGAGCGGGTACATGGCTTCTTTAGTGGAGGAGGCTGGAAGAACGCTGGTACTGGTTCAATCACAGAGTTCTTGTTAGGTATGTTACCTAACGTAAAGGTATTAACAGACTTTGAGAACGCTCAGGATCCGGATTACAAGCAGTACTTCATGCGTGCAATCCCGCAGTGTGTACTGGCTGTATTCGTCGGAGTATTCATTTACAATGGTTACTACAGAGATGTTATGATTGTTACATCTCAGTTTGGTTCGAGAGTTACGCTTAATGCATTAAACTCAATTGACCCGGATGATATACTGTACAAGTTATCGAATGTATCTGGATTACCAGAGTATGGCGTAAAGGGTGCAAAAGAAGGTACTGATTACATGGCGGATTTGCTTGTAACCTCTATGGCTAAGGCTATCAGGAGTGAGTATCAGGACCAGAGCGAAAAGGATAATAAGACCTTGCTGTATCAGTCTCTGTCTTCTGTACTAGCTAAGGAATGTAAGGAAAAACTCATGTCGTTTAATGACACCTCAGTATGGGCGCCGTCAGCTGGAAAAGCTTGGGTAGTAGATACAGCTAGAGTCCAGGAAAGCGCAACTGAAGGATATAGTAATAACGGTATGTCTTATCAGAAGACTTTCGAGATACCAATAGCGAGTCTTGGTTTGAATACTGAATATCACAAAGACAAACAGAATACTGTACTCTGCACTTTAGTACTGAATAACCAGGGCGCATCTGACAGCAAGATCGATGTCTCTGAGGCTAACGACTGGGTACTTGTAGTTGGAACCTCCATCAAGGACAACTCCTACACATTACCGGCTGGAGAGTATGGTGGATTTAAGACCGGTGGTTCTCCTGCAATTGGAGATGTGGATGTATCTCTTGAGAGAAATAAGATTACAATTAAGGGTAACAAGAACTTTAACTCTGGAGAGTTATATCAGGCTCATGGAATTTACTACGCTTCTCAGGATCCGAGTAAAGACTTCCCAATTGCCGGTATTAAATTCTCTGAAGGTTCCGATACAACACTCACATCTGCTAATCTGGGTGTAACCATCGAATGGGGTGGCAGTATCCAGAAAGCAGTGAATGAGAAGAACCAGACTACATCACCAACCAACCCAGATAACTCTGATGTTGACGACAACGAAGATGATTCTGGCGACGATTTAAGTGATGGCGCAAAATAACAATCCATAAATGGGAGGGTGGGTTAACTACTGCCCACCCACTCGTTTAGGAGGTAAGAAAATATGAAGCGTTTACTTACGCTTATTTTAACTTTTATATTAACAATATCAGGGGTATTCCCAGCATTCGCTGCTTTTAGCACTAACACACAAACAACCACGTGGAAGAAACCTGATGGCTGGTCTATTGTCTCTAAAAATCAGGGTACACAAATAGAGTCGCTGGCTATGATTGTGACTGGTACTCATAAGGAAATCAAAGGGTATGATTTTGTTCTCCCGGTATATGTGTACGATAACGGCAACGGAACCCCAGTAATAGGCTCGAATGTGACAGTGACTGTGGACGGTAAAGAATATGACGTATCTTGTCGTATAAGTTATTTTTATTTAGACAAGAATACGTATAGATCCTTCACTACTGGATCCTTTGAGAAATGTAAGGATCTACGTATAGTGGATGTGAACAGCTTAGATAGTACGACTAGTATGTATGGGGCATATAGTGGACGGATCGATGTGAATGGTACAGACGATACTACTATCATGCTGTGCAGTGCTCTTTTCGATAAGTTATACAAAGAGACTGGAGTAGACGGTGCTACCGTAGAAAGAAACGGAATACCCAGTGCTTATGACTTAGTGTACACTCTAATCTATAAGCTTACAGAGACGATGCCACCCGAAGAAGGAGAGACTGCTTTAGATATACCTATGTCTAGAGTAGCGAGTAAGCTAAAAGAGGAGAACTCCCTAACAGCTGCCATAAAAAGTATAATGTCAAGTCTGTACCCGAATGGAGTCAGTACGAGCAATCCTAATATAACATTGGAACCTCATCAGAATGTAGATAGCAACAGATTAGTTGAGACAAAAAGAGACGTAGCAGAAGCTTTATGGGCAATTGATCACGGCTCCCAAGATTCCTCAGATGGACAGCAAACCGAAGGAGACAAGGCGCCTGTAACTCCGGTCGAGCCTGGGGATGAAATTAAAAGAGATGATGAATTCCGTATGTGGTATCAGGCAGCTTTCAAGGTAATGTCTGGTGCAACTGACTGGACTGGTTTTGACGAGAAGTACAAGGACGCCAATAATCTGATTGCACTTGAGCCCGAGGGCGGAGAATATCTGTATTGGCAGATTGTCTACGATATATTGTCCCTCGCACATTCCGGGTATCCGTCTCTTTGCGAAGTAGATGCAGCAGTCGTAAAGTTATCGGATTGGGATAAAGATAATGCATGTCTGAAGCAAGCTTATGCGGAGGTAATGAAAGCACAGAAGAATGATGGCGGCATGATAGCTGGAACTGACCTCACATATGAAGCAGACTTAGCAACAGTAGTTGATGCGCTTAATGCTTCAAACGGTAACGACGATATGACTCGTATCACGACAATAAGACAGCGTTTGAACTTATTGTTCAGGATGCAGTATCAAGGTAATGTGTCAGCAGACAATGCGGACTACCAGTGGGTTCAGGATTTTTACAGTGCTAACAATAAGGTCTTTGTAAGATTGGATGATCTACCGCAGTTAAAGACGCCAGAGGATGGGGACAGTAAAACACCGGAACCAATATTACGAGGTAATGGTACTTTAGTAAATAAGTTCCCAAGACTTAGAACGTATGTTGGAGATATGCCAGAAGATCCGACTCCATATTTGATCTCATCGTACTTCATGCAGACTATATGGGAAGTTGGTTATCTGAGAGATTACATGATAAAGGACATGAACTCAGCAGTACTCAACGGAACAGTCATGGAGCACGAGCAGTACTATAACATGCTGAAAGATCTGAGTAAAGCTGTAGAAGAGTTCGGTATAAAAGCACTCACTAACATATGGGAAGCTGACACACAGATAGAAGGTCATGAAGAGTTACAGTACAAATCACTCAAAGCATTATGGGAAGCTTGTCAGAATGATAAGGGTGTGCAGGAGCATGAAGCTAGCGCAGACACAACAGTCGACGAGACTCCTCAGCTAAGCTCATCTAAGCCTATGCCAGCTTTCTTCGAGAATTACACAGACAGTAGGAAGCTATCAGAGAATTACATCAAGGGATTAGCCTACACAGCAACACTCGTTCCAATGAAATCCAATCTATACTCAGCAGAGTGGTTGAATTATCTCGATACAGATTTCCGCACGAACTTCTATGATTTGTATGGGTTCAATAGAAAAGCTTTGTACAGAGACATGACAGCCGGAGCAGGAGAGGAGTACTTCAACTCGGGAGAAGTTTCGAAAGGAGCATTGGAACTGTGCACACTTAGAGACTTAATCGAGAGCAAGGGAGATATTGTCTTATACCTCGACGATAACTTCTATAATGTGGAAGATATAAAGTCCTCGCAGTCGGTTAGACCTAATTACGCGACAACCAAACCGGGTACGGAAGAAGGTACTACAGAAGATATAGCTTGGTATTCTAACATAGCATCTGGAATCGAAGATACGTACAACACAAACTTCGATAATATTGCGAAAACGAATGAAAGTTCGAACTACTCTAAAATATATTATAATATGATGAACAACCTTGATGGCGCTCATACATATTATCCAGAAGCGACACCAGAGAATCCGGGCAATTCAGACAATGCAGTACTTAATTCTGGTAAGATAAACTACTATCTGAATCCGGGACAGGACGGTAGCGAGGTGTACTCCCCAATGCAGGCGTATGCAGTAGTATCCTCAGTCTACAGAGACGGAGACTTGTTCAATCTTGCAAACAGCATGGAGACACATCGTCCTGTATTCATATCATCGAAGACAGCAGCCTATGCAAAAGGAGCTTCACTTAAGCAGAAGTGCACACTGTATAACTACGCACTGGTGATGAACCTTGAAGAGAGTATGCCTGTAGGTTACTTAGGTAACTTGGATATGGACTGTCCGTTATATATGGACATTCTCGGTAATATCATTACAGAGTCTGGAACAGTTATTATCCCAGCTATGTCTAATGCAACTCTTATGAATGAAGAGACTTTCGTTGGCACAAACTGGGCAGCTGGACTTTACGCTGTATATGGTAACGGTTACAGAATACCTGTAAAGAAAGATGACATTAATACAATCAGTCAGGTAATGGCTAACTTTGTAGAGGACGAGTCCAGTAAGTATTATATACCGAAAGCAAGAACACTTGGGGATGAGTATGAGATTGATATGTCTCGACTCGCGACAACAAGCAAAGAAACTCTCGATGTACTCTATAACAGAGCCTACGCTGACTTGAAGAATGCGACACAAGGAAATATTTACAACTTCAATCAATTCTTCCAAATAGCGCTGGAAGTAATGAGAGGCGCACCAATAGAGTCGATCGACAAGGAGGCTGAAGGATTATTAACTAATGATAGACTTGACAGAGCAGGAATAGTTGCAGCTGTTAAGCTAGAGGATCTGAATAATTCACTTGGAACAAACGGAGAGAACTCAACAATCTCCATGCCGAGTCTGGCGTTTATGCCGGGATTCAACTACGTGGCGTTAATAGTATTTAAGTTATTACTGTTAATTATCATAGTAGTAAATATGGCGATTGTATATATCGATGCTGTTGGTGGTCACTTGGGGCTGCACACAATATGGAAGTGCTTCAGCTCTATGGTAATCACAATGCTGACAGTACTAACAGTTCCTGCAGTTTTCGAGGTGACATATTATCAGTCTTCAAAAGCACTGCTTCAGAAAGAAGCAACTTACATCTCTATGCTGAATCTGGAAAAGAAAGAATCGGGAGTAGAGATTGGAGTTACTGAAGTAAGTGAACCAAAGATAAGGACAGAGTTATTTGTTAAGCTGGAAGATATATCAGTACCGTGGTATGAGTTATTCTATAACTCCATATTCACAGACAGCTACAAGACTCTGAACGAAATGTACGAGAACTATGCACGTAAGAACGCATTCGTTGCAAGCGAGGATGATATAGTAGTAAAGAACGACGGAGTATATGTCAGTGTTGACAGTATCTATGATTCATCTGCTGTAGACCTCAATATCAACGGAGAGAATAGTATGCGTACTCTGGTGCAGACAGCTGTAGACAAGAACAGCACATTCAGCTTCTACTCACCGTACTATGTAATACTCGATGCACTTATTCAGAACGTTAACTACTTCAACGCTAATCCTTGGGGAGAAGATAATTCTGATGTATCAAGCACAGAGGGTTGGTACGCATATACTACCAAGACTCAGAAGGGTGGTCGCATAAAGACCATGGGACTTATTGAGCCATACTTTACATCAGCAGCTTTCATGGAGTCTGAGGGTAAGGACTTAACTGGTATGGCTGAGGTTTATTCAGACAATATTGACACCGGATACGATCCAGACCCCGCTACACATGGTATGTTTGCTCCGATGAATCTCGACGCTATTCGCGAGAGTTATTGGTATGCAGGTGGAGGTATCTCAGCCACAGAGTGTACCAAGCGTGTGGAGTACTTAAACGAGCAGGCGAGAGTATTTGTGGCCGACAACAGGGAACTTCTCGGTAAGATATCTGACGAGACATTCCTAAAAGTAATGGCTATGTACTTATCAACAAAACACAACGCAGCATTCGGAGCACAGAAAGCTTCTGCACTTGAGATATACAATCTGTCAAATGATGACTTAATCAGAATGTCAATCGCTGACAAGGCAGACGTAATGATAAACTCAACACTGTCTTATCCGAGATTTGTGTACGCAGTAGGCGGAACATCAGGTGTATTCGCAGCGGCATTGCTTTCAATGGTAATGTGGATAAGTAGTATTGTAAAACCAGTACTAATTGTTGTTGCTTTCTTGACGATATTCATAAGCGTATTCGTATTCAAAGTATGTCTACGCAAACAGGACTCCAGTCTGTATGGATATGTTATCACGACATTGCTGTTGTGTGGTACTAACATACTATACAGCTTATTACTGAAGCTGAGTATGTATTTACCCAACATAGGCGCTACACCGTTCATGTGTATACTGTTACAGATAGTTGTACAGATAGCCTATATGGTAATTTTGTTACAAGTAGTCGGTACAGCCTTCAGGGACTGGAGAGACTTGGGAGCACAGAGATATGCGAACAAGTTAGGAGACTGGAAAGTCAGATTGTTCCAGAAGTTCCATAAAGATAAAGGTAATCTCGGTAACCCATTCTATGGTGGAACAACGCAAAAGAGTGATCCCGAGAAGAACTGGAATTACTATGATGAAATGATGGATGAGAGGAGGAAACGTTCTAGGTAATCATGGCGAAACCATTAAATCAAGATAAGCCGAAGATACAGATGTTATTAGACATTGAGAACATCTTTGGCGAGAGCACACGAGGACTGGGACAGTTTGTATTAACATTACTCTTAATCCTAGTACCACCACTCTTTATTGGGTGGACAAGTTTATATCTGTTTGTACCATGGCAGTTGCTACTTGTAGTTTGCCTATTCTGGGCAGTACGAGTAACACTCATCGTCATGGGACGCGAAAGACAGAGATTACAGAATTTCAAGAAGCAAAGAGACGATGCTTACGCTCTAGCAGACTCTATGTCGAATGTTCGTACTATACATCCACAAGGTTGTATTGAGTATGTCAACGGCGGAGTTGGTTTCTTTGTAGTAACATACAATGATTCTTCTGGAGATGTTTTAGCTAAATCAAAACAGATTGACAGGTTCATTAACTTAGCAGTAGGTAAACATCCATTTGATATCTACATACAGAATATCAACGATACCAAAGCGCTAGATAATCGCTACAGTAAAGTAACTCTATTTACTGACGATGAAGCAGCTCATGCTTTCATGGATATTATCGATTACAACAGCAAACTCGTATCTTCTTGTTCTACACTGACGAGGAATATTCTGTTCGTATGCGGAAGCAAGTATCAGTGGAAAGATATACTGTCAGACATTGAAACAGCACTTAATTCAGAAGCAGCCAGAATATTCAGACTCGCCTATCTGGTAACGGACAAGGAGGAGATAGAGGATATTATATCGAGAGATATAGATGGCTGCATCAATCTGGATGAAATGCTGCAAAAGAAGTATTATACTGGCGACACTCACAAGTCGAAGATTATTTCTTACGACTTCCAAGATGTAAAGGATTACACCAAGGAGAATCGCCAAAAAGAAGAGGAAGATGTAACTGGATTTTTACCCAGAATGTAAGCAGTATCGGGGCTGGGTCTCTGGCCCCGATTCCTCTTATGTGTGCACTTGACTATTCGAGTATAGACATAGGAGGTAGTAATATGAGACCTAAAAGTTTTGTATACGTCAGTAAAGACATTGCGGTTTACCTATCGCAGACTAATCACTCACTGGCGTTCAAAGATGGATTTAAGGTGCACAACAGAGAAGACCTCGTGATTGGCGCAGAAGCTTATATATTACTGTACGAGGATTACCCTAATGGGTATGTGTATTATATAGGGCAGAAGTCTATCTTTGGAATAGTAATAATGGATCATAACAAGTACTACAGCATAGGAGGGAATAACAGTGAAAACAGTAATGATATGCGCACTGGGGTACACTAAGTCAGACTATCATGACTATCCTCAGGATTGGGAATATGTAGAGTGGAGTCGTCGTAATATCGACAGTGTGATCCATCAGATACGTTCTATTAAATATGACAGATTAGTTGCACATGGGCTTGGATGTTTCTTAGCTTTGCTTGCTGGTATTCGTAACCCAGAGAAAGCTGTTTTCATTGAACCTTATATAACGCAGTTCCCGAAGCAGACTTACGTCTTAAAGTATGTAGATACACTGCCAGACTTCTTATTCACTTTACTTGGGAAAGATATTAACATACCCACTAAGAACATTAAAGCAATTAGAGCCTGCTTCGATCAGGTAAGGCAGTTAAAACAGAGAACTATAAAGCAGATACCTAAGATAGGTGTGTATGCGTACAGAGGAACAGCTGTTCCGCCAGAGGATATAAGGGCAGAACGAGTTGTAGTTAAAACTAACCGAGATCCTTACGTTATACCGTACAGTCAGTGGAAAGCAGGTGTTTAAGATGTTTTTAACATATGGAAGATTCGCAAATGTTGCAACAGTAGATTACATCGTATTTATGAGAAATCGGGACGAATGTTTAAAAGAGTTCAATGCCTCGGATGCTATTGAGCTTTTTGTGCATCATACTGATTTAACTGAGTTAGTTTCTTTCGATACAAAAATTAATAACTGCGGAGTTTTAATATGCCGTCAGACCTGTTGTCCTGAGGCTGTCAAAACATGCGAAGGCGTATATGTGTGGCTTGAGGATGATTGGTATGAATGTGTAGCTTCTAAGGAGTCTATCTATGCTATCTCGCGGGTATATGTAGAACACGATGTGCCGGAAGATATATGCAGAGATTATATTATGTCCCAAGTAGTAACACCTAGACAATATGCTATGCAGCTAGGGTATCCGCAAGAGGAATTAGCCAACTTGAGCGCAGATGTGTATATGAAAGATGACATGATGGGTTTGATAGAATTCACAGACAAACGGAGGACTGAAGTATGACAAAAGCTATAATCACAATCTCCAATTACGTAGATGTGTCAGTGCAGGAGACTCAGAAAGATACTAAGTTCTTCATGTTCAAATCGCTTGAGGAATTAGACGAGTACATACAGCACGCTCCTATTCGCGCAAATACTTTGTTCTTTAGTAAGGACGCTATACCATTAGCCAACACATCGTTGAACTACTTAGTATCTTTACTTGAGAAAGTATTCTTACGAGTAGATAGTGTTGTATATATTACTGAGACTGGCTCTTCTGAAATAGATTCCGTCAAGTTCCTAATAAAGGATAGAGGATTTGATAATTGGGAGATCGTTCAGGGAGCATTGACCAGAGAGTTCGTAACTGGAGTTATTAACGGTAATGCTCGAGATGACTTCAGTAACGCAAAGCGTAAAGCCGTGTATCGCGTGCCTAAGAGCGAGTATGTACGTCAGCAGAGCAGGCACTCCAATTTACTGGAGGAAGAGCGTTATAAGGACGATGATGAATCTATACAGGAGATGCCTGATGAGAAACTCCCGGTATACATTCCGCCAGAGCAGGTAGCTACTTGTAAGAGCTACGACATTATCGGACATGATATACAGGAGCGTACGTTGTTCGTGTACATCATAGGGCAGTACTTATCTACTCATGGTAAAACTTTACTGTTGGAGCGCGATTTTGACTACCATCGACTTGGTGAGTTCGTAACTAAGTCCAGTGTAGATGTTGGTGTTTATCATGTAGAAGATCTGTATGAAAGACCTCAGCAGGTTCTGGATGAAATAAGACACGATAGTCATAAGCTGATTGTGGTGCTTGCTAAACGTCGAGTTGACTTCTCTTACAACTTCACATTCAACTTCTTATACAACAATTTAGTGCATGATATAATGTACGCAGTTCGGGAGGGAAGTTTTGGTGAAGAGCCAACTGAAGGTAAGTACACTGTAGTATTTCCTAATACAGTACCTGGAGTATTATCAATGTGCAACTCTACGGATATGAATTTCGTGAAGTACACAAAGTTCGTAGCTATACACACCAACACTCTTTCAGAATTAAGGCTGCCTACGAATGAGTCCATTTCAGCAATAATCGAAGATATCTTGAACGATACGGATATACAGCCTGTCGAGTTGCTATCTATCACATCACTCGAGTTAGGCGGAGACGATGCTTACGACTTAAGGAGTGTGTTATGGGAGTAGAGATTGAACGCAAGTGGTTACTTGATAAGCCCATGAGTGGTAACATTAAATGTATTGGACAAATGAGTACATGGTACTTATCGGTAGAGCCTGAGGTACGCGTCAGGCGGTTACATGATACAGTATCCGGGTCTGTTTGTAAATTCGCATTCAAAACATGTGGTACTCTCAGTAGAATTGAGATTGAGAAATATATAACAGAAGAAGATCTGGAGTGCTGTCTCGAGTCTTTACCTGAGAACCTTAGGAATAATCCAATCGTAGATAACTATATCATGTTCGATATTGGTGGAGTCGAAGTAGCTTGCATCGAGGTCGATGGGCAGTACACTATGGTTGAGGTTGAGTTCGATAGTATAGAAGCAGCCAGTGCTTATATCCCTCCGTTCGATGGAATTGAAGTAACAGATAATCCAGACTATTATAAAAGAAACTATTGGAAGAAGACAAGATTGGAGATATAAATGAGATATGTAGCGTGTAAGTCTTTTGATAGTTCTGTAGTGTTAGACGGATCAACGTGTATAACAACTATGCAGGATTTATACACCTGCTTAGTTGATCCAGATGCTACGGAGTTATTCATTAGACAGGATTTCTCAAATGAGTTCTTTACTCCATCAGGATTGTCGGAGTTTATTAAGAACATTAAACGCATCAATAAGCGGATAGAAGTAACGACTGATGCACTATCCGTTGACTATATGGTAGATCAGGCAAAGAGACTGTACGCCCTCAAGAACACCGATGAAGTGATCTATGCATTAGAGCGCAGACCGAGAGAATTCTTCGATATTATTGGAGAGCTGTGCAGATTCTACGTGTCGGCATACAGTGAGACGCTTGAAGCAAACAACAAGGTATCTACACAGCACCTCAAGATTGCATCTTTGCAGCATCAGCTTGAGGAGCGGAATAAAGCATACAATGACCTGTTACAGCGTCAGCACGAAACAGAGCAGAGACTTCATGTATTAGTGTCTCGCATTAACTATCAATACGGACACAACCTCAATATGGATACACTGCTTGACGCAAGTGGTAACAGGTACGACAAAGTACTGTACATAAAGGAATATTCAAGAGTGCACTATCTTGATACGTTCATTTACTACTTACAGGAGATTCTTCGATCCCTGTACGGAGTACCGTGTAGGTTCTGTGTGATGGAGTCATTCTACGCCTACGATAACATCTCCATGTACAAGGATCTAGTACCAAGCTGGGATATGACCGCTGAGGATGTTTACAGCTCAGATATCTATATGGCGGGATACCCGCCTAAGCTTATGGAAGATATACTGAAGAACGCTTCGAATATTAGGTACTTGATTATTCTTGATCGAGCAGGCGGTTACAACGTACATGTACATGGGGATAATGTGGAAACACTTTATTGCGTATCAGATGTGAAAGACCTGGGCGGATTCAACTACATGGACCGTGTCATTTCATACAGTCCAGATACTTTGAATATTCCACATATACCAGATTTTGATAGTCTGACAAATAAAAAGAAGATCGTATCATATTCATCTATGCCGATAACAAAGGCAGTTATCGAGTTAATGGAGAAGAGGTAAAATATGGGAACAAACACTATATTACGTAACGTACTGTTATTGGAGGGCAAAGATTATACTCCAGAGCAGACTGATGATATACTTAAAAATAAGCCCGTTACTATGACAATTCATGAAGCTATTACACTTAATAATAGGGTGCAGGCGATTAATTACGTCACTAACATAGCTGATAGGCCGTCCTATGCAGCGGCTTTAGATTTATGTAAAATACTGGGGCGCGACATAGAGCTAAACTCAGATTTGCGATCACGAGCCATACTGACAGAAGCTGGTAAGGTCGATGCGTTAAGCAGGAAGGATGTTGTAGACGCGTTACAGCCTAAATACAGTTCTCCACTTAAGCAGGCGGTTTACCTGATTAAATTCTTCATTAAAGAATTACCATTTGAGCACAGTAATGAAGCCATTGGTTATTTATTAGCTTGTAAGGTTTTACTGGATAATGGGGAATCTATTATTGATTTCGAATCTAAAGATATCATAAATAAGGCGTTAGATGATGATGCCTTGCTTGTCAATATCCTGTCCAACCAGTCGTTGGGAGAAACTATCGAGTACAATGGGAAGAAATATCAGGTTAGAGATATTCTCACCATAGTACCGCCAGCATTACGAGAAGCTTATGGGTCAGACTGTGAATGTGCTAAGCAGTTCGTTGCAGAGTACGCTAGTCAGATCATTTTATAGGAGGGGAAGTATGGCTTACGATGTAAGTAATTTCTTAGACAATGATGATGTGAGTGTTATTGTGGAGAGAGGACCTTTCAAGGTTATCCAGTACGACAGAGACCTGAGCTGCACTCCCGAAGAAGCAATGACTAAGTACTATATGTCACAAATGTATGTAACCAAGAAGCAGTTAGTTTGCGATACAGATAAAGCTTCTGTTATTCTGAGTCCTGGTAAGATGCAGTGGACTATCGGAAAAGTGAAAGCAACTTCTGGTATTAAAGGAGTTGGAGATGCAGTTGGGAAATTCTTCTCCTCAAAGGTTACTGGAGAGCAGATGGTCAAACCGGAGTATGAAGGACCTGGCCTCGTAGTGTGCGAGCCTACATACAAACACATTGTGCTCATGGACCTTGACGAGTGGGGTGGAGCAGTGACTGTAGACGATGGTCTATTCTACGCTTGCGAGGGATCAACTAAAATCAAGACAGTGGCGCGATCTACTGTATCAAGCGCTGTAATGGGTGGAGAAGGTTTATTCAATACCTGCTTAGTCGGTCACGGTGTAGTAGCTTTGGAATGTCGCTGTCCGGAAGAGGAACTTATTGAAATTACTCTCAGTAACGACACAATCAGAATTGACGGCAATTATGCTATCGCGTGGTCAGAAGATCTGAGATTCACCGTAGAGAAGTCTGGAAAGTCTCTGCTTGGAAGTGCAGTATCTGGTGAGGGATTTGTGAATGTTTACAGTGGAACTGGAAGAGTATTACTGATGCCACAGGTATAATGTTAAAGTTTTTCGGTGAAATACATCACGTCCTAAAGGGAAGTTGCTTCACATACACATTAGCACAGGCCTTAGGACTTAAAGAATCTGAACTATTAAAACTATTAAAAGATCTACCGGAGTGTAGAACACGAGCATATTATTCGCAGGAGTTCGTATCTGAGGTACTAACATATCTGGACCTAGAATACGAACTGGTGGATTGTTTTACATTCGAGTATGATTACTTCGAACAAGTAATATCCGAGGCCTTGTACTGTGGTCACAAGGTACTTATATGTTACAATGCGAGAAAGGGTGCTCCTCTTCTTGGTAAGAAAGCAGTGCCAGAAACAGGGCATTACTGTGAAGTCATAGATATTATAGGAGATACTATACGGGGGCGTCAAAGTAATGTAGATGGGGAGCACGAGGGAGTACTGCGTAATATATCGCTGGCAACTCTATGGGAAGCATCCACTGCAATACGAGGAATGAAAGTGAATTATGGTCAGATTCTTAATTGCAAGATAACGGTAGGTAAACACGCCGTAGAAACAGCTACTCGTTGTGGTAAGCAAATCTGTCCTATGACTAAAAAGAGTAGATGTAGATTCTATTCAGATATGGGCGGAGTTGTTATTATAATTAAGTGAGGAGTTTAGATGAAAAAGAAACAGGAGTCGCCTGCTTCGGAATTAAAGAAAGCACCTGTTGCTAAACAGTTAAAGAAGCAGGCGAAAACTCAAACAAAGAGGGATAGGTTCATACGGACACGTATGTGGTTTTCTACCTTGATTGCATCTGTGTTTAATGACCGTGGAACTATACCTCCGAATATTGGAAACAAGATAATGGTAACCAACAACTTGTATGTTACCAAAAACTCACTGAGTGTCGTATTTGCTATTCGTGAGTTCAGTGACGATACGTATGTTGGATTCTGTTCCGATTTGATTCAGGAAGTTAAATCTAAAGTGCATAACGTCAAGATTGATATTTCGATTAAGAGTATGCCGTACTATATCGATACAAGTGCAAGCGGTATGCGTTCGAGAGTACATACATGGGAAACTATTATGAACTCAGAGATTACAACAGAACGTCAAGCACGCAGAGCAGCAAGACAGCTGTATACGCTACGCGTAGCAGAAAGTGGAGAACCTACATACAGGTCGCGTGTGTACATTACTGTGAGAGCTGAGGAGGGTAGAGCGCTCAACCAGGGAATCGAGGCTGTATCCAGTTACCTCAATGGTTGTGCAGTGTATCGTATCATTAAGAACGATCTCAAGACTCATCTTGACTATCTGGCTATTATGTCTAATAAGTCTAACTCACAGATGAAGAATGTGGGATGGATGGTAACATCGCAGCAAGTGTTAGCTGAAATGTTCCCGCAGACCCAAGGTCTCAATGATATGGACGGAACTATGATGGGACTGACTCGTGAGAACAACGCACCGTACTGGATTAACTTCCGAAAGACAGCAAATGCTAAGAACATTTACGTAGCGGCGAAATCAGGTTTCGGTAAAACCTTCTGGGTTCTCGCAAGATTAATCGATGGTTATGCTGACTCATATAATATCTGTATCATGGATATTAAAGGTACTGAGTTCACAGCCTTCACTAAAGCGTGTGGTGGTATCATACTTTCTATGAGACCAGATGATACGCATTTCGTAAACCACTTCGTAATGCGAGCATCTGACGTGGAGGATGGTAACTTCGGTATTTATTTCAACAGACACCTCAGGTTATCTAAGCGTCGTATGCTGATTATGTGTCAGTTCACTGACGAAGAGAGGGCGAGAGGTGAGGCTTTGATTGACGAGTTCCTAACTGCACTCTATGTGAACGAGGGAATCACGGCTGATAACCCTAACACTTGGACTCGCTCCGAGCAGTTCCATCCATATGTAGTTTACGACAAGTTCGAGGAGTACATCTCTAGAGAAGTAAAGGAGAAGTATGGAGCTATCGCTACCTCAGCATTATCGCGAACTCGTACCTATATGTACAGGAGAGGTAATAATGCTCACATACATAAAGATCCTTACAACTATAAGGATGTGCTCGATACAAAAGTACTGACGTTCGATTTTGGTATCCTAGAGGATTCCGCCTCGAACGTAGACCCTGTAGTATTCCAGCTTAGAGTTATGGATATGGAGATCATAAACGATGAGTATGTCTCCCATAAAAAGAAAAATGGGGAATGGACTATGAAGGTTCTTGAGGAATCTCAGGTGTGTGCTGATTATGTACTCGAGATTTATGTACGAGAAATGACATTACGTAGAGCGCAAAATCAGGTAACCTTCCTGCTTGGTAACTCCATATCTGCATTAAAAGATAAGACTCTTGCTAAGCCCCTACTTGAGTCAATCAATATTCTGGTACTTGGTGTTTTGAATGAAAGTAATCAGAGATATATGGTAGACGAGTACGACTTAGGAGAGGACAACAAACACAAATTGGAGTTGGTAGCTAATGATACTCGATATATGCATACATTCCTGTTAGTAAACAGGATGCAGCAAGATGCCACTACTGCTTTGATTAAAACTTACGTTCCAGACAGTGTACGTGATGGTAAACTGTTTAAAGTGGTAGACGTAGAAACGGAGGATTAAGATGATCTTTATAAATGATCTACTTAGCCGCGTACAGAAGAGCGATAGGTCTGATGTACTAGCTCGGGTATATTTTGTAAGTAGTTTAGTATTCTTCGTGTGTCCGGTATTCTATATCTTTTTCTGGAAGATACCAGATAAAGTATTACCAGAAACGGAGGAGAATCAGGTAGTAACAGCAGCTGTTAGGCTGGTGTTCTGCGGAAGAATCATTATGGCCGGTGCTATAATCATGTGGGCACTTAGCTTGGTGTACTTACTGGCCAACGGTGTGATATGAAACCGGATTGGTTAGAAGATGGAGAGTTCATTACGAAAGTGTGTGTAGGTGTACTGGGAGTATGCTTCTTAGTATTTATACTGATATTTGCCAGTACACATGCGCCCAGTCGTAACAGAAAGATTATAGTAGATTGGAACAGTCCACAGTTCATAGGAGAGCGTTCCGGTTATTATGCTTCCATCTTCATAAATGAGAACATAAACGAAGAATTATCAGACGATACGTTAAAAGAGTTCGAGGACGAAAAAGATAGTTTTGCTATTGCACACAGCAATGACGAGTTGATTAGATTGTACGGTATATCATTTAAGGAAGATACCCTGAGTGATCTTGCCGTAGAATGCAACAGTAAGTTATTCGACATTTGTAACAAGTACTATCTAGCTACATATCAAGGTGTACAGTTATCGCCACTTATACCGATGGCGTTGGCTAACATCGAGACCGGTACGCGAGCAGATCAGAGTATTACTTACTCCTCGCTGTTCCCATCTAAGTGCGTTCCTGTAACATCAGCGGAAGCTATAAGTAATATGTCATGCATAGCTGTGTTGGAAAGTCCGGAAGTGTTTAGTCAATTGGCCAGTGACCACTGGACACGAGATAGAGGCGCACTTCAAATGAATCCGAATTACGGCACAGGAGTTCCCGCTTTCGATTCTTTGATGGGACCATCTGAAGCTTCTATCTTGGCTAATATAGGAAGTGTTGGTATGGACTTCACTGGGTATCAAGCGAACGAGCCGAGACTCGGAAGAACCATTGACGCTAACATTTGGTTAAGTCAACTTTCATCAGCACCTGGGGATAGATTCAATGTCAAGGACAGTGTACTCAGATTAGCAGCTGCGTCACAAGAAGCTGTAGACCAGTACAGTTCGCAGTACGAGATAAAGAATGACATGGAGATGATGGCATTAGTTGCGATGCACCATAACTCTGGTAGTGTGTGGAATCCAAGCTACAGCACGAAAGGTGTGGGTAACTGGAGATCAGGATTCGCTGCTCATTCTTACCTAGAAGGAATTACTTGCGATGACTTTATAAAGATGTTGCGTAAGTACTGCATGGAAAGGCTTGAGTCAGCTCGAAGTGAAGGTAAGCCTATACCAATGACTCTTGATAGGTCAGACGCTAAGGTGCTATTTGAGCAAGCTATGGACGCTGAGTTAGTACGGGACTATGGAACTTACGTACAGCAGGGCAGGTACTATGAAGTAACGTACTGCTACCCAATACAAGCTTTATATGCTTACATGATGCTCGGACTCGTGTATAGTGGGAAATAATATGGAATACAAGAGAGATTATAAAGTAAGAAGCAGAAAAAGAACTACGCTCAAGTACAAGAGACACGCGCCGATCTGCACACTAGTAGGAGGTATCGGAGCTCTATGTTTAGCTATAGGGTTATACTTCGGTACTAATATATTTTCAGACCCAGGAGTAGATGTAATCGCCCTAGCTCCAGATAGCTCGCAGTATCGTAAGGAAGTAATACTTGCTGAGAACAGCATTTCTCAGCAAGTATCTGATCAGAAACAAGAGAACTCGCAAAATAATGGAGCGTCTAATGGTAAACCGATGTCTGGGGATATCAAAGGGGACTGGAGTAGTGATTCTGTTGCTGGTATGAAAGTAGCTTGGACATACCTATGTAATATATACGAAACAGCAGGAACATTGGCTACTGTACAGGGACATTACGGATGCGATTGTACTCCAGATGACTTTGACGTGCCTCGGAAGTATAGTAGTTCCAGTGTTGCGTTCGGTCCGTTTCAAGCAGACAGCAAGTACGCGGCTTCAACCTACTTCAGTGCATTAGCTAACCTTGGTTGGCCTGAGTTTCAAGCGTATGTCGGTCTAAGTAATGCTGATTATATGAAGTATGAAACAAGGAAAGCTCTGCACGGGTTGATGTTGAAGAGGGAGGCTGAAAGTAAGATCACATTCTTCGTTAATAGTGCTAATGCGATGCGAGCCTCTTACCTACCAGAAAAACAGTTGGTAGCTTTAGAGCAAACACTTGGTAAATCTAGAGAAGATATACCAGATGCTATAATAGCAGGAATGTTTTCTTGCAATATTTATTGTGGTGCGAATTTCGGTAACAGATTCATCAAGAAGATAAATGCTTCTATGTCGAATACAGAGATTATTAATATCTTGTATGACACTCGCAAGGTCATAAAGAACGGAGATTGGCCTCGGAATCAGAATGAGAGACAATTAGCTTTGTTGATGTTAGATTCTAACTTTAACGGATACGCAGCTAATGATATCCCAGGGAAAGGAGTAGTTGCTTGGGGTGCAAATATGGGAGTCCCAGGTTATTAGTATCATGGATAAGAAGAAAGTATTATTTAGTATAGGAGCAACTATAGTTTTAGTGGGTATTATCGTCGCTATTACTGTATACACTGTTAAGAACAGAGAACAAACTAACATTGAGACAGGCTCAGGCGGAGTTGTTGAGATGGGTATATCCGAGGAGAAATCGAATATCATAGATTTTTCTGGTTATACGATATTAGTATACGGAGATAAATCCAATGTAACTGATACTTATCTATCAGAAGTAATTCGTGGTGTAGAGGCAATACAGAGTGCTTTTGAAGAGGATAAGACTTCTGGTTTTGTGCTCATGTATCCTGAAGCGGATACATGCTCTGTACTAGCATATGGGCAGAGATCGGAGATTTACTTCACTGAAGGTGTTTATAGTGATTGGCAAGGGTTTGAACTTATCGAACAAGTAACAGAATTTACTGATTTACAGAATGAATTGCAAGAGCAGCTGAACTAGGAGGTAATAATGGAGTTTAGAGAAATCGGTTCAGGAGAAAGATTTTCTTAGCACTGATCCTTTATATCGGCATACCGATTGTGGCAGCTCTCACGCTTTAGGGACGTACACACCCGCACCTGGCAGTTTGCATTATAATGCTTGGCGTTGCCATAATTGTATGTTCGATCCTGTATAAAGGAAACAATGAAATCGTACTCAAATTCTTAAACCCAATAATGCGGAATTTCATATCCACGTTAGTGTCTGTTATTATCACGGTTAGCTATTCATGTAATTAAACAAAGGAGATAACTATTATGAGAAAATCTATTGTAGCATTATTAATCAGTGCAGGTGTATTGACTGGATGCGCACAGAACAACGCAACTGAATCAGTAGCTGAAACTGTTGTCGAAACAGCGACAGCAGCTGTTATTGAAGCGGCAACTGAAACAGCAACGGAAGTGGCAGAAACTTCAACAGAAGCAGAGACTTCCACCGAGGTAGAGACTTCCTCAGAAGCAGTAGCTACACTCGCAGAAAAAGTGGATGAAGCTACTGAGGAAGCGTTTTACAATTACGTATTCGGTAGTGGCAACTACGAACCACGAGATGCTGATGCTTTAGGAACAGCCGTAGCTAAGTACGTAATGGATGATGTGACTATATCCATCATAGATGATTACGATCATGTATACGAGTGTGACGTAGAGAATACAAAGGGTGAGATTATTAAAGTATACTGTGACGATGAAGGTGCGTGGTGTGTGACACCCGAAGAGCGTGAGACTTACTTCAGACAAGTAGCCGACAAATTCTTGGCAGACTACAATATTGACCTGCCGAGTTATATAATTGAAGGAGTACATTACTGGGACAACGGTATTTATAGATTTGAGATCTGGGCAGATGAGGCCAACTATGGACTAGGCGTAGACTTAAACGGAAATATCAATTACATTGAGGATAAAGTATCCGGAGATATCTGGTATGACGAAGGACATTAAGGATTACTTGCAGGATAGTATAAGTATTCTGCTAGCTTTTTGCTTTGCCTGTACTTTAGTTGCTTGTACTATAGAGACATCCGAAACATCAGAGGCAACTCAGGTAGCAACACCTTCCGTAGCAGACGGGCTGTATGACATGGAGAAACTATCTACATTACTTCCAGAAGGAGCCATTATAGAGGATATACGACGGCAGGCTAAAACTTTGAAAGTACTGTATAAAGTGGACGGCGTTAGTAAAACGGTTCACATCTCACCAAAGGATATTATGTACGAAACATACGATGAGTTATGTGGATGGGAACAAAGTGAGATAGATGCTATAATCGAGACCTGGGAAATAAATAACAAGACAGATGTAGAGTTTGTCGATATTGAGCCACGTCAATTCGGATATGTCATTATTTGTACCGGCAATGGCTTAACCTACGATCTCCTGTGCAACGACAAGAAAGCTTTTACTACATCTAAGACCGAAGTAGAGCAGGCAGTAATTGACAAGATACTGGAAGAATATCCGAATCTTACAGAGCCGTATAGCGTAACTTCGGTATCAGAAGATGAAATAATATTCGTTAAGGACGGTAAGGAGTTTGTTATAAGTAATGAACAAGACTAAGATACTTCTGATAGCAATATGTGCTTTAATTGCCGTAGCTGCTTTTTCGTTCACAACTATGTATGTGGACACAGAAGAAATACAGAGCAAGTATCTGGCTACTATTAACGGTAGTTATATTCAAAAGTATGTAAAACTAAAAGACACCGTGACAACTGGAGATAGTGGCAAAGATAGCTCACAACAATCTGGCGGTAGTGTAGCTGCTCCGAACGATACAAACGCTGCAGCTTGGGAAGCTTGGGTCAAAGGCGCTAAAGGTAGTGAGACAAGAAAAGCTATCTTACTTGAGGGCATAGACTGTCTGAATAAGGGAGTCATTTACCACCAGCTACGTGACTGGCAGGGAGAGACACCTGATAAGTGTCTTGTAGCGTGTGATCACGAGAAGTATCCTGGAGCACCGCCTTACACTTATAAAACTCAGGCTATTTATAGCCTACAAGACCCTTTGTATTTGGATTGCTCGTTCTTTATAAAACACTGTTATGCAATAGCTGGTCTAGAGATGGCCGCAACAAATACTGATGGGCTTAATAAAGAGGAGTTTTTCGACATAAGTTTCAATGAGATGGTGCCTGGAGATATCGCTAACAAGACAGGCAAACATGTACTCATGTTTTTAGGCAAAACATCTGACGGGCAAGATATGTTTATAGAGATGTCTAACCACGGAGAAGATATGAAGATAGCGCCGTATGCAGAATCTGTATTAACATCTAAGGGTTATAAGTACAGACGCTTCGGAGTTCTAGCGAACGATACTGAGTTCGTGGGTGGTGCGGGTGTAAATACAGGTGGTCAAGAGTCTGCTGGTACACATCAGATCAAATGGGACGATACTTGGCAGTACGCCCATGCTGAGATGAAACACCCGGAGTCATTGAATAAGTATGTACCGAGTAACTTTAACGGACATACAGTATTCTTGAATCCTGGACATGGAGACGGTTCAGCTTTAGCGTCAACAGTACCGAAAGACCCCGTATCCGATTTAACAAACCAGTATAGTGGAAGTTCTAATGCAGGACACACAGGTGGTACAGCATATAAAACGAGCAGTGGTAAGCAGGTATCTGAAGCTCAGTACGTGCTCGATGTAGCTAATACTGCAAAGGATAAGTTACTCGAGAAAGGTTATGCGGTTATCATGGCCAGAGAGAGTTTAGTCAATAACTTCGAGAACTCCGCAAGATCTGTATGGGCAAATAACAGTGCGGATATTCACGTAGCAATCCACATTGATGCAAAGACGTACGGACCGGGTTGGTATAGACCGTCAGCTAAGATGGCAGCTCACCCGAACTACTCCAAGCACGCAGCACAGAGTGAGAAGCTCGGTACAACTATCGAGAACGCACTTGAGACAACTCTTGGCATGGAGAAGTTCACGAACAGGAACGGTGTGCTTACGGGATATAGTTACTCAACGATACCGACAGCCTACATCGAGTTATACGGTGTAGAGTCGAAAGCGATGGCTGACTTTGCTGACACTCATATTCAGGAAGCGGCGCAAGGTATTGTAGACGGTATTGACGCTTATTTTAAATAGGAGGATTGTATGGGAAAGAAACTAGGAATACTAGCAGCCATATTCGGTATTATCTTAGCTGTTGGAATCATAGTATGGAAGATTCCTAAACCGAAGAACGAACCTCAAGAATTTCCGTCTGAATATACAGAAGAGGAGACAATAAAATATAAAGTACCAGAATCTCCAGTATCTCATGTAATGGAGGCTGAAGGAAAAGAGCGAGATATTTTGTACAGCGATACCACTATATGCTCTACTTTTGCTGAGGATATAAGAGATATGTGTATCGAGGTATTTGGCGATTACTTACGTCCATTACAAGAACCATACAAGCTTATTACTGAAGCTGGGTATGAGTATTTTGTAGCGTATGGATCAGATACTGAAACATGTGTTAAGGTTCCAGGAGAATCACTCGAATTCAATGTGTATCTTCCGGGCGCTAGAGGTAGAGTGGTTATCGAAAAGAGTGGAGACACTTACAGCTCGACTTTCAGAATACTGGAAGACGGTGAGCATGAAACCACTCCGGTTATTGAAGAGGGAGACTTTGAGGAGGTAGAGTCTGTAGGAGTAGTACATTACGGATTCAATCAGAATAACCCGCAACCGGTAGTGCCTGGATATGTAAACATGAATGAGTCCTACGGGTTGGCTGATTATGTACTGTTCGATGGCGATGAAATAGCTGATACTTTTGAGAGTATTATAGACAAGGTAAGAGAAGTATGGGGAACTGATGATGCTCTGTGCGACCTACTTAATTACAAGTATGAGATATCTGGCGATACAGCTCTTGGCATATTTAAGATAAGCGAAGACGGTACTCGTATCACATACGGGGATTATCTGTTTGTATTAAGTAATAACGAGAACGGAATCGCTACAGATGTGTATAAGAAGAAATAATGAATAAAACAAAAATACTTTTATTTGGAATAGGTTCCATGTTAGCTGTTGTAGGTTTTGCATTTTCAACTCTCAGAGCTGACATGGATTCTATACAAGGTAAATACATTACAACCATTGACGGTACTTACACGCAGAGATTCATTAAGCTGCAACAGCAAGCTACGTTAGATCAGGACCTAGCATCTCAAGATAAGAAACCAGCAGAAGAAACAACTCCACCTCCAAAAGTAGAGGGGCGTTACATGTATGGAGATAAAGGGCCAAAGGTTCCATTATACCTACAAGGAGATCCTGTGTGGGGAGCGTATTGGCCAAGTGGCTTAGCTGGAGGAATCAACATAGCTAGCTCAGGGTGTGGTTACACATCGTTAGCTATGGCTATATCCTACCTTACCGAGCAAGAGATTACACCTCAAAAGATACTGGAGGACGGTGCTGGTAAATATCACACATCAAACTCTGGTATCGGATGGGGAGCGTTTACTGGTGTACCTCCTGTGTATGGATGTGTAGGTAGAGATGCAGGTATGAACTGGGATTTAATTGATACTGAGTTGCGGTCAGGCAAAGTCGCTGTAGCTTCTATAGTACCTGGAGTCGAGCCTGATAGATTCTCTACTGGAGGACACATCATTTGTATACGAGGAGTTACGGATGAAGGAAACTACCTCATAAATAACCCCAATGCCAGAGGTGAGGCTCAGCTAAATATGGAGTACTCGAGACAGAAAATGAATAGTTACGTCAAACATGTATGGACTATTGGAAAGGAGTAGTATGAAGAAAAAGATAGCCATTATATCTATCATATTCGCAGTTCTTGTCGGTACTGGAATAATCGTATCTAAATTCCTACCTAAAGGTGAAGACGATGTGAGAGAAACAAAGATAGCTGTGGAGAGTGCTTACGCTGAAGTTGAACCTCCAGAAGGAGATGGTCCTGGGTTCTCCGAAGAGGAGTTAGCTTTTATTGCTGAGAAATTAGCAGAGCAATTTCCAGATATCACAGAACCATATGATGTATTAGAGATAACTCCGCATAAGGCAATTATTGTCAAAGACGGTCAAGAGTTAGAAGTAACTTACTAAGAGGTGGTTAAATGAAAAGATGTCTGATATTGTTTCCAGTGCTAGCCCTAACTGCATGTTCTCCGCAGAAGACTACAGTTAGCATAGCAACTCCGAGTAATGTGGAAACCGTAGCTGAGACTGTGGAAGCTGTAATAGATACTGCGTACGGTAAGCCGTGTATGTACGTCGAAGCCGATGCTGAGTATTCGGAGTTGACTTGTGCCAAAGGGGATGTACAGCCTGACTGGACAACCCCAGCAGACGGCTGGCAGGAGGTTACTGTTGGAGAGAAGAAATACATTCATCAAGTGTACTCGGATGGTATCCTTTTACTACCACTCGACTATGGTAGCAATGTGTACACTATTATAGGCATTGACGGAGAAGTGCCGGAGGACTGCTCGGAGTGTCCAGAATAACCGTGGTGATCTGACAAAAACGAACCGGGTTAAACCATATAATGGTAGGAGAGTGTCTCCTAGTAAATAGTGAGGTGTTGTGATGATTAAAGGAAGAATAATGCTTGCCAGTGCTGCGATTATCCTTAGCACTGGGGTGCTAGCTTGTGTAGTTATTAAAAATCCAGCGGTTCACGGTTTACTTGAAATCCATTCAGTTTCTCCTTTGGAGAGCAGCTTGTCCCGCTTAGGTATTGATGCTACCACACAACCGTATAAAAGCGGGACAGATGCTCTTGGCGATTACTACATCTATCTTGGCAGGGACAATATACCAGTAACGTTAAGGCCAGCTGATGGTGGGTATATTGTTCAACACCAAGTAGGTGTAGACACAAGAGAAGAAATTATACGTCTAGCCAAATTGTTGTTCGGTGAGGATGTTGTGTGCGAGATACCGTCTATGTATGAAGATACGTTAGAGGTAACAATACATGGAGATGTTTTTATCTATGAAAATGGAACACTGGAGCGAGTGCCTAGATAGATACCTCGAGGGAATGGTTATAGGCTTAGGAATAGCTATATTCATAACTATATGTACAGCAGTAACCGATTTGTATTATCTGGACAAGCAGATGGCATATGAGCAATCAATCTCAGATGCAGAGTTCGAGAAAAGATTACAAGAGATTGAGGGGTGGTCAGAGTGAAACTAAAGATAGTACTCACCACGTTAGTATTCATTCTAATGTGTGGAGTGTTTTACCATGTCAATACTATGCAGAATGACCCTATGCAAGTAATAGCGCTTATTAAGAAGAATATCAATCCAAAGGATGGTTCTATTATGGACTACGCAGGAGATATTAACTTCCGTGGGCTAGATAGTGTTGGGTATGCTCATGTCGACGATGATACTCTGAGGATATTCTTTGGAGATCTTCAGTTTGACTTGGAGCAGGATGTTATAAATACAGATGAAATGCGTACGCAGCTCAAGGCTATCGGAATCACTTTACGGCAGGATAAGAAAACTAAGAAAGTAATCGTGCAGTATCATGGTGAGGATGTTAATGAGCGTAAGCCTGAGCGATAGTCGCCTGCGCCACTTGGCGCACGTTCTGTAGTACATGAGTGCTAAGAATGTGTGGAGGTGACTTATGATTAAATTTATTAGGGAAATGGTTAAGGTCGTTGTTGACCAAGCCCTAATGCCAACTGGAAAGAACTTAGTGCCAACTATAATCTTTGCTAGTGGTATAACTGTAATGGAAATAGTATTCACTGTTTTGCACTTCCCGCACATTTTAAAGTGGCAAGGCTGTCTACTGGCAGTAATAGTGCTAGCAGGTATACTAATACTTGAAAGGAGCGAATACAATGCGATATCTAAACTGTATCGAGATGCTGAATTACGTGTTAAAGATCTTAAAGAGCGACAGCAGGCAGCCGGTGCCCGTATTAAAGATGCCAGAACTCGTGGCGTGCCTCCGCGGTTTACAGGCGATAATGACAGAGGAGCAGATCAATGATGCTATGGCTTCTGTGACTATGACTGACATGATTAGGTCTGTTCTATCTATACAGACAGCTGATATCAAAATGGTGAATCTGTCAGAAGTCATGAAACAGGGACTGATTGAGGGAGCTATGAAAATCAGAAACATCATAGCTACTGAAGCTTTCAGTTATTACGAAGATCATGAGTTCGAGCCGACACCTGAAGTAATTCCACTCATGCGTGTTGTGGTAGAGGGATATGCAGCGTCTGGAGGGAGGCTTGTATGAAGTATCATTTAATGAACAAGAACTTGCTTATTGGTAAGTTTGAGTTAGTAGAGCGATACGGAAACAAGATCGCTACTGGCGTGGAGTTATACAAGATTACTCCGTTCGAATTAGGGAATGTACACAAGTGGTTGGAACATCGTCAAGCAGCTAAGCATCGTCAGCATATAAAGGAGTTGATGGCGCAATGTGGGTGTGATACGATAGAAGGGTTTATCCGAGTCACACACTGTACTTCCGTAAATGACACTCTTTGGGTGAAGCGAGAAGATGAAGATATCACATGGGAACGCGTATCTTTGTATACCAACGAGTTCGATGAAGTTATAGCTAAGTTAGCTTTTGAAGGAATGGGTATATACGGACAGGAATTTTCATTAACCACACCTGAGTTCGGAACTAACGGAGCATACTCTAAATGCATCACTAGGGAGTACGATGGGAGCCTCGCGATGTACAAACGTGGAACTGACGGATTTGCCAATTCAGGACTTGAGCCATACGGAGAGTATCTATCCAGCGAATTGTATAATATAATTACGGATGGTAGATCTGTACAGTACGACTTGGTAAAACTACACAGTAAGGTAGCTTCCAAGTGTCGTATCTTTACAACAGAGCATTTAGGTCTAGTGCCCTATAGCTCTTTATGTGACAACCCAGACCTAACCGCTTTAGATTACTATAACGAGTATGGGAGCGGTGATTTATTCAGAGCGATGATAGTAGCTGATGCTGTTACATTCAATGCAGATAGGCACGCTGGGAATCACGGGATGTTAATAGACAATGATACTTTTGAACTGACAAAGATGGCTCCTATATATGATAATAACTTATCGTTACTCCCTTACGCTATGAAGTCTGATTTCGAAGATATAGATAAGTATCTAGAGAGTCAGGGACCACGTATAGGCGGTGACTGGATTAGGTCAGCTAAAAGTATGTTGACTCCACATCTTCGTAGTATATTGATCAATCTCAAGGGATATGAGTTCAAGTATGACGGATGTGAGAAGTTCCCAAAGGAAAGAGTGAAGAAACTCGAGTGGCTCGTAAATAGACAAATAAACAGAATACTAAAATAATGGAGGATATATTATGTTAGGTAACATGGTGGATTTGAGTACTGCTGTGCTTGCTTTTGAAACAGTACTCAAGATTGAGTATGACGAACCAGATACGAAGAAAGTTATCCAGAATGCTATTCGTAAATTGGAGACCACTTACGGTATGCGTATCGAAAGTAAGACGCTTTATGATCTGCAGTCTGAGAATATCAACTTAGCCGATAACATTCAAAACTTATTACAGCAGATTTTAGAGTGTACAAAGACTGTTTCCTTCTTATTCCAGAACGGTATGTACCACCACTCCATTCCGATTACTCTCAGCTCTGTAAAGTATTTAGGATTAGGTAAGGTAGCATTGCAGACAATCCTTAGATATTTCCAGAATGAGGATGAATATTACCTGAGCAAGAATACCATTCCTCAGCTAGTTCTCGGGCTGGACGGTGTGGATATGTGCACTGTTAAGAAGATGTTTATTATTCTTCTCGTATTGGATCAATTAGGTATCATTGAGTCCGTATCTGTATTAGCGCAGTACTTATACTACGGTAGTGTGTGGGAGGATAAGAATGGTTCTGCATATAGGTAACCGGGAAGTAGCTGACAAGGACACTTATGTTGTACCATACCGTTGGCTAAACGATAAGAGTGTTCACTTGTACATTGCAAGCTGTAAGTGGGATAAATTGGTTGTCGATTTATCCGAGGAAATACCAAACAACTGCCTGAAGTACGTAAGACTGAAATGCAACGAAGTAATTGTGAATTTACCAGACAGGAAGCTTACGGCAGGTGAATTGGAGTTACTGTGTGAGTTATATGAAGATAAAGCTGGAACTATCCGAAAAGCTTACATGTTAGGACGAGATTTAAAGACAGTTTTATGTTAGATATTTACAGCACCGAGAATCTAGAAAAACAGTATTGGTTTCTAGCTGAAAGCACTACATTATCACTTGATCAAATTTGCGACATAAGGGATTACCTCTATGGTGGAGACGACTATATTATTAAACATGTGTCGCCCGAGCTGCGAGAAGTGTTAGTGTTGAACCAGCTTACAAAAGATGCGCCGATACTTAGATGCGCAGAAGGGCGTTATATGGTACCTGAACTTACAAGTAATATGTTACGAGAGTTAAGATGTGCCTGTTCTGCGAAATACAAATATTTAAGATAGGGGATTCAACTATGTTTGAAGAAATTAAAGACTATCAGGGAAGAGATTTAAACACAACAGAACTCATATCATTATATAGTAAGATTCATGATAACACAGCATTTCCTCCGGACCACCTGGAAGGGGAGCTTAAGGCCGATAAGATTTTATCTTTATTTCCAGAGAAAGAACGTAACATAGGAGGTCACGATGTCATATTGTCCTAAATGTGGAGGAACCGGAGTTCTGCTCGATGGAAGTCCATGTGATTGCAAAATACGGGAAAGTGATTTATTCGCAGATGTTGTGTGTTTGGAAATACCAGAAACTTATAGAGGTATTAGATTCGATCCGCTAATGCTTCCATCGTCTATGGGACCTGCATACCGTGCTTATATGGGAGACTTGTACTCTCAGATAACATCCTTGCGGTATAAGTGTAAAAATACACTAATCTGTTCACCACAGCAGACAGGTAAGAGTGTTATGGCGTATAGTGCAATACAGGAGTTATTCAGAAGAAATATTCCAGTATTCCCTTTATACGATCTGCTTGAGATTAAGCGTATGATGCTGGACTTGGAGTATGGGAAGAACAAATCACTCGATGCGGATAATATATTGGATTTATACTCAGTACCGTATCTATTCGCTTATATCCCGGCTATCTTGAATTACGATGTATTTGACTCAGCAGCTTTACTTATATCAAGGAGAGTGCGTAGAGGTAATTCCACTATCCTACTCTATGAAGGCAACTGGAGCTATCTAAGTGCAGCTGATCAAAAAGGTTCGCTGAAAAATATGAAAGGGTCTGGAGCGTTAACAACAATTGAAGTTAATAGCTGGTCCAGTAAGGAGGTATGATATATGCGGTGTACAATTTATACCGACGGTTCGTTTAGAAAGACAACCAAGGGAGGTATTTATGGTTGTGGTATATTTGCATTATTCGAGGGGGTAGCAGAACCGGTAAGAATGAAGTGGGCCGATAACAACTCGGATTGGGCAGCTATGTGGAATATTGCTGGAGAGCTGTGCGCTGTACTCGGCTTTATGGACTTTATCGACAAGGAGTTTCCAGAATATAACGAGATCGATATCTACTACGATCAGAATGGTGTGGAAGATTGGGTTACTGGGAAACAGAAAGCTAATAGGCCGCAGACACTCTTGTACAGAGACACTATGCGTACGTATATGGAAACATATAAAATAAGTTTCCATCATGTTAACGCTCACAAGTCTGTTTCCGAAGGTGGAGCGGTGGGTAATCATGAAGCCGATGCTTTAGCTAAAGAAGCAGTAGATGAATTCGCTCGGGAAAGAGGAATAGTTTTCGATGCATGATATCTTCAGTCATTTCATAAGCAGAGACACAAAAGACGATGGTCGTAGGGTAGGTTATATCTTGTGGTTTGTAGATACTTTTCCTTCTTTCGAATTCAAGGGAGAAGACTTCATCATGAGATTATATTGTGAGTACTGTGCAAGATTGGGAGTACCAATGAAATCTCAGTACTTCTCCGTATACCTATCTACAGAACTACGTAAAATATTGATAGAAACAAGAGTAAAACTCCCGGGAACAGACAACTTGAGTTACGATGAACCAACTGGTCTCGAGAGTGCTTATCAGGTAGCAACAGAGTATCTGCAGAATGAATTCAGTATATTAGAATCTTATTCTTCAGATATTCAGGACTTCCCTGTGGCCGCAGACGCATACATGTCACAGCGGCTTAGTGAGCGCACAGTAGAGGAACTAGGTAAAGCGTATGAAGTACTTTCATCTAGTGATAACTCGCAGGCTACCGTAGACTATGCGCTTGATAGGCTTATCTTACTGCGCGACATATACAGTAAGGAACATATCGACCAGCTGGAAGATGTAGCTTTAAGGGAAGTAGGGACAACCGATTTTAATTTCGTAACAGATACTGGGATAAGAGTAATTGACGATGATATAAGTGGAGTTTATACGACTCAGCTGTTCAGTGTCGAAGCCCAGCCTGGTACAGGTAAAACACGTTTCGCACTCGGAGTAATGGCGTATAGAACAGCGGTACTTTATAAGAAGAATGTTGTGTACTATCAGCTAGAGCAGACAGAAGCGGAAGCAATATCTATGCTTGTTGCTCGTCATGTATTTACTCTGTATAATATACAGATAAGCAGCGGAATGATCCAGTTCAATAGAGTACCGCCTGAACTTCAGGATAAAGTTACAGCGGCAAGAATTGACCTATTCGAGTCAGGGAAGTATGGTAAGATAAAGATCATCAATACTGATCTTTACTATGAAACCCTCGAGCAGGTGTTCAGAAAAGACGATAAATTATTTGGACCATTCGACTTGGTAATTGTAGACTACATGGGACTTATTATGCAAAAACCAGATAAGTACCATAAGGAGAAACTTGATTATCAGGTTATCGCAGAATCTTATCGTAAGATGAAACACTATATGCGTTCTACTCGAAAGTGTGGGCTGGCAGTTTCACAGCTGAACAGGGAAGGTATCGCTGCTGGTAAGGCTGACAAGGAGATTACGCCAGAGATGGCACAAGGTGGTATTGTTGTTTATAAGCACACAGACCAGAACTTGGCATTAACTCGAACGGCAACTATGGAGGCTCAGCAAAAGATGAGAGTGTCTCAGCCGAAGAAACGTGGAACAGAAGGATTTGGTACCACTGTTATTGATACCAGATTAGGATTTTGTTATTTTTATCAGAACGCACCACAAGAGGTTTAGGTGCTGAAAGGAGATTTGCATGATTACTGATTTCCGTGTACAGGACAGAGTGACGTCGAACGGTAAACAGTTTGACACGGAGTTCACAAGTCGGATACAGGAGATGCTATCTAAGCCTAGACACTTAGATGGTGCTCCAGATAAGTACAAACCTGTTGATTTATCTGAGATAGACCAGCAGCCGTTTGGTACGTATATGGTATTTGGTAATTTATATACATCATTGTATAATGAGACCGAACCTAAAGATGGCATCCTTAAGTTAAAAGGAGAAGATGTTCAGTGTTCGTACAAAGTATTATGCGCGCTTAAGGCATTAACCCTCAGTGGTGTCACAAAGTCTACTGAGAAAGCGAGAGCGTGCAGAGATTTGTTTGGAATTATCTTAGGGTGCAGAGCGGATAGCAAGCTTACCGAGGATAACCTTTGGAGTGCTTTTAAAGAGCACGGCGATTTCTATATGAATGAGCTGTCAAGGGCTATCGTGGATTGCATATATAGTGAAGAAGAGAAGATGCAGTGGGAGCTCAAGAGACAGATGAAAGGCAATTACGATATTGACGCTTTATCCTGCTTTGAGGTTGCTAATGTAGATGACCTGAAAAGCGCTATACTATCAATATACAAGGAAGCTTGCGCTGATCAGAGTTTTACTGTGATCAGGAAAGATGGCAGGGCAACGAATGCTGTGCGGTATATCCGGAGCAAGAAGTAATGAGATTACGTATCGGATTACTGGCAGTAGTGCTGACGCTTATATGTGGTATTACATCTTTCGCAGATAATGCATACGAGCCAGTAACCGATCAGTACGATAATCTCGGAGTTGTTCAGTGTCCAAAGTATTGTAATATTCGTCAACAGCCATCAAGTTCCAGCAAAGTAGTAGGTCTTATACAGAACAATGGAGCTGTGGAGATATTGTCAACTGGAGATAAGTGGTACGCTGTTAGATCTGGAGGAGTTAGTGGCTACATAATGAAGGACTACGTATCAACAGATATGCAGTTAGCTAACTCTTTATCGACAAAGCGTGTTTATGTATTATCTCCGACGATTGTGTACTCCAGTAAGAATACCACTTCCAAAGTTTGGGAGAAACCTACTGCTGGCAGAACATACACAGTGATGGCTGATGATGGTAACTGGGTACAGATTGATCTAGACGGTGGAACCGGTTATATACAGGTCAATGACTGTATTAAATTGTGTTATGGGTTAGATACTGCTAATCCTACCTATGATGTATCTTCTTATTCATCTGTTAGGCAGAATATAGTGACGTACGCAATGCAGTTTCTTGGGAATGCGTATGTGTGGGGAGGTAATGATCCGCACACAGGAGCAGACTGTTCAGGGTTCGTTAAGTACGTATACAAGCATGTCGCAGATATAACGCTCCCACGTGTCTCTTACGAACAGTGTTACAGTGGAAGTAAGATAAGCTCCCTTGAGATGAAACCAGGAGATTTGATATTCTACGCTAACGTAGAAGGTACTGTAAACCATGTTGCTATGTATATAGGTAACGGTACTATAATACATGCAGCTAGCAGGAACTCTGGTATTAAATTATCAGAGTGGAACTATAGAACTCCGAAATACATACGGAAGGTGTTGAATGATTAAAGTATTCAGAATGATGAAGCCGTTAACTAAGATTATAACTTTACTTATAAGCTTGTTAGTGGTGTCGTCTGCAATCTACGCTGTGGTAACTTTTTATTCAGATACTATATCGATGGCGCTTGGAAGATATGAAGATAAGTTTTATCGAACTACAGCTATAGAAATAGAGCCTCAGGAATTTACTTTAGAGATTCTGGATTCGGATTCTCGTATTACCGTAATGACTGGAGGTAAAGCTACCTGGGACGGTATGGATGTACAAGTCATACCTAGGTACGTCCCATCAGAGGTGGGTGAAATGATTGTGTGGGGTGTGAGGTACAGGACAAATGGTACAATAATGTACGCAGAAACTCTATTAAGAAAGGAGACGAGTTCTGATGCTGAAGAAAGTTAAAGTCTATTCTGCATTGTCTTTGGTGTTATCATTATCGGCGATTGCTTTTTGCATTTATAATTATAATGGTGCTGTATCCGAGCAGTTCCGTGGCGTTAACAACCTTGCTTTCTATGGCACTCTTGGTACTCCAGTAGGTATAGCTGTAGTAGCTCTAGTGCTTGGTGTATCTGCTTACACAGCAGTAAATGTTTTAATTAAACTATCTGTAGACGATGGTAAGTAATTTTATAAATCCCCCCCCCCTGTGCTCGCACAAGCCAGACATTAGTGAACATGTGCATTCTCGTATGAGTAACCAATATTACAAATAAGAGGAGATGCAAGTTATGTTAAAATTCAGATTACGTCCAAATAGATATGTAATGGCTAAAAATTATGTACAGGTTGTTTCCACTAATAAAGAATACAGGGATATTGCTTTAGACTGGTTAACTAGTAATGTAGAGGGTCAGCCTGTAAAGGCAAGAGCTACTCTTACTTTGCCGGATGGTGCAGAAGTAGATGCTACAGCTTTTTACGGACAGAATACTCCGATACTTAAGGGAAAGCTGGAAGTATCAGAGCCTAAGTTTCTTGGAGTAATTTTTGGTACTGACGCAGTAGTATCAGAATATGCAACCAATATGGATGCTGTGTTTGAAGTATTACATGTATCTAACGATAAAAGTTGTTTAGCACTTAAACCTATACAGCCAGCTTTCAGTTGTATTTGGTTTATCCCTAAACCAGGTATAGAGAGATCTGTACAGGTAACCAATGTGTCAAGAACAAAGGCGCAGTAGTTATAAAATAAGCAGAGGAGGTTATCCTCCTCTGCATCAGAAAAAGAAGGAGATTGTACTATGTTACAGCGGGAGATAAGATTAAAAGAAGTTCAGGACGCTACATACGATGATATGTGTCGGCTATTAAATGAGAGAAAACTGTGTAATGTAGAGCGCTGCACTGGAATGGGTAAAACTACGATATTTCTACGATATATCAGGGAGCATCCAGATGAAACTGTGCTATACTTCTACGACACTGATGATATTAAGAACAAAATTAAGACTGAGACTGATGGTAAAGATGTCCTGCTCATGTCCTATCAGAAACTCTTTAGAACAGCAGCGAGCTCTGTTATAACGTATCTTGAAGATAAGGATATCGATATTCTCATCTTTGATGAAAGTCACCGCATGGGCGCTAAAACAGTTAGGGAGAAATGGGATCCTATCGTCTCCTACTGTATTAAACAAGGAATCAAAGTGGTAGGCGGTACAGCTACGGATGTGAGAGCTGATGGTATCTCAGTTACGGAGCAGTTCTTTAATGAGTGTAGTGTATTTCCATACACATTAGGGGACGCGGTAAGTGACGGATTAATTCAGTTGCCCTGGTATATTGCTGCAGACGTAACACCGCCTTCTGAGGAGTTAATGCAGTGGGCATCCGACGAAGATAAACGTATTCTGAAAGACCCAGATAATCTGGATGCCCTATTACGTTATGCGCTTACGGTGTCAGGACAGCTTGATAACAATTACGCTAAATACATTGTGTATTATCCAGACATTAAAACGGTAGATGAAGTGGGTGTTAAGGATTGGAAGGACGCGCTGAATAATGTATATCCAGGTTTTGAGATTAATATAATTCCGATTACATCAAAGCATCCCAAAAATCAAAAGTATATCCAATCTTTGCATAAGAGGCCGAACGCTGTCGATGCCTTTCTGTGTGTGGATATGATGTCACAAGGACATCATTTTGACGATTTAACTGGAATAGTGATGCAGAGAAAAACAAGCTCGCCCGTTAAGTACACGCAACAGATAGGGAGATGCATGTCCGTTGCTAACTTCAACGATATGTTCGTTTTAGATTTAGTCGGTAACTTTATCAACGATTTCAGAGTTGAAAATCCGCTAGCAGCAGTATATAGGCAGATAGCTGCGCACCAGTTACCTGGTACCAAGGTTGGTACAGATTGGCGTGATGCTGAACGTGCTCGAGTTCACATGTCTGGACACCAAGTACGTTATCAGTTACTACTCGATAAATTACGCTACGCTGCTGAGGTCTCGCAGTATAAAGGATTATCTACTTTATGCAAGATATATGAGATACATCCTGAGGTAAACTTAGCGGATGTATGTAAAGCACAGAAGATCAATTTAGGCACAGCTTTGAGATTCATAGCTGAACGCGGAAAGTTAAGAGACTCTGACTATGTCCCAGAGTATGACCCAACTAACAACAGTACTTACCAGCAGCGACTGGCAGATAAGTACAACAATAACCTACGATGATAGGAGAAGAATATGGCTAACACTTACAATTACAACGGAGAGATGTTACGACCTAGTGCTATACTTAAGCATTACCCAAATATCAGTATAGCAACTATGCGCAACTGGCTTAGAGCGTGTGATGCGATATCTGATGTTAAAGAACAATTAGATACACGTTACCAAAAATTATATGCTACTGGGATTAAGAGCAAAGCAGAACAGTTATATGTGTACAATGGTAAACTTTCTTTTACGAGAAGTATTGCTGAGGAGATCGGAGTTGCTACTCCAACAGTGTATGAGTGGTTAAAACCATATAAAGCATATACAGATATTACACAAGTGATAACTGCTAAACTGTGGTGTAGAGATGCTGATATCCTATACCATGGGGAACAGACCAAGGCGTATCGTGTGCTGTCAGGTATAGACGCAGATGTTGTAGATTTTTATAATGTAGTTAGTCATTTGACTGGAGACACGAGTGAAGCTATTGATTCGAACTTCGACACAGTCGGTACTGTATTTACGTTTCGAGGGAAAGTCTTGAATCGCAGAGGTATCGCCTATTATCTTGGAGTTACAGAAAGTATTGTGTGGAATCGTACCAAAGGGATAAGCCGTGCTGAAGCTGAAGCCGTGCTGAGGCAGTTTGATAAAAATACTTTACGTGCTGTTAAAACGTACATATATCATAATCGTGAGTTAGATGTAAGTACTATTTCAGAGACAGTAGGTAGTAAGCGTACTTTAGTGTGTCAATGGTTACATGGTATTCCAGCTGGTGAAGATGTGTCAGAGCTGTTAGATGCTCATATATGGTGTCGAGATACTACAATACTTTATCACGGAAAGGCAACTAACGCATATTGCGTACTACGAATACTCAATACTGACGTCGTCCGTTTCTATAGAGTTGTGCACAGTTTAGAAGGTGATGTTAGTAGGACTGTAGATTTAGCATTTAGTACTACAGGAAAGGTATACACTTTCCGAGATATGGTACTTAATTGTGCTGGTATAGCTTATTACTTGGAGTCACATGCATCCGTAATAGACCGCCGACTAAAAGGTCTTAGTCGGGAAGACGCGGAAGCTGTGTTGAGAGAGATGGATAAGCATGCTCGTAGAAAGCCAATCTCCTACAATTATCAAGGTGAAAGTTTGTCCGCTAGCGCTATTAGCCAGAGACTAGGTTTAAGTGCACAGACATTGCCCAGAATAATACGTACCTACGAGTTCACAGAAGAGAATGTTTATGAGTTTCTACAGTATATTACAGATAGAGTAGCACCTGCGAGTACTAACGTAATTGACGCTGTAAATCAAACTAAGATGGGATCTTTGCTAAAACTTTATGATGGTACTTTTATGCTACCAGAGACAGCCCATAAGTTATTCAGAGTTACCAACGTTAATTTAAATACTATAGGCGTGCTCAATACGCTTTGGTGCGCTCATAAGCAAGGTGCGGAGATACACCATATATTCGATAGTCTGTATGAGTTTACTTGTCCGGAGTGCGGACGTAAGTTGTTGCTCACATCAGATGAAATTTTCAGTTTCAAACATTCAAATGAATTTTGTGTAGGAAAGGAGATCATATGACATACGAAGAGATTGTTCAGAAATGGCAAAAAGCTAAATTACCTGCAAACATATTCTCCGGGAACTTACTTACTGTTCTCACTTCCGAGATTTCCAAGATTGAGGGAATTAATGTGTCGTATCACAGAACGCATGAATTACTGGAAAACGAGTATGTGGCTGGGTACACTGGAGATATTCGAGATTTATTCTCTGTGCTCAACAACAGAACACTCGCTGACTTTTACAATAACGCTTTAAAAGACGGACAGAGGATCACCCCATGGTTTATCAAGAAGTCACATGAGATTCTGCTCAAAGCATCTATCGACAAACACAGGTATCATGATAACGGTGAGCGTGCCGGACAATACAAGAAGCACGATTATTGTATAGGTGTTTGTGATACTGGAACTGAGCCAGCAGAAGTTGAATCTCAGATCACAGAGCTGTGTGAGTTATTGGAAGAGAGGAAAGACTCAGATACACTAAAGCTCGCAGCTGTGTTCCACTGTTTATTTGAGTCAATCCATACATTCGCTGATGGCAATGGGAGAGTAGGGAGATGGCTTTTGAATTACCTTCTTGTATCACGTAATCATCCTCCTGTAATTATCATGAATGATAATAAGGAAGATTATTACCTTGCATTAGAGGAATTTGATAGAACAGAAGACCCTCTACCTATGTATGATTTCTTGAAATCTCAGGTTGTGAATCAGTATCATTTGTTACGTCCAATGCTGGAAGACACTTCTATGATTGATGCTTTGTGGTGTAAAGTACCGCCATCTATCCGCGATAACTACACAGGAGATAGAGAAGAATTCTTGAAGGAGATGGGATTGTTATAAGAGTAAAGAAATTGATGGAAATATTAAAAGGTATGCCAGAAGATGCTCATGTGAGACTTCATCATAGAGAAGGAGAGGGAGCGTTATGCGGTTAGAGGTAGAAAGTGACAGCGACAGGAGGTAATACATTGGATAGGTTATACCATTATACAGACTTAAACGGGCTACTTAATATTCTGCAATCAGACAGTATGGAGTTGTGTGAGCAAGCGAGTATATGTGATATAAGAAAGGTGTGCTTCACTACTAATGACAGTTTGTGGATACATGGGGAGTATCGAATAGAGTTCAACAACAAACTACTGTGTCATGCTAAATTGAATAAGTGGGATTACAGTAATTCTTTTCAGCAATATGCTTACGAGGAAGAATGGTACTCAGCAGAGAGAATTACAAGTATAAGAGAATGTATACAGGAGATAAAGAATGTCTCAGAGTGTGTGCATATCTATCAAACAGAAGATAATACAACTTTATACAAAGTAGCGGCATTGATTACGTGGTACGGGCTAGGTGGAGAATTCTCAAACATGTGGTATAGCATATATGCATTTCTGAGAGATAATAAGGAATATAAAGCAATGTATATAGACAATGATGAAATGAGTTCCTTATGAGGAGAGGGTATGGATTAGTCGTTGTAGAATATTTACGTAGTAAGCTTCCATGTGGTGTATCAGGGTTATTAGCGACTATGAGATATTCACACAGTACTACATTATTTAAGGAGGGTATATTATGTGTAAACTTGTACCATTTAAAGCGCAGACAGGTAAGACTGTTATGGTTGCGGACATAAAGGTAGATAAACTCAATAAGTACTTAGAGATGTTCCCTAAGTTAACAAGCATAGACAAGGTTGTACTTTTTGGTACGGCATTAAGCGATAGATGTACAGAAGAGTCTGCTTTAGATTTATTACTATTTTACAATGATAAGTTTCAGTATGGCTATGACATGTCTATCACTTTACTAGATGAATTTCCAGATTCATGTTACGATGCAACCTTAGGCATCAGTTCCACCAAAGATATATCGGAGCCCATCGGTACGGTACGAGAAGCTTTACAGGGAGGGATTACACTATATGATAACAGACAAGGAGGCAATCTTTCTAGCTGAGAGATGTTTTGGATACAGAGAGGCCGCCGATCTACTTAAGTCTCAGAAAAGTATTGTATTTAAATGTAACGCAGCTTTTCAATTAGCAATGTGTGGTGAGTTTGCTTTAAAGTTTATTTTACACACTAACAGTATGGATGTGTCAAGTACGCATAATCATAAAATACTAATTCGATGCTGCGGTGAAAATAAGATACAAATACCTAAGATTGTTAGGATGTGCGCTGAGTATATGTACGAATTTGAAGCGTCTACTAGATATGATTCAGATTTTGTATTAGATAGTGATATCTACAGTAGAGTAGAGGATGCAACTACAGTATTGCTTGATATTATTAACAAGTACTACATCAAACCTGTGTCGGATGGGATAAGGTGTAAGTTACCACATAGTTTACAATCACTATCTGATTTTGAGATATTCACGCAGTATTATAATATTTAAGGGGTGTATCCATGATAGATTTCACTGAGAAGGTTAGAATCAATGAAGAAGCTGATAAGACGCTGGAAACAATTCTATCTAAGAGATATGATACATTTGATCAGTATTGTGAGGTCAGTAAAATTACTGATTTAGAAGTAGCAAAGATGGTCATTAAAAGATTGCTTGATAAATTAGCATAGGAGTGTATAATGATTTCAATCAAACTTAGAACAGGCAAAAGTCTGAAAGTAAATGAAGGCATTAAAGTATGTGGGCCAGGGGATGCTGTACTCGCAGCGACGGATTGGTTGTGTGAAAGAGTACAATGGCCATCTAGTTGGCGTGACAAAGACGAGTCAGTCACTGATGTGTTTGATAGTAAGAGTTTGACTCACTTATTCTGGATAGCTCGTACACGTAGTGTAGAGGACTCCACGGATGTTCCTACTGATGTGATTTTACGCGTGCACAAAGTAGCTGGCACGAAAAATTTTGTTGTTACGTTTCTAAAACCTAACTGGGATAGTTCATATATCATTGAGAGGTAGAAATGAAAAGTCGCTTGGAAAAAATGATAGCCATACCAGATTATTGGCATGACTATGTAAACCCTAAAGTTGATTTACGGGCAAATCCAAAGCAGCCTTGCCCGTTTCATCACGAGCAACACGGTCAGTCCTTCTCCTACCGTGCTGACAAAAATTATTTCTCCTGTTTCGGTGCTTGCCATGTGTTGGGTGGAGACGTAGTTAGGCTACATATGCTTAACTATCGTCTTCACGACTATGAGGAAGCTGAACGGAGCCTTGCCCGTTTATACGGGATTACACTAGAGAAGGAATTGTCATTCGAGCCGAAAACTGTTGTGGTGAATGACAAAGATATTGCTTACAGAGTAGCTTACGCAAAAGCTTGTGCGTTAGCCCGTTCTCCCGACGATTGGATCGAACTCGATTACATTATGTCACAATACCCACCGGACATTGACAAATTGCAAATGTTTATCAATAGCCGTGGATAGGAAGGGAGGCAGACAGTGAAATACTATGATGATTTAGAGATGAAAACAAAGTCAGAGTTATCCCACTCCGCATCTAAGTTAAAGGTGTTGCGTTTCGTACTGGGAATCTCACTTGTATCTCTTATATTGTTATGTATTGCTGTATCAGTGTATGTCTATAGACTACAATACTAAGAGAAAGAGGCGTTATAAAAACACTCTTATTTCAGCACTGATTGCTATTGTTGTACACATCGCCAGGCGTGTAGGAATCTTTCCGGAATTGCTCGTAATTCCGGAGTGCATTCTTATCGTAGCTACTCTGTTGTTTGGTTTTGGGTATTTACAGCTAGTTTTCAGTACAAGGAGGAAATGATATGTTTGAGCAGTTTAAGGAGTATTTCAACACACCTCACTCCCAAGAGAATTACAAGATAGTATCGACTATGTCGCCTGAGGAATTTAAGTATCTCTATGATAGCTTATTGCCTGAAGAGCAGCTTGCTTTCAATTATGATTTGAAGCTGGACGAAGTAGGTGAGCTTAGCCGTTTACTTATACACATCAAGCTTTTGCATAGGTTTATCGACGCGCGTAAAAACAATACTTGGATGGACCCTGATGGTGTATTGCACCTAACTGAGAAGTCGAGTATCCTCGAATTACCTATCGACATGAACACGTACTTAGCGTGTACTGAAGAAGCTTGTTACACTATCGGAGATGTGACTAATTTCACAGCTACTACGAAGAATGATCAGGCGCTGTACCTAGTGTCTTTAGCACTTCAAGAGTTAGCCTCCGATTCCACGATAAGAGTTGGAGGGCCCGCTAGATGATGTATAAACTCTTTAACGGACCCAGCCGGGGATTCCAGCATGGAGATACAGTTCCAAGCTTAGATTACACAGGTGAAGTAGTGGTGGCTATTGATCCGTCTAAGACGAATTGTGCTCTTGTGGTTGGAGATCCCGGTGGATACATCTTGTCAATTGTAGAAATGTCTGGAAACAACTGGAGAGTCGGTCCAGTTGAGGACACCACACAGTACTGTAGCGAGGTGAAAGAATTCATAACAAAGCATCTCGCTGGTGCTAAAGTTGTTAAAGCAGGTCTTGAGAAAGCTATTACAAAAAGAGGTATGGAGCATCACCACTCTAATATGGTGTTGACTGAGATACGAGGAGCAATACTCAACCTGTTCTGGGAAGTCTATGGTTTCCGCAACAACGAAGTGGAAGTCAACAACTGGTCTTGGAAACATGCTATCCTACCGGAAGGTTATAGAAGCCAATCCGAGAAGGGTTCCAAGAGATACTTCAGTCAGTATCTTAATGACAAATCTTATGTTTATTACTTTGAAGCTGATGTCACGGATTGTTTGTGTATTTACAAATATTTAATCCGTGATTGCAAAGATACCTACACTATAGCGTGTCGTGCAGCCGAAGAACCTTTAAAGAAATTTAATATAGGGATTTCTTCAGGTACTTGGGCAGACCAGCTTAATTACCGGCGCTTCAGTTTCAATCCATCATTTACTTTGGAGGAGAATGTGGCTTATTTCGTAAACCGGTCCAAAGTAAATGGTATCGCCTGCGTAGATGTTAAATATCTAACCTTGCAGGATATCTATACGCATGCGTACGGATTTCAAACCTTGCCGGAGAAAGATGAGGTGAGAGTCTTAGCGCAGATATGTTAATTACATTATCAAATGTCTTGCGTGATATGTTCGTTACTCTCATAGTCAGCACTTGCTTAGCGCAGGTGACTAAGAAAACGGAGCACGCATGGTATTACTTCTTCTTCATCTTAATCATGTTAGTGCTTGGTATCAAATTACTTTAAAAGGAGGCTAACATGAGTGGCAAGGTAAAGGTAATTCTTGGTGTACTTGGAACTGCTATATTAGTGTCCGGTATTTGGGCTACTGTTATGCATTTCAGAACCAAGGCAATCACGGAGAAGTTCGAGGGAGAGATCTCTCAGTTGACAGCGACACTAGACGCATTAGGACCTAGCGTAGACTGTTACACCGTAACTGAGGAGTATTGTAATCATTACGACAACGATACTACGGGACAGGTAATTCAGGACAATGGCCTGCAGGTTATCAGTGTTCCGTCCTCACTGGTTGGAGATTCCTATGTACAGAACCCATCCGAGATTGTAGGAAAGTACTTTAAGATCAACGTAAAGCCTGGCACCCCGATTACTCGGGACTTAATTATGGCTGAGAAATACGATGATACTTTGCGTGACGTGGATATTGTTGTGAACTCTTGGGTAGTAGGTATGCGTGAAGGTGATTATGTCGATATCAACCTTACATTACCTTGGGGACAGGATTATATCGTTCTTCCTCACAAGAGAGTTATGCAGATCAACGATAAGACCGTCAAGATGTATATGACAGAAGAAGAGTGGCACACTTATCAGTCCGCATTAGTTGACTGGTATTTGAACTCAAGCAGAGGTGCTAGGTTGTACTTCAAGAAGTATGTTGAACCTGGAGTACAGGAACCGGCACAGCCATATTACACTCTGACAGCAGAAGTACAGTCAGCAGTACAGCAGGATCCGAATATCACAAACAAAGCATTCGACCAGATGGTATCTACTACTCGTCCGGCTATCGATGCTGAGTTTGGCAAGCTGCGTACAGAGCAGGATTCTTTACAGAAAGATGCTGGTCTTATTTCTTCTGGACGTAACACTTACACATCTGATATTATGTCTGATGTTAATGTTGATTTACGTGAACAGCAGAACGCTGAGGGGGAGGAAGATACATATGAGGTACAGGATGTGGATATCCAGTTAGATGGTTCTCCATCTGAGGAAGAAACTACATCGAGTACTGAAGAGACCGCTACGCAGGAGACTGTAGAGACCCCGGTGGAAACTGACGCTCCAGAGGAGACTGTTACACCAGAGGAAAGTACAGAAGCACCAGATGTAGTTGGCTAAAATACAGGAGGTTAACATGATTATCTCTGTTATTGGAGAAACCGACAAGAGACCATTCATGTACACCCTACTTCGTATATGCCAGTATATGGGAGACGTCCTTCTGGTTTCCGATGACCGTCACTATAAACGGTTAATCGAGGAGCCAGAAGAGGACGTCGAAGTATATGCTGGGCATTTCCAGAACACGTTCATTGTAGTAACCGATAAGACGCCTGATGAAGCGATGCAGGCGGTCGGTTACGAACCAGAGGACTACGAGTTCGTTATATACGACAATCAGATTGATGCGACAAGTGATCTAATTGTTTACGTAACGGGCGACAGTATGTCCGAATGGGAAAAGGAGCAGCTGGATTACTTAGAAGAGGGAGACTATATTACTATCGGTCTTGGATTCGGAAAGAAGAACATGGTTCCTTATTCTACAAACATGTTCAAGAATGTAGAGTTGGTGGAGTCTCGAAAGACACTCTTAGCAATCGACTCTAAATTATCAGCAATGGTTGCAAAGATTCTGGCGCCAGATATAGGTATTCCAGAGAAGACCATGCTGAAGGCGTTAGGAGGTAAGTCGTAATGAGATTAGCTATTCTTTCGCCGCTTAACAGAAGTGGTTGCTCAGTTGTTACAACAATGCTCGCACAGGGAGCAGCTCTTACTCAGGACTGGAAGACAGTGGTTACGTACACGAGCAAGGCGCGTACTTTACCAATCTACCTGAACCTGATAGAGTACACAGAGGACAGAACACGTTCTATTTCGCAGGTAGTTAAATTACTTCAGGCGAAAGCGATCAGTTCTGATGAACTCGATGAATTTGCAATTAAGGTAGCTCCGAACTTCTATCTTATGGATACTGTGTCGGAGACAATCACAAACGAAGAAGCGCTCATGGTTCAGAAGTATGTGTACACGAATATCACGGCAGACTTAGTGCTGTGTGATATTAGTGAGTCTATCGAAGATCAGAGTGCACAGGAACTCATGGAAGTTTCAGATGCAGTATGTTTTATCGTCAACCCAGATAATGTTTCCATCGAGGCTTTACAGGCCTGGAAGGATTCAGAATATTGGCCGAAAGACAAGCCTGTATTTATCGTAATCAACAGGTTCGACGAGAACATCATCGGAGTGCGTCCATACTCTAAGAGAATTGGATTTGCACCAAAGAATACGTGTACGTTACATTACAACCCATTCATAACCAAATCGTGCAATGAGTATTTCTTGTCCGAGATCGTGCCTTACACCTACGACAAGGACCCTCGTATTCTGAATATCAGAAACGACATTAAGCAGCTGATGTCATGGCTGTGTGCACTTACTGGAAGAAAGCAGAAATGGGAGAAGTAATATGACGACACAATGGCTATTAGCAGGGATAACCCTTATAGCTGTCCTGGTCGTAACATTCCTCATGTACAATAAGAGGAAGTTCTCGCGTAAAGAAGTAAAGCGTGAGGATAGACTCACGATGGATAGACTTCTGGAGATGGTGAAACTCCGGTTAGTCGACATGCTCAAGGACGACAACATCTACGGTAAAGATGGAGAAGAATGGGAAAGAGCGTATGCCAGATTAAAGCGCGTACAGAAAGCTATGCGTGACTGTGTGTATGGAATAGAGAAAGAGAAGATTATCGTCAAAGACCTTATTAAAGGAATTGTTCAGGAAGTATGTCCAGACGATGAGAAACTCGATGATGTTCTCGATCTCAACAACCCGTTCATCGACCCAATGATAAAGTGGGAGATACTTGCATACTACCTGTCCAAAGATCCGAAGATCAAGAAAGGTGTAATCAAGTACCTGTTCTCTAAGTATCATGTAGATGATGTTAAGTACGAAATCGAGGATGGTACTATACCGCACTATCGCTGGGATTTGGAAGAGCTCAATGAGATGTACAGGAACGAGATTAACTTTGAGATCCCATATCTTGATAAGCTCGAAATCTTCTCAACGTTATTGTATGAGAGGTATAAGGGATTCGGGTGTATTGATACACTCCGAGACATGACAATCGACGGATTGAACTTTGGTACATCAGGTTCAGTTCTTGCCGATATATTAAACAAGGATAGAAAAGTCGCAAAGGCTTCCGCATCTGTGTGGATTTATTATTCTGGTAAGTATATACACGCAAGCTTCTTTAACTTCTACAGTGAACATGAGGCCCGAAGGGTTGTACAGTTGATTTGCCGTTATGGCAATCCAGGACCTCTTACTGAAAAGAGAGGTTACTTGGTCAACAACATGTATGATCAGTCACGTGTACTTGCAGTTCGTCCGCCAGTAGCTGAATACTGGGCTGTATTTATCCGTAAGTTCGATTTGGGTGAAATGACTTTGGAAAGACTTGTCGATCCGCTAGTTATGGATCCGAATACTAAGAAACCAAAAGTTGATGAAAATGGAGAAGTCGTTCATAAATACAAGAATGCTATTATCCCGTTCAAACTCATACGTTACCTCATGGAAGGTCAGGTTACATGTGGCTTTACCGGTCGTCAGGGTTCTGGTAAAACAACCATGATGAAATACGCTATCGGTGCTGCTGATGCACGACTTACTCTCCGTATTCTGGAGATGACTTTCGAGATGTACCTACGAGAAATTTACACCGACCGAAACATCCTGTCATTACAGGAGACAAACTGGTGTACAGCTGCTGAGCTTCAGGATGCTCTTAAGAAATCCGACGCGGCTATCTCAATCGTAGGTGAGGTTGCAACCGACGTTATCGCGGCCCGTATGATTCAAATGGGTCAGGTAGCTTCTATCTTCACCATCTTCTCTCACCACGCTAACAGAACAGAAGACTTGGTACAGGCCATCACCAACTCTATCGTTGCATCCTCAAACGGTGCCGCAACGCCTGATACGGTAGAGCCGCAGGTTATCGATGTTATTAAGGTCGACATTCATCTGGATTACGATGTTAACGGAAACCGATACATAGAACGATTCACAGAGATTGTTCGTACAGATAACCATATCGCTTACTTACCTATCGACCCGAAACGAGTTGAGTATTGCCGTGCGGAGAACGAGAAGCGTTACTACGAGAAGATCACTGAGAATAAGAGATTTGCTTGTAGGAACATATTACACTTCGACACGAATACATGGGAGTATGTACCGGATCAGTTCTTCTCTGAAGCGCTTACCAACCATATCTTGTCTCGACTCCCTAAGGAGTATGTAGACGAGTTCCTCGACTTCGCTGAGAAGTGGTGGGGAGGAGGTGCCTGCGTGTGAGTAACCCAGCACTATTACCGCTCTTAGCTACACTGGTTATAGCACCAATAGCAATCATCGCTATCTTGGTGTTTTCACCGAAACAAACTAAGAGACAGGCTGATACTAATAAGTACGCGAAGATAAACAAGCAACACCGGAAGTTTTCAACATGGGCTTTGACACGTAAGGACTACTTACGTCTGGTAGAGATGCTCTCAAGACTTTCTATCTACAATTTCCAGGAAGTCAGATTCAAAGCAGTACGCTACTTCAAAGCAAGTATGATCTGCATGATAGGTGTGTGGCTTGTCGGAACCATTATATTCAAGGATATTATCAGTTCCTTGCTTCTGCTCTTATTCGCGTACATGGTAAAGAACAAATACATTGACCAAAACGTTGAGAAAGCAAGAAGGCAGTTACTTAATGAGTTCTCCTCAACCCTTTCATCTCTGCGAGAAGAGTATACGAGATTGGGTAATATCCCAGATGCAATCGCCGAATGTGAGAAAGGGAAGTTGCTGCAGTCACAGATGGAAGATATCTACTCCATTTGTACAGCCGTAGACGGTGAGGATAGACTTAACGAGTTCTACGCTAAATGTCAGTTCAGGCAGTTAAAGACACTGGCAGCTGTATGCTATATCTTAAACGATACTGGTGATGTAGTCGACGCCAGAGGGCAGTCATCGTTCAAGGTTGACATAGGACTTATCAAAGATGAGGTTGACTTGGAGGTTCGTAAGAACACCATGATACACATCAAGTTCAACATGCTTGAATATTTGCCGATTGTACCGTTGTTTTGTGTGTCGATAGTTCAGAACTTCTTTATGAACAACATTCCAGGAACTTCCGTTATGTATAATGGGTTACTGGGATTTATATCAAGATTCTCGATTGTTATATTAGCAATCATAGGATTTTATGTTATCACAAATATCAACTCTGAGCAGTATGTACGCTCGAACGATAGAATGGATATTGTGGACAACTTACTTCAGAAAAGATGGTATAAGCGTATTGTACAGAACGTAGCTACAAAGAAAGGTAAAGTGATTCTCAAGATAAACAACAAGATACGCGGATGCTTATCCTCCAAAGATGTGGAATACATATATGGGGAGAAAGTATTATTCTCAACTATCTGCTTTGTCTTGGCACTAATAGCCAGTGTAATCATGGTTATATCAGCTAGGCAGTTTATCTACAACAATACCAAATCATTGTCGCTCGTCGGCGGAACGACCTACTCACTTGAGGAATACGATAGGTTGTTTGAGTACGACTGTTCTGTAATGGAGAAGACTTCGCTTGAGACTGATGATGTTATGTCGTCACAGTTATCTTCGGTTCTTCCAAACGCGACAGAGTTCACCAGACTTGAAGAGGTATCACGTATTAAGCTTAAGTACGAGAAATACCACAACACTTACTACAGATGGTGGTACGTTCTCATCTGCTACGGAATTGGAATGGCCGGCTGGTTTATACCAGAGTTTCTACTCAAGTTCCGTGCATATATGGTAAAGGCTGAAGCTGAAGAGGATGTACTTCAGATGCAGACGATTATTGCGGCTGTAATGGAGACCTCACTCGACACTATGTCGGTTTTATACTGGATGGAGAAGAACAGTTCTGTACATCAGCATGCACTCAGATATTGTTATCACGAGTATGCATCTGACCCGGAGTTGGCTCTAAACAGATTGAAGTCAAAATCAACTGTGGCTGAGTTCCATCATATGTGCGATAAGCTTATAACCACAATACATCAGATATCAGTTAAAGAAGCATTTGCTGATTTAGTTCCTGAGCGTGCTCATATAATGCGTATCAGAGAGATGGTACAGGAGCAGACTATCAACTCTAAACGAATGATAGCCTCACCTCTGGCTCTCGCACCTATTTTTGCGTTAGCCGGATTACACATACTAGCTCCTGTTGGTATTTTAGGATTTGCCGAGTTTACTAAAGCGTTTGCTCAGGCAGGATTTTAGGAGGATATTAACTACCAATGAATCAGGTAAATATAAATACGATCGTTGGAGATTTGTCAACTAAAATGGAGCCTCACAAGAAATATGGGAAAGAACATTATGTGTTTACTTCCATTAAATGCTGTGAGGCGGACATTCCGGTTGTAATGTCACAGCACTTCTTTGATAAATACAAAGGACAGCGCGTCGAACTCTTAGCCTTCCCTAAGAAGACTAGGAAGAACGACAAGAATTTGAAAAAGACGACTATCGTCTCATTTCTCGAAGCTACGTTCGTTAATCCTACAGATAGCGAGCGCGACAAGAGGTATGTAAAGATAGAGGGTTATGTTGCTACTGAACCGTGTCTCAAACCGACGAACGATTGCAGTACGTCATTACAGTTTGAGCTGGAGTACACGGTGAAGTTTCGTAATCCGGTCTCAGTGCGTGTAGATTGCCGTATATATGGGGCTCTTGCAAGGTTTATGTTGGACCTTGAGAAGGGTGATTATGTGCGACTGTATGGCTACGTTGCCGGTTCAGGCAAAACACTGAGAGTAGTACCTACACGCATCAAGAAAGGAGAGGTTGTCGATGAAAATCTTGGACAAGCTTAATGGTAAGGTTTTACTTATCGTCGCCGGCGTAATTGTCGTATTAGCAGTTGCTGCAGTGTGTGCGATGATGTTTATCAAATAACTTATTTGTGTAATCCACCTACTAGGGGTGGTAATTACATTCATAGTAGGTGGAAATCTAATGAAAAAGTATAAAGGAGATTTTTTACTACTATGGGAACAGATATTTCTGAAGGCGCTAAAGTTGGTATTATCCTGATTATTCTTTGCGCTCTGATTGCAATCGTATTCAGCTTATTAACTATGATGAAGAACATTACCTCTTCCGGTTCTCAGTCCCTGCAGAATGGACTGGATCAGTTAGGTGACTCTGAGTTCCAGGCTTACGACCAGAAGGTTGTATCCGGTACTGATGTTGCAGCAGCTATCAAGATCTTTGAGGGTCGTCCTGTTGCATTCGTTATCAACACCACAGCAGACCAGAAAGCAGCAGATCAGATTGCTCACCTGTATGGCGCGAAGTTAACTGTTACTGGCGGTAACGGCGATGGTGAAGCCGGAGAACATGCAGGTACAAACGCTGGTAAGTACTACTCCGTAAAGGTAGCTACAGCAGATACTGACGAGCCGGCAACAGCACCGACCGATGCTGTTACTAAGTACTCTGGCAATTCTTACTGGACAGCAGCCCTGTTCACCAATGACGCTGGTGTTGTAGAGTACAACATGAACACTAAGCCTATCTCCGTAACAGGTAAGAGAACTTATGTTCGTTCTTCTGCTAAGTTCATGGCTGAGCTGATCAAAGACCCAACCGGTACTAAGATCGGTGTTATGTTTACACAGCAGAACTAATCTGAGGATTAGATGAATAAGTCCTAGTGTTTAACGACCTAGGCACGCGGAGAGTGCTCCAGCTCTCCAGTGGGACTCCATAACTATGTATTGTGGATACCACGCTATAGATAGACTTGAGTTCGGATGGCTCGGTCTGAATTTAGGTGTATCGTATAGGAGGATGCAATAGTAAATCATTTAAACGATTATTTACTATTTTATAGGAGGGAAATTATGTCAGATAAAGTAGTTGGAAAGATTTTCGTAACAAGTTGGAAAAACTATAAGAAGTTCCGTGATAACGAGAACAATAGAAACTTAGATGAACGTCACGTAGCAAAACTTGTGGCAAGCTTCCGTAAGAACGGGTGGGACATTGAGCCTATCACTGTAAACAAGGATTATGTCATCATCTCTGGGCATCACCGATTAGCGGCGGCTGTTCAGGCTGAGATTGATATTAAGTATACCATAGCAGACGTAGATTACACTTCTACACAGTTACAGGATATAAGCAGTACACAGAAGAAGTGGACAGAACGGGATGTTATAGCGTCTAAGGCAAAGGCTGGCAGTATTGCTCATCAAAATTACATACAACTCGACAAGAAGTACGTAGCTACAAAGATTCTTAAACCTAACACGTTAGTTGCTGTAATTACCAATAACTACACAACCGGAAGTGTGGCTAAAATTAAGAGTGATGATTTCGAGTTTCCTTTAGAAGAGTTTATCAAGGTAGATGAGAAATTACAGATATTATCGGATGTATTGGAGCCTGCTCGGAACAGTAAGAGATCTTCTGCGTTTCTGGAGAAAGCAGCTCTATTCATGCTTGACAATGGAGCAGTGCCTAGTACTTTGAAAGATAAATTGGATAAGTATAGTAGTACTATCCCGAAGATACCTTCTATTGAGGTTGGAATAGAGACGCTGGAAGGAATTTATAATAGAAGATCGGCGAAGAAGATGTACTTCAGCTCCGCGTATCGGGAATACTTAGACAATAGAAATAAGAAGGCTGAGCGTACTTGAGTAGGAGGAGATACAATGGATGATTTTGTGGCTATACTAAAGACAGAATACTCTACGGCATTCGATGAACATCGTAAGAAAGCCATGATTAACAGCTTCTATAAATACGGACCTGCTAAGAAGAATTACGGGGAGTATAAGTGCATGGACGCTATAAAGAACCTGGAGATTCGTCTCCAGAAATACAAAGAGACTGGCAACACAGAATACCTTGTAGATGTAGCAAATTTCGCCATGTTAGAGTTTATGCATCCCTCCATTCCCGGAGCGAAATACACACCGACGGGTGATGCTACTTGCGAGATTGTTGGATTCGGAGTTAATCAATTGGAGGTGTAGCTTTGATATTGTTAATTATACCAATGCTCGTTCGTGCTGTTTATGGGGAGGTAGTATTTTTACGGAATAAAGAACGCGATCCATTGTTACATTTATTTAATGTGGCACCCGCTGTACTTGGTCTATTCTCATACTGGTCTATGTATATTATCACAACACATGTTGCATACTCATGCTTGCTTGTAAGCTTTGGTTTATTCTTAGCTCCGTATACGAAATTAGCTTTTGTACCAGTTGTTATGGCAACTATTATATTGATAGGTGTAATACTATGAAAAGGATTTGAATCAGTTATATGTGGATTAAACTCATACCTTTAGTATTGGGCATAATATTTCTAGTGGTATCTATGGTGATCAAATATAATGTAGAACTGCGGCGTTCTATATGTACTGAACAGGTATCCGCTGTAATCGCTGGAGTAACAAAGCATAATATATACGATTCGGATGGTCCAGATACTGAAATATACACTCCTGTATACAACTATGTTTATGGTGGAAGCGAGTATAATGTGTCAGGCATTTTTACATGTAGAGCACGTATTGGCGATTCAGTCACTATATTTATCGCCCCATCTAATCCTCGTGTATTATATAACCCAACGGAGAACTCACGTCAAGTCACAGTTGCATTCAGGACCGTAGCCATTATATTATTGGCAGTTACGGTAATACTTGCATTATTTAAATAAGTCAGATTGGAGGGATGCTTATGCGTAAAGTACTGTTACTGATTGACTACCAGAAAGGGTTTAAGTCTGCCTGCTCAAAGGCTACAATTCCTGTGATTGAGCGATTAGCTAAACGTGGTGGCTGGGATGATATCATTCAAACTAGGTGGCTCAACTCCAAAGAACCTGACAGTCCGTACATACAGAATCTTGGCTATACAGAGAACAGTGCATACGACAGAGGGCATGCTCTGGTAACTAAGTTCAAAGACGCCAAGATATTTACAAGGTATGATAAGTACTCATGCGTCGAGGACGGATTGGTTCGATTACTTCACGGAAACACCATGACCTACATAGCAGGCTGGGAATCAGACGCTTGCGTATTAGGCACATGCTTCGATCTATTTGACAAAGGAGTTCCATTTAGGATAGTTACAGATTGTATAGCATCAGAACGTCAGAACGCGCACGAAGCCGCTCTGGTTATTATGAATAGGAATTTTGGTAAAGTAACTTTAATCAAATCGGAGGAGGTGTAAATACGTTCGATAGGGATTTCAGAAGAGAGATTACAGAGAGAGTTGTTGGATTAATGAAACTTCCGAATAACCCATACATGTCACTTATGTGCACAGAACCCTTCTGTGCTGTGTGCAACTCCAGAGTCGAATATGGGACTAAGAAATACAAATTCGGTAGAATGATAATCCAGGCCGCAGGAGAATTTCAAATACCCTGTCAGGCGTGGGTTGAGAAGTATGCTGTAATCGTTCTCGATGATTATATCTGGGATATACCGTCCAAGATATATGGAGAGCGAGCTGATAAATACTTCTCGAGATTCAAACAACATGTCTATATAAATCAATCAGAATCCGATTACATCATAACGCCAAGACTCAAAGGAGCTCTATCGCGTGTATAAGAAACTAGCTGTCGGCATCTCCATTTGCTCAGGTGCAACAGCAACAATAATCCCACTAGTATTGATGTGGTTAGGATACAAAACTCCACTCAAGCTGGTATTGTGGTTATACTTATTACTTATAAGTATATCTCTTGTGTTTTGTCTTGCAAGCTTATGCTATGTTAAGAAAGACAAACAGGCGGCCATATTATTTATGGTCAATGCGCTCTACAACCTAGCTATACTGACTAACAGTATCTCGGATGCAGGAGCAGTTTATCATTTATGGAGGATAGGATGAAAGTTAAAGACTATGAAGTAAAGGGGAGCAGTGCAAAAGAAGTTTTAGAGGGAATCATGGAAGAACATACAAATGCTAAAGTATCTCGTATATCAGAAGGCTTGTACAATGTCCATCTAGAACTCGAAGAAGAGCAACCAGCCAGCTACGTACCTAAGGGGTGGTGTATACGTAGAAGAGCGGGGGCGAATATGTATGCATGAGAATTGCATAGGAAGAATTGCATGCGTATACAAAAGAGGATCACTAGTATATAAGTTATATCAAGCCGATAGTAATATTAGGATATTGACAGACGATAGGGAGAAGTTAGCTGATACTCTAGCGGAGCTTGTTTGCTTGGGAGTCAATGATGTTGCTATAACCGGCGATACTAAGTTAGCCTCAGATACATGCGTAGTATTCTCCAGTGACAATTTAAGAATAACACCAATAATGAAAGGAGAGTAAATAATGCAAGAGTGGTCTCAGACAGTCTTAATCGCGATAGGCCTACTCATAAGTGCATTCGTAGTAACCTGTATGGTTTTCTATGTCGGAAAAGGTAGAGAGCTGAACGAACAGCTCAGCCGACAAGGAGCGAATAAGGAACTTATGCAGGAATACAGAGAATACAACGGGTATAACAACCATACTGTGTACGCGCAGGATGTTGTTTCTCTTGTACTACAAAAAAGAGGAAGTGCTGCTGTCAGAGTTTTAGTTGGTACGAATCTCAAGGCTTACTGGTGTGATAATGAAGACATTGAGGCTGCCTTATCCGACTTACCAGAAGGCGCTTGGTTATTCGAAGGCGCCAAGAAGCAGAATGATTATACAGCCACAAAAGTTACGGACCAGCTTGATGTTAACAAAGTGTACTTCGGCAGTCTATCTTATGGATTGAATGGAGAAGTCCTTGGAGTAACGTTCAAGCAGGGAACAACAAATGATGCTGGGGAGTTCATACCTGACTAATGGGCAGTACACTATCCGATGGCTTTAAAATGGCCATAGCTATGATCATCATGTGCGCTATCATAGGAATAGTTCTTACGATAGTTAGCATGGTTCGAGAGTGGGACTATAACACTAGACTAGACCTAATGGAAGTAAATGTCAAAGCGATAGACAACTTCCAAACTATGGCGGTTTACGGTAAACCTGTTCCAATGTCTAATGTTGTAGCAGCACTCGATTTATATGGTATTCCAGAGACTCTATGTTTACAAATGGAGGATTTAAAGAATACAATGGAGGGTACACCCTACCCAATGGCTACCAATTCAGTAGCTGATACGGAAAGGATGCAAACTCTTATAACCACGATGCGTAACTACTACAATAAGAAAGTTTACGTATATTATGCTACTCCAAATGGGTATTTACAGCTGTGCGTAAGTGAATTGTCGCACGAGAATAACCCAGATGGAGAGAATCAGGATTGGAGTGATTAAACGTGGGTTTAAAGGATATACAAGGCACAGCGCTCTATACTTTCCTACTGTCTTGTATACCAGCTCCAAATGAGATACAAACTAGGAAAGTGTTTATACCCCATGAACTATCGGTCATGCCTAGGTATATGAAAACTCTAGGCACAATGTGTGACTATGGAGTAAGAGCGCGAAATCAATATAGGGATTTTGGATATGTTCAAAAAGGGTTAAGGAGTGGTAGATATAAAGAGGACAGTGACTTAGTGGAAACACTCTTAGACGCGTCCTCTTTATCTGCCACAGAAGCGTATTTGTTAGTGACAGGGAAATACCCAGGACATTTAGCAAACGCTTTTTATAAGGATTATAATATACTTACAGAACGTGCCATATCAATGTACAGATTAGTAGGGGCCTATTCCGGATTTTACGGACTACCATTTAGCGAAACACCGCCAATAGGTAAGATAGAGTGTGACTGTGTGTTCAGCAAAGGTATTGCGGACATGAAAGTATCTCGCACCTCTAGCTACAATAGAGAGTATTGGGTCCAGCTTATGCTTTACACGTTCATAGCAAGAAGTCGGGATAATCTTGACCGTAGATGCTTGTATCTGCTATATCCAGTTCAGGGAGATATTAAGTATTTTATATATCCAGAAGCACAGTATCGTATTTTATTTAAAGTTTTTCAGGAGGTGAGACAGTGCACTTAGATGACGGGTTTGATATAGTATCAATCATTCTGTGGGCAGCTATTGGAATTGTATCAGTTTGTTTCTGTCTGGGAATTATCATGGGCAATCTCGGTTCGTATACGCGAACTGATAAGACTGCTTTAACATCAGCACAAGACAATACACCAGAGCCGTATCAGTGGTATGTGCGAGACTATCTTCTTATGATGATGGTAGCGGACGAGTTCTGTCCTGCACCACAAGCAATTGATTTGAAGATAGGAGAATCTCAGAGAAATACGATTGTAAAGTTCGATGCTGATTATTTGAAGAACATGGAAGGTCGCTTGCAGAGATATTACATTTCATATCTTCATGATATTGTTGACCAGCCAATCTCTGGCTATGATTATTACTACAGTGATACGGAGGAAGGACGATGGAGGTTTTACACAAATTAGCGGACAATGGTTCTTTAGTGCAGAACATAAGTAACGCTAACTTTGCCTCAGATGAAGTAGTACCGGTAGAGATAACATTGCCGGAGTACTTGGATGTAACCTCGCTTCTTGCTATGTATAAACGCATGGTGGAGGTGAGTAAAGTAACTGGCCATAAGTTAAGACTTATTGGCAAAACAAAGAATACTCTAGTTGAGAAATACGCGACTAGGTTATTTGCGGACAGAGATGATATATTTTTAACCGTGGATTGGAGGTAAGCAGTGAGCGATATATTTGGTAAAGTATTGGGAACAATGCTTGCTTTCATCTTGCTCTTCTTTGCGCCATTCACGATGGTAACACTATCTAACGAGATGGTAGCGAGAAGAACAATAATGAACGAGATGCAGTCATTTATTGATGAAGTAATTGATACTCGAGCAGTAACAGATAAGCAGCTTGAGGACTTGTATCTTGGAATATCTGGACTTGGTCCGATATGTGATGTGGAAGTAAACAGATATGTGCGTGTAGTAGACCCAGACCCAATCAATCAGGGAAAGATTTACACCACATACGTTTACTCCGAAAATAACAAAGAGTATAATCAGGGAGATAAGGTGCAACTTCGTGTACATGCTATCGGTGACACGAGTGCAGCTAAGATGTTACGACCGATTATCGGCGCATGGATAGACCCCATTGACTATACCTTTACTGCGAGGGTGCGATGATTCCAGAGTTTGTTCGGTATATCGCGGCCGCGGTTGTAATTATAGGGTTATTGATATGGTACATTCCACGTAAGAATGAATGGGGACAGGTTATTGAGTTATCCGAATACACAAGCATACTGTGTGCTCGGCAAACTCTGAAAGAGCTCGTCACAACTGATGTTGAAACATATTCGAGATTTCAGAATGTGCGTTATGATAACTTACATAAGTATCTTAACTGTGCTCAAGTTGATCATTTAATACGAGAACGCAAGAAAGCACGAGAAGATATAACAACTGCAGCTAACATGCTCAGTCAGATTTCTGATTACGCTAAGTATACATACACAAAGAAACGTCTTAACAAGCTACTAACAAGTTGCCGTAATGTGTGTGACAGTAGCATGACTGTCATTGTGTATTATCGAACCCCTAAACGTGCAGATCTTAGACAGAAATCTTTCAGCGTCAGAGAAGAGGATTGGGAATCTATATTACGTAAGACACAAAACAAGTCGAATAAAACCTTCGCGCAGGAGCAAAGAGCTCTTGTAACTCCAAAGATACGGTTTGAAGTATTAAAGCGTGACAATTTTACATGTCAGTATTGCGGCGCACACGGAGAGGGTGTTGTGCTTGAAGTCGATCACATTATACCAATATCTAAAGGTGGAACTTCAGATATGGGAAATTTAATTACAGCGTGTTTTGATTGTAACAGAGGCAAGGGTGGTGATTTAGTAACCGATAAGCAAGCTATATGATTAAGGAGAACTGTGTTACAGCGATATATAACACGACCATTTGAAGTAAGTGCAATGGTATATACAGGGAGGAATAGTGACGATATTATGAGCACATTCCAGTCTGAAATTATTAGTATGGATTGTAAGAATGGATGCTTACAACTTGAACAGTCAGCCAGAGATACTATACAGAACTAATCCTGATTATAAGAACTGTGTAGTCGGTATCGATTTATGGTATCCGGAAAAAGACGCTCGTGACGTACCTGTATATGATTGTTACGTGACATCTATCAATGTAGATCCTGACGGTTGGGGAGAGAAGCCTGCACAAGAAGATATTATTTTCTGCGGAGGGTTGAAGTTAGGAGCACCTCGAGAGGAAGTAGCTACTCTATTAAAGAGTACGCATACAGACGAATCTGGTAAAGTAACCTATGAGTATTACATAAATAAAGATGAATTCTCTGAGAGTTCCACCGTATGGGTAGACAGCACCGGGCATGTGTCGCATCTGAGTATTGCCGTCAGAGATTATGTGAGGTAACAGGAATGGCAATATTTGATTACAAAACAGGTGTTGCCTGAAGTATGATATAGGCGGAGGTGATAGATCCTTCGTATGGTCTAAGACGGGGAGATTAATATAGCAGGAGGGTATGTATGTTTTTGATACAGTCAATTTATATAGCACCGTTAGTAGCTATATACGTACTGACGTGTTTAGTAGCTAAACTTTACTGTGTTGCATGTTCTGGAGAATCTAAGTGGTATATTTGGGTTCCGTTCGGAGTTAGGGAAGTGGCCGTGTGTGAGGCGTCTGAAAATATGCACCCCATCGGGTTACGCTCGATGTACTTATGGATAATATGTGCAGTACAGTGGGTTTGTTTCGTTATTGGAATATGTATGGATATTTCCCTTCCCTACAGTTATGATACTATAGCTCAATGTTTCTTGTTCGTATCGGCATTGGGCTACATAGCATTATATGTATTTACATGTGTTTACATATATTACGTAGCCTCAGATGTTAGTAAACATGCTATGGTATGGGTAGTTTTACATACACTACTGGGATTCTTAGTCGACCCTATAATATATCACTATATCGCAAGAGATATTGAACAAGAAGCTTAAAGTAAGCGGGAGAATTTCTCCCGCTTTGTCGACAATTACAGAGAGTGGTTTAGACAAGGAGGATTCTGTGAAAGAATTAGTTATGACGAAATATCTTGAAGGATTGAAGGAGTTATTTGATAAGTACGGAGTAACGCAAGCATATAGCTATGAACCGTTTGCAAACACTAAAGAAGATGGGGTGGTTATATAGGCAAAGGTTGGTAGAGAGGGTGAAAATGCTCTCATGGAGTACATGGATAATTATATTAACAATGAGGAAAAAGCTTGGCCAGAACTGCGTTCATTTTGCATAGGCATTGAAGTCCCTACCAAGCGTATGCATCTTATTTATGAAAACGGTAGATTTTACGAATAGGAGGTTATTATGCCAACAAAAGATAGACTAGAAGATATAGACGAAGAAATAGTCAGATACTTACTGCATAAGTATCTGAAAGAAGTCAATAGTGTAAATGTACTTTGGATACTTCCGTATGTGTACGAACTTTCTATTGTCTTAATCTGTAAGAAAGCTGGGCTTACAACTGTCAACGATAAGTATTGTTCTGATAAATATGACGGTTGGAGATTATTACTGCGCGCTCGCAATATGTGTAGTCGCAATATCTACAACGCCGAGGATATTAAGGAGATACTAGAGCTGCTTATGAATAAACGCGTACTATTCGATATTTTACGTGATGTAGGTGAATCAATGTCTCTGTACTTGCAACTACACTATTCGATAGTTTTCCTGTTGAGAAAGGAGAACATATATGAGTAAAGTCTTTTCACTTTTAATGATTATACCAATCTGGTTCATAGCCATGTTATACTTAGCGACCATAACATTTTACAGAGTCGAAAGTCAGTCAATCGAGGACTGGCGAATCAAGACAGTTGTGAACTACTGCACTGATTCGGCCATTGAGGAATTACTCGAAGCTAGTGACCTCGGCATGGACTATGCCGATTGGGGTAAATTCCATGCTGACCCGGACTTAGCCTTGAAAGACTTTGTCGATACATTTCTGTTAAGCTACAGATTACCGCTAAACAATGAGAACAGAGAAATGATTAAAACTAACTATATCCAAGCTTTCTGTGTCGCCGGATATGATGGGTACTACATATATGATCATCGTAACGCCGAAAGTGGTGGATATACGTTAGTAGGATCTCCGAAGATTCCATACTTATATGCAGACACAACCAAGCCTGGAAGATATGTCACCTACGCGCTCAACATGGGAAACCAGCGTTGTTACAAACTGACTGACGCTACGATCACGCAAGCGCCAAGTCCTGTGTCTGACAGCGAGTGTATGAAGATAATCAATACAAGAATCTCTGACGATTTAATGGAGAGAGTTGACCGTGCATACACTAACGGATGGTTGCAATCAGTTTATATCCCAACATCTATGACAGCTTTAACAAGAACCAACCCGGTACAGAGTCCAACTGTTATGGCTTTCATGGATAATATCGACCTCGATACTATGTATAAAGTGCAGGCGTTTGGTATCGGTGGCTCCCGTGCAAAGGTAGCTCGTCCTGTATCTGCTTATATCAGAGAAGATGCCAACGGTAATATGGTCAAGTATTACTCTTACACAGATCTGTTACCAGACGGTATCAATAACGATCAGGCGTTTATAAAGGAAGTATTCATGTCTCCGGAAGATGCTGCTGAGGCTGGATACCACCACGACACGCTATATATGAACTAAAAACTCAAGTTGCTCCTACTACCTGTATTGTCAATAATCATGGTGTATTATTCATAATATAGTGTAGCGGGAGCGCTATAGTAAAATATTAAAGAGAGGTACTTATATGATGCTTTTTGATTCGGAGTATGCCATTTATGCTGAGTACTTAAAATCAGCAATCAAGCTGTTTAAGGCTGGTAAGAAAGACGGAGCGTTCGAGATGTATATGCGTAACTATCTAGCTCCAGAAGTGTTACCTGATGAATTACCACAAGAGAAAGTTGAAGAGGCATGCAAGAATATTTTCGACGAAGAGGTGTCCGAGGTCGAGATAACACTCGATATGTTACAGCGTGGTTTAGATGGCTGGTACGCAGAAGCTAAAAAACTTCTTGAGTGCGAGTTCACTATGGCTTTTAGCGAGAAATACTTCACGCAGGAATTTATGCAGGACTTATTTGATGAGGAGTTCCCACATGCAGATAGTGATGGCACCGTAGCTAGTCTAATTGCTAGAAGAGAGGAATATTACTTAGGACAGTAAGGAGGATTTAAGCATGTTTATTTTTGAAGAGAATTATTATCAGTATGATATCGTTTACTTAAAGTCTGCAATTAGATTATTGGAGGCTGGGAGTCAAGATGGTGCGTTTGAGATGTACTTACGTTCCTTAATATGCAACTACGTGATACCGTCCGATAAGAATGCAGAAGATATCTTACGTAAATATTTTTGGTATGATCGCGACGAGTATGAGGGCTGGTGTCAGACTGTTGAGGATTTACGGAACAGAATTTCAATGATTCGCGATGAAGCCTACAGAGGATTGATTGGAGATTTACCGGAAAAATTTCTTGAGAAATATTTTACACCGGACGTTATGGTGGAGTTACTGGAGGAACAGTTTAGAGCAGAGGACAATCATAGAGAGATTACAGCAATTATCGAGGCTAGAGAGAAGTATTACCTGAGTAAATTAACAGAAGCGTAAGAGAGGAGTGTTGTCTCTTACTAGAGTCAAAATAAATGACTGGTATTACCTATGTTGTGATGCCAATCATGTTAAGGGAAAGGTGTATTTGTAGTTTATTGATGTGGCGTGCGGATACTAAGGCAGTATCCGCACCACGAGAGAAAGTGTAGGTTTGTTATGTTTTACGATAAGAGATAAACTTACACGTCGTATAGTAGAGTTTACGTGTTCAGAGTCGGATATATTGTACACGTTACTTAGCTTGACTGGACTATAGGTGATAGTATCAGCACAGAGATAGCTCTATACGGTCATGTAGTGTATGAAGATACTAGTAGGATAGTTTTGGATATTAAGTAGGAGGATAATATATGAGTTTACGTGAGGCAGCAGCTAGAGTGCTATCTTCAGATCCAGCGAGTAATTACTTGGGAACAGCTGTAACTGTATTGGATTTAGTTTGTCTGGATGTCAACTGTCTCTATTCAGTTGGGAGTACTTATAACGATTTATTAGAAAACTTGTGCGACTCATATAATAATCCGGAGTTATACGATCCCAAGAAATTTGTGTTAAATCCTGGAATCAAGAGGGCGCATCAGGAGTACACTTGTTCTCCTTACATCAGAGACCGAGATAATATGTTAGTAGCTTACGTTAACAGTAAGAAAGCTTCTAGTGCCGAGATAGTGAGAAGCATGGTCTTGTTAGCCCAATTGATAAAAGTACCTGACCGCGATGAATTGATACTTGACGCATTGCGTTTACTAGCAAAACAGGACATTGAGGGAATTCGGCTACTGGGAATGAAGCTGCATGAATCTTTTGTGGCAGTTAACGAGAAAGAACGCGAAGAGTTGAGTAAAGTATTGAATACTATGGGTACAATTGATTTAAGTACAATCAACAGCTTGTTATAGGAGGAGTTTACTATGTTAAACACTTTAATTAGAGACACTTTAATTGATCTGGCTACTAAAAGGTACGGAAGAGTGACTATGGTACTCAGTGAGCTGGCTAAACCGGGAGTATGGAAAGACAAGCTCATGATAGCTAGTGAGAAACTGTACGACGATGATTATAAATATATCTACTTAAAGGCTGTTGTTGAGGTATTAAGTGAACTCGATGAGGAATGGGGCAGATACGCTAGAGAGGTATATCTTGTAGAGCAGAGACTGCAAAAAGTATTCTCTTCCTGTAGTAAGAAATATCCTAGTACGTCCGATGCGGAATTGATGGAGAATCTTACGGTACTTGCTAATTTATCTCCAGTAGATTATGAGGGAGATGACATAGTAGAAGCATGTTTTCGGATATGCAAAGCTGTGGTGCACGCTTATATGCTGGAGACCAACTATAGTGGACGTCTCGACAATATACGTATCGATCTTTGTCAGAAATCGCAGTATGTTATAGACAGAGATAGCAGCGAGGAGCGGTTACTCAGCGAGATTAACAAGCTGAAGTTCTATGCAGGAGAGAATATCTTCGATGACTGGAAGCGCTATTGTAAGTTAGCTCAAGCTTGGTATCTGTACTATGATAAGTATGGTAAGAATAAATCTGGAGAAAGCATGATGAAGTCAGTCTTACTGCAGGCATTTACAAGGCAGAAAGCGGATAGTTATATAGAGTGTTTATGCCCGAGTAGCTCTGGCAGATCCAGTCGAGAATCAGTGTTCGAGAAGTACAATCCAAATTATCTGTTTGATAAAGTCGTAACAAATCTAGGGGATGATAACATTGATGTTTGTGAGACAAACTTATACTTATTGGGGATTGCTTCTGAGATTATGAAAAGTTACCTGCGGAGGAAAGTGATGAAAGCACTTCAGGCATCATTATCTGACAATGTATCAGAATACAAGGATGCTGTTAAAGTAGCGTTACAGGCATACGTCTCTCAGCTTAGGGCTGACAAGCTTGACGTGTCTAGGTTAGTGAACACGTTCCCTTCCGCTATAGAACAACTCACAAAATAAGGAGATTTACTATGTTAAATACTTGTATGCGAGATATTATAGTTTATACTTGGAGACAGACAGAATATGCTTATAAAGTGCCGGAGCTTTTACGTACTTTGGTCGGGAAGAATATTACTCCAGAAATCGAAAGTAAACTGACTGAAATGGAAACGTACGTGGATGAGATCGGTCGAAATGTTTACATTATATATTTTAGGGATGTAGTTGAGACTATATGCAAAGCTGTATCAGAAATGGATTATTATTACTGGCGTATGCGAGTTAGGTCGATAGATAAGTTGATCGAGGATTCCGTTGAGCACGCCGAGGGTAAAAGCACGACGAATGCCATGAAAGAAACAGCGTACGCTATGCTTGAGTTACTTCCTACCAGTATGTACCATAAAAAAGATTTCTCCGGAGGATCGAAGTACACTTACTTATCAAATCTTTACTGTCTGACTCGGGAGTTTGCTAAGCATTATGAACCTGAGTTAATCTATTACGTAAAAGACAAGTGGGAGACTATCTTAGGTAGCGAGATCTGCAGAGTGGTGGATATTGACAATTGCGGGTTGGGTAGGCTCAGAGACACAATTAAAAAGAGAGTACTTAAACGCAGTGACAATATCTATGCTAATTGGGAGCAGTTCTGTAAATACGCAGAAGTTTATTATGCTTATCTAATCAAGTACGCAAAAGAAAGAAACACGAAAGATATTGTACTCAATGTCTCCGCATATAGGGATTTAATATCAAATGATACTGTGAGTTTTATAGCAACTAACTGGCTGCCTAATCAGGCTACCGGTGAGAGTTATGGTACTGTGTCAAAAATAGTACCTTGTTCTCAAATTATGTCTGAAGTTGTTGATTTCATAAACAAGAGATCCGAGAAAGTAACAGAATACGACATAGCCAAAAATACCATTAAAGTACTTAGCATCGGCGCTAAGCTTACAAAGAGAGAGTACCAGAATCATGTAGTAAGATTACTGAGAGCAGCTGCTGACTGGGAGTCAGCAGCTGCTACGGAGAAGTGTGCAGCATACATGTTACAGGTTCTAAATGACTTTTGTGCAGAGTTGCCTTTCTCTGGCGACGACTGTTGTATTTATAGAAATATTCTGGAAGAAGCACGAGAAGGGTTACCATATAGATACACTGGTTTGCGGGCATGAGGGAGTTGTTAGATGGGATCACAACCAGTTATATGGAAGAGTGGAGGTAACGGGAGGTGGTGTTATGGTTATTACAGCTAAAGTAGTGTTCTTCATGGAACGTGCATAAGATTGGTTTAAAGTGTCGTGTAACTCATCACAATCATTCTACGTACGTTTAGCAGCCGATTATAAAGTACTTGAAAATTTATATCGGTACCATTTAGCTCTATATGAACAATCAATACAAGCGGGTGGGAGTTTAGTGGATTTAAGTCGCGATGTTGATAAAGCTGGAGGTGCTATTCTTGCACCAGATAAATCGCTGATAGATAGACTCGATAGGTATAAAGACTTTGAGGTACAACTTACTGAGAATATTTCAGAAATATTTAATTATGTACACGCTGAGACCAATCGCTGGTTAAGTGCTGAGTACAGTAGGTATTCACATGTGGCGTACCAGAAATTGCATGATATTCTACCACAATCCACCATGAGCAGCGAGACTCAAGAAGATATTGTGCGTGCTTTTGCACATCTTTTATCGTAGGAGGTAATCTGATGCTACAGTTTAAACAAATGAAAGACGCTTGTCCGAAATATGTCTTAACTCCGGGTAGTAATACTTCAGATATTATATACAGACGTGCAGCTCACATAGACACTACGCCTTTACTTCCGTATGTCAACAGGATACACACTCAAGGCATCGCAGAGATAAACATGAGTACATTGACTTATACTGTTAGAGGGAAAATATTACCACTCTCATATTTGTCAACATCCGAGCAGCTCTTCTTATTAACGTACTTAGCAGAGAGAGCGGAGATCCCAGTATCGATAGCAAAATACACAGAACAGCTTTCTTGCCGTGTCCTAAAGATGTATTTAGATCTCTTCAAGGATGCTAAGTATATAACTTTAGTATTGGATACAACATCAGATTTAACTTATGTAATGGGGAGAAGATTATGCTTAGTGTAATAGTTGGGGAGAACTCTTCCGGCAAGACATTATATCTCGACAGATTTTACGAGCAACATGATTGCACTTATAATAGAAGATACGACGAATCTCTGTATAGACCGATCGACATGGAACTAGTATCAAAGCTTTATCCAGAAGCGCTAGGAGATTCATCAGGGGTAATCCTACCTAACCAGCAAGCGTATTATGAACAGGATGTGCAGCGCTTACTCTGTTTAATGCTCCGCAAATCAGATTATTTGTTACTCGACGAGATCGATGCTTATACTTACCAGTCGGATAAGTATATATTGTATTCTGCTGCTATGCGGATATCAGAGTACAAGCCTGTTATAGCCGTGACACATGACGAGGAGTTTACCGCTTATGCAGACAAGATGTATACTTTAAATGGGAGTACACTACAGGAGATCAGCAGAGAACGCATGCTATGGGAGATATATCAGGATGAAGAAATGGTTAAGATTTGAGGATATGTATGGTTTATGTGATATCTTCTGTGCATGTAACAATATAGAATACACTACCACATCTAAGACCTGCACTGACAAGTATATTCTCGAGACGGGTGCTTCAAATCCTGGTTGCTTCGTAGTTACCAACCCTAAAATAGAGAGTATGGAAGTGGACGGTGCGGGAGAGTGTATTATATTCTTTGATGTAGATCCTGTGCGGTCAAAGGATATCGTACTTACGTCTGAGTGGTTTAGAGCTAAAGCGATTAAACGAGATTTCGTGACATATGCTCCGGTGGTTTGGTGTGCTGAGACTCTAGCCTGTATTTGTCTAGGTATTGGTGTAGATGAACTTTTTACATCCTGCTAATAGTGTAGCAGAGAAGCTTGGAGATAAACGCACTAAGAGATTTCGAGATATACTACCAAAGAATGGTATACGTGATACTCTATTACAGCATAGCCAGTCATCTAAGTACAACCAGAAAGTTATTGATGTTATCTGTAACGGATCTAAGGGATATTCGTACGACGATGCTGTTATTTTCCTAGATAAACTGTATCAAGATATAAATAGTAACGTGGATGACTTGTGGGATATGGTACCACCCTCATTACGCTCAAGTCACACTGGAAGCAAGGAAGATCTGCTCAGACAGTTAGGACTGTTGTAGGAGGTGGTAGTATAGCTGAGACATTTATTGATATGGCAAAAGAAAGTTATATGCTGGCGCAGATTGTGTATTCCCAACTAGCGGAGACTAAATGTGCGCTCAACATGGCAGGATATTACTTGGAATTGTCTGCTGAGCAAGCATTGAAACATTTGTATGATGATACAGAAATTCCACGATCAATACAATGGTTAGCGATAAGAATACCGGCTGACAATTCTGTAGCTAAAACTGGAATCTTGGAAATGCAGGATATGATTAACACCTGGAGAGATTGTACAACAAGCATGCGTAAGGAAGATATTGAGCGCGGACTCAATGTACTAGGGAAACTACTTAAGGAGGTGGAAGCTTATGCTGGAAACAGTTGCTAGAACGTGTCGTAACTTACCGTCGGCAAATAAAGCCGTGGAGAAATATCTCAAGCCTCATTTCGATGCGAGATGTTTGCAGTGTGTGGAGTGTATACTAAACTCAGATCTTGAGTTTAGTGAACTTGGGATATTCGGAAGTTATGCTCGTGGAGATTATAAGGCTACCAGCGATATTGATTTCTATGCTGTTGTAACCGAGCATCCAGACAGAGTATTAAGCGGGAATCTCAGGCAGGATCTGGAGGATATGGGAGCTGACTTAGTCTATATAAGAAAAGACTCGGATTCTCTTCTGAGCAAGAATATAAGAAAGGATGGTGTGAAGTTGTTGTGAAGAACAATTACTACGACATAGCGTATAATGACTATCAGTATTTAACAGCAACAATGCATACAGATCTTTACAACAGTATAAGTGTCCAGATAGAGCAAGTTGTAGAAAAACTACTTAAGTCTGTTATGGAAGCAGTATGCAACCCCTGTGATAAACAAACGTTGAATGGACACAACTTACGTAAGATATATCTAAGCATAACAAAGGAGATCGAAGATTTCGATTTAGATACAGATGCTCTTAGCTCTCTGAAAGACTTGTATTTCGATGCGAAGTATCCTGGGGAGAATTTCATAGAAGTAACGGAAGATATGTGTATTAAATATACCAGACTCATGTATGAAGTTATTCGTGTTGTAAATAAGTTCAGAGCAGAATCAAATTTATATACCTACGAATTTGAGGTTAAAGTTTATAGTGGACGAAGTAATTACATGGAATCTGTATTTAATACGGATGCTTTAATATTGAAATATATTCCGAAAGAAGAACTTGCTCTGTTCAAATCATATATACCGAAAAATATACAGATTAACGAGAGTAATGTACGCATGTTAGCTAACATGTATCTGTCTCTCAGAAAGTAGGTGTTGAGGATGTCACTGCAAGTTTACAATAAAACAGATCCGCCAATGAGTGTCATAGTAGATAACGATACTTATTTTGATGGGCATACTGAGCTTGACTCAGGCGATACGTGTGCCGGTGTTCTTAAGGTAATTGATAAAGCCGTGTACAACTCGCCAGCCACGTTTATCGGAAGAGATACATCACTGGGTGCTTTGTATAAACAGCATTTAAGCACAGGAACAAAGACATTACTGAATGTGTTGAGTCACCCGGATAAGTGTTTCAGTACAATAGAGTGCGGATACAATGCAATATCATATATGATCAATTTCAAGCAGGGCAATGTATATATACCTAACACTTTCATATTCTCGCCCGGACTAACGTCCGACAATATAGATATTGTCTGGGATGGAAAGCACTTTACCAAATTATCTGAGTTAAAGAGGTATCTGTCGGAGGTGATGTAATGCTCGACATAAGTTCAAAGTACATAGATATAGAAGTTGTTGGAAAATTCAAAGATAAGCTCAATGTGCTGTGGGGCGAAAGTGGATCTGGCAAGACGTTCTTATTCAGTAAGATAAAATCTTACCTGCAAGACGCTGGAGTAACCTATGTAGAGATACCACACAACGCTGCTAGCAGCACAGTATTGGGCATACTGAATACCTTACAAAAAGGTGCTGTTGTAGTATATGATAGTGGAGATTTGTCTTTTGATGCAGAGATATGTAAATGTATAGATAGTTTGGATATCATTTGTATAATATCTCTGAAAACCCTAAAAAACGCTAAATATACAGATTACGGGTTGTATACTGTAAAGTATAGTCCTGGTACTTTACTCGTGGAGGAATTGTAATGGTTTTTATGTTTGAGGATAATCCAACCACTCCATCTTCTGAATTACTCTGTTATACCTTTCCGGGTAAGTATTATTTCTCAGGAGGATCAGACTCTGTAAGTGATAAAGTGGAGAGTATTTTAGCTAGTAATGCAGAAGATGTAGTAGTATTCTTTGATGTAGTTCTCGATAATGATGCCACTGTAGATAAGTACCAAATGTACAGAGCTATGTACAGAGATAATCAAAGAGTGCATATTATACCTATACCTTGTATAGAGTATTACTTGTGTGAGTGGTTACACAAAGCTGGTATACTAATCACCGCTTATTACGATAAATCTAGAATGACATTTCTATTGAATGATATAATAGATGAGTCGTTCGGATTCAATCCTGCTAGTTTGGAAAAGTTTTATAAATCTTTAATGACAAAGACTAAGTATCCTTGTACGCTTAACCGAATAGATCAAAATAAAGACTATATAGGAGCGTATTACAGAGGCGATTGTAATTGTCAGAGACATTGTAGCAAGAAGGATGGAGTATCGAGAAAAGACAAGGGATTAAGTCTAGTATATACTCTACCAGCTTATCCTTCCACTGACGATTTACCAGGACAGAGCGTCACAGTTGAAGGTGTAAAACTATTGCAGAAACTATTGTACGATAAGATGAGTTCTGATTTAGGACTCAAGATGAAGCTGAAAATATAACTTGCGCGTAGCGCTAAAGGAGGTAACCCAAATGAAAAAGAGAATCATCATCACAGCATTATCCGTAATGCTCGCATCATCATCCATCGTCCCAGCTTACGCTGCTCTGCCGGAAGGAGCCCCGGCAGTAGATGCAGAGACCGCTACCATGGACGATATCCGCAATAGTGCAAAACAGTGGGCAAGTCAGTATGTGGAGGAATTAAAACAAATCGAAAACCCGAAGGATCGTTATCGCCGTATGGTTGAGTTGGTTGTTACTAACTGGATGTCGCTGGATGAGGACGGTAGAGTCTTCGATATGAGATTAGTGACAGAACAGTTTAATAGCGGCAAAGTAGGTGACACAGAGTACAGAGCCATATTCGAGTATTGGGCAGAAACCACAGGTACTCCTTGCGGAGCCCAGTATGTGTTTTTTAATAACATCCCTCTGTACATTCCGTACTATGAGGAAAATGGAGTGAAAACTTACTCCCTCATAGAAACACTGCGAGAATACGGAATGCTTGATGAATATTTGTTTGCGCCTATGGGAACCTGCGAACTCAGGCAGATAGGCGGAGACACTCCAGGTCAGATATATTCAGAAGGTGAGGTTGGCGGCATGACCTGGACTCGGTTCTCATCTGTAAAGCGTAAATCTAAGATTTATGTTTACTCTGGGGATATGTCCGTACCTAATCTCATAATCTCAAAGGGAAATATAGACGACTACTGTACAGCGGACAGTATATTCTATAAAGCCGTGGATGGTGTGTTCACTCCGCTTACCCGAGAAGAGGCAGTAGTGCTGGGCTATGACGGCATCGATTAAACGATTCTTTGTATATATACTCGCGGTATTACTGGCTGTATCGCAGCCTACAGCCGCATTAGCTGATACCTTGCCTGGAGGAACACACGGTGGAAGCACACACAGGCCAGGTCCGAGTAATCCTGGGTATAAACCAGATTATTCATCATTTATGGAATACGGGTATCGTGTTACTATAACCGGCCCACAGCCTATTATGGATGCAGGCGGATTAGGAAAGTTGCCGGAAAAATACACTGTAGATGATTTAAACAGGCAGTTTGATGAAATCGCTAAACTGAGCACAGAACTGTACTGGGATTCAGGTCCGTTTGGATTAAATTTTTACACAGGTAATGCCGGTATGGGATCAGTCAGATTTCTATCTACAAGTGTAGGATCTGTTATAAATACGGACTACGCAAGAGGTATATTGCTCGACGGTGCCGCCCCTAATACACGATTAAATAACAACTTGGCTTTTATGCTATGGGACACACCTGACGGGTGGAATCGAACACAAGGAGTACCGGACTATAATCCAGAGTTGTACAAACTGTTTACTGGAGAAGGTGCTCGTGGATACGATGCTGCTGGTTGGTTCGAAGCCATAAAACAGTATTACAGTCCCGATGCAGCGCTGGTGCAGGTCAAACAGCTGATGGGAAACGGAGACGGACCTGGTATAGCGGAAGCATTCCCGTACTTTACATGGTCCTCTAGATCTGATGTGGCAGATCCAGGTAATGCCTATCAGAAAGTATTATGGTCACGCATAGGATTGGTCGCTGCTGATGTGCAATTTGCCCTTGCAGCAGAGCGTATAGGAGATACGTACACAGCGAATGCTATGCGTGATGCTATTTATACCTGGGTAGCGTCAGATTACGAATCTTCCAATATGGCTGTCCTTGAGGTCGAGTGTACTCATGCAAACAATGTGGATGGTAATTCTAAAGGTCCTGCTGACTTCATCACATTACCTGCCTCTGTCTATTTAGCTTACCCGGATACCGGAGCGGAACAGTTGTTATATGCCCACTGGCCGGAAGATGTGAGAGGCGATACTAATAAGGCAGTGACCTGGGTATCAACCGGGCATCAGGCTGAGAAAACAGGTGTAGGTGCCCTGCGACAAGGAATAAGTGGTTACGGTGACAGCGGAACATGGGTTGATAAGGTCCCTAGTACTGGGGCTCGTAATTACTTAAAGCAATTACAGCCGTATAAAAATGTACCAGGAGCCTATGGTTACTTTGTAAACTGGACCTACTGGACAGACGAGCTGCCGCCTCCTCCGCCTGGTAACGAAAACACTTTCGGCTCCTTCACTTGGAAACTCACTCCAGACGGTGTACATGACAAAACCCCGGAAAAAGAAGTCAATGAATCGTCGACCATTTACGATTTAAACATTTCACAGGATAAGTATAACGCAAACAATTACTCCCAGTGGAAACAAGTCGTATACGGAGATAATACAGACTGTAACAAGCTCCGCATCCGCATCTACCACATTTCTGAAAACCTCGCCGAGGAGCAGCCCGCAACGAAATACGCCCGAGACTCTGTGAAGCAGAAAGGTGCTGAAGTTACAACACCAATCAATAAAGTAACCATCAGCCCCACCGGAAACATAACTGGATTCCCCACAGGCACAATTACTGAGTTGCACAACAACACGTGGTCACAGAATCTAACGGATGATCAGTTCCTCAAGATTATGAAAGAGGCAACAGGTCTGACATATTCCGAGACGGTAGCTGGTAGACTTGTAAATGGAAGTACTCCAGAGGGAGTTCGCGTCACATACGCAGTTTATGTCGACTACGATATTGGATGTAAGGATACAGGCGAAAGGCACCAGTTATCAAATGACCAGGCAGAGTGGGTAGAGTATCGTTCAATTCCTGGAACATACACATTCGAATCAGACTCCCCAGATGGTTATGCTGAAATCAAGTGTGGATACTTTAACAGGGACGAAGGATATTATGAGAACTACGAGGCTATGGCTGGTTCTCCAACCACGGAAGATTTATACTTCGCATCTGGTGGACAGGACTTTGTGGCTCAGATCAAGTACGAGTATATCGGACCAACTGAGCAGGACCAGAATCCAGAAATCAAGAATGCGATTCGTAACTACGAGCAGGGATACTCAGCTACGCAATGTGGTGGATACTGGCAGCCTGTAACTAAAACATTTAATAATGCTACAACAGAAGAGGTACAGGCTTGGCTGAATACCTGGACGGGTTCGCCGCATACCTCTGGTGAATTCATAACAGCACATGTGTGCCCGGAATGTGGCACGGTACATCAGAATGGAACTGGCCAGGAAGCTATCCACTCCACTTCTATAGAGAATAGTGAGAGCGGCGATAAAGTGTCTCCAGGTGGTTATTACAGTGAAATCAACCTGCACGCCACCCACTGGGATTGGACAGGTTGTCCGTATGAATCACATACAGAGGGGGAGCCTCCACACGAGGTAGTTGACTGTCCCGGACATGATGCTAAGTCGGATTCGCCATCTGGATGTTGTAGTCACGATTCTGCCGTGCGTGCGACCAGATGGTCTGGTACTGTAACATCTTATCACTCCACATACAACGAGAATGATAAGCACGACCAGAACCAAGCTAATATCAAATTTACGCAGACATTCAAGGACATTCGTTACGCAAAGATCAAAGACGTTCATGTTTGGAGATTAGAGCGTTCCAGAATGGAAGGTATCCGTCAGTTGACATTTGAAGATCCAGATTATATCTTTGGCGAAGCCGATAGCTATGCCGATGCAATCTTTAATGTGGCTGAAGATGATACAGCACTTGAAGGTCGTATGTATTATATGCTCCACCCAGAAGATGGAGATAACTTCAAGTTTAAAGCAACATTACCGACACGTGGATGTTGCCACTGCTTTGTGCATAACTCAGCAGAAGACTTGATAAAAACAAATGAGAACATGGTAGCCAATGACCAAAATCCGGCGACACAGCTTGAGGAAGGTTGGGTAATATCTGACTACCTGGTTCTGAAAGGTACACGAGCGACAGCATCTCTGCTTTACGCTCAATACCAGTCGAGAAACAAAGACGCCAACAAGTATCCTATCTTGAACATTCGAGTATCTGGTACCGACCAGGCTTCTAGGCAGGACAACGCTTACGAGTACCTCGGACCGGACAATCAGTGGCACAAGATAACTTACGATACTCACGGAGAAATATTCGAGACCCAAACAATCGACTACAACGCCCCTATAACAACTGGGCAGGGTGGTTCAGCAAACGCTAACGATGGTAACGAAGAGAAGCTATGTGCTAACCCAGAAACATTCAAGGGTGGACATGTTGATTCAGATGATATCTCGTGGGGCGGATACAACGGAGACTACTCAGATACAGACGCCGATAAGCACGGAGAATACTCTTCAGGAGAACTCGATGAGGTTGGTAAGTATCAGGGTATCAGACGTGTTGATAACTGGAAAGGCGATACTGACAAGAAAGTGTTTGCCGTTGGTTATCAGCATAACACTCAGGGAGAAGTGGAGAACTCAGGATTCAACACAAGAGCTCCACAGAGTTGGAACAACCCAGAAGATCCATTTATCTTAGTATCGAAGCCAATAGATGTGCATGATATTAAAGTACATAATGGGGAGAAGGAATTTACGAACTCCACAATCTTCTATAATAACATTATCTCTTACTCGTCTGCAGGTGGACCAGACTCTGGTATGCCATTATGGTCAGAGGAAGAAGACCCTGTATATGAGCAGAGAGGTTTCCATGTAGACACTAACTACAGTGACGACTATAGTGGAATTAACAACATCATAATCCATAATCCTGTATCAGCTCAGTATGCTGAATTAGTCGCACTTCCAAGTGACTTAGACCAGCGAATTGATGATGACCTGATTATAGACTCACTGAATCAGGATAATGGTAAATGTCCTGGAAAATCCAATGCATGTGCTTACGCAGAACTCCATTGTAACTATAATGGAACTTGGTATCATACCGAGGAGTGTTATGCTAAAGTACGTGGTAACGGTTTGGCTACTGTACCTGTAACTGGTGATATCCACACAGAGATGAAACCTGTACAGCATGGTACTAAGAATACAGGCACCAAGCAATACGGTTACACAGGTGCTCGACAAACATTCACAGCACCAGTAACTGGTAGATATAGTATAGAAGTATGGGGTGCACAAGGTGGAACCTCAAGGCGTGGAGGCTCTGGCGGACGCGGAGGTTACACAAAAGGAGATGTCTACCTAAGACAAGGTGAGACCATCTACATGTATGTGGGGGAGATGGGAAGTTCCCAAGGTAACCAGTTAGGTGGATACAATGGGGGTAACTTCGGAGGCCCACAAGGCGGCGGCGGTGGTGGTATGTCTTCAGTATCGCTATCTGCTAACAGCAAAGCAGCTCCTAGTAACAACAATCAAAGTACTGGAGTTGAAAAACGGTATTACTTCACACATGAGACTACTTGGTTGTGCACTGATGGGCAGTGGCGTGGTGTAGTCGTTGATCCAAGCCACACAACTGATTTTACCCTAAACTCTGCGCATGATTATTATATAGCCTATCCGAACAGATCGTACGCTGCTAATGGATGGCACTATTTATACGACAACACAACCGGGTACTGCTTAAGCACTAGGAGATACAATGAATCTACCTACGGTCAGCACTATACTCTAAATAAATACGCGAATCAGATTAATGGAAGAGGCGATTCCGGACTTCCTAATACAGGATGGAATCAAAATGATAGCTGGCTTCTAATCGCTGGTGGCGGTGGTGGTGCTGGGCCTGCTGAAGGTGGCGCTGGAGGCGGAGAAACTGGAGGAACAGGCGGAGATAGATTTGGTTCACCTGGTGCAGGAGGAGGACAGACACGCCCTGGTGCAGGAGGCAGTAGTGGCGGAAGCCAAGGTATGGAAGGATCAGGTGGATCTACTTTTGCTAGCGGACGCTCAGGCGGAGGAGGCGGCGGAGGCGGCTGGTTCGGCGGAGGGGCTGGCGGTGTTGATGAGCCGAGATACCACGATACAGACGACTCTGGTGGCGGAGGCGGTTCCGGACATATAGATACTGGTAGTACTATAGACGGACAGAAACGTGTTATAAATTACTCCATGCAGTCTGGTGTACGAACAGGACATGGATTTATTCAGATCTCCTGGAACATCGACACTACGTACACCACATACGAACCGACAATCACAGGCTCGCTCACTTACGACAAGAATGCAGCTGAAGTAATTCCGACTGAGTTTAAACCGCATATCTTCACAGCCCCAATGGATGGATATTATTCATTCCATCTGTATGGTTCTGCTGGAGGTGGCGCAGGTAAGCCCGGAACAGATCAACCTTCTCGTGGAGGTAAAGGTGGTTATGCAGCTGGACAGATACTACTCACCAAAGGTCAGCAAGTACTCGTGACTTGTGGTGGACAAGGTAGTAATGCCGATTCCGTGGGCGCATCTCGTTCCGGAGGATACAACGGTGGAGGTAATGCCAATACCGGAAATGTCGGTGGATGGGGCGGAGGAGGTGCAACAGATGTTGCAACCAATTTCGTATACAAAGCCGGAGGGCTGCTCAACACTACGCAGACGGGCGGTTCAATACAAGGTAATCGTTTGTCACTTCCTAATGCAAATGCACTGTACTGGGGACCGAGAATGACAACATACAAAGATCATATTTATCGCATAGACTACTATGGACAGAACCTTGATAAAGCTTCATTCGCAGCTCATGGTTATGTTAATGGTAAACAGTCTTTGAATAATGCTACACTCTTACACTCTTATATATCATCTGAACATGTTCAGCTGTTTTATAGGGTGAACACACAGCCTGATGCTAACACGCAGGAATTCCATGTAGCAGGGCATAAGGACGGAGTTTATATCTCAGAAGTTTTTGTTGTAGACATGAATGACAGAGTTCTTGTTGCCGGAGGTGGCGGTGGCGCTGATAACGCAGGTGGAACCACTGGAGGTGCTGATGATGGTACTGGTGGCGACGGTGGCGGAGAGGCCGGTACGCCAGGATTATCTGATGGTAAACCTACAAACAATGCTGCGAATGCTACATCAGGTTGGTTACCGGGTATAGGGCAGGATGCTACGGGTACTTCCAGTGGTTATACTGACATGGGAGCAGGAGGCGCTGGCTGGTACGGTGGTTACATGGGTAAAGGAAACAATGCTGGTGGTGGAGGTGGTTCCGGTAAGATTGGAAATGTCTCTAACGGTAAACTCCTGCCTGGACAGAACTCAGGTTCTGGTTACGCAGTAGTAGTATATCCTGGTAAAGGTGAAACTGACAGCACATTACAGTTATCCTGTAAAGAACCACATCACGCTCCAAACAGCAATTACCATCTTTTCACAAAGGGATGGAAACATGAGGGTGGATACTCTTGCGAAGGAGTAGGTTGTCCATTCTGTGCGAATGGTACAACGCTTTATACTCCAACTGGTTTTGCTATTACGCAAGACAACGTGGATGAATTATATATCATCAAACACGACGGTCAAACTCACTTAACACACGGACCCCAGGACGACCCTCAGAATGATGCCTGTGATACTTGTGGTGCATATTGTATACTTGACACATATACTGTGGACAATGAAACAAAGCATAAGTGCAGCTGGCCCGTAACAAGCTATGATGCCGCATGCTACGAGACTCGAGGTTCAAAGAACTCAGAGCATCATTACAGCTTCGGAGATGATACTTGTTACGATCCGTGTATGAACGATAACAATCACAAGAAACATCCAGTAAAACCGAATGACAATCCGGACAAGGCAGAGTCAGGAAAGTTTGTAATACTGGATTACGATTTCCAGATTTACTTCCCGAACCTCGGAGACTTCTATGGCAACGGCAACTTAGGTATTGGCAACACGCAAAAACCAGAAGGATTCGGATACTACGGTGGTAAAGACGGAGAAGATCCTATGGACACAACCATATGGTTGAAAGAGAAATACGTCGTATTCCCATTCGATGTAACTTACAAAGGCAAGACCTATCTAGCCGGAGAAAAGATTATGTTGGGCACTTACGATGAAGCTACCTATACGTGGCACGACGATGCTCCGGCTGGAGGAGCCGATGCTTATAAGTATACATTCCATTGTTTGCTTAACAACTCAGAGGCAGCGGCTGCGAAGATACTCTATGTAGCTGTAGCGAAGAACACTCCGGTAGAACCTGTAGAGAGTAAGACAGAAGATCATAACTACACTAGATATGGTAACACCAAGAGAGCTTATCATGATGCTTTTAAGGAGTACTTTATTGATGTTGTAGGCAGAATTGGAGTTCTCTCAATTCTTGATACTGGTGACTTCAGATTCTCGAACTACTACAAGGAAGCTATCGAAGGTTGGAAAGTCGACCAGGTAGTGCATGAGGTAGATCTGTCAAAGCAGAACTTTGTTTCGATAGATGATACTACTATATTCGGTGACCCTGTCACAGAGGCTACACGCGGTCAGAACACTTGGGGATTAACCGACTGGATGGAACCTATAAGTAAACTTAGACCATTCCCGTTAACTCCTGGAGAGAATAATGTGAAAGCGTTGAAGAATCAGGCACATCGTATCGGATACTCAGATTATATGTCGTTAGTCACTGTAGGTAACTACTACGGAGAAAACAACTATTTGACTAATAATCAGTACAAGGTACAGATACAACCATTCTATTACTACTATAATCTTGAAACAAAACAGTGGACTCCGATGGATGTCTATATCAGGCAGGACGGAGATTCATACAAGATGATTAACGATTATGGTACAGATCAGTCCACTACGGAATATAACTTCTACTACGATCTTAACTGGCAAGCAGAAGCAAAGCGTCGTATGTACACCCAGAGAGAAGAGAACGCATCACAGGCAGTTAAAGATGCTTATTACTACAATACTGCGCAAGACGAAGCTTCTCTCGAGATGGAGAACATGGTGGATAATATACAGTTACCACACGGTATCAAATACCTGCATGGTACTGCAAACATGCTGTTCTTAAGAGATAGGAACAGAACATTTATCGGTACACGTAACAGATACGGTACCAACACTGAGACAGATAACAGAATACCTGAAGTGGAATTTAACAGACAGGCCCAGAGATGGCACTTCACGTTGGGACTTCCGTCAACAGCGACCTTCGTAAAACAGGGAGAAGCTTGTACTCCGGAGAACATTGCGAAGTACGACATGGATAAGGGTGTAATTGTTGTAGCTCTTGATATTAAGTCAAAGGGAACAGTCTGGACACTTGGGTATGATGGCACTCCAGTAGGAGAACGCTCATTCTATCTGTTCGACAACAATACTACAAAGATAAGCTGGGAGGATGCCGGCGCCAACGGACCGGAAGATAAGACAGTTGTGCTTGTTTACACTAACTCTAAGACTTCCAGAAATGACCTCTCAACTGAGGGTACGCACTAACAAAAGATGGTGGGTGGCGGTTCTCCGCTACCTACCTCTATTGTAAAAAATTATGGAGGTGAAATCATATATAGTTGACGGGTAATCCGTTTACTATATTACACGCGAGGGGGAACATTTATGAAGGTTCAAGAATTACTTAAGGTGCCATCACCTGAAAACAGGCTTATGCTGTTACAACTTGGAATGAATGAGACAGCGAGGTCGTTAGTAGTTGAAGCTCTGTCACATGCAGAAAACTACCCGCTGATACTGAAGTGTCTCGGTGCAGCGCATGACTTCGTCGGAAGTCTCAGTGCTCCGGTGGCTGTTGAGAAGGAGTTAGTGGATCCAATGTTCTATGTTACTGCAACAATATGGTGTACTGCACTCGACGACCCGTGTATTTTCAAGAGTGCTTGGGACACTGACATCACTCTTGAAGACAATGTCCCGTTAACATCATATGGAGAGAAAATATGCCGTGGTGGATGTTTTGTATTCTCATCGTTATTGGTGGGCACAGATGGCATGGAACGTGCGGAGAAAGTACGGGATGATATAATAAGCATTGTTGCGTCAAACGGTGCGGATGCTGTGCGTCAGTACAAGAGAGCTGTGGAGGATAGGTTTGAGAGTTTTAATGAGACACATGGCACTGCTAAGTACAGGAAAGAATTGCTCATAAGAGATAAGGAAAAGTTAGACACACTACTGGTTCAGTAGGTTGTAGGTATATCCTACTAGAGAAGGAATTAAGCTTCTCTAGTGGGAGTACTTTGAAGTGGGTGGTGGTTCTCCGCTACCTACCGCCCATTGTAAGAATTTATGGGGGTGGAGTCATATATAGTTGACGGGTAATACGTTTATTATATTACATAATAGGAGGGAGACTATGAAGGTCTACGAGTTACTGAAGGAGTTACCGCATGACAAATTCATGCCACTGTTGCTTGGGGTGTGTGAGACAGCGAGGTCAGTAGCGATTGAAGCTCTGTCTGACACAGAGAACTACCCAAAAATTGTTGAGTGTCTTGCAAAAGCGAATGACAGGCTCGGAGGTTTCTGTAATCCAAGAGTGGTGTCTGATTCAGCAGATTCAAAGTTCTTTGCCACAGCAACAGTATGGGTTATAGCTAATTACCATCCATGCATTTTTGAACGAACTTTGACTACAGACATTGTGCTTGACGACAACGTTCCACTGACAGAGGCAGGAGAGCGGATGTTCCGTACAGGCATGCACCCTAAATTCGGATCACTACTCTATTCACATGGGCTGGAGTACGCAGAGCATGTCAGAGATTGTATAATAGACATTATCGCCACAAATGGTGCAGAAGCTGTGCGTCAGTATGCAACTGCTGTAGAACTCAGATTGGCATATATTAGCGAGAGCGATGATCTATATGCTAGACAGGAGAATATCTTACTTATGAGAGATAAGGAAAGGTTAGACTCGCTACTGTCTCAGTAGTGAAATAAAGGTATGTCCTACTCGAGAATGATAAGCTTCTCGAGTGGGAGTACTTTGCTGTTGGTGGGAGGCACTACAAAGGTAATGTTATTTGTATATACTATGAGTACAAAAGAGCCGTATTGGACAGTGGACGTTATAGAGCCTGAACAGACAGAGGATGCCGGCTGGACGTATGGTGGAGTACTTTATCACAAGTATCCTGTCGCACATATAGACGGTTACGATGCTGAGGTAACTATAGCTACTAAAACAAAGGACGATGCGGAAGTAAAAGAGTTACTTAGGAAAAGCTTAAACACTGCCATATTAGACTTGTGGCAGCATGTATCCTCTGCATTAGTACGCAGGGTGGAAAAGATTAAGGAGATTTAATATGTTACAGGAAGAGACTGACAGAACTAGTCAGAAGTGTGGAAAATGAAATCATATAGATCATATAAAGCCCTGCGTCTAGTAAGTATAGACTACAGAGCAGTAATAAAGTCAGATGCACTCTCTAAGCGGTGCGTAAAGAACATATTAGATTTGTGTGCAGAGTTTGCTGTAGAAGACTCAGACTTCGTTTGTAAGTTACGAAAAGAAGGGATAAGTACATTAGAAGATCAAGAGTCTTTTGTATCTCTGTACAGAGAGCTGGTCGAGAAATTAAAATCTCTCCTCTTGGAATCAGATAGTGAATTTGTCGATTTCATTAAGGAATTACGTCCAGCATATGAAACAGATTTACCAGTAAAGACTCTGAGGAAGATTTACACTAAACAGGTAAATCAGATGGTGGAGGAATTGTTATGGTAATATTACTTATAGCTTTTTGTATTTGCGTTTGCACATTACCAATGGCGCACAGATTAACAACCCCACAAACACTATTAGATATGGAGGACTCCGAACAGGAGTCCATCTTAGGAGGACATTATGCAGAAGAAAGTAAATAACCCTAATACGACTCCTATTAAGGTCGACACCATTAAGTACAAAATCCGAGCATCCATCGACAACTTCTATGACATGCAAAAACTGCGTATCCAGTGCGGCAACAGAATTTGTGCAGCTATCAGACAGACAGATGATGAAACTGAGAATGATAATATTCTCAAGACTCTCGCGTCTGAGTATAACAGGGTTACAGATGTCCTCGCTGAGAAATACAAGTCGAGCCGTAGAAGTTTGGGCAAGGCTATTAAAGCTACTGACGATCTTGAGATCATTAAGTCTGAAATCGACTATAACATGGCTGAGCAGTATGTAGCATTACTTAACCAGGAGCAGCAGATTAGCAAGTTCATCTCAAAGCTGGTTAAGGAACACCCAATGTGGGATAGATTCTTCGAGAGTGTAGATGGGTGCGGCCCTCTCATGGCAGCTGTGTGCATCTCTTATCTGGATATCCACAAGGCTCGATATGTTAGTTCTTTCTGGAGTTATGCTGGTGTAGGAACTAGAGCAGCCGACGATCCGGACGCACCTCGTGTGGCTATGTCCAGAAAAGCTCTTGTCGATGCGGTATATCTCGATAAAGATGGGAATGTGCAGATGCGCAAGTCAATTGGATATAATGACTTTTTACATACCAAACTTCTTGGAGTACTTGGAGATAGCTTCGTGAAGAGATCTGGCAGCGAGTACAGAAAGGTGTACGACGATTACAAGAACCGGTACCAGAACAGGGCAGACTGGAAAAATGATAAAGGTGAAGTAAGCGCAATGCGTTGTCACAGAGCAGCTATTCGTCAGGCTATTAAGGCGTTCTTGAGAGATCTGTGTGTAGAGTGGAGAACCTATGAAGGTTATACTATTCCGGAGTCATATGCGGAGGCTCATTTAGGGATGGCACCACATGGATACAACGAAGCAGACATGAGACCGGTAGAATAACCCTATACGTTCATGTGACGAAATAACCTTATATAATATAACGAGTTACCCCATTATAACCACCTATTGTGTTCGAACGAGTTACAGTGTGACAGTAACCTGATTGTATGTAACGAATTAACATGAACAAATAACCTATCCTTTAATAATGAGTTATTAACATAAAATAACCTATTGGTCCGGAACGAGTTAATGGGATAAATCAACCTTGCATAAAATAACGAGTTTAGTAGAAACAATAATCTATGTCGGATGAACGTGTTATCGACATAAAATAACCTATTGTAACTTAACGAGTTACTGATTTAGAATAACCTATAGATATGCAACGAATTACACGTAATAAATAACCTGCATAAGGAAAATGAGTTAAATTAGAGTAATAACCTACACCTATTGAACGAGTTACACGTAATAAATAACCTGCATAAGGGAAATGAGTTAAATTAGAGTAATAACCTACGCCTATTAAACGAGTTACACAACAGCAATAACCTGAGCCGACCGAACGAGTTAGTTCGAAGAAATCACCTTATATAAATTAACGACCATGAAGATTCAATTAAAACAACCAATCAACATTAACAAAATAGCTACTTCAGGACAGTGTTTCAGATTTACACGAACACGTTCTGGATGGTTATACGGCGATAAGCCAATCTGTCAACTTAGTCCGACCATCATAGACTTTGAGTATCCTGAACTATTTGATACAGAAACTCCGTACGGAGAAATCGAGCAGGCAATGTTAAGTCGTGGTGGTTATTGGGCTAGATGTGCACAAACTGGTCGTGGATTGATGATATTAAATCAGCCAGTATTTGAAACAATTCTCAGTTTTATTATATCACAAAATAATAACATTACGAGAATCCAAAGCGTTATCAGTAATATGTGCAATCCTACATTCCCATCTCGAGATGAGCTGTTGGATTGGACAGTAGAAAGATGGGAGGAATTAGGAGTTGGTTACAGAGCACGGTACTTAGCGAACGCTGTCCAGGTGTGTGATAATTACTGGATAAATGGGTTAAAGCAGGCGCACAATAAAGTGGCGTATTTAAAGACACTTATTGGAGTCGGAGACAAGGTAGCAAACTGCATAGCATTATTTAGCTTGCGGGAGTACTCTTCATTTCCTATTGACGTGCATATCAAGCAGATAATAGATAGAGAATTTAATGGGCATATCGATTTATCTTGGTGCAAAGGATATGAGGGAGTCGTACAGCAGTATATGTTTTATAATGAACTACATGGAGGTAGAAAAATGTTAGAGAGTATGGACAACATGACGCTTTGTGGCGTGATCATTTACAATGAGGTCGCAGAAGAGATCTACTGTGACGTAGTGGGTCAGTTAGTATTTGAGACGTCTCAGGATGGTGGCTGCTGGTGCTTATCCGAAATAAATATTGGAGAGCCGCTCTCGGTTAAGAGGGTAGATAATTTTGTTGAGGCAATCGAGACCGGAGTATACGGTCCTAACTGTGTTGGAGTTATCTTCTGCAAAGATGGGCGTGTAGTAGTTCTGTTAGATGAGGAGCATGCAGTTATGCGAACTTTGTATGATCCGCTCACGAACGCTTGTGAGCCGTTCTATTACAGCGCAGACATTGAGTATGAGAAGGAAGACTAAATGCTTAGTTACGATAAAGGCAGTAATCTGCTAACCCTTGAGAAGGTGCACAATCCCAGCCTGGGAGAGCACCTCCTCCTTCTCAAGGATTTACGTGAATCTTTCGACAAGTTCATAAATGAGGGAGTTTATGAAGCACTCGAAAGCATAAATGAGATCATGGAAACAGAGGATAGTCATTACAAGAAGCTGATATTCAAACCCACATTAGTAGAGGGCTTCGGTAGTGATGATCCTCATATTCAGATTAAATGTTACCCAGAGGGGTGCTCAGAAGCAGGAGCAATTCGAGTTATCGACTTGCCGTACATGGATAATCTTGGCAAGCTACATTTTAATAAGAATGTTAAATCATTCGTTTGTAAGTTAGCCTCCTCCGACGATGTGTCCTATGACTTAGCTAAACAAACCCTTAGCTTAGTGCTGGCATCGCGCATGATTAAGATCACCGTAAGCGGGAAGAGTAAGAAGATAGAGGCTCAGGGACTCGGCAGAAGTACAATCTCGCTAGCTGCTTTGGCTGCTTTCATTGCGTATGAGGATGGAGAACAGATAGATGTCTGGGATATTATTCGTAATCCATTACTAATACCAACGCTAGAAGCAGTAAAAAGAAAGCCGGAAGAAATACCTGTATTCTATGCACAGACGAGAATGGTCGACTACGATACCTCGGATAAGAAGAGTGGCACTATGCTTATCCACAATCTTCGTGAAGAGCCGGCTTACGCTGTAACCAGAATCAGACATTCCATCAACAAGGCAGTATCTTTGGACAGAGCTCTTGGCGAAACACTATCTAGACCTGTTCTAAACTATGAAGCTGGTAGCTATGTAACCCCTGCTGTAATACAGGATCTTAAGCGCAACAAAGTCAACTGCATATACGTACAAACTGTAGTACCAGACTCTACAAGTAAAATCGCAGGAGGCATGGTCAACAAGCAACTCACATATACTGTACTAGGTAAAGGGTGGACGGTAACTAAGTACCTCGCGGACAGAATACCCGAACTTGACAAGTATCCGACAATACCTACGGATACTCCGGTGCCACATCATCTACTGAACGATTTCTCATTTAAAGGGAAGTATGCATCAAAGGAGATTCTTGATTTCTTGCAGGGTGCTGGTGAACCTGGAGTCTACATCGGCTCAGATGCAACACCGTGTTACTTCGAGACGGAGATATTGAGTAATCACACTTTGCAGTACGGTGATGTGTATTCACAAGCTGAGTGTCAAACTATGGGTGTGTCACCTCACGAGTGGTTCTGCTACTTAAATGATAACACAGATAGTTCTTACCGTAAAGACAGACTCTATGCTGATGATCTTTTAGCATTGCTTTCAACCATCGGGTATATCTTACTCAGAGGTAAGTCTGTATTCCTCGATAGAGATAAAGACTTCCTTAAGAAAGTTGAGACACCAGAGATTGCACTTAAGCGAGAGTTAATCTACACAATAAGGAAGCATGTCAACACCTATAGGGATAGTGTCCGTCAGTATGTAAAAACAGGCGACCCCGGAAAAGGTGTTATATTCGATGCACTGACACATTCTTTCATTAAGCGTCTAAACGAGAAGAAGTTACTGGATAGATGTGACGTAACAAACTATGCGGCGGAAATATCACAGGCGCTTCATGTGTCTGTTGACATGAAAGAACCCCCGGAGATTGTGCGTAGGATATCCACCCCGTACTACGGGAGATTGTGCCCGTTTGAGACGCCAGAGGGTAAGCGACTCGGACTTGTTAACACAAAAGCACTCGGGTGCGAAATCAAAGACGGTAACCTGTTATGTACAGTCAGGAAGGTATTCCATAATGGTGGCACTTTAACAATCTCCAATCAGATAGAAACTTTATCTGTCGATCAGGAGTTACAGTACAGAATCACAGACGTATTGGAGTTAACGCCTGGAGAGAAAGAGGGAGAGTACTTGAATACGCGTATCAAGGCGAAAGTACCTAACCCAAGCATTACGGGAGATCGACAGATTATAGCTGAAATTATGGCAGAAGATCTGGACTATGTGTATTCTCACACTGAGAGTTTAATTTCACCGACAGTGTCACTCATTCCTTTCGCAACAACTGATGATGCTATCCGTGTATCATTCGGTAGCAAGATGATTAAGCAGGGTATTTACCTTCTCAATCCAGATAAGCCGAGAGTTCAGACAAGTATGTACCGCGATATCTTCAAGTGTTCCGACGCTTACCTGTTAGTAGCAGAAAAGACTGGAACAGTAACTGCGATTGATATTGGAAGAATCACTGTTATGTACGATGGTGATACTGATGAAACTGTGTACAAAGTAAATGAGTTCGCAGCTAATACAGAGCGAGTTCTTTGCATGCGTTACAGAGTCAGAGAGAATGAGAGAGTAGTTCGTGGTCAGATCTTAGCGGACAGTTCGGCAAGTCAGGATGGAGTATACTGCCCAGGCAAAAACTTGCTAGTAGCGTACATGCCGACTGGATACAATTATGAGGATGCTGTTCACACTTCTATGGAAGCATCCGTGGAGATGACTTCTCCAAGTGCTAAGTTCGTTAGGCGAAAGATTAGCGGAAGCTATGAAGTAAACAGAGATGGTATGTACAAGTACTACAAGGCTGGTGAGAAAATCACAACAGTTACTAAGAAGCAGGGAAATTTCATCGACGCACACGATGTACACACAAACGTCTCTGGTATTTGGTACAGCATTGACGACACTGGAATGGGAGGAGCGAGAGAGTTACATTTCAATCTTCTTGGATACAGAAAGCTAACCGTTGGAGATAAAGTATCCGGACGGCATGGTAACAAGGGAGTTGATGCAAAAGTAGATTCCAACTCTTCTATGCCTATGTTACCTAATGGTACTCCAGTTCAGATACTGCTGAATCCGCATGGCTTACCGTCTCGTATGAATGCTGGACAGATCATGGAAGCACATTTAGGATTAGTAGCTACGGTTCTGGGAATCTATATAAACTCTGACTCATTTAATGGGGCATCCTTGCAAGAAGTTCAGATGCTGATGAAGATGACCCACGAGCTGGCTAACTGCGGTAACAAGGAGTTGTGTTGGAGCATTATGTCAAAGTATGGAATGCCACGTGAGTTACAAGAAACCGTGTACGGAAATATGGACCAGGTAATGGACTGGGCCGGAACATTCGATGAAGTTGGTGATTGTAGACTCTACAATCCAGTGACCGGAAAGTGGTTCCCGCACAAGATAACCATCGGAGTTTCTACCATCTTAAAGATGAAGCAAGAGGGTGAGTCTAAGATACATGGACGTGGAGGTCCTCTTGAAGAGGAATATATGATGACTTCTGCACAGCCAACCTCAGGTGGTGCACGAGGTGGCGGTCAGGCAATGGGCGGCATGGAGTCGTGGGCAGTTCAGTCCTATGGAGCTTCCAATGTGGCACACGATATGGTGACTGTAAATTCGGACGATGAAGTAGGTAGAACTAATAAGTTACTTGATGCTTTCGGGTCTCCTGTGAGAATACCTGAGAAATATGCAGCACCTCGCGCTCTGACAAACTTCATCTACTACTTAGAAGCACTTGGATTAAAACTCGAGGATGACGAAGGTTTATTGCCAGCTGTAGATAAGTACACTTCTCAGGAAAGATATATCTATGATGTTGGTAAAATGATAAATAAAGGAAGATTGGACGCAGTCAATGACTACGAGGTAGACGAGACAGAGGAGGCTTTGTTTAGAAGTTTAGGATATGACGGGTAAAACACACATGATATGCAGCACGGCAGCTGTATCTGTGTACGCGTTAGCCCATTGGCGCGGTGTTGATATAGGAGGGGCTGAGATGCTTCCAGCCCTCTTTATCGCACCAGCAGCTGTAGGCGCTTACATGCCAGACATGGATATACAGCAGAGCCGACTTGGTTCTAAATTTAAGTTCTTATCTAAGAACATGAAGCATCGAGGTATCACGCATACCTTGGTTGTTCCAACAGTATTAGCTATAGCTGCATTTACGATGCAGTCAAGATCAGCTAGTATATTTGTAAGCATCCTTGTCGGTATACTTATGATGATGCTATTCGATAAGAAGATTGGTACAAGGAAGAAAGGTAAGGTTGCCAAAGTACTTGATATATTCACCAGTAAGATAGGAGTATTTGCTACTATCGCAATGGTGATTATGAGCTGGTTTAAGCCTAGCATAGGTTCAAGTATTTTGTTTGGTTTATTCCTTGGCTGGACACTTCATATATTCGAAGATATGTTTAATAATACAGGATGTCCAATACTCTATCCGTTAGCTAAAGGCAGGGTACACTTACCTTGGGTTGCGATCGTGAAAACGAGACACTGGACAGAAGCTGTATTCTTATTACTATGGTTAGGAGGTTGTGCAATATGGGCTTTATCGATACTGGCTGGAGCCTAAGTAATGGTGTCATTACAATACCGGAGTGGGCAAATAAGTGGGCAGCATACAGGTTCATATTAGAGGCCATTTATGATGGACACATCCCTACTGCCCGTGTAATAGGATATCACATTTCTTCCCCGACCATGATAAAGAACTCGCGTGGTGGAAGAATATTTGAAAGAGATATAAACAGTGCAGATGATAGACTCACCATAGCAGCTAATCTATCAGAGTTACTTGTGCCGGGAAATCCACCAGAACAGATACACACAGTACCACTATCTGGGAAGATAACGATTGACAACTTCAAAGCTGTCGTATCTACGAGGGAAGTTCCGGTACTCAGTTCTAACAATTACGTATTAACTACAATATCAGAGATCAATCTTGACCTAGCCCTTAGTAAATCAGTGGGATACAAGAGCGCAGACTATAATTATGATTGTATAATGAAGCAGCGTGGTGGGCATGTAAGTAAGACACGGTTCTTTCCAATATACTCGTATCACAGTTTAGTGAAATTCATACGAGTACTTCCTTGGGATGAATCAAGTACTATACGGCTTAAGTACATGCATGGAATCACTGACTCAATACTACTTCCTATGCTGGAAGAGATGTACACATGGACTGAGTCGAAAGAGTGGCTGACAGATAGAATGCAGGAGGTAGCGAAGTGAGTCTACGTTTAGTACCATTAACTGACCGGGATATACGGCTAAGGTGTGCTGGAGAAGTAGACAGTACACAGGATATACAGAAACCTGTAGCACTTAAGCAGTTGGACGAGTTTATGATAAGTAAAGCTTCCGCCCATGTGCGCTACTACATCCAGCTGAATCTGCCGGTCATAAATAAGTTATTCACTAACAGCATCGTGACTATTTTGAATTTGAAGCAGGAAGTTGTAGATGGCCTGTGTGATTGCTCGATGTGCTATGACACAGACTACGATGAAGTAGCTTTAACGGCGGAAGTATACGAAGGATCTAAACTCTTCAACGGTCAGGCATTAGAGAGAATCATATCCAACTTCTCTATAGCTGAAGCCATTACGGACCTGCTTGATGTTGTTGTATCAAAACTCAAGTATAAAGATTTGGCGTATAGCTATTCTGATTCGGAGGGCATTCCCATCTATGGGTGCTGGAAGTTAAAGGTAGAAAGCACCGTAGATATCGGATATATTTACACTAAGCTGGAGACTATCCGCAACGCAAAGAATAACAGGAGTTTGTTCAATCGGTTATCTACGCTAACTAATCTGTACAATTCAATGCGAAACGAAGACATGGTGCGTGAGTATCTGATGAACGCATTTATATTACGTAAGCTCGTTGTCGTGCCGTATGCTATGAGACCGCAGGATGAGAAACGGAATCATCCACTGACCTACGCGTATTTGCAGTTATTCAGGCACAACAATGACTTCTCCATCTACAGAGAAGGTACAGAGATCGAGTTTCAGGATTACTACAAGCAGTTAGCTAAGTATGTTTATGGAATTACAGTAAAGAATGTCTGGGAAGATGAATACTCTACAGTAGCTAAGAAGCTGAAGAAAACCAAGCCGATTGTGGAAGAGCTGAAGGGCAAGAACGGTCACATCCGTGGTAAGATGATTAAGAAGCGTCAGGACTACTCAGGGCGTTCAGCGGTAGTAGTAGACCCGTTCTTATCGCTTGACACACTGGGAGTACCGAAGCACTTGCTGTGTAAGATGTTCAGAGAGTATGCCATTAGACTATGCGGATACAAGTCAGAGGATATCTTGGCAGGATTAGATGATCCGGATTTCAATGATAAGATGATTAGGGATCTCGCGGCTAAAGGTGTGTTTGATGAAGTTCCTATTCTCATGGGACGTAACCCTACACTTCATAAACTGAGTATACAGGCATTTAGGATAAAACCAGTAGATGGACTTGCGACTCGAGTATCACCGCTTGTGTGTCCGGCGTACAACATGGACTTCGATGGTGATACGGCATGGGAAGCTATACCTGTGACTTCGCAGGCAATACGTGAAGTCAACAGCTTAATGCTTACGCAAAAGAACATCTTACTTCCTAAGACCGGAGAAAGCACAATATGTCCGCGTATGGATATAGTGTACGGGCTTTACATGTGCACAACTTCGAAAGTATCCTCAGGAAAGACAGCAACATATAGTGACAGAGAGGAGCTATGGCAAGCTATATACAAGCAGGAGATAATGCTCGGTGATACTGTTACTGTGGCTGACCGCGGCACTAATACTGCAGGTGTGTTGGCTTTCGAGTGTTGCTTCCCAAAAGGCGTTATCGTTGATATCGGGAAGACAGAAGTGATAACTTCTAAGACTGTAAAGAAGTATATTAAAGCAATTCAGGATTTCTCGCCTGCATCATTTGTTAACATTATCAACCACATAGTAGAATTGGGATTCAGAGTAGCTTATCTATATTGCCACTCAGTATCTATGCTGAAAGAACTGGATAGCACAACAGATAAGGCGAAAGCTTTCGACGAAGCATATGCGAAATACCATGCTGCAATGGAGGCTGTTAATAGACTCAATGACTACGGTTTCTATGATGAAGATAGTTATAATCTTGAGTTTAGTGAGAAGTTGAAGGATGTGATGGATGCACTCAAGGATGGAGTTTACGATAAAGTCGGCGATGATAGTATGTTCACTCTCATGGCTAAATCCGGAGCACGTGGTGATGTTAAGAACTTAGTGCAGATATTTGGTAGTAAAGGCCGTGTGCAAAAGTCAGATACAGAACTTTTCAACGTAACAATTGAGCATAGCTTACGGGATCAACTTACACCGCTCGAAGGATTTATCGCAGCTAACGGTGCGCGTAAGGGACAGATCGCGAAGTCCATTAAGACAGCAGATACTGGTTATCTTGGATATCTTATCATACAGGCCACATCACCTATCGTTATAGTAGAAGAGGATTGTGGTACTACTGAAGGTATCACTATATCTTGGGATTTAATACGTGAGTACCTTAACCGTCCTAATATGCAGGAGAAAGATAAACGCGACGCTGATGAAGAGGCAGACAAGATTATGTCTATGTTTATTAGCGGACGCTATACTCCCGATGGTGAATACATCTCACCTAATAGGGCGAAGATGCATAATAGAAAACCTGTGGTAATAAGATCCCCATTGAAGTGCAAGAACCCGTGTTGTGCAAAGTGCTATGGACTCGACCCTTCTACGGGAAGACCAGTGAAAGTAGGAGCACCTGTAGGATATACAGCCGGACAGAGTTTAGCTGAGCAGTGTACTCAGACAACACTTAAGGAGTTCCAAGGTGGTGGCGTACAGGCAGCAAGTTCACCATTCGAGAAACTGCGTGCAGTGTTATCTTGCAGTAACTTACGCAAGATCGCTGATGAAGGAAAGTATACAACATACGATCCCATCGCGTGGGCTGACGGTAAGATCGTCTGCGAAAAGATCACAGATATGTCTACGCGTGTGCGTATTGTATCGGACGGAAAGAAACGCGGTAACTATGGAGTGACAATCGTTGTACCGTCTGTAGAGAAGTTCAAGGAAACTCACGTAAACATTGGCGACACTATGCTTGAACAGAGAGGTGAGTTCGCAGCTAGTGAAGCACTCACACATTGGGGATATGACAGAACCAGAGAAGAGTATGTAAATATGCTATGGTTCCTGTTTAAGTCAACAGTGGAGATGGTTCCTATTCATCTTGAGATAACAGTAGCAGCCATGTCTGGACATGTGCCGTTAGTAACAGATATCACTGATCTGAAAGTTGGTGTACACTATACCGATAAGCAGTTGAAGAATCTTGGTTACGATTACAGTGGTACGATATTCAGGCATGAGATTACAGGAGTAAAAGACACTGTATTATCCGGACCTGACTTTATGCAAGCTATGTCTGACGAGCAGGTGAAGAAATCATTGCAGTCAGCGATATCTAACTGCAAGGTAGATACTATAGATGCCCCGCTTGTGCAAACAGCACTTGCTAGACCTATAAGAGTCGGTACTGGATTTACACCAAATTATATGGAGAATTAGTAATGATTGGAGACCTTGTTTTACGGGGAGTATCTGTTGGTACTGTAGTAGAGGATGCTCCCAATGATTACACTGTTTATACGCAATACGGACAGAAAGAAACTTGGCCCAAGAATGACACCACACAGATAGTTTCTTACGATGCCGTATTAAGTATGTTTGAAAGGAGTATACTTAATGCTACAGGGAACGATTGTGATAGCAAATGATCTCCTTGGATTCGTTGAAGAAGTAGGAGATACATTTTTGCAAGTGAAGGATAAGGAGGGTAAGCTGCATAAGGTCAACCGCTCCGTGTGCACTGAGATATGCAACCCAGCAGCACTCGCCCTCTTATTCTACAGAAAGATGATGGGTAAAGTCAATGTCTAAGATAAAGATCGAAGATGTTGAGTATACCCTGTACACAGACGAATTATCTCGTTATGACGGGTACTACTTCAAAGGTGAAATACACAAATATGAACCAGTAGACTCCAGAGTTATTGGGTATGTAAAAGAAGACAGCATGAAGATAGCGATATGTAAGGCTACCCACAAAAAGCTCTATCCGTTTATATACGGCGGTTTTGGTGTAGCAACATTAGCAGTATCTGTTATGTGTTTTCTAGCATTTAATCCTCAGATAGAAGTAGCGCACTGGGAACCCAAAAGTCGTGATAACATAATTGGAGAACTTGACGATGGTAATGTTCGAGTATCCAAGAAGTTTAAGTACAATCAGTATGCTACCTATGACGGGGAGAATGTGACAGTCGCAGTATACACGAAAGGTTCTGACTATGCGCTAAAGGTTGGCGAGCTCCAAAGTGAGTATGTTCAATCTGGAACAAATTTGATTCCAATGGATTTAGACTTACAACCGCAGGATATTAGACAAGCCAAACTGCTGGTCAAAAAGAACGATGAGATAGAAGAGTACCCATTAGTCATTGAGAGATTCAATTATACGCCTACTGAGTTAGCGCTTGGTAGCGATAAAGATTTTGAGGCAGGAGTTAGCGAGATGGGTGGTGTGCTGGAACAGATAGCTCCAGAAGAGCCAACAGAAGCCGTAGACCCAGACACTGAATGGAATAACTATACAGATAATGATTACGACTTCGAGAACTTTCCTGTCATTAAAGATCCTCAGTATGAGCAGTATTATGAAATGGAAGAGGAAGACGAAGAATATGAGTGATTTAGAGAAGTTCATTGTCTCGAGATGGATGTACTCTATCGGAGAGCCTATAATATCTGATAGTGAGTATACATTATTGCTGGCAGCTATCCGCTCTAAATATCCAGACAATGAGTATGTACACCGGTCATGGTCGAGTGATCCTTGTCCTGTAGACTTGCTTAAGAAGTATGGGTATGACTGGGCCGTAAAGGACATCATACTATCAGATAAGACTGAGTCTATACCCAGCATAAACGATATAGCAACACTCCACTCTCTGTATTGTAATCTGAATGAAGAATCAACTCTATCTTACAAACATGATGGGTGGAATATTCAGAGTGCTTACTATAACGGCGAGTTGGTGAATATTCAGACTAGAGGTAGAGCGAGTGATGCTATATCTGCTGAAGCTTTAATTGAGAAAGTACCGAAGAAGATATCTAAAATGGGAATGGTCAAAATTGCAGCGGAAGCCACTGTATCCGACTACAATTATCGGATCGTAAAGGGAGCTTTGAACTCGAGATCACAGCGTGGTGCAGTATCGAGCTGTTTAGCGCGCAAGGATTTCATTAAGTACCTCGATCTCCATGCATTCTCGATACTCACAGACGAGCAGGTAATGAATCCATTCCCTCAGCTTGAGGAGTGGGGATTTCAGACTCCAAAGTGGTGTACTGTGAGAACTTATGATGAACTGGTGAAACAGATGTGTGAGTTCTCAAATTACGCAGAGTCGTATGGATGCCCGACAGACGGACTGGTTCTGCGAAACAGCGTAACTAGAGCGATACGATTGCTTCATTGGGAAGAGCCAATATACACTACTTATGTTGTAGGTTATGACGAATCCTACGGTGCACATCGTATTGGAGTTAAGGCTGTAGTAAAACCAGTGCATATGAAGAACAGTACTCAGCGCCTCGTATCTTGCACTAACTATCAGAGAATTATTGACAATAACCTGCGAGTCGGCCTACCCATAGCTTTTAGGTTATCTTCGATGGCGATTGCTGATTTAGATGAAGAGGCTACGAGACTCCTCCAAAGCGAGTGGGCAGGAAGAGAGGAAGAGTTCAGAAAGTGGGTCGATGAAAGAGAAGAACTTAAGATGGCGGATTTGTAGTTTAGCATTAGCTACAAGTGTCGCCTTGAATACGCTGACAGTACAGGCTGAGGTGAAAGATAAACCTGTAGCAAAACTCGAGGTAATGTCACAACCTCAGCGTACTGTATACGATGTTGGAGAGGATGTAGATCTCTACGGAATGAAAGTTAAGGTAACATTCACAGACGGAGAAATTTACGTAGCGAACTCTAACGATTTAACATACCAGGGATACCAGCCTAATGTAGAAGGTTCACAGCTCATACTTGCTATGTACGGAGAATATTCTGTTCCTATCACAGTTACTGTAAAGCAAGGGGAGTTGCGTAGTATCTCTGTAAAATTGAACAAGACCGGTGTGTGGATAGCAGGAACTACTCTCACTCCGGATATGTTTAAAGTAACAGCACACACAGACTCTGGTTCTACTAGAGATGTTGAAGATTTTACAATAACTCCAACTGTGCTAACAGAAGGCAGAAATAACATTACGATTGACTACCATGGAGAAACAGCGACAGCAGTTATTGATGCGAAGAAGAATTCAGTTCAGACTATCCGTATAGAGTCTCCCGGAAAACAGGAGTTCGACTACGGAGAAGGATTCAGTACGCAAGGGCTTAAAGTAATCGCTCATTTCCTGGACGGTAGTGAAAGAGATGTCACAGCTGACTGCACAGTGACTGGAGTTAATACTGGTAAACTCGGTGAACAGTATGCTAAGGTGGAATACGAGGAGAAACTAGTAACCTACAGGGTGAACGTTGTGCAGTACATTTTCGATCACATCGACATTACAAGATGGAAAGACGAGAATGTAGTTGAAGTTTACTATAAAGACAGAGAAGAGCCTGTGGTAGTTACAGCTCAGAATGTCTATATAGTTGATCAGGACAGTACAGGTACACGTACTTTCCAAGTACATGTAGGGAATAACGTATATACAGTCGAAAGTGAAATACCGAAAGAAGAGAGGGTCTATCGGAATACTAAGATGATTAACGTTAGTGTACCTATAGGGTTGGCTACAGAAGTGGACGTCGAGGGGCTATTAGGTTATATACCGGAGACACCACTTGAGGCCAACGGAGTTAGGATTTCTATTGAAGAAGTAGATAAGTGCGAATCGTTAGAAGGATTGCCTGCTACTATCTCTAATGGGAAGTTGACTCTACACTTAGAACGAGATTATGCTGAACCGAAGTACTACAGGTGGAAAGCAAAACTGGAGGTTGAGTAATGTCGAGATTCAGAGGGATTTATATAGCATCGTTCGCTCTTGGAGTACTTACTCCGATAGCGGCTGTGCTGTTCCTTATCTCACAAGTACCTGACACACAGGAAGTCATAGATAACACGCCTACACAGACAATCGTAGTCCCCGCAGCGGATGTTGATATATTCAATGTAGAGTATGACATGTACGGGAGATACACGTTAGGTGAGGATATAATAGGATGTCAAGTAGTGAACAACCAACACAACAGTCATAATTGCGTTGTGTATCTAGTGGAGAACGGACTGGAAATTACAGAACGCGCAGAGTTAATGCCTAGCAATAGAATATTATCTTTTAAGCTTAACAGTACATATTGGCAAGAGACTGGAGAGTACCCAATGACATTGGTGTATGAGATAGAGACAGAAAATGGTAACACGACAATAGAGTGTCCGTACACTTTACAAGTAAATAAAGAAAGGTAGAAATATATGCTAGATGCAGATGTAAAAGAAAGAGTATGTGATTTAGCTTGGGAATTAGGCTATGACTGGGATGATGAAAAGGTGGAAGGTTTGTTTAAGAGTTTTATAGACCAGCATCCGGATAGGGAAGAACTTCCCACTGGAGTGCAGGAATTATATAAACTAATACAGGCTTATGAGGAGGGGTTACGTATTGCTTAAGAAGTTGATAGTCATGTCACTATCGGCACTGTTACTAACTGGATGTGGAGGTACGTCGGAAGAGGAGACAGTTCCTACGCCGGAGTATTTAAGTATAACAGAGGTATCAGTGTCGATAGGTGACGAAACTGTCGTGTATACAGCGACGAACAACGAGGCAGTTAAGTCGTATTCGGATAAGCAGTTTGTTGTATATCCGGACAAGACACTGTTTGATACTGTTCAAGTTGATTTCGTCCAGGGTAATAGTTTGAATAACTATATACAAGCTTACTACGACGGGGTTGCAGGTGAGAAGTCTACTTTAATAGACGGATCTTTTACTACAGCAAGTAAAGCTTATTGTCTGAAGCAAACAGAGGATTTGAACTACATCATAGTGTGCGGAGACAAATCAAATGAAAGCTTTGTTAATGACTTGTGTGAAAGGCTTTAAATGAGATTCACGCGGATTGTGGCTTTAGCTTTAGCCATATCCACTTTAAGTAGCAGTATATCTTTTGCGGCTACTTGGAACCAAGAAAATGGTATCTGGTATTGTGATACAAAAGGTTGGGTAGAGTGCTCAGATGGGTGGTACTACACTAACCATGAAGGAAAGATGGTAACGAACGATGTAGTGGATGGTTACTACTTAAGCATTACTGGTAGAATGATAAACCCAGATAATGATTACGAAAAACTGATTAACGCTTTATCCGTGAACACCGGACTAACTGTGTGGGATGTAAATGTGGAAGGTATACATAAAGCATTACATGCACGAGGTTTTAAGATTCCAGTACAATACACTACGTATAAGGATGGGAGTATTGAGTACGGATTATCGGTTGAATCACAGAAAGCTTTTAAGGACCAGCTTAGTACTATAAACGAGTGGGTTTCCAAAACAGATGGTGGATTTAGTAGTTTACCGGTACAAGAACGTATAAGAGCTATACATGATTTTGTGAGAGAGACTTTCACATACGGGGAGAGCGGGTCTTTGCATGAATCACTGCAAACAGGTAAAGCTGTTTGTTGGGAATACGCTTCGCTTTTTCATATATTATGCGAGCGTAATGGAATTGATTGTGAGTATGTAGAAGGCCAAGCTAACAATACAATCGAGATAGTACCGCACGCATGGAATAGAGTGCGGGTAGGCGGTAAAGCTTATCTTGTAGATTGTTGTTGGAACGATACTGCTAGTACAGATAAATACTTCATGATTGAATCATCTACTGAACATTATGAATTAGGAGGTACTTATGCGTAAAAGAGCACTTTTATTTGCTTTAGCCCTTTCCGCTGGACTTGCATCTACGGCTTATGCAGGTACGTGGTTTAAAGACGAAGGACGTTGGGCCTATCAGCAGGACGACGGTACTCAGATCAAAGAGGGGTGGTTTACGGATACGGACGGGCGTGTGTATAATTTCACAGGCGGAGTCGTTCGTACAGGATTTTACAAAGAGGGAGACTCGTGGTATTACTTTGATCAAACCTCTGGAGAGCGTAAATCTGGTTGGGTTCAGGACGATAATAAATGGTATTTCATGAACCCGGCAGGAGTTATGCAGACAGGTTGGATTACTGTCAATGGTAACTGGTATTACTGTAAAGGCGACGGACACGCTATTACGGATAGAGTAGAGGATATTAACGGTAATAAGTATTACTTCCATCCGGACGGTCACCTCGCTAAGAATGAGTGGGTGCTGGATAATACTTACCACGCTGATGCTAACGGTATGCTGGATACGAGCACGTGGGTTGATGGTGTCTATGTGAGTGGTACTGGAAAAGTACAGGACAGTGAATCTAAATCTAGTACCAAGGAAGAGAAGATCGACAACAAAGTATTCACTCTAGAGGAATACAAGAAGTACGCAGAGGATGCTTACGATCGATATGTAGACAAACGCAATGAATTATTCGACTACATTAACGAGTATCGCATGGAGTGGAACGAAAAGAACGTCTACAATTATTCCGGAGAAGACGACGACTACATCGAAGAGCATGAGCTTCAAGAGTTAGATCAAGTAGATGCGCTTGACTATGCAGCTTGTCTACGTGCAGCTGAATTAGCTTCTCAGCAGAGAGCGAGTGGCGCTAGACCGGACGGTAGAAACTGGGATACGGTATTAACGGACTATGGTGTATCAGCTACTACAGTTGTAGAGAGTGTTGCTTTTGGCATCGATGACGCAGAAGATGTATATGACGAACTCAAGAGTGGTAGTGGGCATTCAAGTTACTGGCAGAGAAAGCAGTACACTAAGCTGGGAGTTGGCTGTGCGTATGACACTGACGGCAAAGCATTCTGGGTACTCCTGTACGTAGAGTAGGAGGTTTATCATGAAATACTATAATGCCAGTCTCTACGGAGAGAACGATAGACTTACGAAGAATAATATCATCGAAGTAGAAGATGGTCATGTCGTATCTATCACCAAAGGAACTAATCCAGTAGTAACCGACGAAGATTATGACTGCAAAGGAAAGTTGGTCTATCCGTCATTCATGGACAGTGCAGTAGTGATTCCGGGATCTGAGCAATTCAAGTTATTCGGTGTAGACATTTCTGATGCTAACAGTATGGAGGATTACATTACACGACTTACCGCAGGTGTAACTGAACACGGTATACGAGGATTCGGATTCAATACAAATATTCTCGGAGTAGATGGTGCTGTTAGAATCAAGAAACTGCTCGACCGTATTTGTCCTCATACAGCAGCATATGTATGGGCAGATGATATGTCAAATGTTATTGTAAATGATTTCGTCTTGGAAGAGGCAAAGAGATGGTTTACAGTCGGAAGAGATCTTTACACTGATGGCATGCTAGATCTCGCAGAAGTGCAGTATCTGCTGAAGAACACAGATATCTTTAGCTTCACACATGACGAAATGGAATTGGCTATTATGTCTTTCCAGAAAAAGATGTTGTCTGTGGGAATCACAACTGTTAGGTCATTAAGTATGTACTGTACGCTGGAGACACTTGACGTTCTTTGCGACATGATGCGTAAAGGTACGCTACTTCTTGATATTATTGCTTATATGCCAGTTTACTACTTTGACAGTTATGAGGATATCATAGCTCGTTGGGCTAAGTATGCAACTTTCAGCAGCGATAAGATCAACATTGAAGGAGTTACTGTGACTCTCGATGGCTCTATTGATTCTGGGCAGGCAGCACTTAAGCAGCCATATGAATGTGATCCATCTTGGACTGGAAGTGTTCTTTGGAACAGAGTACAACTTACAACTACGCTCAGGAAATTAGCTTCGAGAGGGTTATCAGTCAACGTGAACGCTGTCGGTGATGCTGCTGTTGATGTAGCAATTGACGCGTTGATTGCTTCGAAGTACGATGGGTTACACAAGCCGGTTAGGACACTGACACATGCTTATCTGATGGACGATGATGCTGTCAAGCTGTGTGCTAGAAATGATATAACTGTGTGCGTCGAACCCAACAGTGTGCCGTACAACAATACGTTCTATGATGGAGATCGTATTATGATTGGCGACAGAGTTTACAGTGAGTACCCTATCGGAAGATTAGCGTATGCTGGTGTGAATTTAATCGCAGGAAGTAATTACCCGACTCAGTCGGAAATATCTCCGATTCATGGAGTATATAAAGCAACTCACAGAGTAAGTGCAGACGATGTGACTCCGTATAAAGTACTCGAGATGTATGGGTCAAATGCACGTGAGTTATATGGATTGTCCTATCATGAAGGAAGCGTTGCGCCGGGAATGCGAGCTAACTTTGTGATTCTGGATAAAGATATTATTCACATGAGAGAGGACCTGCTCTGTGATATAGAATACCTGGCTACCGTCGTAGATGGTGTAGTTCAGTGGGAAAAATAATATAGTGGAGGGAGCTTCATGGAACTTTACGAACACAATCAGGAAACATACGAAAGAGCTCTCAGTATGCTCGAAGTGTACAAGGAGTGTGCTATAGACCAAGCAACAGGTACTGGTAAATCGTTTATTACCATGAAGCTTCTCGACACTATATTTGCTGACATGAGTGTGCTCTATGTTGTACCAACTATGGCAATAGCGCAGAGCATACAGGATTATAAAGAGTGGAAATACGACAATGTGGTATTTACAACATATGCAGACTTAAAACATGTGACGCAGATTCCAGATGTACTAGTACTTGATGAATTACACAGAGCAGGTGCTAAAACGTGGAATACTTACGTGATGCGAATCAAGCCCCTTGCGAAATACTCATTAGGCTTATCCGCCACGCCAGTTAGGTATCTAGACGGAAAGCGTGACATGGCAGCCGAGTTGTTCAATGAGCACGTCGTGCATGGTCCGGATGTATATACAGCTGTACAGAAAAAGATTCTACCGGAATTTGACTATACTGTAATCCTTGGAGATGTGGAGAAGATTAAAGTAGATTTGAACAATCCAACCACTGACCCTACTATCAAGATGAAACTTAGAAAGCTCAGATTAGATGATTATGATTTAACTGAGAGAATGAGGAGACATATATCCCGGCAGCATAGAAAGGCTATTGTATTCTTTAGTACGGTACAAGATTTAATCAGTGCTGATATAAAAGATTGGTTTGTGTCCAACGTTTCTATATACGCAATGCACTCGAAGCAGAGTAAGAGCAAGAATCTCAAAGAACTTGAAGCATTCAACAGAAGCAAGTGCGGAGTTTTGAAAGTTGTGAATATCGCCAACGAGGGATTACATCTTGACGGAGTAACGTTAATTGTATTTGTGCGTAGAACTTCGAGTGGTAACGTGTTCTTACAGCAGTTAGGTCGAATACTAACAGCTAAGCATACTGGAACCAAACCGCAAGTAATAGACCTTGTCGGGAACTACAAGAACCTCAGAACAACTATGTGCAGTATCCCTCAGCAGAGAACCGTAAGAACAGGAGAAGCACAGGACACAACAGTACTTTTCGACAAAGTTGTTGTAACATATGATGAGGTAGCACTTCAGGTTATGGACATTTACAATATAGTAGCTTCCGAATGGAGTACAGTAGAAGATGACATACTCCGGCTGTATTGGAAATCTGAAGGACGCGAGGTTACTAAGCGTCTTAACGGGAGGAGTCCAGAACAGTGTCAATCAAGAGCGAGAGTACTTGGGCTGTGTACTACCAATAGATGGTCGAAAACTGAAGATGATATACTTAGAGTATTCTATCCGATGGAGAAAACAGGAGTAATTAACCGACTTCCCGGCAGGACACTATCGAGTATAACAGCAAGAGCACGGAAGCTAGGACTACAAGATGTGTGGTCTCGTGAGGATTTGTATATCTTGAAAGAGGTAGAACTTGCTGACATACCAAAGCTATTACCACATCATACTGAAGAAGAGATACGAAATAAGCTACGAGAGATAGGTCGCGTATAGTTACCTTATTTGTCGAAAACTAAGCACCATTCTTTATATATTATTAGAATGGAGGGAGCAGATGGAAACCACTATTACAAGACGCTCATTCATAGTAGTGCCTGTTATTAC
>ERZ1673736.42-NODE-42-length-176531-cov-11.729646_pt1 | contig 176531 bp, 113 predicted proteins | sample MGYA00580212_ERZ1673736 | MGnify/ENA primary metagenome ERZ1673736 (study PRJEB41218, sample SAMN15661752) | gut metagenome | host: Homo sapiens | place: Canada: London | collected 2015-08-20/2019-03-30 | study: EMG produced TPA metagenomics assembly of...
AAGGCACGGATGAGTCTGTTTAAACTTCCCAGTGCAGTGGAAATTCCTCGTGCTTGCAGTACTGTTTTCATCCTGGAGATATTTCACCTCCGGATCTTTTGTCAGTCTTCCCATTAAGATTGTTTTGTTCATGTAGTTTCTCCTTTCTCTTTTCGTTTTTTCTTTGTTCTTGAATCAGGCCCGATTCTTTTAAGGCAAATGTAATTTGTTCCTCATATATCAGAACGTAGAGAGGGTGTTTTACAAATAAAAAATGAATTTTATTTTTTTGTCCTCATATAACGAAAGGCTCAGAGGGGAAAATACAGGGTGGAAAAGGAAATTTTTTATTTTTCTGCATAAAAAAACAACCCTATGACTTCAAAATTGAAATCATAGGGGCATTTAGTTCAACCTACTCAGTAGGGTGTTTTATATTTTCTTTTATACATGTTATTACAGTGTTTTTCGGTTCGACAAGCTGGATTTTATACTTCCTCACTCGTCTTCTTTTTTATTGTTTCTACTAATATTCGAGCTTAACAAAAAAATTCCAGAACATAATAATAATATCCAAATTATAATATTTTCTTGATTTATCGCATTATAAATCAAGCATATTATGCTTAATATAATCTGCACAATTGAACAAATCACTCCTATTTTTTGTATCTTTTTATCCATCATTGTCTCCTCCATAAATTCTATTTATCTTAACTCTTTTAATTTGATAAACTAGGATTGTTTATTTTTTCTTTTTGAGATTTGGCAACTCATCATACATAGCATTAAACAAGCCTGTCAAAAAATCCTTATTATCGACTTCATCAACCAACAACATCTCTTTTGCTCCCTCATAAGGTAATTCATACCGAGCTGCCGGTATATAACTAATTGCAGATTTTACTGGTTTAACAAGTAGTCTATCATCATAGATGCCACCTACAATCTTGCCACGATAATAAATAATAAATTCTCCCATCATAGCTCGATAAGTGATATCTTCTAACTCAGATAGCTGCCCTAAAATAAAATCTAAATATTCTTTGCTTGATGCCATATTTCCACCTCGGTTATAATTTACTTAATAATATGTGCTGTAATAATTGTATAACTATATGAATTGATAGTTATTTTAATATTTTCAATTTCACAATACCAATTTTTACCTTGTTTGTATATATGGCAATTTTCATCCACAATTTTATTTTTGCAGTATTCAACAACATCTACTGTATCTATTTTTAGATTTCTTTTAATTCTATCAACTCCCATTTCAGTTGTATGAATTTTGTTAATATTATCAAGTAATATTTTTTTATCTTCCATTCTTCTTTTCCTCAAATTCAAATTTATTTTACATCTGCAAAGTCCAATTCTACAAGCTGGGATTTCATGAGTTATCACTTGTTTTAAACTTACTGGCACAAATTATTTATTTTCCAAACCACTCAAATAGAATTGATATAACAAATACATTATAGAAAATATACTAATTAACAAATATGCCACATTTTCTTTTAAAGATATTAGATATAATGAGAATACACTAAATCCAATAGTCTTGATTATCGCTTTAATTTTTCGGTTATCAATCTTATCCATTTTATAACAGATAAAACGTATTCCAATAACCATGGGTGAAAATAAAAATACCATCAAAACTAATATAATATTTTGCTTATTAAAAATAAGCCTTGATAACTGTTTTTTCTCATTATCCTTGATATCCAGACACTGGTATAACAATACGAGAGAGGCTTGATCAGGAACGCTTTTTCCCAGTTCCCATTTCGAAATTGTTTGTCGCGTAACAAAGATAGAATCAGCCAGTTGTTGTTGAGTTAATCCCTTTTCAATTCTAGCTGATTTAATCAAATCTGATATTTCCATAGTCTTACTCCATTCATTATTTTCTTTTATATATAACATCGCATAATCCCATTGCTAAGCAAGCTACTATTGCAAGAAAAATAATTTGACGTTTAATAACTAAGTAAAATAGGCTTATTGCCAATAATATACCGACAAAAGTAATCATACTATACTTGAATATTCTAGGATACTTTTGTGATAATGTACTTAATATTTTTACACTCCCCGCTATTATAGGAATAATTAATACCCCAATAACACCGAATAAAATCCCAGCTGCAACAACACTCATTTTGTGTTTCTTTAATTCCTTCAACATAAAAAGAACCTCCTTTATTTTTGATGATAAAATAATAAAACAGAATTCTTTTTATATCACGCAACGCTTGTGAAAACGGGCGCAACGGTAACAATTTGCATTTTGGTCATCGAAGCAAAACAGGAATTTACAAGCTCTACATGCACTGATTGGTATATTTCTTAATTCATACTATATCACAATGAAACGCACAACAGTATAAATAAAGCACTGAATAGTTGTTTTTATCCAGTAACAAAACGTCAATAATTTTTTAATCACTTTTCTCAAAAAGACAAAAATAGAACGTATTTTTTCCATACGCTCTATCTCACATTTCATATTAAATTTTTAAATTCTACAAATTCTATTTTATCGTTTTCTTTCAGTATATCATAATTATAATCTTTCCATAAAACAAAAAATTTTAATTCCTACGGATTTTTCTACAAAGCATATAACCACATATTATTACACTTCATCAGAAAAACTTTCTCAATCTATATTGAAAAATCGTAGCAGAATATCCGACATTCTATCTATCAATAGTTTCTCTTCAGCAAATATAATCTTAGTACGGTATCCTGTTCCATCCGGTGCAAATTTTACTATACTTCTTATAGCTTCAAAAGCAAACACACAAACTACTTTCTTACTAAAAAAGCCTAGAAGAGACATTTTCTCTTCTAAGCCTTTATACTTTATCACAGAATACTTTTTACTTTTATTTTTTCTCATGGTCACGAGGCTTTTTTCGCTTAAATCCTATCTTTTGAACACAGGATATTGCATGTAAAGATCTTACCCCCACTAAAGACTCTTATCTCACCTCATAAACGACCTTCACAAAAACATCTCTTTTGTTACGTCTATATGTACCGTACTTTTACTGATCCCAAACTGTTTTGCTGTCTGCCGCACCGTTGCATTATTATCTATAATATAAGCTGCAATCTCAACGGCTCTTTCTTCGATATAATCTTTCAAAATATTCCCCTGTAAACATCGTTTTTACAATGTATGCCGCAAACTGCAGAGGTATGTATTGAACTGTTATTTCCTTTATATCATCTACTTAGGATCTCTGTCTGTCGTCCTAACCATTTTTTATAAGTCGCTTCAATCAGAAATGCCCCCAGCGGTGCTGTAATCAAAATCGCAGTTACCGCAACCGTCAGCACAATATTACCGCAGGACAATCCCATCGCAAGCGGTACGCCGCCGATAGCTGCCTGAACAGTGGCTTTCGGCATATACGCGATCACGCAAAACATCCGTTCTTTCATTGTAAGCTTCGTTTTCAGCAAACATAAGAATACTCCCAACATCCGAAATACCAAAACCACAAAAATCAAAACAATAGATACAACTCCCGCCGACACTGCATACCGGATATCCACAGTTGCTCCGACAAGTACGAAAAGCATCACTTCTGCGCCGACCCAAAGTTTATTGAATTTTGCCGACAATCGCTTCGCCACGTTTTTTCTCTTCTGCTGCAAAGCAATTCCCATTGTCATAACCGCGATTAAAGATGCGAATGGAATGACAGATGCAAATTCATCTTCAAATGTAACTAACAAAAAGGAAACACACACAAGAATAATAACTTTTGAAGTATCTCTTATATGAATCTTTTTAAAATATTCTGCAGAGAGAAATCCGATAAGAAATCCTGCTAAAGCTCCGACTGCAATCGAAATCGGAATATTGATAAAGTCCACTGCCGAAACTTGATCGCCCTGCGCTAATCCTGTAAATGCCGTAAACATTACGATCACAAACACATCGTCAACCGATGCTCCTGCAAGAATCATCTGAGGGATGCTCTTCTTTACACCGTATCCTTCCTCCATCAGTTTCAACATTTTCGGCACAATAACTGCCGGAGAAACCGCGGCAATGACCGTTCCCATAATAGCGGCATCCAAAATCGAAATTCCAAGCAGCTTAGGCGCTAATAAGACCATTCCTCCTATTTCAAAACATGCCGGAACAAAACACATTAAAACAGCAGGACGTCCCACCTTTTTCAGATCATTAAGATCTAATGACAATCCCGCTCTCATTAAAATAATAATAAGAGCGATCCTTCTTAGATCCGATGAAATATTCAAAATAGAAGCGTCGATCACGTCCAATACATATGGCCCAAGTACAATTCCCGTTACAATCATTCCGAACAAACTCGGCAGATGAATCTTTTTACAGATCCACCCCATAGACATACCGACTAAAAACATCATGGCAATACTGATCAGCATAACCCCATCCTCCTTCTCTGACAAACCGGAATAAAATAAAGAAGTCCACTTCGCCACCGCCTCTCCTCACTCATGAACACTTTGACGCTTTGCCACCTCCGAAACGCCGCAAAGCGGTAAACTTCCTTATTGCGGCGTGTGCATTCTTCGGAAACGTTTTATTCTATGGGAAATGCAAATTTCCTATAGAATAAAAAAGCTGATAATTCCTGCGTCAAAATGCAGAAGTCATCAGCCAAATCAGCGGTTTTAGTTTCATCACTAAGGGAGAACTTCATTCCCATAGTCAGATTGTATCAAAGTTACTGCTTTTGTCAACTATTTTCTCAAACGCTTTTCCCTGACAAAAGACAGTAAAAGGCAGAAAAGCCCCCGGCAGGCGCGCCTGCTGACAACGCCTGCCGGGGATCTCTTAATGTTTCATATCAGACTCAATTAATCAGCCCAGCCTGTATCATTACTATCTACGAAATTCTCATTCGGAATCTCATCTCCTTGACCTGACATAGTAACTACTTCTTCTCTGTTGAATTCGATCATCTCCATCATCGGAGCTTCGTATTTCTCTTTCACTTTCATATCTCCTTATCTTAATTTTCTATATTTCTTTTAATCTTCTTTTAAGTATTCATCCTGATCCGGTAAGTTTACTTCCGGTTCAGCAAGATTTTCATCCTGCGCTGCTTCCTGCTCCTGGTCTTGTACAGGTGTCTGCTCTACCATAGTAGCCGCTGCGCCGTCATATGTCAAGAGCCATGTTAACGTCGGATAGCCTTTTTCCGCAACAGAACTGAAATCCCATGCAGTTGAGTCGGCGCCGTCCGTATCATCATTGAAGGAAAGTGTATCCTGATACAATGTAATATCTTTAATATTATCAGTAGCCAACAAAATGCCTTTTTCAATCGTAGCATCTGTAACACTCGTAACACCTGTTGCACCCAAAAATTCATAACATGTATTTAAATTTGTCGTAGTATCGGCTGAGATGTCTTTCCCTAAAAACTTGTAATTATTTCCCGCATTTCCAATAGAAATACATCTATCAAGTTTCCATTTATTGTTGTTCTGCCCATAAAGAGCAACGTCTCCTAAAAATCCACCTTTTTTCATCCACGGCTGCAGAGGATTTCCACTCGCTTCCATATTGCTAATTACATTTCTCACAGTTGCTGACTGTAATTCTCCGATAACTCCGCCCTGTTGACCACTATCCATAATGATTTTTCCTTCTGCATAGGAATCCTCAAACTTTGAAGTTGAATCCGTTAATCTTCCGATCACACCTCCTACATAATAGAATTTTCCAAGTTCTTCCGCACTTACCCCACTGTTGATGTCAACTTCTTCCAGCCATACTTTTCCGATATATGTCTTATCTGCCATTCCGGCTAAAGCCGCAGTATTTGATCCACCATTGAGATTCACGCAGTTCATATATATCGTTTCCAACCTTCCGTTACTAACTTCACGCGCAAGTCCGTTTGCTTCGGCTCTAACTATATTTCCCCACTGATCTTTATATCCTGCATTCACAAATACATTCTGCACACGCAGATTTTTCACGACTGCTTTTTTGCTTGACGTTCCGCTGATGGAATCAAACAGCGATGCTCTTAACCCGTGGATCACCTGATTATTGCCATCCAGTTCTCCTTCAAAGCGCTTCATAATATAGGACGTCTGACCTTCTGCGAGTTTTACCTGCTCCAGTGAAATATTATTCATCAAAATGTATTTTCCGCTCGGATTCTCTGCGATCTTCATAAAGTCTGCCGGAGTACGGATTGCCGTATATCCTTGCGGCACTTCTGTCTTCAACTGTTTATGTGTCGTTACTGCCGAACCTTCCGGCAATGGCGGAAGCGGTTCTGCACCTGCTATCCAGCTTAATGTCGGATGTCCTTTCTGCTCAACAGATGTAAAGCTCCATTTTGAGCTGTCGAATTTCAAAGTATCTTGATAGAACGATTTTTCTTTATATCGACTTGTCTCGTCAAGATCGCCAGGTGAGATATTACTCTTTCCTCCTACTTTCGCTTCATAACAATTTTCTAATCCTTCTCTCATTGAATATCCGATTGTAGATGTAAAGCGATATGCTTCACCGATACTTCCATGCTCTCTGTTAACGCTGGCTTCACCGATTGCAATGCTGTTTTCCATCCACTTTCCTACATCATTGTAGCCGACCATTCCTATGAATCCTGCTCCGTCTGTCTGACCGGAAATAGCTTTTGTCTTCATGTTAGAAACAACCTGTTTTACCGTATTATTCGTAGCTCCACCTTCATATTCACTGTTATATCCGAATACACCGCCTTGTGTATTTCCATTTACAGTTATCTCGCCGCCGACATAGCTGTCGCTGATATGACATCCACCTTTCAATTTGGCAATCAAGCCGCCAACCATCGCATCATTCTGTCCATGTATCGGTCCATACGGATTGACATTTAATCCTTCCGCCCACACTTCGCTTACGGTTGAATTCTGTGCTGTTCCTGCAAGCGCTCCTGTATTATTACCTCCTGCGACGAGGATGTTTTTGAGCGCTACTTTTGAAACTGTCGCGCCGCTTAATGTTTTCGCAAATGCATTTGCTCCTTGGTTCTGACTCCAAGCTTCTACTTTAACGTCTGTCAGTTTCAGATTTTCAACTTTTCCTGACAATGTGTTAAACAACGGCGCTCCGTAAACTTCTCGGATCGTCAGCCCGTTTCCGTTCAGTTCTCCTTTGAAGTTGCCGAGGAATGATCCGTCCTGCGGCTCTGCATCGTAAAGTGAAATCGAGCTCATTAAAATATATTTATCCGAACTGTCTCGGATCGCGAGCAGTTCTTCTGCCGTTCGGATCTCTGTATATCCTTCCGGAGCTGTTTCCTGCATAGGTATTTCTTCTTCAGGCGTCGGCGCTGTCTCCGGCGCTCTCACGTCTTCTTCCGGCATCGTCTTCAAGCTTGGCGTTCCTGTTCCTGCCACATCCGACAGATCCCATACGTCCTGAGACAAGCGCATCTCATTTGTATAGAACTCTGTACCGCAAAGCGCTTCGTGCGTCACACCTTTCGGATCGTTTGCTATGCTGTCGTATCCCGGCGTATCTGTGTTAATAAAGCAATTTGTAAATGCCTTTAGTTCATTCAGATTAGAGCTGTTATCCATATGCGTCAGCTTATATCTTGTTGACGACGGATCTTCCGGATAGACGCCGCCTGCCGCCGTACTATATTGAATCTTGCTGTCTTCCGATGCCTGACCGATAAACGCCGCCGTATTTTGCGGGGAAACAGTATACGGAATATTCAGCTCTGCATCTGCGAATACTTTCTGTGCGGTGATTCTCTCAGCGTTTCCTATGAATCCTCCCACATAAGCGTTCGACGTTGCCACTTCTGTATCTGTGATCAGCACATCGAAAATTTGAGTTCCTGCCGCATTTGCCGCGAACACACCTGCATAATCGGCTCTTGTCGTCACGTCTGCGTTCTGTACACTGATCTGACTAAATGTCGATCCTGTATCTTTTCCAATCATACCTGTGTACCCTGCGCCTCGCAGTGTAATTCCGTTGAAATGTACGTTTTTCACATTTGCATTGTGCGTCGTTTCCGCAAGCACATTTGCTCCTGCTGTTTCATTATCCACAAGAATATTTCTAAATTCAAGGTTTTCTACTTTTCCTGAAAGCTGTTTGAACATCGCGCTCTTCATGCCGCTTACTTTGTGGCCGCCTCCGTTTATACTTCCTGTAAACGTCTCTGTCACAAGGCACGTTCCTGCCTGCGCTGTTTCTTCCGCATGATTTTCCGCGCTGTTTTCCACGCTGTCAGCCGCGTTTATATCTGCGTTGTTTTCTATGCTGTTTTCCGCAATGTTTTCTGTAATTTCTGCCGCGCCGTACTCTGTGAAATCCAGATCTGCCGTGATCGTAAATCTTCCTTCCGGCAGTTTGTTCAGCTTCCGGATATCCTGCGGTTTTTGAATTTCCACAGTCATCGGAGATAAGTTCACATTGAACTCTTTCAACAACGGATATCCGTTCGTCTCTGCATTCTCTACATCCCATACGGATATATCTAGCTTAAGTGTTTCTGTATAGAACGCTTTCGTCCACACTTCTTTTCCGATCGTTTTCACGCCGTTTGCTTCTGCCGCAGAGCTGATTCCGTCTGCTGCCGACAACTCGTAAGCATTTGTAAACGTGATGTCTGTTTTTGCCAGTTTATACATGTTTTCTGCGACGTTTCCTATTGAACAGATATTTTTGTAACTATTTTCACCTGTACTGTTCACAAGGAATCCCGCGCCGTCCGTACCGTTTACGGCTGCGTTTGCATAGATATTTTCCATAACCGAATGGTGGGACGTTTCTGCGAAACCGGACGCTGTCGAAACTGCATTTACTCTTCCTTGAATGAAAATATTTTTCACAGTCGAGTCTGTCACAGTTCCTGCAAATCCTGCCGCTTTTCCTGCCGTACTGCTGATGCTTCCGTTTGCGATCATGACTTTTTCAACAGTTGCGTTTGTCATCGTATTCGCAAATATACCGACCGCCGCGCTTTCATCGGTCGTACTTCCGTTGGTCGTACTTTCGTCTGTCGTGTTTCCGCTTATCGTGTTTCCGACCGCCGCGCTTTCGTCGATCGTGCTTCCGTCGAGGGCTACATTCGACACCGTACCGCTTAACTGACCGAACAGCGGCGCTTTCAGACCGGTGATCTTATGATTCTCTCCGTCAAGCACACCGGAAAATTCCGGTATCACGCTTCCTGTCTGTTCTGTTCCTGACAGATCGATGTCTGCTTTCAGACGGTATTCCTGAGTCGGGAAGTCTTTCATCTTCATGAAGTCCTCCGCCGTTTTTACGGAGATGACCTCTCGCTTCTCCATTCCTTTCAGTTCCGGATAACCTTTCATCGGAACTAAACTCAAGTTCCATGTCTCTTCGTTCAGAGTCATTGACGTTTTGTAGAAATCTGACGTTGCCGCCTCTTGAGACGTTGCTTCACGCAAGATCTCCTGTCCTACGCCGTCTGTGATATTCGATACTCCGCCTGCGTTTTGGATAACAAAACTGTTTTTCACCATCGTTTTCAGTGCGTCCGGCGTACCGATGAAGTTATAAAGCTGTTCGCTTGTTTTATTGTCTACTTTTCCTGCCGCAAATACATATTCTACGCTGCTCTTGCCTGTAAGATTGCCGATGAATCCGGCGCTCTGCGTACGGTTCTTATCGTCTGTGTATGTATTGACGGTCATATCCGCATCGCTGTACACGCGGCTGATCGTCACGTTTTTGCCTTCTCCGATGAATCCGCCGCAGTCTGTTCCGCTAAGTGCAACACTGCTTCCGATCACGGCGACATCCTGAATCTGCGACCCGGATGCGCGGCCTGCCAAAACGGCATTATAATTTTTCGTACCCGTGATCTGCGCATTGCGGATCTGTATTTTCGAGAAAACAGAGCTTATATAATCATATCCTGTCACTACCGCATTGTAGCTCACTCCGCTGACTTTGATATCCGCCAGGTTCAGGCTTTCAAAGACAGCGTGGTTTGATTCTTTTGTGATAACTGCGTTTTTGCTGCTTTCTTCTGTACTGTTGATCTCTGCATTTTCGATCTTCAAGTTGCGGACTGTTCCTTCCTGAACTTTTTCAAACAATGGTTTTTTCAGTCCTTTGATCGTGAATCCGCCTCCGTCGAACTCTCCTTTAAATACGCCTTCTGCAACTGCCTTACCTGTTGTTGCCGTCGATGCGTCAATATCATTTTTCAGCACATATTTTGTATATTTGTTCTGTCCGACTGTTTGTAATTCTTCTAAAGTCTTAATTTCCTGAACGGTTTCTTTTTTCTGCTCATTGACAATGATCGTATACTGTTTTGTCTTTCCGAACCAGTCCTTTGTCTCGCCTTCTGTATTTACGATCATAAGATCGGAAACGTAAGAGTTGGCGATCTTTGCAAAGAGCGGTCCTTGCGCGTCTGTAATCTTATGACCGTTCCCCTGCAGTTTTCCGATAAACGTCTTGTCAATATAAACTTCTCCTGTCAGATTAATGTCCGCCATAGAAATGTCCTTTTCAAGAACATAGAATCCGTTCGGGTTCTCGTTTATCTTCTCGATCAGCTCCTGCCCTGTGGAAATCGTTACCGCATGTCTTGACTCTGCCGTATCTGCGTAAACCGGACTTCTGAACTCATCCGTAATTCTTTGCAGATAACGGAATACGTTTTCTCTTGATTCTTTAATATTGTTGAGCGTATTGTTTCCGGTTGAAACGCCGGAGTTAATACCATTTCCGTAATTGATCATATTTTGTTTCAAATATTCGATCAGCGCTTCCTCGTCAAAATATGCGTTGCCCTGTTCTTTCTGCTTTTTGATCTTTTCTTCGATCTCTTTATTTTTATTCTTTCTGTATGTTTCAAAGGAGAAATTCTCATCCTGCATTTTCTTTTTGAAATATGCAAGATCTCCTGTCTGTGTACGGTTACTTAAATACTCTACAAGACCGTCGCTGTATCCGTACAGTCCGCCGAGTTCGTATCCGTTTCTTCTAAATGTCTGGGCATTCGGCGTTCCTCCGTCAACGTAAGGCACGTACCAGCTTGCATAGCACACTCTGTCGATCTGATATGCCCCGAGATTATTCACGCCGACATCGTTCATACTTCTAAGATCGAACCGATGTCCCGGTCTGATCGTCAGCTGATTATCCCAAAGATCGTCCAACGTCTTAAGATTCATATTCTCAAGCTCGGCGGCGCCGATCGTTCTCCATGTACTGTTTGACTGATTCCGACTCTGGTAATTGTTCGTCGTTCCATATCTGTGCTGCGATGTGATCGCCGACTGCTGTGCGGGCGTCAGCTCCAGGTACGCTTTGCCCTGAAGATAATCCAACGTATAGATCGTCTCGAACACTTCTTTGTAATAGCTTTTAAATTCTTCCTGTGTATTGATTCTGTCCGGAGTCAGGTTTGTCACCATCGAGCCGTCTCTTGCATACGTCTTCATAAAGTTCATGTTGTAATCGACGTTTGCCTGGTTCGCATATCCGTTAGAATAGTCCTCTCCGTTACGTCCCGGACGTTTTCCTTTATTCTCCATCCAGATCCACATATCTGTCACATGACCCATCTCATGGTTTAAGACGGTCAGATCTCCGATAAAGTTAGAGCTGTTATAATAAATGTAATCATAATTCGGATTTCCGAATATTACGGCTACCGCTCCGTTGTTGCTCTTCCACATCGTCTGCAGCGGTTTGTAAAATTCCTGGAATACATCCTGACTGTGATCTTTATTTGCAGAGGAATCGACGATCAGGAATTTACTTTTATTAATTGACTGTGCTCCGTTTTCTGCAACGTCCACGAAGTTATCATAGCTTGTCTTGAAATCATTGATCTGATTGATCACCTGCTGCTTCTTCTGCTGTCTCCACTCATCTGTATTCTGATATCCGTTGTAAATCTGCAAGTTTCCATATACAAGAGATGTCGGGAACGATGCCAGATACAAGTTCTTCGATGTCTTATAAGACAATACCGGAAGGATCAGCTCGTTGTTTCTCTGTACCGTATTGTTTTTCAGTATTCTCCATAATCTGGAATCGATCTTCGGATTATTCGCTCTTGCTTCTACGATGAATCCGCCCTGGAAATTATCAATGATCCAGTCGTTTACATCCGTGTATCCTGCGTATGCAGTCATAAAATATTCTACGAAAGAAGCGACGTTTGAAATTCCCGTATACTGTGAGATCCGGTTGATGTAGAAGGACGGCGTACTATTTCCCTGACGTCCCCCGCTGCTGCTAAGCTGTACGATCTCTGCCACAAGATTGCGCGGAGATTTGCCCGATTTTAAGATCGAGTTGTCAAAAAGCACAACGTCTCTTATATTAATACCGCCGATCTGAAAATCGTACCAACGGTCTATATAGTTATACGCATAGAGGAAGTCCTTCAGATATCCATTTGCGATAAGATTTTCCTCTACCATCAGTTCTGCTGCTTTATTTGTAGTATTTACCGGATACTGCGGATTTGATGCCGCCATGGAAATAAGCACCTGCTCCATCTCTGATTTGACAACATTGTTATAATTTTTCCGGTATACCGACAATACAGAAGCGCTGTCTTTTTGAGAAACTCTCGTTTCAATATCTCCGTCAAAATCATATCCCTTTGCCGCAGTCAATAGTTTATTAAACTGCGTTGTTGTCGTACTGACAACATAGTTTCTAAAGTTAAAGTGAACAGGGATCTGCGCTACTTTGTACGAAGCAATATTTTCCCTTGTATCAATATATGTAATATTATAGATCAACGGTGTTGTTTCATCTGTAAACTGAATACGGATCTTTTTTATATCCTGAACTGTCTTATCGGATAATGCCACAATTCTGTTGCCACGGTCATCCATCGGATAGACCGCAAGCACCGTCTTTTTATTTAATACATGCGACGGATCAACCTTATTTCCGTCTTTGACGATCTGTTCATATGTATAGAACGGCATAAACAACCGCAAGTTTTCATAAATCAGTTTTCGATCTGCCTGATAATCCTTTACAGATTCCAGACTGTCCATAGCCGCAATCTCTTCTGCATTTTTCTGCGCGATAAAACTGATCACTTCTGCCGGAGTCTCTCCTGCCATCTGCGGCTCTTCCGTTTCTTCATCCTGTACCGGCGCCTGTATGTAAACTACTTCTTGCGAAGACGCGTTGTTTGAATCTCCTTCCGAGCCCTCTCCTTTTGAAGTATCTTCTTCCTCAGCTCCGTAAACATCACCTTCTGCCTTTAAACGAGGTCTTTTTCCACCTGCCACATCATCCAGATACCAGATCTTCTCATCCCATTTAAGTGTATCTATATAGAAGGTTTTATTTGTAATCTGCGCTGCTGTCGCTTTATCGATTTTTCCTGTATGTTCAGGAGTTTGAGTTCCCTCATCATTTGAAACGCTTCCTGTATACTCGTAGTTCTCTGTATAGTTCGTTAAAACATTTTCCGCCGTACTGTTTCCTGCAAAAGAATATTCCTTCGGACCAAAGGAAATATTGTGCTCTGCTTTTGTAACCGCTTCTGATCCTACTCCGCTTTCTGCAACGAAATTACCGACCATACATGCCGTTTTCGCCGCTTTTTCAGATGATTTTTTCGGTGTCTCTTCCGGTTTTTCCTCTGCCTTTTGACTTAATGTAAGCTCACTGAAGTTATTGATCAGCTCTGACTTTTTAATGACAGCCGCAAATCCGCCCTGCAGGTCGCCTTCAGTTGCTGCGAATGTCTCTTTATCCGCCGTTCTTCTTGCATAACTGTTTTTAACGACTGAATCTCCTAAAATCTCTGCCGCAAATCCACCTGCACGTTTTCCGTTTACTGTGGCGTTGACAGAACATTCTTCTACAGTTGTCTTATTCATACTTGCAACAAGACCTGCTACATTACTTTGTCCCGTAACGCTCATATCTCTGACATATACGTCTTTGATAAGAGTGTCTGCCTGTGAAGTTTTTGCCAGAGCCGCAACTTTATCTATTCCCTTCTGATTGATCTCGCCTTGTACAAGCTTCACGTTTTCAATCGTCGCTCCATCTAACGTATCGAACAACGGAATCTTCTGACCGATGATCTGATGGCCGTTTCCTTTTAATGTTCCTTTAAATATTCCCGGGATAACCGCTGTTCCCGACGCTGATTCCGATATATCGATATCTGTAGTCAGAACATACACACCTGACAAATCATTTTTAATATTCTTCAGGTCGGCTGCCGATGCGATTTCCTTTGTCTGGAGCATTGTCGTCATATTTGAGTCATTGTTTCTAAGGATTGGAGTTTTTCCTTCTTTCAGAGGAGCAAAATCCCAAACGTCTTCACTCCAGCCCATGTTCGTGTAAAACTCTTTTTGTGAAAGTTTATCCACTGTAACATCTGTGATCTGAGTCAGATTCGTATTTCCGGTACGACTACTCTCTCTTTTCAGTCTGCTTTCTCTTAAACTATAAAGATTTTCAATCTGTGCCGTAGTATATTTGATAGTTTCAGTTGATCCATCAAACTTATATCCTGCATTTCCGGTACTGTATGAAACATTGCTCTTTAGTACACCTGTCGCATCAGCCTCTCCTATATATCCGATGAATCCTCCTGGCTGTCTGTTGGTTCCAGTCAGTTCCATATTGATAGCGGCATAACAATTTGTTACTGAAAAGTTTGTTTTACAGTTATGCCATCCGATCAGTCCGCCAAGCGCCCCATTCGTTCTATTTCCTCGAATTGATCCAACAGCATATGAATTTTCTACAATATTAGGACCTTCATTTTGATTGGACATTTGACCGATTAGTCCGCCCGTCGTATTGAAAGATCCTGTAATCTCCAGATTAGCAGAGCATTTACTTACTTTCGCATAATCCATACGCCCTACAAGACCTCCGAGAAGTTCTCGGCTGTTTGTACTTTTCAAACTTCCACTTACATGTACGTTCTCGATCACAGCATCTTTCTGAGCTTTATTCGCTATTGTTCCACCACCTGCATCTTTATAACTGTTTACTTTTGTAATAGAAACATTTTCAAGTTTAACATTTTGTACCTTACCTCCAGAAACCGTTCCGAACAGAGTTGTTGTCAGACCTTTGATCTTATATCCATTTCCGTTAAACGTACCGCTAAATGTCGGAACAAGGTAATCATCTCCCTGAACCATACTTGCGTCTATATCATGCTCCAGAGTATAAGTTCCGCCTGGATTTGCCTTCATTTGATCGATCAGCGACTGCATCGTAATATATTTTGTAGATACTTTATCGTTAGACTTCGTACCAAACTCTACAACCGCGCCTTCGATCGTTTGTCCTGCCTGAGAAGTAGTATAATCTTTTCTGTCAAGTTTAAAACTTACTTTTCCTGTTTCTGTCTGCGGTGCGATCACTTCCGTAATTCCCGCAAATATCTCAGGCTGATCTTCCATCTCAACTTTCACAAGATAATCTTCTTTTTTAAATTCTGTAAGATTAAACTGTGATACTTCTTCTACAGTTTCCACTCCGGCTTCTGACGTTGTCTTATGGTACAGTGTCACACCGGACACTTTTCCAAGACGAAACGAGATCTTTTTTTCTTCTTCCGGCAGTTCTTCCGGCGTATCTACCGGAGCGAGAATGTTATCTTGAAGCCACTGTTTTGTCTCTTCCGTCTCTGTAGTTCCGTTTACAGCCTCTTCTGCAATCCGATATACCTGACGGTCGATTTCACTCTCACTGTATACAACTTCTGTCGTTGTTTTTTTCTTTCCGTCGTCTTCTGTCACAGTTCTCGTGATTTCTGCATAAGCTCTCGCCGCGTAATCATTTTTATATCTTTCTTTCGGCAGATTTGCCAAAACGGCTGTAAAGTAAATCCTCTCATTGTCTTCTGAAAATTTCTTTACTGCCGGTACTTTTGCCGGCTTATAGACCGAGCCGTTATAAAGGTACTTGCCGTCAAGCGTCAATGCCTGACCTTCTGTCAAATACTTTTTCGGAAGCAGTACGATTCCATAACTTACCGTCGCTCCGCTTTTTTCCAACTCTTGAATATATGATTTCTTGATGCAGGCAACCATTCGCAGCCCCATCGGATCGATCGTACGAATCTGCCCTCCAACCATCTGTATGTTTACATCTTGTATCTGCGGCTCGGATGCCTTAACCGGAACGGTGAACTGCGTCAAAAGCAGCGCCGCCAGAAAAAGTATCCATAACCCTAATCTCTTTCTCTTTTGATTCATCCCTCTCATATTCCTTCCTTAATATATACCTGTGGTCCACCCCGGTTCATTCACCTGCGGCAATGCCGGTTTCTGCGGGGTTGACGGTTGTTCATCCGGTACGGACGGTTTCTCATCCGGTACGGACGGTTTCTCATCCGGTACGGACGGCTTCTCATCCGGCACAGACGGCTTGTCATCCGGTTCTGACGGTTGTTCATCCGGTTTTGATGGCTTCTCGTCCGGTTTGGATGGTTTCTTATCCGGCTTCTTTGATGTATCTGTATCTTTTGATGACTCCGGTTTTTTTGCCCCGCCTGATTGCTTAGAAGAATCCGACTTTTGAGAAGAGCCTGACTTCGTCGAAGAATCTTCTTTCTTCTCTGTTTTCTCGCTCGTCACATCTTCTTTTCCCGACGCCTTTTCTCCCTCGAAAAGCTCCTCCAAATCTACAACATTGTCGCGTGAATTCAAGCTTTCAATTTCCGCAACTTCATCTGATACGATCTGCTTTTCATTTTCTTCTGCATTTTTGCCGTACATATTCCATACGAACAGACCGCCTCCTGCTAGCACACAGACTGAAAGTCCTACCGCAGCAGCTTGCACAAGTTTCTTGTTCTTCTGCATCTTCATGCTTTCCCTCCTTACAAAATATACCTTTACATAAATATAACCGGAGAGTTGTGGAATAGATCACGCAAGACTCCGGTTCTTATTCTGTTACACTATTTTTCCCATTTGATAATATACTTTCTTTTTTTACTTTCTGCAAGCGTTTTTTACAAAAAACATAGAATTTCCAGTATTTTACGAATAGTGCATCTTTCCCCTCTATTTCAGTTCCTTTGCCCCGCTGTAAAATTTCTATAATCCGGTTACGCAAACTGACTCATATAAAGAGCCGCATATTTCCCGTTCTTTTTCATCAGTTCTTCATGATTTCCGACTTCTTTGATATCTCCGTCTTCCATATAAAGGATCATATCTGCGTCACGGATCGTAGAAAGTCTGTGGGCGATCACAAAACTTGTGCGTCCTTTCATCAGTTCTGCCATCGCTTTTTGAATAAGAACTTCCGTATGGGTATCTACGTTACTTGTCGCCTCGTCTAAGATCATGATCTCAGGATCGGAAGCGATCGCTCTTGCGATCGTCAGAAGCTGGCGTTCTCCCTGCGAAATGTTCTCCGCTCCTTTACTAAGCGTCATATCGTATCCGCCCGGGAGTGTTTTGATGAAACTGTGGGCGCATGCCGATTTCGCGGCTTCTACTATTTTCTCTTTCTTCATATTATCCTCGGCATATCCGATATTCTCTCCGATCGTTCCTTCAAACAGCCATGTATCCTGAAGAACCATACCGAATCTGTCGCGCAGTTCTTCCCTTGGCATATCCGTGATCTTAGTTCCGTCCACTTTGATCGATCCGTTATTTACCTCATAAAAGCGCATCAAAAGATTGATCAGCGTTGTTTTTCCCGCTCCGGTAGGTCCTACTACCGCAACTTTCTGCCCCGGTTCTACCGTTAAATCGATCCCCTTCATCAAAAGATGATCCGGCGTATATCCGAACGTCACATTTTCAAATGTAACGCGACCGCTGCGGTCATCAGGTACGATGCACTGGTCTGAATCCGGAATTTCCTCTTCTGCGTCAAGCAGTCCGAAAATACGGTTTCCTGCTGCCGCTGCCGCTCCGAAACTTCCTACCATTCCGGCGATTGCGGAAAACGGCTCTGCAAAACGCCATGTATACTCCAACATAGCCTGTACGTTTCCGACTGCGATCTTTCCGGCGATCGCCCAGAGACATCCTAAAGCGGCGCAAAGAACATACCCAAGATCATTCACAAGAGTTGTAATCGGACTGATCGCCCCTGCTGTTGTCTCCGCTTTTCTTGAACTGTTTTTAAGCGCGTCATTCAACTGAGAAAATTTCTTTTTCGCACGTTCCTGATAATTAAACGTCTGCACAACGGACTGTCCGTTATACATCTCTTCTACATATCCGTTCAGCTTACCGAGAAGCTCCTGCTGTTCTCCATAATACTTTTCGCTCGCTTTCATCACTCCTGCGGCGCTCAATAGAGAAAGAGGCACCATAACAATCGGGATCAAAGACAGCTTCGGGCTGATCATCAGCATCATAATAAGTACGCCGATGGCAGTCGTAACCTGTGTTACGATCGAAGTTAAGTTCTGACTGATCGTATTGTTGATCGTATCTACATCGTTTGTAATTACACTGAGAATATCTCCGTGTGTATGAACGTCATAATAATTCAGTTTCAGCCGATGCATTTTCTCATCGATTTCCCTGCGGATCGTCTGCATCACATTTGCAGTGATCTTTGCCATACCGAATCCCTGCAAAAAGGAAAACAACTGTGATACAAAATATAACGCTGCCAACGCCGCCAAAAGCCAGATGATCGTTTCCCAGTAAAAAACTTTATCGGCAATACTTGCAAACAACGTCGTCGTCACCTTTCCTACAAGAAACGGAGCAAGAACCATAAAGGCAGTGCTGATAACTGCTGAAAGCAGTACAAAAAATAACCGAAGTCTGTACGCTTTTAAATAGCCCAGCAGCCTCTTAAATATTGTCGTATTTTTCATATCAAAGCGCCTCCTTTCCTAACTGAATCTCTGCAATTTCCCGATAAAGCGGACAAGTATCCAACAATTCCCTGTGCGTTCCGTTTCCTACGATCTGCCCGTCGTCAACTACTAATATCCGGTCTGCGTCAAGAACTGTGCTGATCCTTTGCGCTACCATGATGACCGTTGCATCTTCGATGCTTTCCTTCAGATTCTGACGGAGCTGACGGTCAGTCTTCATATCTAAAGCAGAAAAACTATCGTCAAACACATAAATTTCCGGTTTTTTCATCATCGCTCTCGCTATCGCCATACGCTGACGCTGCCCGCCGGATAAGTTCGTGCCGCCCTGGGCGACCGAATCGTGATATCCTTCTTTCTTCTTACAGATAAACTCATCCGCACAGGCAGTCTTTGCCGCCTGTTTCCAGTCTTCTTCCGTTCCGTTTTCATTTCCGAAATTAAGATTATCTGCAATATCTCCCGAGAAAAGAACGTTTTTCTGCGGTACGTATCCGATCAAAGAACGAAGATCTTCCGTGCGGTATTCTTTCGCGTTCACTCCGTCGATCAGCACTTCTCCGAACATCGGATCATAAAGTCTGGGGATCAGTTTTAATATACTTGATTTTCCCCGTCCCGTTCCTCCGATGATCGCCGTAACTTCTCCCGAACGGGATTCAAAACTAACATCTTTCAGAATCGGCTCATCCGCTCCCGGATAAGCGAATGTCACATGACGAAACTCAACCGTTCCGCGCACCGGACGATTTTCCATCTGAAACTTTCCACCCCGTATCGAGCTGTCTGTCTGCAAAACTTCCGCGATTCGTTTCGCACATGCATAACTTGTAGGAAACATCATAATGACAAGAGACAGCATCATCACAGATGTAAGTACCATACTGATATACTGGCTGTTTGCCACTAAAGAACCTACTTCCATAGCGCCTGTACTTACATAATATGCGCCCATGCCCAATACAGCCGCCGTCGTCACTCCGAAGATCACACTGATAGCGGGCATCAGAAGGCTTGTGATCCGCCCTGCTGCCATTGCCGTCATCGCATAATCTTCATTTGCCTCTTCAAAACGTGCATTTTCTGTCTTCTGCTTATTAAACGCGCGGATCACGCGTACTCCTTCCAACGATTCCAAAAACAATCTGTTGATCTGATCGAGCTTTTTTCTCAGACGGATCGAATACTTCGATGCCAGTACCATGATGATCGTCAATACAGTCAGAAGAACCGGTATCGCGACAAGAAGAACCGAACTGACTTCTCCTCCCGTAGCCGCGGAAAACACTAGTCCTGCCGCAGCCATCATAGGCGCAAGCAATCCGACTCTAAGCAGCAATGTCAAAAAGTTCTGTACATTCGTAATATCCGAAGTGCTTCTTGTGACAAGACTCGCTGTTCCGAACCGGTCCATCTCTGCCGCCGAGAACTCCTGCACTTTAGAAAAGACCTGAGTTCTAAGCTGTGCCGCAAAATCTGTAGAAATATAAGATGCAATCTTAACAGAGAGAAAACTGATCACGCAGGAAAACAATGTTACTCCCGCCATGATCACGGCATACATCCAGACAATACGGTTTTCTCCTTCCGCCACGCCATGGCTGATCATCTGTGCCAAAAACGACGGTAAAAGCATCTGCCCTACTGCCGACAGCAATACAAGCAAAAACAACTGAACGATCTGACCCGGCCTTAACTTTACTTTTGAAAATATTGTTTTCATCCCTGGTCAGCCTCCTCTCTTTTCTTATGCGGCGTTTTCTCTGCCACTTTGATCTTGGACAATCTGAACATCACCGTTCCAAGCGCATATTTCTGCAGATCTATATACGCTTCTTCCGAAACCTTTTCTCCGAAATTCATAATCTCCATTTCCCCGCTTGCTCCCGTTATAAAAATATCAGACGACGTAAATCCGTTTTTCAAATAAAATTTTCTGCGGGCAATCCTCTGTTCTTTGTTCTCTGCATTATCATCAAGGCGCTCGATCAGAAGAACAATTTTTTTATCTTTGTACTGCCTGCACACATTCTGCATAATATAACTTCCGGTTCCTCTGCTGCGAACTTTAGATGACACTGCCAGATAATCTGCCATTACCATATCTTTATATGGAATAAGGACGATAAATCCCAACACCTGTTCACATTCGGTTGCTGCCATAACAACCGCTTTTTTCGTTTTTACGGAATGCCGCAGTGCAAAATATGGTTTTCTCTCCCGCTTCGGAAATGCTTCCATATAAATTGTTTTTATCTCTTTCCACTGTTTCTCCTCGGCACATATAAACTCCATCCCGATCTCCTTTCTGCGCTTTATCATTGATTTTCTTCTTTTCATCATGTATCATATAATGTACAGTAACTGTACAGTCAAGGAGTTTTTTATGAATCGAAAAAATTATTTATATTCTTCCGGGGAATTTGCAAAACTGACCGGAGTCAACAAACGCACGCTGCACTATTACAATGAAATCGGGCTGTTCCGCCCCGAAATTATCGGAGAGAACGGATACCACTACTATACATGCTTTCAATTTACAGAGTTAGAACTGATCCTTACATTGCGCAAGATCGGTCTGTCCATAGACGAGATCAAAGATTACTCATCCCGCCCTTCCGACGAATCTTTTACAGAGATGATGACAAAAAAGAAAAAGCTGATCGACGAGTCCATCGAACAGCTTTTATCTGCACAGGCTTTTTTAGAACAAAAAGCAGAGAGATTAAAAATAGGAATGTATTCGCAGCACGGAACGATCGAACGCTGTACGCTGCCCGAGAGAAAGATCATCTTCTCATCCCCTATTTCGGGAGAATACGACGAAGACGATTTTTCCATCGCCGCGGAGTTCTCTCTCCGCCTGAAAAAATTATTTCATCTTTATGACAATTTCGGAAGCTGTATTTCCATAGAAGATATCCAAAAAAACAGTTTTAACAGCTATCACTCCTTCTTTGCATACTGCCCGCAAACTTCTGACGTATATGATGAAATCCTGCCTGCCGGAACATATCTGCGCGCTTTTTGCATCGGTGACTGGGGAAAACTTCCCGAAATCTACCGCTCGATCCTTTATTATGCCCGCAAACACAATCTGACGCTTACAGGGTATGCATACGAAGAAGGACTAAATGAAATGTCTATCAAAGACCGAAGTGATTACATTACGATGATCACAATTAAATGTGACTGACTGCGATCTTGATCACATTATCTTTTCTATTTTCAAAAATATCATATGCCTGTTCTATTTCTTCCAGCGGAAATGTATGTGTGATAAGCGGCGTTGTGTCGATACGTCCCTGCTCGATCAGTTTCAATATCTCATCGCAGTCACATCCGTCTACGCCTCCTGTTTTGAAAATAAGATTTTTCCCGTACATTTGCGGAAGCGGAAGCGTCTGGTTTTCTTCATAGAGCGCCACGACTGTGACAATCGCATTCGGGCGCGCGACCTTCCATGCAAGTTCAAATGTATCCGAGCTTCCCGCCACTTCCAAAACTCGATCCGCCCCGTTATGCCTGCTGTTTTCTTTCACGAATCGTTCTGCATCCGTCTCTTTCGGATTCACGACAAGTACGTCCGGATAATGTTCCTTTACAAATGCGATCCTCTTCGGATCTACTTCACATAAAATAATCTTTTCGGGATTCTTAAGCATCACGCACAAAAGCGTACAAATTCCCGTAGGTCCTCCTCCGATAATGACGACCGTATCCTCTTCTCCGATCTCTGAAATCCGCGCCGCCCAAAACCCGGTTGCGAGGACGTCTCCTACAAAAAGAGCGGCTTCATCCGTCACCGAATCCGGAATCTTATTTAACCCCTGCTCGGCATAAGGAACACGGACATATTCCGCCTGCCCGCCGTCGATCCGGCATCCGAGCGCCCAGCCGCCGTTTTGATCCGTACAATTATTCACAAACCCATTTTTACAGAAAAAACATTCCCCGCAAAATGTTTCGACGTTTACAGTGACACGATCTCCGGGTTTTACCTTTGTCACACGGCTTCCTGTCTCTTCCACGATCCCGACCATCTCATGACCGACCGTTATCCCCGGAACTGCTCTCGGAACGGCGCCGTGTTTGATATGGAGATCGCTGGAACAAATACTTGCCAAAGTCACACGTACGATCGCGTCGTCCTCACTTTGCAGCGTTGGTTTTTCTTTCTCTTTCAAAACAAACTTTCCGTTTTCTTCATATGTGTATGCTAACATTTCTCCTGTCTGCTCCTCTTTCCTATGCTATTCTTATCATGCTTATGCTAACGTCATAAATGTAAGGACGATTGCCAGAATCCAGTTTACAACGGCTATACATATTCCCGCGATGCTTAAGACTTTTCCTGCCTTTGCCATGACTGTTCCTGACAGATCATTTCTTTTCCGCACTCTTACAAGCGATACAGTCCCCAGAACGATCCCGACGATCGGAATCCAAAGTGCGAAAATAACGCTCACAATACCGAGCACAAGCAACGAGACGCCTGTGTCGTTTCCCGTTTTATCCGATGCCGGATTTTTCTCACGTTTCGCCATTGCTTTCCTCCAATATCATATTACGGCTCATATATACATATGAACCGTAATATTTTTTCATTCATTCTATTTTCTTTTTCACAAACTTTTCTGCTGTCGTCTGTTCCCCAACAAAACGACCGCAAATGAATCGGCAGAACACTGCCTGCACGATACGATCCAGACATTACGCGATCTCATACCAGATGATCTGGTTCGGCTCAAGAGCAAGCTCAAAGCTGCTTCCGTCTCCGCGGTAGATCGTTGTCTGCTGCGGCTCATCCGTATTATTTACAACACAGTATTTGTTGTTCTTCGGATAAGCATGTACATCTACATTATAATTTGTACTGAACCATCTGTTCAGTTCATCTTCGCTGTGTGTGCTCCAAAGCACTGCACGGTAAAGTACACGGCTGTTCTCGAAGCTGTACGGAAGTCCGCTGATATAAACAGCGCGTCCTTTTCCGAATTCGTTTACTGCCATCTGTACTTCTTTTTCTTTCTGCACAAGGATCGTTGCACTCGGAAGAGCATAAATATTCTTCTTGCCTTCTCCGAAATCTACTTCTTCAGAATCTTCCAAAATGAAGTGTTCATGCTCATCCCAGTTGTATTTGTCGTATCCGAGTGTGAAGCCCGTTTCTTCCTCTACACCGAATACGTTAGCAAGCTGGAAGAAATGTCCCTGATACTGATGACCGGAAGGTTCGCCGACACCGATAATTCCTCCGCCGTTGTAAACGAATCCGCGGATCGCTTCGATGATCTTCGGGTTTTCCCACCATTCTCCTCCTGTATGCGCCGTATCTGCATCCCCGACATTGATGATCACATCGATATCGTCAAGGATCGCCGGATTATCCAGAATATCCTGGAAGTTGATAAATACAACGTCAAACGGCGCTCCTGACAGCGACTCGATGATTCCTGCATATGAATAGTTCTGTTTCTGATACAGTGCATGATGTACCATATGGCATCCCCATGCTCTCATCTTGCCCCAGCAGTTAAGCACTGCGACTTTCTTCACGCAGTACGGTGTCGTTCCTTTTACATTTGCATAAAGCGTACGGAACTCGTTGCATACCTGCTCTACATAATCAAGGAATTCCGGGAACTGAAGCGCAAGTTTAAGATAACCGCCGTATCCGATACGATCGATCGGTTTTCTAAGGATTGCTCTTCTTGCTGTCACCCAGTTATATTTTGCTTCTTTGACCGGATCTCCGTTCTCGTTGAACACATCCGGGAAGAAGTACGGCAACAGACGTCCTTCTGTATATTTCACTCCTTCGATATCACTGATCAGACGAAGCGTCGAACCGTTTCCTACGCTTCCTACAACAGCGTCAATACCAAGTGTTTTAAACTCTTCCATAAACGGCTCTGTTCCGATCCAGTGATCTCCGAGGAACATCATTGCTTTTTTACCACATTCGTGCGTGATCTCTGTCATCTCTTTTACGATCTTGGCAACTTCTCTTCTCTGGAACGCCTGAAAATCCTGAAATTCTTTGCTCGGAACACGATACTGATTATTGTAATATCCCTGATCGATAATATATTCCGCGCGGAACGGATATCCCACTTCTTCTTCAAACTGTTTTAAGATATACGGACTTACCGACGCCGAATATCCGTACCAGTCTACATATTTCTCACGGGCAAGCTCGTCAAATACAAGTGTAAACTGATGGAAAAATGTTGTAAAACGAAGTACGTTTACATACGGATGATCCTCAATAAATTTTCTCAGACGTTTCAATGTATACTCATGTGTCTTCGGCTGACGGACATCAAAGGTGATCTGATGCTCTACATCTTTCCAGTCATTTGTTACGGCATTGTACATATGCACCGGATCCCACATGATATAGGCGAGGAAGCTCACAGTATACTCATGGAACGGAACTGCCTTGATCGTAACCTTTCCTTCCTCTTCATTATAATCCCACTCGTCTGTCGGAACGACTTTTCCTGTCGTGCGGTCTACAACCTCCCACCAACGCTTAATGTCATCCCGTGTATTCGGACTGAGCATGTCAGGATAAAGACCTTTCATGATCTCAATCGACAGACTCTCGGAATCAGCCGTATAAAACGGTGTCATAAGATACATCTGCTGTATCTCTTCCGGATTTGCCTTCGCCCACTCATTGTCTTTTCTTGTCGTATAATATGTAGAATAAATTTCCGCGTCTGCGTCTTTGAGCGCCTCCGGAAAATCTGTACCGTCACAGTCTCTGATCGCATCTGCTCCCCAGCGCTTCATCAGTTCCAAAGTCTCGGGAACAACGTCGAGATCTGTAGGGATGGTCACAAGTCCTTTTGAATTTTCCATGAATTATACCCTCTTTGTTCTTTCCTGTTTTCTTTTTCTGTTTTCTGTTATATTTTGCTATTTATATTTATGATTATAAAAAGCAAGAAGTCCGATCAGACCCGCAAGTCCTGCAAGCATTGTCAGAAGCCCCTGCGGTCCGATATTTTTCTGACCGATAATGATAAGGGCTACAGACGCGATAAAAATAACAGCAACAATGATTCCTACTAAAACCTGTTTTGTTCTTTCATCCATGATATCAACCTCCTACCCCTTCAATCCGCCGAGTGTCATACCCTGTGTCAGTTTCTTCTGTACACAGATATACAAAATCAACGTCGGCAGCATAACGATAACAAGACCTGCATACATCTGACCGTATTGAACTGCAGATTTCTGCGCCGCCATCAAGTTCATAAGTCCTACCGGCAGAGTTTTCAGTTCCGGTTTTGTCAGAAGTGTCATTGAAATAATGTATTCATTCCAGAATGACAGGAAACTGAACAAGATTACCGTAACAATACTCGGTTTTGCCATCGGGAAAATAATCTTTACCATCGTTGTAAAGTAACTTGCTCCGTCTACATAAGCGGCTTCTTCAAAATCTTTTGCCAAAGATCTGAAATATCCGGACAAAAGATAGATCGTAAACGGAAGCGCCGTAGACGCATACACAAGAGCCAGCACAAACAGGTTGTTCAAAAAGAACGTACCTCCTGTGAGCTGACGAAGCGTTTTATCCCAGTTATTGAGCATAAGGAAGATCGGTACAACAATGTAACTTACGTTAATGAACAGGCCTGCCATAAAAAGTACGTTCCAGAATTTTGACGTTTTAAACTTGAATCTGGACAATACATATGCCGCCGGAAGAGAGATCACGATCAGCAAAAGCAATGCAAGCGCTGTTACGATCACTGAGTTGAGCATGTAAGTTCCCATGCTCGCCTTCTCCCACGCATCGATAAAGTTCTGGAAATAAATCTTCTCCGGAAGTACCCACGGACTTCCGTAAAACTCTGAATTCTGCTTAACAGATGCAACAAATACCCAGCCGACCGGAATGATAATTGTGATCGCAAGGAGAATTAATAAGATATATACTACCACTTTTGAAAGTGTCAATGGTTTTTTTGACTCTTTTACTTTTGTTTTTCCCATCTTGATCTCCTTCCCTTAAAATTCGATTTCCTGACGTTTTGTTGCCACATTCAGAATTCCCGCAAGTGCAAACGAGAAGAGGAATACCATAACACCGATCGCCATACCATATCCATAGGAAGAGTTCGTGTACGCTTCCTGATACATATAACTTAAGAATACATTTGACGCTCCGTCCGGTCCGCCGTTTGTCATTGCTTTTACAAGCAGGAAACTCATATTGATCGTACTGATAACGAAGAATGTAAGTGTTGTTCTGATGTTTGTCCAGATCAGCGGAATTGTGATCGTAAAGAACTGTCTGATCTTTCCCGCGCCTTCCAAAGCCGCCGACTCATAAAGGCTTTCCGGCACGTTTGCCATACTTGCCATATACATAACCATATAGTAACCGATTGCCTGCCATACAAGTGCAATCACAATACTGTAAATAACTATCTTCTGATCTCCAAGCCAAAGCGTCGGGTTTTCCGCTCCTTTGAACAGATTCAAAAAAGAGTTCAAAAGTCCGAGGTTCGGATCATAGATTGCCGAGAAAATAGCACTGATAACTACTACCGACAAAATGTTCGGAATGTAGAAAATAACACTGAAAAATGTTTTTCCTTTAATTTTTTCCCGTGACAAAATATAAGCAAATACAAGCGCAAATGTAAATGTTACAAGTGTAACAAGAACGATCAGCAAAATCGAGTTCTGGAACGCCTGATAAAATTTGTCACTCTTGAAAAGTATTTTAAAGTTGTCCAATCCTACAAATGTCTTATTATCTGTATATCCACCCCATTTAAACATAGACATACGGAAAATATCGATCGTAGGCAGGATCATAAATACGATAAACAATATCGCTGCCGGGGCAAGACAGCAAAATACAAACAGCCCTTTTCCTTTTCTTGCTTTCATTAATTCATCTCCTGTCAGGATAAAACGGGCGGTGAAAACAGATTCACCGCCCGCCTACACCTGTGATATTCTTCCGGTCATCAGAACCGGTAAATTTCCGGTGATTTATTTTTTATTTATTTCAGCGCTTCATGGAATTTAGCACTGTCAGCTTTGATCTGATCGATCCAATCCTGCTCTGTCTTGTCTCCAGTTACAAGAGAGTTAACCGGATCAAAGAATGTAGAACGTGTTGTAAGACCTTCGATCGGCTCTGTTGCTGCGAATGCATCCATAACTGCAACTGCGCCTGTGTCGTAGATTGAGTAATACAGTTTTGTATTATCATCTGTGATCATATCAGACATTCCTTCGATCGGCTGAACTGCTCCGCCTTTATCGAAGAAGATCTTAGCTGCTTCATCAGAGTACAGGTAAGCGATAAATTCTTTTCCGAGATCCTGCTCTTTTGCTTCTGCCGGCATCCAGATCTGCTCGAAGAATGTGTAAGAAGCTCTCTCTCCGCCTTCTTTAACAGCCGGAAGAGCTGTGAATCCCCACTCGAATCCGTCTGCTCTCGGAGCATCTTCCATCTCGCCGATTACCCAGTTTCCGTTCGGCATGAACAGCGCTTTGTTGTCAAGTACAAGCTGTTGGTTCTTACGGAAATCGTTGTCGTTTGCATTAGCCGGTGTTGTTTTTTCTGTATATGTAGCAAGTTTTGCAACAATGTCAAATGCCTGTTTAGCACCTTCTGTATCCCAGATACCATCTTCATATGTCAGCGCTTTAGAGAAATCGTCTCCCATTGTCTCATGCATCAAAGCATAGAAGAATGCATCAAAGTAACCTGTTGTCGGATATGTAAACAATGCGATTCCTTCTTCTTTCGCTTTGTCGCCAAGTGCCCACATCTCATCCCATGTAGTCGGAACATCCCAGCCTTTTTCCTCAAACAGTCCTGCATTGTAGAACAGTCCGCATGGGCCGTAGAACATCGGCATCAGATATGTTTTTCCGTCTCCGTACGGATTTGTAATTGTATTCTCAACGAATCCCGGAAGGATCTTGTCTCCTACAGTTACTTCTTCGCCCGGTACTGTCATATCAAGAACATCTGTCAGATCAACAAGGTTGTTGTCTTTTACGAATGTCTCTGTGATTCCCGATTCAGCTCCTACAGCTCTTAAGATCACGTCCGGATACTCGCCGGATTTCATCTGCGGGTTAATTACATCTTCGAGCTTTTTGTCGATTGTAAGTTCAACCTTAACGCCTTCGTGAGATTTCTCGAATGCTGAGCAAACTTCTTTCCACATGTCTGCGCCGTAAGCTGTTTCTACCGCTGCAACCTTCAGTGTTTTTTCGTCTCCACCTTTGTCAGCGTCTTTGTCGTCTCCGCCTGATGAACCACAAGCTGCAAGGCTGAATGCCATAGAAGCAACAAGTAACAGACTGATCAGTTTTTTCTTTTTCATAATCGTTGGTCCTCCTTTATTTAACGATTTGTTTCTCTTGGTCTTAGAATAAACGAAATCCGATAATTTTTCAATACCCATTCTTGTCCTTTTTTTTATAAATATTGCTTTTTTGTATTTCACCCGACTTTTTTTGCGTTTTTCCGACAAAAACTTTTTTATATTTATTTTTTGTGCATTATATATAATTTCTTTTTTCGCCGCTTCTACAATACATCCATTTTCCCTTGATTTTTTTTAAAGAATTCACTATAATAAACACATTAATTTTTTCACTTTTTTAGTTAAAAACAAAATTTCTAAACTATTCCAGATAAACAACGGAGGCTGTATTTATGGGAAATATACGACATTCATTCAACACTTCTAATCAGGAAACAACATTTTCGCAAATGCCGTACCGCCTGCTCTACTCCAGTTATTCAAAGTACGAACAAGACTGGGAAAGCTACCCGCACACCCATTATTTTTCCGAGCTTTTTTACGTACTGAACGGATGCGGAAGCTTCATTGTAGAAGAAGAATCATTTCCGATCCGAAAACAGAATCTGATCATCATCAACCCGAGCATCCGCCACACGGAAGTTTCAGACAAAAATTCTCCCTTGGAATACATTGTCCTCGGCGTGGAGGGACTAAACTTTCTTATTTATAACGACAAAGAATATTTAAATATACAGTGCGAAGATTTCTCCGAAAATCTCGACTTCTACTTTCATACGATCCTCCGGGAGATGGACGAACAAAAAGAAAGCTACGAGACGATCTGTCAAAATCTTCTCGAAGCTCTCATCATTCAACTTTCACGACATACCGGATCGCCCGTAGAAATGCTTCCTTCCTCAAAAAAGATTACCCGCGAATGCAGTTACGCAAAGCGCTTCATCGATTCTAACTTCAGAGAAAACATCACTCTTGACACACTTGCGGAGCTGACCCATCTGAATAAATATTATTTTGCCCATACATTTACCGAAATTTACGGGATCGCGCCTATGAACTATCTTGCTCAGAAACGGATCTTCACAAGTCAGGAACTTCTTACTTCAACGGATCTGAACCAGGCAGCGATTGCAAAACAGTGCGGCTTCTCTTCTTCAAGCTATTTTTCCCAATGTTTCCGAAAAATATGCGGCATGACTCCTACCGCTTACAGAAAACAGTTTATACGTTGACAGACGACAATTACATAATTTCATTCATCCTGTTAGTACGCTCGCCGCGTCTTAACAGGATGATTCCTGCCGCATCCGCCATCGCCCAGCCGATCGGTATCGCCGTCCAGATCGCTCCAACGCCGAACAACGGCGCACATGCATAGGCAAGGACAACCCGTGTTCCAAGTGAGAGGATCGTAAGAAGAAGAGAAACTTTCGGTCTTTCCACTGCCCGGAAATATCCGTAGAGCAAAAACAGGATTCCGATCCCGCAATAACACGCTCCCTCTGTTTTCAAATACCCTGTTCCGATCTGAATGATCTGTGTTTTCTGCGGATCAATAAAAATCCCCATCAAAAACTCTGCTCCGAAAAAGACTGCCGCAGATGCCGCCGCGCAAAACATTATGACAGTCACGGCAGCGCTTTTTGTTCCTTTTCTGATCCGTTCTTTTTTATCCGCCCCATAATTCTGCGAGATAAATATCGAATATGCATTCCCGAATTCCTGTGCCGGCATATATGCCAATGTATCAATCTTTACCCCTGCAGCGAACGCCGCCATAACCGATGTTCCGAAACTGTTCACAAGTCCCTGAACCATAAGTATCCCGAAATTCATCACAGACTGCTGGATTCCCGTCGATGCAGAATAAGAAAAGATCTCTTTCAAAAGATCTGCCCTTATACCGATCCCCTCTTCTTTCATTTTCTTCATGTTAAGTTCCGGTTCTTTCACAAGAGCGTATAATGCGATTCCAAGTCCTGCCGCTGCCTGAGCAAGAACCGTTGCCTCAGCCGCCCCTTTCACTCCGCGCCCGAGTTTTGCGACAAAGAAAAAATCCAGTCCGATATTAAGCGCAGTTCCGACGCCGAGAAAAATCAGAGGAATCACCGAATTTCCCGATGAACGGAGCAGAAACGCAAAATAATTATAGAGGAAAACAAAGATCAATCCGGCGAGGATCAGCCCCATATAAGAGCGCATCAGTCCGTAAATATCCGCCGGAATCTGCATCAGCGTGAGAATCGGATCAAGGCACACATATGAAACAATCGTCAAAATCACTGTCACTGAAAAAATAAGCACAAACGATGAAACAATATATTCTTTTAGTTTTCTTAACGCTCTTCGGCCATAACAGATTGAAAAAAGCGCTCCGCTCCCCATACACATGCCGATCAGGATCGAATTTAAAAACGTCATAAGCGTATATGCGCTTCCGACAGCCGCCAGCGCTTCCGCGCCGACAAACCTCCCGACAATCCATGTATCTGCCAGATTGTAACATTGCTGCATGATGTTTCCAAGGATCATCGGCACGGCAAACAGCAGCATTACAGCCGTCACATTTCCTTTTGTCAGATCACGTTTTTTCATAGTTTTTTCATCCGATCAGTTCTTTCACAAATTCATCCGCCGGATTTTTCTTTACATTTTCCGGCGTATCGCACTGCGCGATCTTTCCCTGCTCCATCACAAGAACCCGGTCTCCCAATTTCATCGCTTCCCTGATATCATGCGTAATAAACACGACTGTCATTCCTAATTTTTTCTGTAATGCCAGAAGTTCATTTTGCATAGCCCGCTTTGTAATTTCATCCAGCGCCCCGAATGGCTCGTCCATCAGAAGAAGTTTCGGGCGGGACGCAAGCGCCCTTGCGATCCCGACTCTTTGCTGCTGACCTCCGGAGAGTTCTTCGGGATAACGGTCAAGCATCTCACGCTCCAGACCGACCAGACCGATCAATTCTTCCGCCAGTTTCCGGTTTTGCCGTTTATCTTTCTGTCCGCTTATAACAGGAACGTAAATGATGTTTTTTTCAACAGTCATATGAGGAAAAAGCCCTTTATTTTGTATCACATAGCCGATCTTTCTTCGAAGCCGGATCAAATCCGCCTCTCCTACGTCTTCCCCTGCCGCATATACTTTTCCCGAATCCGGCTTTTGCAATCCGTTTATCATCCGAAGCATCGTCGTCTTTCCACATCCCGATCTGCCGATCACCGTCAAAAATTCGCCTTCTTCCACAACAATGCTCACGTCATCCAATGCTTTATATCTGCCAAAGCTTTTCGTCACATGTTCCAGACGTATCATTTCCATACGCATTCATTCCCCTGTACTTTTTTGTTTCTTCTCGAAAGTTTCTTCAAACGGTTCTGTTCTCACGGTTTTCGGAAAATATTTTACAGTAACCCGGACGTTTTTAAAAATTCTTCCGCCACTTCCGCTTCGTCACGTCCTTCTTCCTCAACCTGATAATTCAGTTCCGCCATTTTTTGATCTGTAAGAATTCCGTCCATCAGCTCTAACGTCTCTTTGAGCTTCGGATATTTTTCAAGCGCATCTTTGCGGACAACCGTTGAACAAAAATAATTTACCTGATAAGACTTATCGTCTTTTAACGCTCTCACATCATCCTGACTGATCTGAGCGTCTGTCGTATACCCGTTCGTCACATCAATATCACCGTTTCTAAGCGCCTGATATTTCAAACCGATATCAATATCTTTGATCTCTTTAAACTGAAATCCATACGCCGCAGACATCCCCGGAAGACCGTCCGCTCTCTCGATATAATCCGGGTTTCCTCCGAAAACAAGCTGATCCGAAACTGCCGCCAGATCCGAGCATGTCTCAAGATTGTATTTCTTTGCCGTATCTTCTCTTACGACAACGGCATACGTATTGTTCTGACCATACAGCCCTACCCACGTCATATCGAATTTTTCTTCGTATTCTTCCTGAAGTTTTGCAAGCATCTTATCATCGCTTACTTCACCTGCCTTATGTCCGAGCACAAGAATCCATCCGCTGGATGTATATTCCGGATAGAGATCAAACTCTCCCTTTTCCATTGCCGGCTGGATATTGCTCGTTCCTCCGCCGATGCCTTTTGTAAGTTCTACTTCATAACCTGCCTTCTCCTCGATAAGCTTTTTCAACATTTCTCCGAGGATAAACTGCTCTGTCATCGGCTTTGTAGCGATCTTAACCGGTTCTTGAGCTTCGTTTCCCGCACTTCCTTCTTTCTTATCTTTGCTTCCGTTTCCCGCGCATCCGGCCATCAAAAGTATAAGCGCGCCGGTCAGAAAAAGCGCCGTGATCTTCTTTAATCTCATCTTTTGCCTCCTTATTCATAGTGTCCTTTTATGATTTTCTGTTTATATTTTTCTATTTATATTTTTCTATTTATATTTTTCTATTTATGTTTTTTTATTTATGTTTTCCTGTTTTATCTGTTTTTTATGCCTGTTTTCTTTTTCACTTTCCGTTCCAGCAATCCGAGCAAAAGATCGCTTACGATCGCCAGAAGCGCGATCAGAAAACTACCGCAAAACGTCATTGCCGAATCATAGATCGTAATACCTCTGTAAATCGCTACTCCAAGACCTCCCGCTCCTATAAACGACGCGATCGCCGACACAGAGATTGTCATAACGACCATATTTCTTACGCCTGCTATGATGACTCCCGCTGCCAGTGGAAGTTTGATTTTTGTCATGATCTGGAAGCGCGTGCTCCCCATTCCTTCCGCCGCCGCGACTACTTCTTCCCCGACGCCGGTAATTCCCGCATACGTATTTCGCACCATCGGCATGATGCCGTAAATCGTAAGAGCGGTTATCGCCGTCTTATCTCCGATCCCCAAAACCGGGATCAGCATTCCCAGAAGTGAGATCGCCGGAATCGTATAACCGATATTTGCGATCGTCAGAACGGGACCTGCCGCTTTTTTATGTTCCGAAATAAAAATCCCTAAAAGAAGTCCTATGATCCCCGCGCTCACAGCCGCCGTTAAAGCCAGCCCCACATGTGCCGCAAACAAATCCAGAAACCATTCTTTTCTCTCAGCATACAGTTGGATGACCTTTTGTAAAAATTCCACACCCTACTCCTCTCCGAGATAAAACACCCTGTAAAATGTTTCAAGCGATTCAAACAATTCTCTTTTCGTCTGCTGAAGCTGTTTGATCTTCAGCACACTTCCTATCTCATCAAAAGCAAAATCATTTTCTTCGTGCTCTACTTTTAACTCGAGATTTCCTTCTTCATCATATACGACAAGGAGAATGCCTCCCACATCTTCCGTATACAATACGCACATGATCTGCAGTTCCTGACGCACTGCTTCCGGCAGCGACTCAAACTGAGGATTCAAATAAAATTTCTGTTCATATGCGCTTGCCGCACAAAGCACAACCTCTTCTTCCATACATTACCTCTCTTTTTCCTGTTTTTTTCCGAACTTAAAATCTGCATTTAGTTCGTCTATACTCATCCATATCTCTCAGCTTATCCTATGCATGCATTTCTTATCCCGCACATGCATTTATACATAACCGTACACACCTCTGACCGAGACTTCTCCGGCATAGACATGTTCCGAAGTTCCGTCTTCCCTTCTCACGATCAACTCTCCGTTTTTATCGATCCCCAGCGCCTTTGCCTTATATGTTCCGCTTGGATCAAGCACAAGAACATCCCGATCCCGGTTGACAAGCATCGACATATACGTTTCCATCAGTCCGGATAAATCTTCCGTCTCAAGAAACAGGCGGTAATCTTCCTCAAAACATTTCATGATCGACGCAATGACAGACGCTCGTTTCACCATATGTCCGCATTCAAGATACAGCGATGTTGCATGATCTTTTAATTCTTCCGGGAACTTTTTTGTGTTTGCATTAATTCCGATCCCGACGGTCACATAATTGATATAATCGATCTGCGTACTCATCTCCGTGAGAATACCTGCCAGTTTTTTCCCGTTGACAACGAGATCGTTCGGCCACTTAATCTGAATATCCGGACAGGAAGCTCCCTCATTTTCAAAATATTTTTTTATTCCTTTCGCCGTACTGCACGCCGTCACGATCGTCAGCATAGACGCTTTATCCGGCGTGATCTTCGGTCTTAAAAGAACCGACATAAAGATCCCCGCTCCGGCAGGTGATTCCCACGAACGTCCTCTGCGCCCTCTTCCCGCCGTCTGCTCTTCCGCCACAGCCAGCGTTCCGGCTAAAGCGCCTTCATCTCCCATCTGCTTGATGCGCAGATTCGTTGAATCCGTCACTTTATAACATACGACATTTCTTCCCGCCCATTCCGTATGCATACAGCTTTCCACTTCTTCTTTTGTCAAAATGTCGGGACTTTCCACCATGCGATACCCTTTGTTTCGCACAGCTTCCACCTCGTAGCCGTCTTCCTGAAGCCGGCGGATCACCTTCCAGACCGCAGTGCGCGACACATTGAACTTCTCACAGATTTCCTGCCCCGAAATGTACCCGTCTGCTTCCCGCAGCATTTTCAAAATCTCTGCTTTCATAATTTTATCTGCTTTTCGCCTTCTCTGATTTTACTTTCTTGGCTTTTTGCCTTCTCAAGTTTTCGTCTTTTTATTCTCTCGACTTTTTATCTTTTTTACCTTCTCAGCTTTTCGTTGTCTTTATCTTTCTTGCTTTTTGCCTTTGTATCTTCTCTGTTTTTATCTTCTTTTCTACTTATTTTTTACTTCAATGTAGCATCCATAACCGCTTTAATCGTATGCATCCGGTTTTCCGCCTCATCGAACACTTTCGACTGTTCAGACTCAAATACCTCGTCCGTCACTTCCATATCTGTGATTCCGAAACGCTCGCCGATCTCTCTTCCGACTTTCGTTCCAAGATCATGAAACGCCGGAAGGCAGTGAAGAAAGATTGCTTCCGGTTTTGCATTTTCCATCACTTCTTTTGTTACTTTGTACGGAGTCAGCTCTCTGATCCGTTTCTCCCACACTTCGTCAGGTTCTCCCATAGATACCCATACGTCTGTATAGATGACGTCAGCGCCTTTTGTTCCTTCTTTCACATCGCTTGTCAGTGTAATTTCAGAACCTGATTCTTTTGCATATACGCGGCACTCCTCTACAAGCTCCTCATTCGGGAAATAGTCTTCTGTCGTACACGCCACAAAATCAAGTCCGAGTTTTGCACAGGCGATCATGAGCGAATTGCCCATATTATAACGGGCATCTCCCATATATACAAGTTTCAGACCTTTCAGTTTCCCGAAATGTTCACGGATCGTCAGCATATCTGCCAGCATCTGTGTCGGATGATACTCGTTTGTCAATCCGTTCCATACAGGTACTCCCGCATACTGAGCCAGCTCTTCGACAATCTCCTGTCCGAATCCTCTGTACTCGATTCCTTCATACATTCTTCCAAGTACTCTTGCCGTATCTTTGATGCTCTCTTTCTTCCCGAACTGAGATCCCATCGTTCCGATATAAGTCGTCCCCATTCCGAGATCATGTGCCGCTATCTCAAAAGAACTGCGTGTACGCGTACTGTCTTTTTCAAAGATCAGCGCCACATTTTTCCCTCTGTGATGATCGACAAGTATCCCTTTTTTCTTCTTTTCTTTTAATTCTGCGGCAAGGTCCAAAAGATAAATGATCTCTTCCGGTGTAAAATCTTTCAGTGTCAAAAAATGTCTTCCTTTTAAATCCATTGTCTTATCCTCTCTTTTCATTTATTTTTTATCTGTATTTATTTACTTTCAATTATTCACATTTGTTTTCATTTACTTTGATCATCATTTACAGACTCGCGCCGCCTTATTTTCTCTTGTTCCGCCTTTGTCTGCCCGCTTCAAACATAAGCACTGCCGAAGCCACCGCTGCATTCAGCGACTCTGCGCCGCCTTCCATCGGGATCAGTATTTTCCGATCCGCACATGCCGCAGTTTCTTCTGTCAGACCGTTTCCTTCATTTCCGATAAGAAATGCGCATGCCGTCTTGTAATCTTCCATATCATAGGAGTTTTCCCCTTTAAGATGCGCCGCATAAACCGTGATTCCTTCCCGTTTCAGTTCGTCGATCGTTCCTTTCAGATCATCCGTATAAATAAACGGAATCCGAAAAATCGCTCCCATCGTAGAACGGATCACTTTCGGATTATACAGATCTACACAGTCTTTGCTCAAAACAATGCCTGTAGCCCCCGCCGCCTCTGCAGTCCTGAAAATCGTTCCGAGATTGCCCGGATCCTGAATATTTTCAAGAACGAGCACATGCGGAGTCTCCCCTAAAATATCTTCCGCCGTATACTCCATCCGGCGTACGACGGCAAGGATTCCCTGCGGAGTCTTCGTGTCCGACACATGCGCAAATACCGTATCCGACATCACTTCCGCCTCTTGAATAAACCGATCGTTTTTTTCTTTGACGCATTTCGCCTGAAAACTTTCCGACACATACAGTTTTACAATGCGCTCCCGTGGGATCTCTTCCGCCATGCGCGGTCCTTCTACGATAAATACGCCCTCTTTCTCCCGCTCACGGCTTTTTTTCTGCAAACGAAGCAATTCTTTTACTTGTATATTCGATGTACTTGTAATCATTTTCTCACCTGCATTTTCTATCTGTTTTTCATGTCAAATTTCTCAAGAATATCGTTAGAACCGATCACGATCAATATTTCTTTTTCCCGAAGCGGCTCCTGCGGATTGATCGCGACTTCGATCTTTCCGTTCTTGATAATACCGACGACATTGATTCCCAGACGCTCTCTGACTCCGAGATCGACAAGACTCTTTCCTACCCAGTTTTGCGGCACGACGATCTCTACCATACTGTAATCATTTGAAAGAGAGATCCAGTCCACAAATTCTTTCGACACGAGGCTTTTTGCCACGCGGCTTCCCATCTCGATCTCAGGATACACGATACGATCCGCTCCGACTCTTTGCAGGATCGCGCCCTGAAGTTTGTCTTTCGCCTTTGCAACGACGAGAGGAATTCCCATTTCTTTGCAAAGCATCGTCGCCATAATACTTGCCTCTAAACTTTCCGAAATGGCAACTACCACTCCGTCAAGATTACGTCCTCCGAGAGCCTGCAGCGCGTCAGGCTCTGACACGTCCGCTTTGACCGCGTAAGAAACTTTGTCGGATATTTCCTGTACTTTCTCGTAAGACTCGTCTACGACGAGCACATCGCATCCCATATTTTCCAATGTAAGCGCAACGCTTGACCCGAAACTTCCAAGTCCCAACACCGCAAATTGTTTATCCATAATATGTTCCCTCCTTTTAAATGCTTCTGTCTTTACATTTCCGGTTTTGCATTTCTACTTTTTTATTTCTCTGTCCATATTCTCATCTTCATGCTCTGCATTGCATTTTCTTTCCCAATTATCCAAGCATTACGTTGTCTCTCCCACTTATCCGAGCATCACATTTTCTTCCGGAAGTTCTCTGAACTTAGAAATCTTATCGCTTCTTCCCGATAATGCAAGCGCCATAGTAAGCGGTCCTATCCTTCCGACATACATAAGGATCATAAGGATCACATGACTTCCCCTGCTCAGGATCGGAGTAAGGTCTGCCGTCAGTCCGACCGTTCCCATTGCGGACGCCGCTTCATAAGTAAGATCAAGGAAATCAATTCCGGGTTCAAAGATTGTCAGTGCGGTAATTCCCGACATCAGGAAGATCAAAGTGATCATTGTGATCGTAATTCCCGATCTGACGATATTATTATCAATCTTTCTTGCAAAACACTCTGTATCTCTTTTGTTTTTCAGTACACAGAGAACCGTCAGCAAAAGCATCGCGATCGTCGTTGTCTTAACGCCGCCTGCCGTACCCGCCGGAGATCCTCCGATGAACATAAGCATACAGCCCAAAAGCTTCGAGCTTTCTCTTAAGTCTCCTTGCGGAACTGTCGCAAATCCCGCCGTTCTTGTCGTCACCGACTGAAATAAAGATGCCGTCATCTTCTCAAGAAGATTCATATCTCCCATTGTTTCGGGATTGTTAAACTCCAGCAGGAAAAATCCGACGGCGCCGCACAGGATTAGAAGTCCCGTCATCGTAAGAACGATCTTACTTTGCAGACAAAGTCTTGTAAACAGCCATTTTAAAGGCCTTTTCTTGATTCCCGTCATCTTTTTTATATTGATCGCAATGTCATGCCATACCGGAAAACCAAGTCCGCCCATAACGATCAGAAACATTGTCGTAAAATTAATAAGCCACGACCCTGAATACTGTATAAAGCTCGTACTTCCAAGTATATCGATACCCGCGTTGCAAAATGCCGAAACAGAATGAAAAATTGCGTAACCGACGCCTTTTATAAACCCAAACTCAGGAATAAACCGGAGCGAAAAAAGTACCACGCCGATCCCCTCTACCAAAAACGTTCCTTTTAAAATACGGATCACGAACTTTACAAGACCTGAAAGCGTATCCAGTCCATATGCCTGTTGGATCGTGATTCTTCCTTTCATATTGATCTTTTTTCCCAATAAAAGGAAAAACGCAGACATGCAGGCGATCACTCCAAGTCCGCCGACCTGTATCAAAAGCAGTAAAATAATTTTCCCTAGCAATGTAAACTGTTCCGCCGGAACAATCGTCACAAGGCCGGTAACGCATACGCTGCTGACAGACGTAAAAAGCGCGTCTATAAACTCGATCGGCTTCTGATTACAGATCGGAAGGCTCAAAAGTATTCCGCCCCCGAGTATCACCCCGAAAAATCCGATAACAACCGTCTGCACCGTATTGAACTTCAGTCTCCTCGGACTCTTTTTTTTCTTTTCCATTTCTAAAAACCACCCTATGATCTTAATCTGTTTTCCCCATACACGGCATATATATTCCATATTATGCCGCTTCCCTTTTGACTTCTATATGATACACGCATTTATTCTCATTTACAATAGAAAAGGAGTTCCGAAAAACGAAACCCCTTTTCTCTCATTACAAATATAAAATCAAACTGTGTTTTCGTCATGCCATTACACTTTAAAGCGATATCCCACTCCCCATATCGTCTCGATATACTGTGGATGAGACGTGTCATATTCGATTTTCTCCCGAATCTTCTTAATATGCACTGTCACAGTCGCGATATCTCCTATCGACTCCATATCCCAGATCTCGCGAAACAGCTCTTCTTTCGTATACACATGATTCGGATGACTCGCCAAAAATGTAAGAAGATCGAACTCTTTCGTCGTAAATGACCGCTCTTCTCCTCCGACCCATACGCGTCTCGCCGTCGTATCGATCTTCAATCCGCGGATCTCGATCACTTCATTTTCCTCCGCATTGCTGTTGATCAGCCGTTCATATCTGGCAAGATGCGCTTTCACGCGGGCCACAAGCTCACTCGGGCTAAACGGCTTCGTCATATAATCATCCGCTCCAAGGCCCAGACCTCTGATTTTATCAATATCGTCTTTTTTGGCAGAAACCATAATAATCGGCGTATTCTTCTGATCTCTGATCTGACGGCATATTTCAAAACCGTCAACTCCCGGGAGCATCAGATCAAGAATAATCAGGTCAAAATCTCCACCCAGTCCTTTTTGCAGACCTGTATCTCCGTCATTCGCCACTTCCACCTCAAAGTTGCTCAGTTCAAGATAATCTTTCTCAAGATCCGCAATACTCTCTTCATCCTCTACGATCAAAATACGCTTACTCATCAATAGATACCTCCTGATATTTTCTGATTACAAAATACATTGTTGTTCCGGCGCCCTCTTCACTGGTCGCCCATATATTTCCTCCATGTTCTTCCACAATCTTCTTCACGATCGACAAACCGATTCCGCTTCCGCCTTTCGATGAATTGCGGGAAGCATCCGTCCTGTAAAAGCGATCGAAAATGTACGGCAGGTCTTTTGCGGCGATCCCTTTGCCGTTGTCGCCTAATTCAACCTGTATAAAATCGCCGACATCTTTTACTTCCATCGTGACTTTTCCGTTCGGCTTGTCCATATATTTCAACGAATTCGATACGATATTATTGATCACCCTTCTAAGCTGCTCGGGATCAACGATCACCTTGCAGTCTTCTTCCATCGTATTGCAATAAGTAAATTCGATTCCTTTCGACTCAAGCTCCATATGCAGATCTTCCCCGCAGTCTCCAAAATACCCTTTCGCCGATATCGTCGTAAAATTATACGGAATACGATTCGTGTCGATCTTGGAATAAAGCGTCAGTTCGTTGATTAAAAGATCCATCTCATTTGCTTTATTATATATTGTCTTAATGTATCTGTCCATCCTTTCGGGGGTATCTGCAACCCCGTCCATGATTCCTTCCACATATCCTTTGATCGCCGTGATCGGTGTTTTCAGATCGTGGGAAATATTACTGATCAGCTCCTTGTTCTCCCGGTCGAATGCAACCTTCTCTTCCGCGTTCGCCTTCAGCCTAAGCCTCATCTCCTCAAAATCCTGACAGAGTTGTCCGATCTCATCATCCGACTCCTGCCTGATCTCAAAATCAAGATTCCCTTCCTTGATATTTCTTGCCGCCTTCTGCAGTTTCGCCAGCGGAACAGAAACCGAACGGTAGATCCAATAAATCAGCAGCGTCGTTGTGATGAATACGACAATCATATAAAGCTGCTGAAGTTCTCCTACTTCCCGCGACGCGAACGTATGCATCACTACATTCAAAAAGATCATCGGCAAAATCATAACAGACATAAATGCCACGATCAATTTTGTCCTAAGCTTCATAGGCGCTCCTCCTAAAACAGATTCTCACTTTTGCATGATATTATATATTATACCGTTACCCCTCCCCTTCTTCAACGAAACTTTTTATAAACAAATCAGCCGCCTCTTCGATATGGATATCCGTTACCCTGTATCGAAAAGACGGCCGAATCGTCATCTTAGTTTTCTATCCTTTTTCTATGCCGGTCTTTCCCGCCGGTAAATCTGTTTTATGATTCAAGATATTTTTTCAGATCGTCTGCTTTGTCCAGTTTTTCCCACGGCAGTTCAACGTCAAGTCTTCCAAAATGTCCGTACGCAGCGGTCTGCTTATAGATCGGTCTGCGCAGATCCAGCATTTTAATAATTCCCGCCGGACGGAAATCAAAGTTCTCACGGATGATCTCCACAAGCTTTGTATCCGAAACCTTCCCTGTGCCGAACGTATCTACGGATACCGACGTCGGCTGCGCTACGCCGATGGCATAAGAAAGCTGGATCTCGCATCGTCTCGCAAGACCTGCCGCAACAACATTTTTCGCCGCATAACGCGCCGCATATGCCGCGGAACGATCCACTTTTGTACAATCTTTTCCCGAGAAAGCTCCGCCGCCGTGACGCGCCATTCCTCCGTAAGTATCAACAATGATTTTACGTCCTGTCAAACCGCTGTCTCCATGAGGTCCTCCGATCACAAAACGTCCTGTCGGATTAATGAAAAACTTTGTTTCATCATCTGTCATATTTGCCGGAATCACTTCATCGAATACATATTTCTTAATATCTTCATGAATCCGCTCCTGCGTCACTTCAGGATCGTGCTGTGTAGAAAGCACAACCGCATCCAAACGCTTCGGAACGCCGTTTTCATCATATTCCACAGTTACCTGTGTTTTCCCGTCCGGGCGAAGATACGGCAGTGTTCCGTTCTTTCTTACTTCTGTCAGACGGCGCGCAAGCTTATGCGCCATCGCCGCCGGATACGGCATATATTCTTCTGTTTCATCAGACGCATAACCGAACATCATTCCCTGATCTCCTGCTCCGATGGCTTCAATATCGTCTTCTGACATTTTATTTTCTTTTGCTTCGAGCGCTTTATCCACTCCCATCGCAATATCGGACGACTGTTCGTCAATCGTTGTGATCACGCCGCATGTATCGGCGTCAAATCCGTATTTTCCTCTTGTATAGCCGATTTCACGAACCGTGTCACGTACGATCTTCGGAATATCTACATAAGCTTTCGTCGTGATCTCTCCCATCACCATAACGACGCCTGTCGTACAGCATGTCTCACATGCGACACGGCTCATCGGATCCTGCTTCATAAGTTCATCCAAAATAGCGTCCGAAATCTGATCGCACATCTTGTCCGGGTGTCCTTCCGTAACCGACTCGGAAGTAAATAAAATCTTTTCTCTCTCCATAACCATTCTCCTTTCGTTCACTTTCTCTATTTCTTTACGATCAAGAAAGATATCTGCCTGCGGCAGACTGCTTCGGATCATAAGCAGTCGTCAAGATCCCCGGATGACCCGGACTTTGACTCGCCGCCGCAAATAAAAACAGCCCGTAAAAGCGGACTGTCTCTCTATCACAACAATCCTCTTATTGTTCGATGACTCGCTCAGGTTGGCACCTTCCTGTTCAGGGGTTGCCGCAGCTTCTCAGATCCTTTGTATCTCCACTGCTCTGAATAAGAGAAAGTATTTTTATTAAACTGTTTTGTTACAAACAAGACTTTACAATGTACACTCGGAAATGTCAATGCTTTTCTTCATTTTCCCGCAGAAGATATTTTTCATCTTCCCCTTTACCGGTCAGGTTCTCAAGCCACACTCCCTTTTTCACCATTACCGCGCCCGCAATACACTTCAGCCATTCCCCGATCTGCATCGCACTGTAGACCGCCCACGGGGCAAGTCCGGTATATCGGCATAAAACAAAAACGATCGGAATGTTGACGCACCATAAGAATACACAGTCAAAGAAAAAAGTGACACCTGTTTTCCCGCCTGCCCGAAGGGTAAAATAAGCGGCGTTGAGAAATGCATTCTGGGGAATAAACACCGCCTGTGCCAAAACAAGTCCCATAGCCGCCTTTCGCACAGCTTCCGTCGTATTATAAATCCGGGGGAAAAACGGCGCGAAAAGAAACATAAAAACCGATACTGCGAAACTGATAAGAACGCAGGATACAATCATCTTATTGTCGATCTCTCTCGCTCTTTTCATATCTCCGAAGCCAAGTGCCTGCCCGACTATGATCGCCACGGATTCTCCCATCGCCGCAAACACAACGCTGAATAAGTTATTGATCGTATTCGCTATGTTCATCGCCGCGATCACCGTCAGCCCGCGCACAGAATAGTTTTGTGCCAAAACCGCCATACCGAAAGACCATAACGCTTCGTTCAGCAAAAGCGGCGTTCCCTTTATAAAATATTTTTTTACATGATCCCGGGGCACGGACAACGTTTTATAAAGTCCTGTCATATATGTATTTTCTTTCTCATGGGTATGCGCCCATATTACGACGATCGCCGTTTCCGTATAACGCGAAAGCACCGTTGCCACAGCCGCTCCCGCCACCCCCAGCCGGGGGAATCCGAACTTTCCGTATGTCAGCAGATAATTGAAAATAAGATTGACCGCCACAGCCGCAGCCCCCGCCTTCATCGGCACTACTGTTTCCCCGCACTCACGCATCGTACTGGCATAAACCTGCAGGATCATAAACGCCGGAAGATCCAATAAGATAATCCGAAGATACGTCATCCCATATTCCAGCGCCAGCTTTTCATTTCCTCCGTTTTCTCCCGTCAGATACAAAAGAATCAGCTGCTTTCCGAAAAACAGAAGAAGAAAAGCGGCGCCGACAGTAATTATCAGCGCCAACCAAATCTTATATCGGAATGTACTGCGTATCCCTTCATCATTTTTTTGTCCGAAATATTGGGCGGTAAAGATTCCCACACCTGCTGTTCCGCCGAAAATACATAAATTATACACAAATATGATCTGATTGACGATCGAAACACCCGACATCTCTTCTGTTCCCAGTCTTCCAACCATAATATTGTCCAAAAGGTTCACAAAATTTGTAAGTCCGTTCTGGATCATGATCGGAACGGCGATCGCCATGACCATCATATAAAAGGCTTTATTTCCAATATATTTTTTATACTTTTCTTTCATTTTTTCATATCAATTTTATACCCGCATATGCTGTGCCGTACGCAGATTTTCTATCATCTGTTCACTCACTTCGTTTCCCGCTGCTCTGCACGCCAGTATAATCCCGCCTGCCGACGGGAGCAGACACGGCTCTGTGAAAACGCACGATACGTCCCGCAGCTCTTCTTCCAGCGTTTCTTTTATATACTTCATCGCTTTGAACACACCTCCGGAATAAGACACATAAACCGGTATATCAAAATTCCCGTTTCTGTACACGCCTTTTACGATCTTCGCAAGTTCGCGCGCCGCGCTTTTAAAAATGCCTGCCGCCGCAGAATCGCCCTGTTCCGCAAGTTCATATGCATCTTTTGACATAGATGCGATCTTATCCCGTTCTCCCTTCCACTCATTAATAACGAGCCTTAATATCTCTTCAGGACACGCAAGACCGTATTTTTCCAAAATATAATCAAACATCATCGTTTTTTCTTCTCTTCCGTCCGCCTGCATTGTAAAATGCCGGATCAACTGACATCCGATCCAATAACCGCTTCCTTCATCCCCTCCGAAAAGATGATGCCATCCGCCGCTTCGCACATAGTAACTGTCCTTGTCAAATCCAAGCCCGATCGATCCCGTTCCGGCGATCACATGGATTCCCTGTTTTCCGAGAAGAGATCCTGCCAGTGCATTTTCCGTATCGTTCCCGAGAGTGATCGACATCCTCGGAAACGTTTCCCGTACAAGGCGGGTAAGCACCGGCACATCCGCCGGTATATCTTTAAACCCTGCGATAGCTATAAAACTGTGAGTGATCTCACTTTGCGCGATTGCCGCCTGACAGCAGATCTGCAAAATACCGTCTTTTAATACTGACAGCACATGATCGATTCCGTTCACCATATAGTTGCCGGGGCCTAACGTACACGCAGCTTCCAGCTCTCCCGTTTCACGGCACAAAAGAAACGCCGTCTTTGTTCCGCCACAATCAACGCTTAAATACCGTCTCATCTCACACCTCCTACAAAGCGGTTTTCATCAAGAGAAAGAACTTTACATGCATTTTTATAATATATCTTTTTCAAGATCTCATCTTCCAGTCCGATTCCGTAGATTGCCCATCTTCCCTGTCCCGGAAGTTCTCCTTCGGGCTGATACGGAAAATACTCGTCTTTTGTCTCGAAGAAACGATAATAAATCTTATGATATCCCATACTAAGCGGCGTACAATCCGTACCGAACAAGATCCGATCCTGATGCTTCACAAAAAACTTCTCCGCACTGTACGGAACTCTTCCCAGCTCCGCCAGCCGGGCCGCAACATCTATATACATATTCGGATATTTTTCCAGCTGCCCGCTTACCCATTCCAGATTCTCCGCGTAACTTCCGACATGAGCGATCACAAACGTCGTTTCCGGATGACTGCGTACCGTATTCTCTTGCATTTCCATAAGTTCTTCAAAACTCATATACTTTTCATGATCTGAAAAATCCCATTCCGGACAGACATCAAGCTCTTCCCATCGTTCATTTTTTTCACTTTTCGGAGTAAAAAACGCCGCCGGATCAGCTACATGCATCAGCACCGGAATGTGCAGTTTCGCCGCCGTATCATAGATGATATCAAAACGAGGATCATCTGTACGGATCGGCCTGCCGTATTTATCCCGCTCCCACAGCGAAAGATCTTTCCATAATTTGATCCCCCGGCATCCGCGCATACAGGAATCTTCTATTACCTTTTTCGTTTTATCGCAAAAATCAGGATCATCATACGCAGAAAAATCAAGCTGCATAAAATTAAAAAACATTTCCTCGAATCCTTCTTGTTTCTTTTGCATCTTTTCCAGATCTTTTCCGAAATATCCATCCATATTCACAGCGCATACAACGCCGGCATCTTGCAGTTCCCGGACATATTCCTTCGTGTCATACTTTGTTTCATACGATTCGCCCAACAGCATTTTTCCCATATGCATATGGAAATCTATCACCGGATATGCCGGTTTTTCAATTTCTGTTTTTTTCAGCACTGCGGCGCAGACAGGATCAAATTTTTCCAATTTCATACAGAATCACCCCTTCTGATTCTCTTTTTTATGTTTTCCTCTTTTTATGTTCTTAGCATTTACATTTTATCTTTATACTTCTTGCTTTTTTAACTTTTTCTTTTCCACATTTTTCGTTATTTCATTCCGGTCATCGTAATTCCTTTGATGAACTGCTTCTGGAATATAATAAATACGATCGACGCAGGAATCATAATAAGGGAAGCGGCAGCCATCGTCGCCGAAAGATCCGATAAATGCTGAGTTGAAAAATACGACATTGCAAGAGGCAGAGTCATATTTTCCGAGCTGTTCAAATAGATCAACGGCGTCTGGTAATCATTCCACAATCCTAAAAAGGTAAAGATCGTCAGACTTCCGAGCGCCGGGCGGATTCCCGGAAGCACGATCTTTCGATAGATCGTAAACGGCCCCGCATTATCAAGCATCGCACACTCGAAAAGTTCCTTCGGCATATCGTCGATAAACTGTTTGCACAGGAAAATTCCAAATGCATTTACAAACGTAGGCACAACAAGAGAAATGATCTTATCATACCATCCCAGTTTTGATATAAGCAAAAAGTTCGGGATCATCATTGCCGCCGTCGGCATCATCATTGTGATCAATATTACATAAAACAAAAATTTGTTCAGTTTGAATTTATATTTCGACAGCACAAATCCGATCAAAGAGCTCGTAAACAAAACGACAAGCGTATCAATAACCGTTACAAAAAGCGAATTTCCCATCCATCTGAAAAACGGCGAATCTGTAATCACTTTCACATATCCGTCAAGCGTAAACTGCTTCGGCAGCATATTCGTAGGCTCCAGCAAAATCTCTTTCGTAGATTTAAAGGAATTGGAAAGCATCCAAAAATACGGCGCAAGAAACACGATCGCTGCCAAAAACAAAATCACGAATGAAATAATCCTTAGTTTTCTGTTCTTTTTGTCTTTTAACATTTTCATAATATGCCTCCTAATACTCCCAGTCTACCGCGCTCTTCTTCTGCTCGATCAATGACAGTGTCATAATAATGACAAAGAGAACAAGCGACACAGCCGATGCATATCCCATGTCTTTATACTCAAACGCCATCTTGTATATATATCTTGAAAGAACAAGTCCTGAATTCTGAGGGCCGTCTTTCAAAATGAGCACTGCAAACTGCGCAAACATCTGAAAATGTGAGATCAACGTCTGTACAATGACAAACTGAAAGCTTCTTCCGAGCAAAGGCCATGTAATCTTGCGGAATTTTACCCATTCGCTCGCTCCGTCCAGATCTGCCGCCTCATACACATAAGAAGGAATTCCGTCAATACCTGCCGAAAACAGGATCACGTTATAACCGACGTCTACCCAGATCGTATAAATAATAAGTGAGATCATCACTACTTTCGGATCTCCGAGCCAGTTGATCGAGTCGATCCCGATCTTGTTCAGAGCCACGTTCAGAAATCCTGTTGTCGTCGGGAAGATAGAACGGGCAAATACAACGGATGTTGCAACCATAGGCGCAATACACGGCAGGAAAAATACCATACGGAAAAAACTTCTCACCTTATTTGATTTAAACCATGAGATCATCTGCGCCACAACGAGCGCGATGCCGATATTCAAAGTAACCGTGATGAGCACGAATAACAGCGTATTTAAAAGCGCCTTACGAAAATCCGCGTCTTGAACAAGCCTTACAAAGTTTTCCAGTCCTATAAATTTATTGTCTGAACTGAGTGGATTATAGTTAAAGAAAGAAATCACAAGACCTATCACGATCGGGATAACGATAAATACAAACATATGCAGCATAGCCGGTACCATGACCGTCCCTACAAATTTTTTATTTTTCATGACGCACCCCCTTGTGAGTCAGACTGCCGTTTTACGGCAGTCTTTTTATTTTATTCCAGTATTCCATTCAGTTTCGTATTCATATCTTCCATCGCCTCGTCCAACGATCCGTATTCCCCGGAACAATAGGAAACAAACGTATTGTTGATTGTTTCTTTCAGACGATCCGTGTTAAAGTTTCCGATAAACTGTCCCTGATCGAGAATTCCTACAAGAACGTCCGCGTACGGAACTTCTTTTTTGTACTCTTCGCTCTGAGCCAGACTTTTCTTTGCCGGAATCTGTGTGCAGCGTATGTTATGCTCTAACATAACATCATCCTGATACAGATATTCAAGGAATTTCAAAGCGATTTCCTGTTCTTTACAACTGGAACTTACCGCCAGCGACCATCCGTTTTCCGAAGCAAATTTCTGATTGTTTCCATACTGCGGCATAGCTGCATAATCAAAATCTGTGCCGAGTTTTAATCCGAATGACTGTTCTCCTTCGGAGATCGTCCACGGTCCGCGCGGTACGATCATGTTGCGTCCGGCATATAACTGCTGATAACCTTCCATATCCGCTCCGCCTGTCAGTCCTTCAAGATCTGTAACTTTATCTTCTGTTACCATTGTCGCAAGTTCATTAAACGCTGTCTTAGCCGCATCTGTCGTCACGTCGAATTTTCCGTCCGCCGTCATGTAATCCGCATCCTGCTGAAGGATAAAGGCAAGGAAATAATATGGCACAGAATCCCAGTTCACAAAATCAAAACCTTTGCACTGGAAAATATTGCCGTCGTGCTCTGTTCCTTCGATTGCCGTTTTACGAAGTTCTTCCCATGTTTTCGGAACAGTAAGCCCCTTCGCCTTGAGCAATGTATCGTTCACAAGCATTCCGCCGTACTCGATATTATATTCCAGCGGGATACCATACATTTTATCCTCATACTCAAGTGCTCCGTATGTCGGCTCGTAATTTTCTTCTCTCACTTTTTCTGCCATTTCCTCCGGCAGTTCCATCAATGTTCCGTAAGGAGTAAAATCTAATGCCCAGCCTCCCCACAATTCATAAATATCCGCTCCGCCTTCACCATCGATCAAAGCGGTCTGTACTTTTGATTCAAACTCATCATATGGGAACGTCTCAAGTTTAATCCGAACGCCTTCATTTTCCGATTCAAACTCTTTGATCGCATCTTTATATGCCGCATTCCACGGCTCATTGATATGTGTCCACATTGTCAGTGTAACGTCGTCTTTTCCTGCTTTATTTTCTCCGCCGCCTGAACATCCTGCCGCTGAAAATACCATGAGCCCACATAATATTAAACTAACGATTCTCTTTTTCATGAAGCACCTCCATATTTATCTTTAACGACTTAAAGTAACTCAAATACTCTGCATTTTTATCAAGCATCTCCTGAACCATGTTCAGGATTTCATCCATGCTGCAGACCGCGCTTGTAAGCGGATCATACAAAACAGCCTGGAATACAAGGTTCGGATCGCCTTCAATGGCAGCTTTCACGGCAAGGTCTTCGATCAGCGCCGAATTATTTACAAGCACTGCCAGATGATCCGGAAGCGTGATCTGTTTGATCGGAACGATTCCCGCTTCTGTTGCGACTGTCGGAACTTCCACACATACGCCTTGTTTCACATTTGTAATATAACCATGGTTTTTCAGGTTTCCGTTAAAGAAGTAAGGTGTGTGATCGCCGAACACTGCGTTGAAAATATTGGAAGCGTATTCCTCTCCTCTTTCAAGATCGACTTCTCCGTTTTCAAGCCAGTCCGTATATTCCTTTTCCCATGTATCTTCCCGTCCTAAATACTCATCCAATATAAATCCGTACGCTCCCGGATTCCATCCTGTTCCGTGAGTACAATATTTTTCGATCAGATCGGGACGTTTTCTAAACCATGCCACATATTCCGAATTATGTCCCGACGATTCTGTATTAAAATATCCAAGCTTCTTGAACATTTCGATTCTGACAGGTTCTTCAGCCGCCACTTCTTCTCTTTCGATTGCTTTATAAAGATCCGGATAAGCATCTTTTCCATCCACTTCAAAATCAAGATAAAACGCCTGATGATTGATTCCTGCACATGTATAACGAACCTGCTTTTCTTCTGCTCCGATCCATTTTGCAAGCATTTCCGCCGTTCCCTGAACACTGTGACATAATCCTGTAATATTCATGTCAGACATCGACTGCAGATAACTTACGAGCATTGCCATCGGATTCGTATAATTGAGAACTACCGCGTTCGGACATACCTCTTCACAGTCTCTTATAATATCGAGAAGCACCGGAGCCGTTCTCAAAAAACGGAAAATACCGGACGGGCCACGCGTATCTCCTACACAAATATCTACATTATATTTCTTCGGAATCTCGATATCATGACGCCATACTTCCACACCTCCCTGCAAAATCGTGATCAGAACGCCATCCGCATCTTTCAATGCTTCTTTCCGGTCCTGCGTTCCTTTTACTACTGCCGGATATTTTCCGGCATCTACGATTTTCTGTACTCCTTTTACCGCATATTCAAGACGTTTCGGATCAATGTCCATCAACATAAGTTCCGCATCCCGAAATGCCTCGAACGTAAGAATGTCTCTTACAAGATCTTTTGTAAAATCCAAAGATCCTGCTCCTATAAATGTAAATTTTTTCATGTTGCACCTCCGTTTACTAAACAATCTGTCTTTGTTTATCTAGATAATAATATTTGTTTTATTTATTTTCAAGTAATTTTAACAAATTATTTTATTTTTATCTGGTTTTTATAGTTATTTTAACCTATTTTGTTTACTAAACTTTATTTTTTGTTGATAATTTACATAAAATTTAGGTTTACATTCTCTATTTTTTGTGATACTATGTTTACTAAACAAGGAGGGATATTATGGCTACAATTAGAGAAGTCGCAAAAGCGGCAAACGTTTCCATTACTACTGTTTCCAAAATTCTTTCTAACGATCCCGATTTTCGGGCAAGTCAGGAAACAAGAGAACGCGTTCTGAAAACAGCAGAGGAACTTCATTATCAGTATACAGGAAAAAAAAGTCAGCTCCACATCGGCTGCATCATGTCTCTTACTTATAGTTACTCCGATCCTTATTTCAATGATATTCTGGGAGGGATCCAATCTTACTGCGCATCTCACAATGCGTTTATTTCCCTGATCGTAAGCTATTCCCAGCTGCATAATATGACTCCCGGACTCAAAAAGCAGCTTTCGGAACTGGACGGACTGATCATTACGGAAATTCCGCCCGAAACTCTTGAATTTATTACAACGCTCAATAAAAAAATCGTATTTGTCGACAACTATATTGACGGATACTGCAATATAGGATACAACACCGTATATGCAAACCAACTGATCTTCGACCACATTATCAAATGCGGTTACAAAAAGATCGCCTACATCGGCGGCGCTTCCAACTCATCCGCCCCATCCGACTTCGACTCCTGCTGCCGCATGATGATCTTCCGTGAAACGCTTCGGGCAAATAATATTCCTTACGATCCCGAACTGATCTATAACTGCGACTGGGATTCAAAAGTATGTGCGGCACAGGTAAAGGAACTGCTCTCAAAGCATCCCGAAACCGAAGTGATCTTCGCCGGTTCGGATTCTCTGGCAAGCGCCATCCTTTCTCAGCTTAAAAAGCTGAACTTAAAATGTCCTCAGGACATCGGTGTCGTCGGCTTTAATGACATCTCCCTTTCCAAGAATTTTTCGCCTGCCCTGACAACCGTCCGGCTTCCTTCTGCCGAAATGGGAAAACTGGCGGCAGAAGTGTTGATTCGTCAGATCAAAAGCAACTCCGTATTAAAACAGCAGATCCTTCTCCCTGTAGAATTAAAAGTACGGGAGTCCACTCGAAAAATCCGATAAAAACTATCCAAAACGCCAAAAGTGCAGTTTCCTTTCCACTTCCCGGAAACCGCACTTTTTCTTTTTATATCTTCCATCGCCGAAAGAGCCAAAAGGCAGAACCGTTTCTCGGTTCTGCCTTTTTTTAACCAACTTTCAATTTAAACTTCTGAATCTCTTTTTCACTGGATACACGCTCGATCATAGCGCCGAGCCCTCTAAGTTTCTCTTCAAACCGCTCATATCCTCTCTGAATATAAACGATATCATCCACGATCGTAATGCCTTCCGCCGCAAGACCCGCAATGCAAAGCGCTGCTCCCGCGCGAAGATCCGGCGCGCTCACACGAGCAGCCGAAAACCGCTCAACGCCTTCAATCGTCGCAGAATTGCCTTCCACTTTTACCTGTGCTCCCATACGGGCCAGTTCACCGAGATATTTGAAACGATTCTCAAAAATACTTTCCGTGATCGTACTCGTTCCTTTTGCCAAAGCGAGCGCCACCCCGATCTGAGGCTGCATATCCGTCGGATATCCCGGATACGGAAGCGTCTTCACCTGGGTACACCTCAGACGCTTCTTTGCAACAACGCGAACCGCATCGTCAAACTCTTCCACTTCGCATCCGATATCCACTAATTTAGAGATCGTCGCATCAAGATGCTTCGGAATTACGTTCAATACCGTTACGTCTCCTTTTGTCGCCGCAGCCGCAAACATAAATGTTCCCGCTTCGATCTGATCCGGTATGATGGAATACTCCGTCTTATGAAGCGATCTCACGCCGCGAATCTTGATCACGTCAGTACCTGCGCCTCTGATATTCGCGCCCATGCTGTTTAAAAAGTTTGCCACATCAACAACATGCGGCTCTTTCGCCACGTTTTCCATGATCGTAAGACCTTCGGACATAGCAGCCGCCATCATCACATTGATCGTTGCCCCGACTGTCACAACATCAAAATACAAATGCGTTCCACGAAGTTTCTCCGCCTCTGCGACAATCTTGCCGTGTTCAATATCAACGTCCGCTCCAAGAGCCCGAAATCCTTTCAAATGCTGATCGATCGGTCTGCTTCCGATATTGCATCCTCCCGGCAGCGCGACTTCCGCCCTTTTATATTTCCCGAGAAGAGCTCCCAGCAAATAGTAAGACGCTCTGATCTTCTTAATGTAATCATACTCTATATTAAAATCGCCGATCGTACTTCCGTTGATCTTTACTGTATGACGATCGATCCTCTGCACCATCGCGCCGATTCCCTCGATCGCTTCCAACATCACATTCACATCATTCACATCAGGAAGATTATCGATCTGAACAGTCTCATCCGTCATGATTGCAGCCGCCAAAATTGCAAGCGCCGCATTTTTCGCGCCGCCGATCTCCACTTCTCCGACAAGCGGATTTCCGCCTTTTATGATATATTGTTCCATATCACACCTCTGTTTAGATTTTATTATCATACTTGTACTTTCCCGTACGTTTTTTCTATATCTCTTTTCTATCTTATATTCTTTATAATATCTTTTCAGTCTGCCGTTTTTATTCTACCACATATCCGGCTTTTTTTAAATCCCAACTTTTGTCAACGTATCATTCTAGTGTTGTTCACTGTACATTGTCAAGTTTTTTACTTCTTCCAGGACATTTTCTATCGTATCTTCGATCTCGCATCCGTCTTCACAGATCGTAATATCCGCATATTTTTCAAAGAACTTCACGCGCTCTTCATAAAGCTGCCGAAACGTCTGTCCGTCGCGCAGAACAACTCCGCGCTTTTTCGGATTGCGGATTCTCTTTTTTATTGTCTGATAAGACGCTTTCAAATATACGACCGTTCCGATATTTTTATAATGTTTCATCGCCTCTTCGCAATAAATCACACTTCCGCCCGGGGAAATGACCGCGTTTTCCGCATCGACGTCTGCATTCACCCTGTTTTCGATCTCAATAAACCCATCTTCTCCCACTTCGGCTATAATCTCACACAAAAGTTTCTTCTCCTGTTCCTGGATCAACAGATCTGTATCGATAAACTGCATTCCGAGACGCTTCGCCACAACGATGCCGACCGTACTCTTTCCTACTGCGGGCATCCCTATAAAAATCAAATTTTTTTTCATATGTATTCTCCGCCTTATTTTATTCCCCACCTAATATACATTACTATATCTTATTTATTTTATCACATTTCATCTTAATAGTAAATCAAGAGAGCTTCTTTGAAAATTTCTGTAAAATATACATAAAATTCAAGCAAATATTCCATGTAATTTTCAACCAAAACATATTTTTTGCCAAACAGTTCCGCTTCGCCTCACAAAACTTGCATAAAACAGTTCCGCTTATTTAAAAAATCTGCGACAACATCTTCTGTGGTCACAACGGCGTTTGTATAACTCCTGAAACAGCATTACCTCCACAAGATCCCTCAGATTCTCCATAGTTATTGCTTCATCTTCGGATAAATCTTCCTCCTTCTCATCCTCTTCCCGGCAAATATGTTCATGCCGTCTGATATTGTCACACACCCGCGTGCACATCAGCTTCAACTGCAGTTTATCAGGATATGCGTCGTACACCATACTGTTTTCGTATTCCATACGGTCGCATTCTTCTTCTACATACGGAAGAATCCGTTTCGGAATCTTCGGATACATACTTTTCAAATATTCAAGATCCATTCTCTCAATCCGCTCGTCATCAAAAGAAAAGGGCATCGGATAAGCCATATAATAAGGCAGTTTTTCGTTCATCGCACTCACTCCCGAACTGATATTATATGTGTACTATATGTTCATTCCCCGAAAATGTGACTGCCAAAAATGCGCCGCTTCCTATACGGCAAACAGCCCGCTTTACAGTGCGGCAACTGTCTGCCTTCCCGCAAAACGGACTGTTCTTTTCTATATGCTGTGTTTAATCGCTCTCACGCAAAATCCTCTGCACTTCAAGCCGCGTCTCCCCGACTCCGATAATATCGTCTCTTTGGATCTCCATCGGCCGGTCGATACGGACACCGTTTAAATATGTACCGTTTCTCGAATCCTCGTCTTTTACATATAATTTGTCATTCTTATGTATGATTACACAATGAAGCTTGGAGATCCTTCCGTCAGAAGTGAGCGGAAGATATCTCTCATACATGCTTCCGTCCTTTCCTCTGCCGATCCCTACGCTGTCGCAAAATGTAAAGCTATATTTTTCCCAACTGTCAATATCTTCCAGAATGATCTTCCAGCGGCGTTTCTTACGTTTCGGGCGCTGATCCTTTGCATACGCTTGCGCCTCTCGTTCTCGTTTTGAACGCGTGCGGACTTCCGCCTCATACTCATCTTCATATTCATCCCGACGTTTTTTTCTTCCTCTTCCTTCTGCCCGCGCCAACTCCGCTTTGCTCTGTTTGATTCCCGAAAACGATACAAACAACATCGCGGCACAGCCCGACACAAGTAAAGCTACTATAATCCAATACCACATAATTTCCTCTCCTTTAAAAATTAATACTACTATATTTTTATAATTCGGGCAAGTAAAATGTCGGTTTTTGTCTAACAGTTCAGCCATACAGATATCCAAGAAGCACAAAACATGCTTGCATGTTTTTGCAAGTGGATATCTGTATGTGGTAAGCGCCTATTCATGAGTAAAACAGTGGCGCCAGCCACAATAAGCACGCAGTGCGGTTTTACGAATGGCGCGGGCTGAACTGTTACGATAGTTCATCCATACAGTATCCAAGAAGCACAAAACATGCTTGCATGTTTTTGCAAGTGGATATCTGTATGTGGTAAGCGCCTATTCATGAGTAAAACAGTGGCGCCAGCCACAATAAGCACGCAGTGCGGTTTTACGAATGGCGCGGGCTGAACTGTTACGATAGTTCATCCATACAGATATCCACTTTTACCGCACTTCAGGTCGACTCTCCCGTGACAAACCGCTTTCGCCTGTGGTATAGTTATCTGACAGATGATTTTTAGGAGGTACTACTATGAGCATTATCCGACCATTTAAAGGAATCCGCCCTCGCGCAGACTTAGCTTCTGCCATAGCCGCCCTTCCTTATGATGTATACAACAGCGAGGAAGCAAGAGAAATCGTGGCTGCCGAACCGAAGTCTTTTCTTCAGATCGACCGAGCCGAGACGCTTCTTCCAAAAGGCACAAATCCATACAGCGAAGCAGTATATAAAACAGCATCTGAAACACTGAACCGTATGATCGATGAAGGTTCTTTTCTTCAGGACAAAGAACCTTGTTACTACTTATACGCGCTTACAATGAACGGAAGAACACAGACAGGGCTTGTAGGCTGCGCTTCGATCGACGATTATTGCAACAATGTGATCTTAAAACACGAAAATACACTGGAAGCAAAAGAGCAGGACAGAATCCGTCACATCGACGCATGCAGCGCCCAGACCGGACCGATCTTTCTCGCTTACCGCGCCGACAAAAAACTAGGAGAGATCATCAAAAACGTCCGATTAACACCTGAAGTCTACGACTTCACCTCTGACGACGGGATAAGACACGAGGTGTGGCGTATAGATAAAATGTCAACGATTGTTGACATTTCTAAGATTTTTGAGGCGATTCCACATCTGTACATTGCAGACGGACATCACCGCGCAGCTTCTGCTGTCAAAGTCGGACTGAAACGCAGAGCAGAAGATCTCCATTTTTCAGGAACAGAAGAATACAATTATTTTCTTTCTGTCCTCTTCCCCGCGGACGAACTGGCGATCTACGACTACAATCGAGTTGTTACGGATATGAACGGGTATACATTTGAACAATTTCTTGATACAATAAAGAGCAGGTTCGATGTGGCTTTGGCCGGCGTAGAAGCAGTCCGCCCGCAGAAAAAAGGCGAATTCGGAATGTATGCCGACGGAAACTGGTATCGTGTAAACGCAAAAGCAGACCTTTTCTCCGGCGATCCGGTAAAAGATCTGGATGTTTCCGTTTTACAGGATCACATCCTTTCCCCGGTTCTGGGCATCAGCGATCCCAGAACAGATTCCCGCATCCGTTTTATCGGCGGAATCCGGGGACTTGACGCGCTGAAAGACGCCGCAGATCAGACAGGCGGGATCGCATTTGCAATGTATCCCACTTCTATGACTGAATTGATGGGCGTTGCGGACGCCGGGCTTCTCATGCCTCCGAAATCAACATGGTTTGAACCAAAACTGCGAAGCGGCCTTTTCATTCACCGCTTTTAAAATACAGTAATAAAATAACTACAAGGAGATGTTATTCATGGAAAGAAATGAACTCTGTTGGTGCGGCAGCGGCAAAAAATACAAAAAATGCCATATGCCGATCGAAGAAAAAATTCTTCTGCATTCAGAACGCGGCGAGATTGTTCCGACACGGGCAATCCTCAAAACGGCTGAACAGATCGAAAAGATCAAAGAAAGCGCCAGATTAAATACCGCTGTACTCGATGAAGTCGCAAAGCACATCCGCATCGGAATGAGCACTGCCGAGATCGACGACATCGTATATACGTTCACGAAAGAACACGGGGGAATCCCCGCGCCGCTTAATTATCAGGGATTTCCGAAAAGTGTCTGCACTTCGCTCAACAACGAAATATGCCACGGTATCCCGGATAAAAATATCATTCTTCAGGACGGCGATATAATCAACGTTGACGTCTCTACAATCTTAAACGGCTACTTTTCCGACGCCTCCCGTATGTTTAAGCTCGGAACGGTTTCCGAAAGAGCCGAAAAAATCGTCCGCGTAACAGAGGAATGCGTCAACCTCGGACTTGCGGCCGCAAAACCGTGGGGACATCTCGGTGATATCGCGCATGCGATCAACACTCATGCCCGGGAAAACGGCTATTCTGTCGTAGAAGAGATCGGCGGACACGGAATCGGACTTGAATTCCACGAAGATCCGTTTGTCAGCTATGTCACTCCAAAAGGAAGTGAAATGCTTCTCGTTCCCGGTATGATCTTCACGATCGAACCGATGATCAATGAAGGCAGTCCCGACTTCTTCGTTGATGAGGATAACGGTTGGACTGTATACACGATCGACGACGGACTGTCATCCCAGATCGAATACATGGTACTTGTCACAAATGACGGCGTAGAAGTTTTGACGAAATAGTAAATACCGCAGAACAGTAGTCTTCTTTTCTTCTGTTCTGCGGTTCTTTTATTTTCTCGCCGCAAACATCCTGCCTGCGAAAACAAGCAGCAAGATCCCTGCGATAATCATAACAACATACTCTTTCACCCATTGCGGCATTCCCTGATTCTTTTCATCATCGAACGCCTCACCCCCATTTTCTTCCGCCACTTCATACGGAATCCGTTCTCCGCGTACTAAAAGCCTGTGTGTATTCACTCCGTAAGGCGTACAAGTCAGAAGCGTCACATAATCTTTATCGTGATATGTCTGCAGTTGTTCCAATTCTTCCGGCTTAATAACTCTCACCTGATCTACCTTGTAGGCGAGCGTTTTATCAAGGATATGGAGAAAAAAACGATCTCCCTTTTCCAATTCATCTAACCTTGTAAATAATTCCGCGCTTGGAAGACCTCTGTGCGCGCTGATGACCGGATGCCGGTTCACTCCGCCGATCGGAAGAGCGGTCACGTCGACATGTCCCGCGCCTTTTTCCAAAACTTCTTCACTTGTGCCATGATAGATCGGAAGATCGACTTTGATCTTCGGGATCTTCAGATACCCCATTACGCCGTCTTTGTTTACATTCAGCACACTTTCATAATTATCGGGAAGCGCATATCCTGTTCCCGGAATAAACGGATCATGAACGGGATCACCGAGAAGAGTCTCGTTGTATTCTTCTGCCAGTTCCCACTGTCTTGCCATCTTGTCTTTATCAATTTGTTCTACAGTCTGAGCGTACTCTTCTATGACTTCTTTTTGCTCACGCTGCGCCAGATAGTTGCTTAACGCCGGATAAATGAAAATCCCGACGCCCGCCGCAAATAAAAGCAGGGACGTCAGGAATATGACCGGTGTTAATATCTGCCCGCGTTTATTGTGCCGTTTTCGGCTTTTTCTTTTTTCGCGCATACAGACAAACCCTTTTCTTTCTGTCTTTTTCTTTCTCTATTTGTTTTTCTGCCTTTTCTCTGTCTGTTTTCCGTTCGGAACTTTTTTCTTTTCTTCCTGAAACTTCCTATCTTCTGCTTCTGCGGATCGCATATGTAAGAAGCATTACCGCTCCTGCCATGATCATAATTCCGCCGATCGTAAAGACTGCCGTTCCGATGCCTCCTGTAATCGGAAGGTTGAAATTACTTTTGCCGTTTGTAAGAACGAAGTTCAACTGCCATGTTTTTTGTGTATCAACAGATGCCGAGTTTGCTTTCACATTCGTTCCTTCTGCTTTTGACTCATCCAGCGTACCGTTTACAGCGTCTTTTTCAGACAGCGTGATCGTCGTCTCAGGATTTCTCGGCAAAGTATAACCTGACGGCGCTTTCGTCTCTGTCAATGTATATGTTCCAAGATCAAGACCTGCGATAAGCATTTCTCCATTTCCATCTGTCGTCAGTTTTGCATCTCCGTCTGCTGCCGGATAATACATCTTTCCGCTTTTCGCAAACTTTATTTCTGTATCGCCTTTTTTCAAAGCAAACTCCGCACCTTGAAGCGCCGTATTCTCGTCCTTGTTGTCTACCTTTTTAATCTTTACGCCATACGTATATAACTGACGGTCCACATTGATCTTTTTTTCAACGCCCTGTGTATTATAAGAAGCGCTGTTGTACTTCAAATACGCTGCGTTTTTCAAGTTATCCGGTGTTTCATAAGCTTCTGATACAACTTTTGCCTTATAAGTTACGATAATCTGACTTGCACCGTTGACTACCGTTTTCAAATTGCCGTAATCTTTGACGCTGTATTCAAATTTTCCTTCTGTTTTTATAAAGTGTTCCGAAAGATCTGTCTGCGCACCTGACGGGTTGATTGCCACTGAATCTTCAACCAACGCTACACCGGATGGAAGAACATCTCCGAAAACAAATGTTTTTACATTTGCACTATCAGGATAAACCGGAATATCAACTGTCAGTTCGTAAGTTACCGTATCTCCGATCGCCGTCGTAGATATTTCTTTTCCGTCTGCATTTTTTACAGTTTTCTTGGTCGTCGGGTTTGTTCCCTTTGCGGTAATTGTAATATCTCCGTCTACGATTGCCCATTCTTTTGTATCGTCGCTAAACTTCGGATAAATATGTGTAAATACCGGAGAATAGATCTTGCTTCCGCCTGTCATCAGCAGAAGATATCCGCCCATTGAAAGATTTCCGATCGTCGCTTCCGTCTGACCTTCACCCGGCTGAACGCTTCCTGCTGCTCCCATCTGAATCGTATCTGCCGCGATCGCCGACGACATCTTATCTGCAAATTCTTTTACCTTAACCGCATCCTTATCCGTATCCATTGTTATAAACGCTTCTGTTACGCCGTTGCCGTCCGCTTCAATATAATCTTTAAAGTTTGTTCTGACCCATTCTGCGGCGTTTTTGTTCCACACATAAGCAGGCTCTTTCGGCTGCTGGTTGTCAAAATCAAAATTCACATCGATCACCCGGTACGCCGATGCTGTCCATCCGCTTTCATCTGCCGTAACTTTGATAGAACCTTTCGACTCTGCATCGATCTGCGCCCATGCCGGCATCGTCATCCCGATGACCATGATTACCGCAAGACAGATTCCCAACACTTTTTTCCAAATGCCGCTTGCCTTTTTTTCTTTCATTTTTGTTTTCTTGTCCATTAACTTTTTCCTCCTTATTATTTATATCCCCTTTTTCTCATGCCGCGTGATCTTACAGTTTTTCTCTTTCTCGAATCATACCAAAACCACAACCCGGCTGCCGCCGCGATCAGAACCGTGCCTGCAAGATAGCTGTATCCCCTTCCGCCTGATAACGGAAATTCGGCATAAGTATAGTTGATCACTTTATACGGATTCTCATCCGTTCCTTCCCCCGAAAATGCCGGAGGCCTTTTTACGCTTCCGGTTATCTTCAGTTCATGAGTCTCTTTCTCATATGTGACTTTCCACTGACCTTTCGCCGTCACGTATCCGCTCGGAGCTTTCAACTCCGCCAGACGGTACTCTGTGCCTTCTTCTGCCGGAAGATTTAGGAATTCGACTGTTCCGTTTTCATCCGAAACCGCCGTTCCCTGCAATTTCCAACAATCTTTATACGCATATCCGGCGTCGAGACTACCGTTTTCATCGTGCCGGATCAGATCTTTATCATGCTTTCCTCCATGAGACGGATCGCTGCAGATCAGCCGGTACAAAGCGAACTTCGCGTTCTTCAAAGGCTCTCCTTTTCGGTTTTCCTTTGTAAAGCTTACGACTCCGCTGTTTTTTTCATTTCTCACCTGAAGAGTCACATTTTCTTTATTGGAGAGAGGACTTTCCAAACTTACTCCGTAAGGAAGTACAAACTGATTTTCCTCTCCCTCCTGTATCGATAATTTAAACCGAATCGGATCTGACGCGCCGTATCCGTTCGGAGGCGTCGTCTCTTTTAAAACGTATTCTCCTGCCGCAAGGTTCTCGAAACATGCCGCCGCGCGAACTTTTTCACGATTCTGTGCATCCATTCCTTCCGCGCTTTCAGGATCTTCCATTCCCTTTTTATATGCGGCAATCTCTTCGTTCGTCAGCGGTACATAATAAACGTTTTTCTCAGCCGGATCGCCTTTCAGCGTATATACCGTATAAGACGTATCTCCCCGATGATACCTTCCGCTCGAACTGTCATAATTCGGATCGCTTATACTGATCTCATTTTGCCACATATAAACGGCCGTCCGGTTTTGAACGATATTATCTTCCGTATCATAAAGCGTAAAACCTGCGTTTTCCAAAGGCACGTTTCGGGAACTGTCTGTTTTCAAGACCGCAACATTATGAGAGCCGATATTTGTAAACGTAAAATTATGACGGCTTTCTCCCGTTCCGCCCTGCGCTGTCCAAAACCCTTTCTTCGCACATTCGCTTCCGATCGCCCCTTCTTCTTCCGGAATGATCGAAATATGCTTCTTCTCTGCTTTTACATCTGTATGAGAATGATTCTGTTCGGTATCCGAAAGTGGGTCATCACTTCCCAATACCGTTGATCCTGCGTCCGCTTCCAAAGTCAGAAGAGCGGTTTCATCTACTTCATGTACTTCATATTGTGCGCCAAGCGGGATATTTTCATAGACAGTACTTCCTGTCAATTCCCCTGCTTTTACAACTACAGTCTGCGGAACGACAACGACCTTTTCCTTATTGTTTTCATCCGTTGTTTTATAATGGATATGGAACAAATAACCCCGCTCTTCTCCATACGCTTTTCCCTGAAGTTTTTTCGTAATCTTAATTTCTCCGTGAGCAGGCACTTGTTTATTCGCAAACGTAACTTCCTGTACGCTTTCTTTCATTGTACCTTCCGCCGTTTTATATTCGACTTCCGTTCCGTTCACATTATATTTCTTTGTTCCCACCTTCACCTTGTGGTCATACTCATCACCTGTGCGTACACCGCCTCTGTCAGGATCTGTCTGCACGAAATTTTTTGCCACGTTTTGAGGATAAGTATAATTCCCGCCGATCTCGATATTTTGCGGTATCTCATTTTCCTCGTGGATCGTATATACAGTCTCTTTCGGAATACCGTACACTGCTACGCTTGCAGTCTGTTTTCCCGCCGGAACAGTTACGTCGATTTCCTGAACAATACTGCTTCCGCTTTCCGACATGCTTCCCGATCCGAGATTTCCTTCAAGGCTCATTCCGGCTACGTCAGTATAATGAACATGAAATTTATATGTATGATCTTTTTTCGGATCGATCTGATCGACGGTTTTTGTAATGATCAGTCCTCCGCTGATCAGATCGTTTTTATACGCCACAGTCAGATGGATCCCGTTTTTCTGAAGGTTGTCAGGATCGAGATAGCTTCTGAAAACAAAAGTCTCGTTCTTTTCCGATACATGTCCTTCTCTGTTTGAACTCGGATAGTGATACCCTTTTCCGTCCGCGCTCTTTACATTTCTGTCGTCTGACGCCGTATATGTTCTTACATCCGTCACTGTATTATTCAAAATCTCCGGATCATTTTCCACCGTTCTTGCCGTCGGATGCAGCGCAAGAATGTTATCCGCAATATAACCTTCCGTATACATTCCCGACGCACCGTCATATACCGCATTTTCCAAAATCGACCATGAAGTCCGAAATACTTTGTTTCTCAGCGGATCGTCTTGTGTGATCTGCAAATAACTTCCCTCACGGAATTTATCGACAAAAGACGCTTTGTTTCCATCTGTAAGCTCTAACAGTCCTCTCGATCTGACCATGAGGTCATTTCCGTTGTTCACAACATCTGTTTCCTGTATCGGATTCAACCGGAAGAACGCTCCGCTTACCGGATTTAAGACCGCCTCATTATAGCTAAGAGGCCGCTCTTTTGTTCCCAGCGATTCATAATCTGAAATCTGATCGTCGCTTGCATAAAATCCGGTCGATTGGTTCGGAATGATCTTTCCTTTAAAATCCATATCCGCCATATACAGACTTCCTCTGTCACGTGCAAAGGCGAACTGCACTTTGGCGACATTTTTCATATCAAAATCCGATATTCCCGAATTCCAGTCTGCCAGATTCAGACGAACGATCGACCACTGGCCTTTCGGCATCGAATTACTGTATCCGTAATACGTCATCTGACTGGCAGGTCTGGTGATCACATTTCCGTGCCGGTCTGTCAGTCTCGCTTTTAACGACCACCCGGTAGCGCTGGAAGCATCCGAGTTATTATAAACTGACATTTGAAGATATGCCGCTTTTGACAGATCCACACTGCCTCCGTTCTCCGCACAGTCGATCGTTGTCCAGTATTTTCCCGAAGCAATTTCTTCCGACATCTGATACTGATCGAGATTTTTGCCGCTGTCTTTATTCACAAGCTTTATCACATCGCTGCGCTCACCGATAATCGGGCCGTCTGTCTCTGCGTCCGGATCTGCTTCTTTGAGCTCACTTTCTCCGGTCTTAGACCCTCTGTATGTTCCGCTGTTTTTAAAATCGTTAAACTTAACAGCGCCTTCGTTACGGAGATAACCTACCGAATCTTCCACGGGAATCTGCCTTCCGCTTGTCGCCTGATTCAATATTTTATAAGTAAAACTTCCGATATATCCTAATGCTTTTCCGAATACGTCCTGATTTGCCGAAGCAGTGCTTACCTGATTTGTCAGATCAAGCTGATTCGTTTTCGGGAAATTAAAACGGATCTTTAAGTTGGAAACACCCGCTCCGCGCTCCGCATAAAAAATCGTAATCTTATGTATGCCTTGCGAAAGTTCTTCCATATCTAAACACGGACCGTTCGCATCATTTTTTTCATAAATATTCGCCTGTGCATGATGCTGATTTTTATTGATCGGATATCCGTCCTCTGTTGCGCCGTCTTTATTTAATCCGTACACATCTACCGCTCCGGTCTCAAAGTTAATATGACCTTCCAGAGGATTATGTTTCCCTGCCATATCAAGTACAAGTTTTCCGTCGATATACAATAAGAAATCATCGTCTCCCGAAAACTCAAATTCAATCGGCTTCTCAATATATTCTCCTGCCTTTTCTCCCGGCATACGCACTTTTCCGTCTTCCGTCAGCTTAAATTCCAGTTCCATCTTCATACCGAAGCAGAAATTCGTTTTCATCCTATCCAACCGGTAAAACGAGTTTTCTTTCGTTGCGTCGTTTTTGTCATTAAACGGGAAAAATCCGAATTGATCTTTTCCCATTGCGACATCTCTGTCACCTGTTTTCAGCGCGTCTTCCTTTTCTCCTACGTCTAAATAATAGCCTTTATCGGGATCTTCTTTTAACCGCAGCACATGATCGGACTTCAAACTACTGTACTCCCAATAGCCGTCATCTGCAAGGAAAAACGGAAATGAAACGTTATTATACACGTATCCCAGCGCCGAGTGAAACGCATTGTTTCCGCGAAGAAAACTCTCGTCAAACTGCGGAAGTTTCACACCTGCAGTTGAGATTTTTCCATCTTCCAGTTGTTTATCGACATGCCCGTAAGCATACTTTAACGTATTTCCCGAATGCCAGTCATTCGGTCCGATCTGATTTCCCGACATATTGCCCGGAGAAGAATTATTTAGCGGATTATCCCCGTCTGTTACAGCCGGATGCCTGATATATTTTCCATAATACCACGCCGCCGCTTTTTCATTTTTCCCTTGGAAATACTTGGAGATGCCGTCGTTCAATATTCCGAAACTCGTTTCATATTCGTACGGCGATCCGTTTACTTCGCTCAATCTTTTTCCTTGAAGTTCATAATCCGAATAATAATCATAAAACGTCGTATTTGCGTAATAGTATTTTGGATCATACGACTTGTTTTTCGCTATCGGAATGTTCTTTCCCTCATCTCCGTGATCGCTCGCCTTAAAGATCGAACTCCATGTTCCGTTGATTTTCGACTGCTCACTCGTATAACTTAAACTTTTCTTCTGAAGTACGTCTGCGAAAAAGCATGGAAAAGCATAAGTATCGTCAATCTCAGTTATATCCGTCTTATATTTTACAACTTTGCCGTCTGCTCTGTTTTCACATATACGAAATTGAATATACTTTTCTTTATCCGACAGTTTTTCATGTGTAAAAAATGTTTTATAAAAAACTTCATTTTCCATATCTTCGCTTGCCTGACCCGTTCCCGAAGATTCCGGCAGCGCCTGATCCATCTTTTTCCATTCGGTTTCCACTGCCTGCCCGTCTTCCGGGTTTTCGCAAAGACGATATTCCACCGTATCCGCCGCTTCTGTTTTCCCGCCTTCTACACCACTTGCAACGAGCGCTCCCGACGTTCCGTACATCTGATCTTTAAACGCGACATACCGGTCGCCGTCTGTTTCATAACTTCTCCAAATACGATGACTGTCATCCAAGTTCCTCAGAATGAAAAAGTTATCGCCTGATGCAATATTATATAACTGATAATATACTTTATCGTCTTCTTTATTATCGGAAGGATGTTTAAAACCGCCTTTTTCATTAAGCTCTCCGTTTGAAATTGCCAGAAGCGACAGTTCTGTCAGACCTGATCCTTTTCCAAACGCATAATAAGTACATAATTCATAGCGGGTCTCTCTTGTAACTTTCTTTGATACGATCTTTCCGTTTTTATCTGCGTAAGATACCCATAACTCATCCCACACTTTATCTGTTTTCGTATCATAATTTCCGTCTTTGTCATTATCAACATAGATCGCCAGTTCATCCAAGATGTTATTACTTGATGACGGATGACCTCCCCAGTAGGACGTGTGATAGGACATGTCCCAGTAAAAGCAGTCTCTTGTCTTTTGCGTAAATACAAAAGATCCCGATCCTCTTTGCTTTACCTCTCCGGCGGCGTCTATTACCGGCTCTTTTTTTATCTCATGATAAGGGTCGTTCGGATTTGCGGCCTGACGCAGATTGTATACGATCTGAGAGTCTATTTCTCTCGCTTCTCCGTTTTTATTCGTTACTTCCATCTCAAACGCAACATAAGAACAGCCTTCCGGTATTACCGTTCCGAACAGTCCCGCTTCGTCGACGCTGATCATTCGATATGTCTTCGGTATTTCCTTTTTCCCCGCATTCCCCGGTTCAATCGGATCTTCTTTATAAAACAATGCGTAGACTGTATTTACATGCAGTTTCTCAAACGTTGTCGCTCCGCCGAACGCACTTGCCTCATACAAGTTCGGGATACTTGCAAAATACATTGCTTCATATACCGCGCTGTCTTCCGCTGTTCTGTAAACATCCGTCTCTGTCATCCGCTCCCCGAGAGCGCAGAGCGCATGTTGCCTCCCATCCAGATCATAATAGATGTGAGAACAATATTCATCATTGCACAAGCTTTCCTGCTGCGCAGATGTCATGTTCTCTTCTTCCGATGATCCTTCAGAAACCGTTCTATCCGATGCATTCGGACTGTTCTTCGCGTCTGTCTCATCAGACGTCTGCCCGTTTTGCCGTACAGCATCGTTTTCAGACATCTGCCCGTTTTGCCCATTCTCTTCTAACGGATATAGGGCGCTCCCATCTATTCCGTCGGACAGACTTTCTCCTTCCTTCCCCACCTCTGCGGAAGGGTTTTCTGTTGTAATTTCACCTGGTCAACATAAGCACCGCCAAGACTTGCGATGCTTTCAGATTCCCCTTAAATATTCTGTTTTTTCTCCCCATTATACACCCTCGTACTTATTAGTATTATACTTATCTGTACAAGTTCCCCACCCTTGTACGAATATATCCGTATTCTATCACTCGCATATAGGAATTACAACCCTGCCGCCTGATCTATTTAAGTTTTCCTCATTTTTGTGATATTTTTCTATATTTTTCCACATCCGCTCTTTATTTTCCCTTTTTTTCGCCGCTTTCTTTCGTCTTTTTGCACAGCATCCAAAGATATTTTTCGTATTCTGCTCCTTCTTTCCCCGAAATTCCAAGCGCTGCCGACTCCCTAACAGCCTTCTCGATCATCTCTCCCGCCAGTCTGACCGAATCTTCTGTACGGTCTCCGCGAGCCTTTCCGCCTGCAATTACGGAAGCGAACAGATCTCCTGTTCCCGAGTAACTTGCCCCGATAAAAGAAGAGATCCCTGCCGTTGTTTTCTCACGCGTCACCGTAAGATTTGCGACCTTCCTGCCGCCTGTTCCGGTCTCTTTTCCGACTGTACACTCTTTCGCAGCGTCCTGCTCCTCAAATAACACCCCTGTCACGATCACTTCCGATACGCCACTGTCCAAAAGTCTGCCTGCCGCTTTCGACACTTCCAAAAAAAGAGCTTCTCTGTCTCCCGTTTCCGAAATATTTTGAATCTTATCATAATCATAATCCGTCAAAAGACAAAGTTCCGTCACATTCGGCGTCACGATATCCGCTCTTTTAACAAGCTGTTTCATCTCTTTCTGAAATAACCCGTCAAAAACAGAAAATCGTTTTCCGTTATCTCCGAGCACCGGGTCTACAAGAAGAAATGTGCCTTCTTTGTGAAACAGATCGAGAAAGTGATTCACTTCCCCGATCTGTCTGTGGTCTGACATAAACCCTGTAACGATCCCGTCAAACTGCGCGCCTGATTTCTTCCATTCTTCGGTAATCATCCCCATCTGCTCTGTAAGATCCTGAAAAAAATAACTTTCAAACCCTGTCTGTGCACTCAAAACGGCTGTCGGAAGAGGACACGGCTGCACCCCCATCGCCGACAATACCGAGATTGCGGCTGTCAGCGAACATCTTCCGAAGCCTGCCAGATCATTTAGAACCGCTACTTTCCCTGCCATGTTTTCTCTCCCTCCGAAATAGGTTTCATTACGATTGCGGAATGACGCCCCATATTGATGACGATCTCTCCGTTTTCTACAATGAACTCGTCATACTCTGTCGTATATCCTTCCTCATATGTATACATAAGCCTTTCCATCCTGCCTTGCTTCGGAACTCCCGCAAACCAGACCGGAACTGTCAGCTCTTTTAAATCTTTACTGTTGTTTAAGATAACAATGATCTGCTCATCTTCCTGAAATCTTGCGTATGCAAGTACGTTTCTTTCCGCATAGAGCAGCTTGATCGACCCTTTCCTAAGCGGTTTTTCCTGTTTATGGATTCGGATCATCTCTTTATGAAACGCGAGCAGTTCTTTATTCTCCCTGCCCCACGGATATGTGCGCCTGTTGTCCGGATCTGTAAATCCGCATACTCCCGCCTCGTCTCCGTAATAAACGGTCGGCGCTCCGACCCATGTCATCTGAACCGTAACCGCTTCACGCATAACGGCATAGTTAACGCCTTCTTCCGCAGCTTTCGCACCGACATGTTCGGCGCGTCCTACGATGTGATTCGTCCTTGTCAGGAAACGGGAGTGATCGTGATTGGACAGCTCGTTCATCGCGACCTGCAAAGAAGGAGTGAGCATACTTGCCATAAAATGGCGCATTCCGCCTATGAAGTTGTCTGCATTTCCCCACAGGTCTGTTCTTCGCTCGTCACTGTGTTTTTCCATTCCGGTCAAAAACCACGTCAAAGGTTCCATAAACGCGTCATAATTCATAACGCTGTCCCATTCGTCCCCCTGCAGCCATTCTCCCGGATCGCCGTAATGCTCTGCCAGGATCAAAGCTTCGGGATTTGCCTCTTTTACTTCTTTGCGAAAACGCTTCCAAAACATATGGTTATATTCGTTGCTACACCCTAAATCCGCCGCAACGTCAAGTCTCCATCCATCCGCATTATACGGAGGCGAAACCCATTTCTTTCCTATATCCATAATATATTGCTCAAGTTCCGGGGAATCCTCATAAGAAAGTTTCGGCAGCGTATCATGTCCCCACCATCCGTCATAACTTTTATTGTAAGGCCACGCCTCTTTTCTTTCATCATGAAAACGGAAAAACTTCCGGTACGGACTTTCCCCGCTCACATATGCCCCTTTTGGATATTCCGGCTGCTGTTCGTAGATCCGCTCCCTGTCAATCCATTTGTTAAACGATCCGCAATGATTAAATACGCCGTCGAGAATCACACGCATCCCTCTTTTGTGCATCTCCTCCACAAGCCTTGCAAACAGCTCGTTGCTCGCTTCAAGATTGCGGATATCGCCTGTTCGCTTCTGATATTTTGTAGCGCCTGTATTATCTTTCGCTCCTTTAGGAAGCGTCTCTCCGCCGTCCGAGACGATCTTTCCATAATGTGGATCGATATAATCATAATCCTGAATGTCATATTTATGATTTGACGGAGAAACGAAAAGAGGATTAAAATATACAACCTCAACGCCGAGATCCTGAAGATAATCCAGTTTATCCATGACGCCCTGAAGATCTCCTCCGTAAAAATTACGGATATCCATCGCCGCCGGAACTTTACTCCAGTCTTTGATCTTTACGCTCGGAGCGCCGATATAAATATATTCCCCGTCCTCCACGTCATTTGTCGGATCGCCGTTACAAAACCGATCCACAAAAATCTGATACATAACCGCGCCTTTTGCCCACTCGGGAGTAGAAAATCCCGGAACGATCATAAACGCATAAAAATCTTCTCTCTGATCGGAAACGCCGCACCTGCTGAAATAACATATCTGATCTCCGCTTTTTACTTCAAACAGATAACTGAACGGAACATCACTTAGCTGCCATTCTATCTCATAGAAATCGAATTCGCCTTCCGAAACAATCTTCCACATCGGATACGACGAATTGCCGGTCAAAATATGGACTTCTTCCACATCGTTGTGAGCCGTGCGAAACCGAATCTTGATCTTTTCGTTTTCCTTCGGTTCTGCAGGGATGACATAATCCTGCGTACCGTCACAGAATAGTGCCTCTCTGTTCATATATTACCCCTCCTCCGACACTCCGTCCTCAAACAATGCCTCAAACTCGCTTCGTGTGATCTTCTCTTTTTCAAGCAGAAGTTTTGCGCACGCCTCAAGAACATCATGGTATTCTTCAAGAATAGAACGGGCTTTGGCATAGCATTCGTCAATAATACGTTTTACTTCCTCGTCGATCGTTCCCGCGATCTTTTCTCCGTATCCTCTTGACGTATGCCCGAAGTCGCGTCCGATAAACACTTCGTCACTGTCATTGTCGTAGTTGATCAATCCGAGGCGTTCGGACATACCAAACTTTGTAATCATTGATTTTGCGATCGCAGTCGCCTGTTTGATATCCTGCGAAGCGCCTGTCGTAATATCGTCAAATATTTCTTCTTCAGCTACACGACCGCCTAAGGAAACCGTAATTTCCTGAAGCATCTGCCCTTTTGTATTAAACATTTCGTCTTTCTCCGGAAGAGGCATCGTATATCCCCCTGCCCCGCCGGTCGGAATGATAGACACACTGTATACAGGTCCTACATCCGGAAGAACGTGGAACAAAATCGCATGTCCCGCCTCATGGTAAGCCGTAATCTTTCTCTCTTTTTCAGATACGATGCGGCTCTTTTTCTCCGCTCCGATGCCTACTTTTACAAACGCATGACGGATATCTTTCTGTTGGATAAACATTCTGTTATCCTTTGCAGCTATGATCGCAGCTTCATTCAGCAGGTTTTCAAGATCCGCCCCTGTAAATCCTGCCGTCGTCTGAGCGATCTGTTTCAGATCCACATCTTCCGCCAACGGTTTGTTTTTCGCATGAACTTTCAGGATCTCCTCTCTGCCGCCGACATCCGGCCGGCCTACAAGTACGTTTCTGTCGAAACGTCCCGGTCTTAATATTGCCGGGTCAAGGATATCTTTTCTGTTCGTCGCAGCCATCACGATAATTCCCTCGTTGACGCCGAATCCGTCCATCTCAACGAGAAGCTGATTCAACGTCTGCTCTCTTTCATCATGACCGCCGCCAAGTCCGCTGCCTCTTCGTCTTGCCACAGCGTCGATCTCATCAATAAAAATAATACACGGAGCATTTTTCTTCGCATCCTGAAAAAGATCACGCACGCGAGATGCGCCGACACCTACGAACATTTCCACAAAATCCGAACCCGAAATACTGAAAAACGGCACTCCCGCCTCTCCTGCAACAGCTTTTGCAAGAAGTGTTTTTCCTGTTCCCGGAGGTCCTTCCAACAAAACGCCTTTCGGAATACGAGCGCCTACCTGCACATATTTTTTCGGCGCTTTCAAAAAATCGACGATCTCCGCAAGTTCTTCTTTCTCTTCCTGCAGTCCCGCTACATTTGCAAACGTCACCTTTATCTCGTCATGATTTGTCATGCGGGCGCGGCTTTTTCCGAAGTTCATCGCTTTTGCATTCGCCCCGTTTCCCTGACGGTTCATAAGAAAGAAAAGCAGCATGATCCCGCCAAGCGTGATCACGGTCGGAAGAAGAACGGAAGAAAGCATCGACGTTTCCGGAATTGCGGATACCTGATATAAAACTTCGTTTTTATCAAGCAGTTTCTCTACTTTTTCCACATTCGACACATTGACCGAACGGTTCTCATCTGTATCTTTCAGAGCAAACACTACCGTACCTGTCGGAACTGCCTTATTCTGATCGATATATACTTCTGTTACATTTTCTGCCTCAACCTGCTTAACAAACTCTGTGTATGTCATCTCCTGTCGATGCATCTGCATCCGGTTTGCCATCCAGAGCGCGCCAAAAACGATCACCATAAATATAATGATCGTAAATCCATTCACACTTCTGTAATTTCTGTTATTATCCAAAACTGATCCTCCTGATTATTCCACGCCTTCCACTACGCCGATATACGGAAGGTTTCTATATTTTTGGGCGTAATCAAGCCCATATCCCACAACAAATTCATCCGGGATCTCAAATCCGCAGTAATCAACCTTTACATCTTTCACTCTGCGGTCCGGCTTATCCAAAAGCGTACACAGGCGCATACTTGCCGGATTTCTCTTTTTCAGCACATCGATCAGGTAATACAGTGTATTCCCGGAATCAATGATATCTTCCACAATAAGCACTTCTTTATTCTCGATCGACTCATCCAGATCTTTCGCTATACGAACAACTCCGCTCGAAGCCGTTCCGTCTCCGTAACTTCCGACACACATAAAATCCATAGAAACCGGCACGGTAATCCGCTTAGCCAGCTCACACATAAAAAATACGCCGCCCTTTAACACACAGATCAAATGAATTTGTTTTCCTGCGTAATCTTCACTGATCTGTCTTCCGAGTTCCCTGATCCTCTCGTCAACTTTCTCTTCCGAAATCATCTCTCTGATCGTTTCTGCCATCTTTTTCTTCCTCCGTAATCTTTATCTCAACAATATTTTTTGTCTTTTCTGTCACTTTGTACGCTCTGCTCATCCTGTATCCCGGTATCCACACAATATGGCTTCCGTCTGCGACAAGAAGCATCCTGTCTCTTTCTTCCTTCGGGATCTTCTCGTTGATAAACCATGCTTTCAGTTTCTGACGTCTCCCCTGATCATCGATCACGAGATAATCGCCGCTCTGCCTTGTCCGTACGCAAAGACCGCATTTAATTATATCATAATCAATCCATTTCGTGTAACTTTTTTGCGGGATTTCTTCTGCCTGCAAAATGTCTCCGTTTTCCACAAAACGCAGTTCCAACTTTCCGGCGGTGTCTGACTCCGGCGCCGCTTTTCTCGTTTCCGCCCTGCTTTGTGTTTGCCTTATGATCTCTATCCCGTCATATGTCCTCTTCGCCGCAACGCCTCCCGGCAGATCGATCTGTTTTCCCACCTGCCGGTCAAACAGTTCCGAAACCGACTGAAGGTGGGCAGACGTCAGATCTTTCTGTCCTCCGCGCACTTTACCGATACATTTTTGCAGAAGCAGTTTTCTCACTGCCGGAAAACTTTGAAAAAAGCTCTCTTTTTCTATGACAAGTTCTATCGGCGATTCCTTCTGTTCTTGGTCCTTTTTTCTCACGCTGACGCAGGTTTTCCACAACTGCCGCACGCTGTAATCGAGATATTCACATATTTCTTCCGCCTGACGGGATAACGATTCCAGATGTTTCACCGTCTGATCGTTTACTTCGTTTTCCAATACCGGCAGCACTTTATGCCGGATCCGGTTGCGTGTATAATCGTCCTCCTCATTCGTTGCGTCGACGCGCCAGACGATTCCTCTCTCCCGCAGATAAGACTCGATTCTGTCTCTTGTAAGTGAAAGAAGCGGTCTGATCCGGTTGTCCCTGACAGGCACGATCCCGCAAAGGCCGCGTATTCCCGTTCCTCTTGCTATATTAAGCAGAACCGTCTCCGCCTGATCGTCTCTGTGATGCGCGGTTGCGATCTTCGTTCCTCCGTTTTCGGCACACATTTGTTCAAATGCTTCTCTTCGTACTTCCCTTCCCGCTTCCTCACAAGATTGTTTCCGTTTTTCAGCGATTAATTCCACTTCTTTTCGGAAAACACGACACTCCACTCCAAGTTCGCCGCAAAGCTTCTTTACATACTCCTCGTCCGCATCCGCAGCCGCTCCGCGCAGGCAGTGGTTCACATGGCACACTTTTACCTCGAAACCGAACTTTTCCCGCAAACTGCAGAGCGTCAAAAGCAGGCATACCGAATCCGCTCCGCCCGATACGCCTGCTATCACAACATCTCCATGTTCGATCATATGAAATTGTACGATCAATTCCTCTATTAATTTTTCTGTTTCTCTTCCTGCTTTTTCCATCATATGTATACTATACCAAATCCGTGTTTTTATGTATGAAGCGCCGCGCAATACACAGCTTTTCACTATACGCATACTATACCGAATCCATCCGCGCCTGTAAAGTATTCCTGTCACATATTTCCCACATTCCCACAACGATCACCGTCATATCATCGGCAGGCTCTCTGCCTGTCCACGCCAGGACCTGTTCCAGGATATGATGCGCCATTTCTTTCGGATTGACTATAGCGCTTCCCTGAATGATCGTTTCAAGCAATATATCCTGCTCTCCTACCGGAAGGGCGTCAAGAATCCCGTCCGTAACCATGATCACAAAGTCTCCGTCCTCAAGTTTTCTCCTTACAGAATCAATCTCTATATGATGGACAACCCCGATCGGCAGACTCGTAGAACTTAGATGCTCCACACAGTCTTTTTTCTTAATAAATGTCGAGGAAGCTCCTGCTTTTACGATCTCGCATTCTCCCGAATACAGATCAAACACACTGAGATCCACAGTCGAATAATGAATCTCCTCCCGCCCTGTCGCCAGCGTTGTATTGATCATCTGAACGGCGGCTTTTTCCGGGAATCCCGCGGCAAGCAATTCTTCCAAAAGCTCGATCACAAGCGTGCTCTCCTTACATGCCGTCTCACCTGCGCCCATCCCGTCAGAAAGAGCCGCCGCCTTCTTTCCTCCCGGCAGTTCCATGAGTGTAAAATTATCTCCCGATATTTTCGCACATCCTTTCCCGATCTTGGCAGTACCTGACAGCGTATAGTACGACGGTCCCTCTCTGCATACGATCGTCATATAACGGAATCCGACTACCTGCGGACTTCCATGTGCAAGGACAAAACGTCTTCCCGCTGCTTCTGATACGGCCTGAACGACTTCTTTTGCCGTCCCTTTCTCTTTGCCTGTACTTCGTACTGTCACATGTACTTCAAACTTTCCTTCGCCATTTAAGAACAAATATGTATACAAAACTCGCATTCCACATTTTCTAAGCGCCCCTGCTATCCTCTTTTCCATGCGCTCATCCGTAAAAATACTTTTTTCCAATTCCCGCACTGTCTGTTTCATAATATCGGCAAAAAGATCCATCTGAAACGCACACCCTTCCCTGCTTCGCGCCAGACGGTTTGTCCATATGATCGTTTGTCTCGCATCCCTGAAACCTTCCAGCATCTCCCGCAAAAATCTCGGAGCTTTCTCGCATCTTTGCATCAGTTTTCTCTTTGTCTCTACGTTTAATTCATTTCCATAATGATCGACCGCCGAGAGCACGTCATATCCCATCTGGTACGTATGAACAAAGTTCTCTCCCCAGCACCACGCGTTCTTTTCACATTTTTTGCAGACCCTTTCTTTCACCCGGTCAAACATCCCGTCAATATCGGCTCCCGAAAACTCTTCTTTGTGTGCCTCTAACTCTAAAAATGTATGGGAAAGCTGTTTGAGCGAACTTGCATATTTTTCAATCTGTTCTACATAAGGACTTCCCTGCAAAGCCTGTCCTTCTTTCATTATATATCCCCTTTCTTACAATCTGACTTTCCCGTCTTAATGTAACACGGTATTTTCTTAAGCGACATCACCGAAAATGCCAAGAGTCATATTCCGGAATTACAGACAGCCGTCAATGTCTTGAACAGGCCCGGACTTCAACTCGCCGCCGTCAATAAAAAAACTCCGGGAAATCTTCCCCGGAGTTATCTTTCGTACATGCCTGTCTGGCTTTTTTGCTCTGTTTGTTTTTCGTCTTATTTATTTTTATTCGACGGTTTAAAAATAATCTCATTCGGATTCACAAGTCCTAATTTATCTTCTGCCGTCTCTTTTATATACTCGTCTGTCTGAACATACTTTTCGTATTCTTTCACTTCTTCCGAGCGCTTCTCTTCCTCTTTGATCTGCGCCGCCAGTTCCTCTTCCTGAGCCTTATACGCGTTGTTCTTTGCATAAAGCTTTACCGCGCCCACCGCAAGTACGCCTGATAAAAACACAAGAACCGTACAAATCATCAAAACGCTTTTCTTATAACTGTGCAGATGTGCCGATCTTCTGCGTCCGGCATTCCTTCTGTCCGCCGTTCTTTTCTTCTTGCCGTTCATTTATCTCACCCTGTTCATCTTTCTTTACACTCCCCAGTGTTAAGTAATATTGTATCTTCTTTTCTGACTCATTTCAAGACTTATTTTCTATTTTCTTTCCTTGCTTTTCTGCACGATTTTTCCGTTTTTTCCTTTTTTCCGCATCTTTCGGCACATAGTTTCACAATCTTTCTGATCCCCGCATGCCCTGCCGCCGCTCCGCACAGCATCCCAAACACAAAAAACCAGCGGATGCTCCCGTATGTTGTGTCATACATTTTCCGAAAAATATAGATGCTCGCAGCAAGCCAGTAAATAAAATCCTCCAGACTGACCGCCCAGCCGCTGTGAGGAACAAGCTTCCGAAAACAAACAAGTACATGATAAGCTGCCGCCGCTTCGACTCCCGCCAGCGCCGCATACAGAAAGATTCCGGCTTCTGCTCCGATCCCGGGTATCATATCCTACTTAAACAGCTTCGTCAGAAAGCTGTCCCCCTGTTTCGCCTGCGGCGTTACGCTTGAATAAGCAATACTGTCAATATTGCCCGACAGATCTACCTCGCCTTTTTCCACGGTCAGTCTGTTGACATGAAGATCCGTGCCTTTCACCATGAGCATCCCCTGCTCTGTTTCAAGAAGTATCTCGTTTAGATCAAAAGACAGTACGTCAAGCACCCCTGTCACCGTACTCGTCTTTCTGTTATTTACAACTAATTTATGCGCCTTCGCAATACGCTGTTCTTCCATGAAAACTCCCTCCCGCCTCCGAACTTTTTACAGCATGGTTATATATATGAGAGGTTGTTTTCATTTATGCTTTTCTTTTCTCTTTCTCTACAAATACCGGAACAATTCCTCTGCTTTTTCCTTCTTCGTCGTATCTTCCAGCTTCAGCACTTCCGCTTTCACTTCTCTTGTTCCGAAATGGATCTCTATCACATCGCCCGGTTTTACCTGCACAGATGCTTTTGCCGGTTTTCCGTTGACGGAAACGCGCCCTGCATCACATGCTTCATTTGCTACAGTCCGCCTCTTAATAAGGCGGGATACTTTTAAAAATTTATCAAGCCGCATTTTTCTCTCCTTCAATAATGTCCGGACCCGCCTCTGTTTTCAGTAAAAACAGAAGCAACAAGGCACTTACGATGATACCCGTAAGTGCCTTTTTATCTGCCCGTTCAAACGAATTGATTAATTGATAGCGTCTTTAAGAGCTTTTCCTGCTTTAAATTTCGGAGCTTTGCAAGCCTCGATCTTCATTGTCTTTCCTGTCTGCGGGTTTCTTCCCTCTCTTGCAGCTCTTTCACTCACTTCAAATGTACCAAAGCCTACAAGCTGAACCTTCTCGCCTTTTTTAAGTTCTTCGGTAACAACATCAACAAAAGCTTTCAGCGCTTTTTCAGAATCTTTTTTTGAAATGTCAGCGCTCTCTGCGATTGCTGTAATCAATTCTGTCTTGTTCATAGGTAAATCCTCCTCTTAATTGTACCACAATACATGTTATTCATTTTAAAGGGGAAGATTCCGAACGCACACGGATTTCCACCTTTAAATATTGTTATATCGGGTTTACACAGCTTTGTCAAGATTTTTCACCATTTCCATTATGGCTTTTCCCATTTCGTCGGATTTTACATCCGCATCTGTCAGAGAAGTACCTTTCACGCCGTAGTAGAATTTCACTTTTGGCTCTGTTCCCGAAGGTCTTACGCATACCCACGCTCCGTCAGGCAGCTCATAGTAAAGTACATTTGAATTCGGAAGTCCTGTAGCCGTAACTTCTCCGGTCTCCATATCCCGAATCGTATCCGCCTGATAATCTCTCACTTTAAGTACTTTATATCCTGCGATTTCTTTCGGAGGCTCGCTTCTTAATGTGGCAAGGATCTGACGAATCTTCTCGAGTCCTTCGATTCCTTTCATTGTGATAGACTGGATGTCATCTTTGTAATATCCGTAACGCTCATACATCTCGATCATCGCATCCCACAACGTCATCCCTTTTGTGCGGTAATATGCGGCAGCTTCACACAGAGCCATCGTAGCGACGATCGCATCTTTATCTCTTGCATGTGTTCCGATCAGACATCCGTAACTTTCCTCAAATCCAAACAGATACTCTCCTTTTCCTTTTGTCTCGAATCCGAGAATCTGCTGTCCGATATACTTAAATCCTGTCAGACACTCGATCAATCCGACATTATAATGCTCTGCGATCGCATCCGCCATATTGGAAGTCACGATCGTCTTGATAAGATATCCGTCTTCAGGCAGACCTTTTAATTCTTTTCTCTGTCCGATCTCGTAATCCGCAAGAAGGCATCCCGACATATTTCCGGTCAGATCATGATATACTCCGTCTTTATCTTTCACACGCACGCCGAGCCTGTCCGCATCCGGATCTGTCGCAAGAACGATATCCGCATCGATCTCTTTCGCCAGTTTTAATCCGAGTTCAAACGCCTCTTCGGCTTCCGGGTTCGGATAGGAAACTGTCGGGAAGTCTCCGTCCGGCAGTTCCTGTTCTTTTACGACATATACGTTCTCAAAACCAAGCTCTTTCAAAATACGGCGAGCCGGAATGTTTCCCGTTCCGTGAAGCGGCGTATACACGATCTTAAGATCTTTGCCCGCTGCTTCGATCGCATCTTTATGAAGCACCTGCTTTTTCAGTTCCGCAATATAAGCATCGTCAACTTCCGCGCCGATCACTTCGTAAAGTCCGGCCGCTTTCGCATCCTCTTCCGTCATCGTCTTCATTGTTGTGTAATCTTCCACAGCCTTCACTTCGTCCATAATTCCTTTATCGTGCGGAGGCGTGATCTGCGCGCCGTCTTCCCAGTATACTTTATAGCCGTTATACTCCGGCGGATTATGGCTTGCCGTAATATTGATGCCTGCGATACATCCGAGTTTTCTCACCGCATAAGATAACTCCGGCGTCGGGCGCAGCGATTCAAATATATATGCTTTGATCCCGTTTGCAGCCAGACAACATGCAGCCTCTTTGGCAAATTCCGTGGACATATGACGGGAATCATACGCAATCGCAACGCCTTTTCCCTGACCGTCGTTTTTCATGATATAGTTTGCCAGTCCCTGTGTAGCTTTGCGTACTGTATAAATATTCATACGGTTTGTTCCCGCGCCGATGATGCCTCTCAGTCCTGCAGTACCGAACTCCAGATCCATGTAAAATCGTTCCTTTATTTCATTTTCATCCTCTTTGATACTTTCAAGCTCCGCTCTCGTATCTTCATCAAAGTATGAATTAGAAATCCATTCTTCATACCTCGCCTTGTAGTCCATATTTCTACCTCCTAAACTAATATAAATTTTATATCCGCCCCTATATGCCCGATATGTTTTATTATACAACAATTATTTATAAATTCAAAGGAAATATCCGACTAAGGAACTCATATTTCTCTTCTGTCTGACGGATGCATATCTGTAGCTTTTCTACATTCTTTTCCGAGAGGTGCGCCTTATTCGACCGGTAATAGCTGCCCGCGATCTTTTTAAACTTTCCGGGATATGCAAGACTCAGCGCCGCAAACTCTTTCTCCCTTTCCGACAAAGGACGTACTTCTTCATATGCTTCCAATATTTTTTGTCCTGTTTTTTGTTTCCATTGATTTTTTTCCATTGCTTTTCTTAAAAAATAACAGAAATCTTTTATCTGTATATCCGTATGCATATGTTCAAAATCAGTTACGGCAATATCGTCTCTGAGCATGATCAGATTATGATAATTATAATCTCCGTGTACGACGCTCCCTTTTGATACGCTCTCTTCAAAAAGCTTTCTGCAGCCGGAAGTTTCCATCCTGGCGAGAATATCGTCCGCCGTACGGTACATTTTTTCAAAATTTTCCAAAAACAAAATTTCAAAATCATTTTTAACAGGTCTGGAACGAATAAATGAACGGATCTTTTTTAATTCCCTGTTATATCTTCGCACCTCTTCCACCGGATTTTTTCCCTGTACATCCGCTCCGGGCCGGATTTTTACAGCCAGTTTTTCCATATCTTTATGCAAAACGGCAAGTTTTGCCGCCGCCCGTACAACGTCCTGTTCCTGACGAACGTCGCACTCTCTTCCCTGATACCATTTTTTCAGCATATAAAAAGCTCCTTCCCGGGAAGCGGCTCGAAGTTCGCCTTCTTTCGTAAAGACAGGTGTGTCAACTTTTACATTTCCACATCTTTCTATTTCACTTAGAGCGTCATATAAAAAAAGGGCGCGCCGCTCTGACAGTTTTGTCTCTTTGAGCAGCATCGGCCTTTCTTTCGTATCGTAATCACCCGCCGCGCCAAAAGGAACACTACGGGATTGCAAGCAGTCACCAAAGTCTCCGGCACGCCCGGACTTTAGCTCGCTGCCTATACAAAAAAACGCACCCCTTATCCGCCGGGTGCTTTTCACTTCTATATCATACTTTTCCAAAACTTCCAGTTCATATTCTTCTCTCATAACTGCCCCCTGTTTTCTACATTATAGCTCTCTCTAATGTATGAACGGCAGAGGGCAATTATAACCTTCCTTTTCTTTTTCCGATTAGACAGTTTTATTCCTTTGAGATATTTTTTTCTTTACATAGTTGCATAATATTTTCTTATCATTTTTTTCCGGATTATCTATCACATACTCCAAAAGCTCGCTTAACATCCTTCCTATCTCTACGCCGGGTCTCATGCCAAGATTCATCAGATCCCGTCCGCTTACAGCGAGCTGCCTGAGAGTAACGCATTCATCCTTTATGATCGCTTCCTGATAGAACTTTCTCATCGCCACTATATTCTCAATCTTTTCCCGCCTTCTGTAAGAACTTTGCGCTTTCGCATCTGCCATGCGCACTGCCAGATAATACGGAAACAGATCAACGCCGATCCGATTCATTGCTCGGCGCACGTTTGCCGGCGTCGCCTCTGTGCGGTAATCATGAAAACATACGAGACGCGTCACTTTTTTGATCGTGTCATTATCAAATTTTAAACGCTGCATCACGTCCCTGGCGATCGCTTCGCTCACCAGCGCATGTCCTTTAAAATGATCTCTTCCGTTTTCATCCGTTGTTTTTCTCGCCGGTTTTCCCATATCATGAAACAGCATCGTAAGACGCAGTATCTTATCACGCTTTACATACTTTAATGCATGGAGCGTGTGCTGTGCCACATCATATTTATGATGGGGAGTATTCTGCTCCACTCCCGCCATAGCATCCCACTCCGGCAGAATGATCCTCGTGATCCCAAGTTCATACGCATCTTGTATCCGTTCCGGATGAGCCGACACAAGAAGCTTTACAAGCTCTGCCTGAATGCGCTCTGCACTGATATTTTCCAGTGTAGGGGCAAGTTCCCTGACCGCCTCAGCCGTTTCCTCTTCTATCGGGAAATTAAGCTGAGCGGAAAAACGCACCGCCCGCAAAATGCGAAGAGCATCTTCTGAAAAACGTTCTCTCGGATCTCCCACACACCGAATCAAATGATGGTTTAAATCCTGCATTCCTCCGAACACATCTACAAGGCGCACTTCATCATTATATGCCATTGCATTGATCGTAAAATCTCTGCGGCGCAGATCTTCCTCTAATCGGTTTGTAAACAAAACCTCTTTCGGATGGCGGCTGTCTTCATACGCCCCGTCTATTCTGTATGTCGTAACTTCATAACCGTCTCTTCCAAGCAGCACGGTAACCGTTCCATGTTCAATCCCCGTATCTACTGTCCGCCTGAAAAGCTTCTTCACTTCCTCCGGGCGCGCGGAAGTTGTAATATCCCAGTCCTTCGGTCTGCGCGCAAGGATCGAATCGCGCACGCAGCCTCCCACAGCATACGCTTCATAGCCGTGAAGCTGCAAATTTTTTATAATCATCATCACTTTTCGCGGTAATGCTATCTTCATGAAAATTCCACCTCTGAAATAACCTTTTTATCTCTTTACACTCATTTATGATCATCTGATCTAGTTATCATTTAGACTAAATGTTCCAGCAATTTGGCTTCCCTGCTGTGACAACTTAATATTATAACCTGCTTTTTCTGCCGGCTCAACCATTTTATGACAGATTCAAGCCTTTTATCGTCATAAAACGCAAACGCATCATCTAAAATAACCGGCATCGGTTCTTCCAAAAGCATTTCCGACGCTGCCATTCTTATTGAAAAATAAATCTGTTCCAACGTTCCTTCGCTCAACCGGTCCACAGATATGCGATCCATACCGTTCCATGCCGAAATTCCCGCGCCTTTTTGTATATTTACACTTCGATATTTTCCGTCTGTGATTTCCGAAAAAATTTCTGAAGCCCGGGCGTTTATCTTATGCGAAATCACATCAGACGTTTCCTTTGCAGTCCGCACAAGAATCTCTTCTGCCATTACAAGCGCCTCTCTTTGCTCTCTCAGCCTTTTTCCGGCGTCGCTTTCTTTCACATCTCCACATTGCTCCCGCACATTTTGACAACGCAGCTCTTTTTCCTTCCATTCCAAACGCAGATGCTCCATCTGCCACTCCAGCTGCTGTTTTTGTTTCTTCTTTCTCTCGTCGTCTTTATCGGAATTATTATAAGGCACATCACGGGCGTCCTCTTTTTTTCGCTTTCCTGATTTTTTTCCCGCTTCATAACCTCCTGCCGCAAGAGCGCACACGCCGATCACAAAAGCAAAAACGCCGATCCATGCAAACGGTGCGGAAGGCACTGCCGACTGTTCCGCCATAAATTTGCTCCATAAAAGTCCTGCCGCGCCGGTAAAAAGTCCTCCAAGCCCTGCCGCAATAAAATATTTACTTCTGCTCTCCTTCGTCCCTTCATCAGATCTCTTATTAAGATCAGACTCTTTTTCTTTTTCCTGATTTTTTATCGTTTTCTCAAGCAGCTCCCATTCTTGTTTTCTCTCTTCATACTCTCTTTGGATCTCATCCATATCCTGCTCCAAATACTCGCATTCCTGAAGCATTTTCTGTATTTTCCGTTCTTCTTTATCCGCTTCTTCCCGGATGAACCGATCTGTCTTTTTTCTTTTTTCTCTCAATATCTGCACTGCGCCGCTTAGATCAAGTTCTGTTCCCCCCGTCTCATAATAATTCGCCGCATAATTTTCCAGCGCATCGGACAAAGCCTCCCCCGGTCTGCTTTTCAACTGTCCGACCGAAACCGTACTGTCAAACAACTCCGCAGTCAATCCGCCCAGAAGCATTTCCAAATCCCCATGCTCCACCGACAATTCTTCTCCGTCATCCTCACAGATCAGAGCCGCCGACTTAGAATTTTTAACCCCTGTTCCGAATGTACGTTCAAGACGAAAATGTCTCCCTCCGCAGTCAAACCGCATGACACCGGCATACCTGCCGCCGCTGCGCGGCTCATACTTTGTAAAATCATCTTTCGCCGCCGCTCTTCCTCTTCCCCGCTCCAAACCAAACAGCATCGCTTTCACAAACGCATGAAGCGTCGTCTTTCCAAACTCATTTTCTCCGCTGATGACCTGTACTCCATCCCTAAAATAAAAATGTTTCTCCGACAATTTTCCGAAATTTTTAACATAAAGTTCTCTGATTACCATTTTCTCTATCCCCTGTTTCCCGTCAAAAGCGCTTCCACGCCTTCACAAAGCGCACAATACTCAACACTTCCCTCTTCACAACCTGCAAATTTCTCGATATATCTGCCAAGAAGAGTCTCCTTGTTCTCTGCATAAAGCTTTTCAAAATCATATGCCGGAATTGTCTCGTCCAAAATCTCCAACACGCATCCTTCCTCCGCCAAATGATTCACTTCAAAGGCAATATCGGGATCTCTTTTTCCCGCAAGAGTAATTTTGTAAATATTTTCATTTCCATACTCATTTATAAGTTGCTTTACCCTTTTTCTTATACTTCCTTCCGTATCGCTTCTTTCTACTTCGACAGAACTGTGGATATACTCTCTCCCCGCAAACGGTATCCACTGAATCGCCGCTTTTCCGTCTTTGAGCTCCCCTTTTACATATCCATGCTGCCCGACGTCGTTTTGGTCGATCGGTTCAAGCGCTCCCGCATAAATCATCTTATCTTTTTGCAAAGCCTGCGGTTTATGAATATGTCCCAGGGCGATATATGAAAATCCGGAACGACTCAGCTTCTTTTTATCAAACGGAATATGCCTGTCATCACCTCCGTGAGCCAACAGAATTTCATTCTTTTCAATGCCTGCTGCAGCCACATCGTCATAAAGCGGCTGACAAATTTCCCGTTCATAGTAACTGAGTCCATACACCGCTGTTTCCAATTCCGGAAAATCGACATATTCCAATTTCTTCCCGAACAAAGGATATACATTATCATTCCACTCAAATGAACGATAATTAGAATCCTTCTGCAGATGATCATGATTGCCCGCTATGAGCACAACTTTAGTAGCTGTCAGTTCTGAAAAAAGATAATTGACCTCTTTTAGCTCTCTTACAAGAGGCTGCCTGTGGAAAAGATCTCCGGCAATAAGAAGAAGGTCGGTTCTCTCATCTTCACATACCCCAAGTATTTTCTCAAATGACTCCCACAATTCTCTTCCTCTGCTTTGACTATATACAGCCGCCTCCGGCTGCGCTCCGAGATGTACGTCTGCTATATGAATAAATTTCACGCCCGCTCCCCTTTCAACAATGCTGTTTTCTGCCGGCTGCCACGAACCCGGGCAAGCCCGGACTTTCGCTCGCCGCTATTGCAATAAAAGGACGCCACACAACTGTCGCGCCCTCATGATATACTTTATAATTTTATTCTATATTTATTTCGATGTATTTTTTTACGTCTTACACCGCAAAACGCAATTACAGTTCACAGTTATTTACTGTTCTCGGGAACGGAATCACATCACGGATATTCGACATTCCCGTCAAATACATCACGCATCTTTCAAATCCTAATCCGAAACCTGCATGACGCGTAGAACCGTATTTTCTAAGATCAAGATAAAAGCCATAATCTTTTTCATCAAGACCAAGTTCGTTCATGCGGGCCAGGAGTTTCTCATAGTCGTCTTCTCTCTGACTTCCTCCGATGATTTCCCCGATACCCGGAACAAGACAATCAACTGCCGCAACCGTCTTGCCGTCATCATTTTGTTTCATGTAAAACGCTTTGATTTCTTTCGGGTAATCTGTAACAAATACAGGACGCTTATACACCTGCTCTGTCAAATAACGTTCATGCTCTGTCTGAAGATCACATCCCCAGGAAACCTTATACTCAAACTTATCGTTGTTCTTCTCCAGTATCTCGATCGCCTCTGTGTAAGTAACACGGGCGAAATCAGAATTCGCAACATTATTCAGTCTCTCCAGAAGTCCTTTATCAACGAAAGAATTAAAGAAATTCATCTCTTCCGGCGCGTTTTCAAGAACATAATTGATGACATATTTCAGCATAGACTCTGCCAGATCCATGTCGTCTTCAAGATCTGCAAACGCAATCTCCGGTTCGATCATCCAAAACTCTGCCGCATGACGGGTTGTGTTTGAATTCTCCGCGCGGAATGTCGGGCCGAATGTATAAATACTTCTAAACGCCTGCGCATATGTCTCTCCGTTCAACTGACCGCTTACCGTAAGGCTCGTCTCTTTTCCGAAGAAATCTTTTGTATAATCTACTGTACCATCCTCATTCTTCGGGATCTGATCCATATCAAGAGTCGTAACACGAAACATCTCGCCCGCGCCTTCACAGTCGCTTCCTGTGATCAGCGGCGTATGTACATACACAAACCCTCTCTCCTGAAAGAACTTATGAATCGCATACGCTGCCAGAGAACGCACACGGAATACAGCCTGAAATGTATTCGTTCTCGGACGCAGATGAGAAATCGTTCTCAAATACTCAAACGTATGACGTTTCTTCTGCAGCGGATAATCCGAAGCCGACGCTCCCTCGATCTGCACTTCATCCGCCTGAATCTCAAACGGCTGTTTTGCCTGCGGAGTAGCGACAAGCGTTCCTTTCACAATAATCGCAGCTCCGACGTTCAGTTTAGAAACTTCCGCAAAGTTCTCCATCTCATCATGATATACAATCTGAAGCGGCTCAAAATAAGAACCGTCATTTACTACAATGAAACCAAATGTCTTTGAATCTCTGAGACTGCGAACCCAGCCTCCTATCGTTACTTTTTTGCCAAGATATGATTCTCTGTCTTTAAATAATTCCCGAATCGTTGTCAATTCCATATCAGATAACTCCTTCAATCAAATTTCACCGACGCTTTCGCGGCGATAACAGTTCTATTATAACACTTTATTTTCCATATGTCCTGCAAGCCACTCAAATAAATCGTCATATACCTGTTCCCGGTCTGATTCGTTTAAAATCTCGTGACGGTCGCCGGTATAGAGCTGCAAAGATACGTCTCTTATCCCTGCCGCCCTGTATTTTTCATATATTTTACGAACGCCTTTTCCGAAGTCTCCCACCGGATCTTCCGAACCTGCCGCAAACAAAATCGGCAGATTCTTCGGAATCATATAGACGCCCTCTTTTCTCTGCATGCTGATCATTCCCGAAAACATGCTGTAATATGCATTTACCGTGAAAACAAATGAGCAGAGCGGGTCGGATACATAAGCGTCCAAATGTTCTCTGTCACTTGTGACCCAGTCGGCTCTTGTCCTCGCCGGTTTGAATTTTCGATTAAAATTTCCCACAACTAAATGATCCACAAAATGACTTCTGTAATGCCAGCCGCGCACAGCCGCCATCAGCCTGCATAAGCGCTTCCCGAACACAAGCGTCGCCTTTTTATGATCGGCAACCGCGCCCATAATGATCGCCCCGCTCAATCCCTTGCCGTACATCTGAATATACTGACGCAAAAGCGAAGACCCCATACTGTGTCCGAGCATAAAATACGGAACGTTCGGATATTTCTTCATCGTCCTCTGCCGAAGTGTATGAATATCGCCTATAACGCATGCATTTCCGTATTTTTCACTGAAAAAACCATATTCTGATTTCGCCTGTACCGACTTCCCGTGTCCAAGGTGATCATTCCCTACGACATAGAAACCCTTGCCGCATAAAAATTCGGCAAATTCATCATATCGCTTGATATACTCCACCATTCCGTGGCAGATCTGCAATACCGCTTTTACCTCGCCCTCCGGTTTCCATTCTATCGTATGAATCTCTGTATTACCGTCTTTTGATGGGAAATAAAACTCGTCTCTCATGTCACTGATGCTTCCTTACCTGTCATCTAATTTTATATAATCGCGGTATGGTGCGAGCGGCTTATACGCAGGACGTATGATCTTATCCACATTTTTAAGCTCTTCCAACCTGTGCGCGCTCCATCCTACAATACGCGCCGCCGCAAAAATCGGTGTGTACAATGCCGGCGGAAGATCGAGCATACTGTAGACAAGTCCGCTGTAAAAATCGACGTTTGCATTAACGCCCTTATACATCTTTCTCTTTTCTCCGATGATCTCAGGCGCAAGGTGCTCTACTTTTTCATAAAGACCGTATTCTGCCTCATGGCCTTTTTCCTTCGCAAGCTTTTTCACAAACCCTTTGAATATATCCGCTCGCGGATCGGAGATCGAATAAACGGCATGTCCCATACCGTAGATCAATCCTTTCCTGTCGAACGCTTTTTTATCAAGAAGCGCTTCCAGATATGCCCGGATCTGATCTTCGTCTTCCCAGTCTGTCAAAACAGACTTCATATCCTCGAACATCTGAGTCACTTTGATGTTCGCGCCGCCGTGCTTCGGTCCTTTCAAAGATGCCATCGCAGCCGCGATCGTAGAATATGTATCCGTTCCCGATGACGTAACAACGTGAGTCGTAAAAGTCGAGTTGTTTCCGCCGCCGTGATCCATGTGAAGCACAAGAGCCATATCCAGGATCTCTGCCTCAAGTTTTGTATATTTACGATCCTCGCGGAGCATCATCAAAATATTTTCCGCTGTGGACAGTTCCGCTTTCGGCGCATAGATATAGAGATCCTCTCCTCTGCGGTAATTATACGCATGATATCCGTATACCATCAGCATCGGAAACTGACTGATGAGGTTCAGACACTGACGGAGAACGTTCGGAATACTCGTATCATCCGCTTTCTCGTCATAAGAATAAAGCTGCAGGATACTTCTCGTAATGCTGTTCATCATATCGCGGCTCGGCGCTTTCATGATGACGTCACGCACGAAGTTCGGAGGAAGCATACGGCGCTCTGCGATCATATTCTGAAACTCTTCCAACTGTGCTTTATTCGGAAGTTCGCCGAACAGAAGCAAGTACGCCGTCTCCTCAAATCCCGGGTGATCCGCCTCGAGGAATCCTCTGACAAGATCTTTGATATTATAACCTCTGTAATACAGATTCCCCTCACACGGTACAGACTTTCCGTCTACGATTTTTGATGCGCACACATCGGAAATGTTCGTAAGTCCGGCAAGCACGCCCTTTCCATTCAGGTCGCGGAGACCTCTTTTCACTTCATACTTCGTGTATAATTCCTTCTCGATCGCATTATTCTGCTCGCACTTAAGAGCAAGTTCTTCAATCTTCGGAGTAATATCAAAAAATATGCTGTCTATATTTTTTGCCATACAACTTCCTCCTTTTTATTTTGGTATATTTGTTTATTATACTAAAAATAAAGAAATTATACAATAAACTGTCTATTAAATATTTATGAATAGACAGTTCAGCCATCCAGATGTCCGCGAAGCATAAAACATGCTTGCATGTTTTTATGAGCGGGCATCTGGATGAGGTGAGCGCCCGGTTATGAGGAAAACTGTGGCGGCAGCCACGATAAGCACGCAGTGCGGTTTTCCGAATGGCGCAAGCTGAACTGTTTTATTCAGCACGTAATCATTTTTCTCTCAGATCACAAAAATAATTCGCAAGCTGTGCAAACTCCGCAAGCGTCAAAGCTTCGCCTCTCACGCTCGCCCCTTTTCCAAGTTTTTCTATCGCCCCTTCAATCTCCTCTTTTGAAAAATCAATCTCAGGGGAGTTTTTCAAGCCGTTCGCCAATGTTTTTCTCCGCTGATTAAAAGATGCGCGGATTACCCGAAACATCAGCTTTTCATCCCGCACTTCGACAGGCGGATGTTCGTGCCTTTCTAAACGTATCACCGCCGACCCTACTTTCGGTCTGGGCATAAAACAGTTGGGCGGAACATTTGCCACAATATACGGTTTGGCATAATACTGCACCGCAAGAGACAATGCGCCGTAGTCTTTTGTTCCCGGCCCGACCTGCATCCGATCCGCCACTTCTTTCTGTACCATGACCGTAATACTTTTTATCGGAACATGATTTTCAAACAACCCCATAATGATCGGCGTAGTAATATAATAAGGCAGATTTGCAACAACTTTGATCGGTCTGCCCTCATTCTCTTCTTCTACCAACTTTCTGATATCAACTTTGAGCACGTCTTCGTTGATCACACGCACATTGTCATAGCCGTCAAGCGTATCTTCCAAAATCGGGATCAAAGCTCTGTCGATCTCTACTGCGATTACTTTTCCTGCCGCACATGACAAATACTGGGTCATCGTTCCTATTCCCGGACCGATCTCAAGTACGAGATCGTCTTTCCCGATCTCCGCCGCACGGATGATCTTATCTAAAACATGTGTATCGATCAAAAAATTCTGTCCGAATTTCTTTTGAAAAATAAAATTATATTTTTGAAGCACCGCAATCGTATTCTGCGGATTGCCAAGCGTTGGTTCTTTCATACGTTTCCTTCCCAAATCTGTTTTTTCAGAAGTTCCGTGCGGCTTATCATTCTTTGGCTTTCCCCCGCACCTTTTCTTTTTCTCTAAAATCCGTTTTTCTCTAAAGTCCGTATAACTTCCGTGCGTTTTCCTCCGTCTGTAACACGACGTCTTCTGCTGCTGCGCCTTTTAGTGCCGCGATCTCTTCCGCCACATACGGAAGGTAAAGCGAACTGTTTCGCTTTCCTCTATATGGAACAGGCGCAAGGTACGGACAGTCCGTTTCCAGTACGATCGACTCCAAAGGAATCTCCTGAACGACCTGTTTTAGTTTCTTTGCATTCTTAAAAGTTACCACTCCGCCAATTCCGATATAATACCCCATTTTCACATACTCTTTTGCCATCTCCGCCGAGTATGAATAACAGTGTATCACGCCGCGCAGTCCCGACGCATATTCTTTCATAATCTCCATCGTATCTGCGGCAGCCTCCCTGCTGTGGATAATGACCGGTTTCTCTTTTTTTCGCGCAAGATCGAGCTGTCTGATAAACCATTCTTTTTGAAGATCATGATTTTCCTTATCCCAATAATAATCCAGACCGATTTCTCCGACCGCCTTGATCTTTTCTTTATCAAGAAGACGTTCCATCCTTGCAAACTGAGTTTCATCAAGATTTCCGACTTCGTCGGGATGAACGCCGATCGCCCCGTACACAAACGGATACTCTTCTGTCAGTTTTACGATCTTATCCCATGACAGGATTGTAGAACCTGCATCCATTATCATGCCGATTCCCGCATCCTGCATCTTCCCCAGGATTTCCTCCCGGTCCTCATCAAACTGCTCATCATCATAATGAGCATGTGTATCGATTATCATCTTTTCAGAATCCTTTCTCTCTTATTTATCCTGACAACACTGCCGGTCTTTCTCGCTTGAGCCTTGTACACACACGTTTAAGAGAAATCTTTCAAACTCCCGTCTGTTCCACACTTCCGGCGTCGGATAAAGCGGATTTGCCTCTTTTTCCGCCCATTTTGCGATCTGCTTCACATCCGTTTTTCGGATCATCTCCGGATATTGCGGAATCTGCATCTTCACTTTCAGTTCTTCGATCCATCCGATAAACGCATCCGCCTTCACACTGTCAGACTCCTGCGGTGTCGTAAGTCTGCACACATCACTTAATTCCGCCAGTTTCTTACATGCCGCGTCTCCATATGCCCGCATCACATAAGGAAGAAAAATCGCCATTGCCAGTCCATGAGGCGTTCCATACAATCCGCCGACCGCATGGCCGATCGCATGAACATATCCGACTCCTCCTCTTGTAAATGCCCGTCCTGCATAAAACGCCGCCTGCTGCATCTTCTGTCTCGCCTCGATATCGCTTCCGTTTTCATATACTTTCAGCAGATTTTCATAGATCAGTCTGACAGCTTTCCTGCACAATTCCCGCTCTGTATCACTGTTATATTTATCATTTGTATACGCTTCCACCGCATGACACAAAGCATCCATCCCCGTCATAGCGGTAACGTCCGGCGGCAGTCCCAGCGTCAGTTCGGGATCGAGCACCGCATACTTTGGCATAAGCCGCAGATCATTGATCGCCGCCTTATGGTGCGTCGCTGTATCCGTGATAACTGCCGATATCGTCGTTTCCGAGCCGGATCCTGCCGTTGTAGGAACCGCAAACAACATCGGAATCTGCTTGACAACCCGAAACAACCCCTGCAGCTGCCTTATCTGTCTGTTCGGTCTTGCGATACGCGCTCCAACCGCTTTCGCACAGTCAAGAGGCGCTCCTCCGCCCAGCGCAAGCATACAGTCACACCCATTTTCCAGAAACACTTTCACCGCATCTTCCACATTTTCATCGGTAGGATTTTGTTCTACCTTATTGTAGATGACATACAAAAGTCCCTGTTCTTCCATCTCTTCAAGCACTCCGTCAAGAAGCCCTCGCCCGATCAGAGTAGGACCTGTAACGATAAGCGCCTTTTTTAACCCTCTCCGTTTGATCGCCGCAGGAAGGTGGCGGACCGCTCCCGCTCCCTTCATCAATTTCGGCGTCCGCCACGGGATAGTGGAAATTCCGGCTTTCATAACTGATTGAAACATTCTGCAATACATTTTCTTGACGCTTTTCTTTGTCGTCATATATACGCATCCCCTTATTAAATTCACATCATCATACACGCATCATTATCGCGCGCAAATATTTATACTTAAAATAAAACTCTTTTCTTTCTCCCCATTATCTTTTCACAAAATACTCTTCATACCATACGAGGAAAGTATAGATTGTCCACACTTTTCTCCAGTTATCCGAATTGCCTCCTACATACTCGTCAAAAATAGCCCGTATCTCTTCAACATGAAAGAATTTTTCCGCGATATCGCTCGCAAAAAGTCTTCTCACGTCCGCATTATACCGATCATCCGCCATCCAGATACGAATCGGCACAATAAATCCGAGTTTCTTGCGAAATGCAATTTCTTCCGGAAGCACTTTTGCAGCCGCTGTACGAAGAGCGACTTTATTCTGTTCTTCATTTACCTTGTACTCCGACGGCATTCTTGATGCAATGTCAAAAATTCTTCTGTCCGTCAGCGGCATTCTTATCTCAAGTCCCGCTGCCAGACTCATCTTATCTACATTGAGATAAATATCGCCTTCAAGCCAGATCTGAATATCTACATCAGACATTTTAGTCAGAGGATCAAGACCTTCCGTTTCCTCGTAAATCCCCCGCGCAAGTTCGATCGGAAGTACGTCCGGATCGTATTTTTTCAAAATCCGCTTCTTCTCATCCTCTTTCATGATATTTGTATTTCCGACATAAAATGTCTTTAAATTCTCCCCGTATCTTTCTGCGTTGCGATACATATTATATCCGCCGAAAAATTCATCTGCGCCTTCACCTGAATAACAGATTTTCGTATGCTTTGCGGTTTCTCTGCACGCAATGGCAAACGCGATCGCCGACGCGTCTCCAAGCGGCTGTTCCATATTGTACATCACATACGGGACAACAGCGAAATATTCCTCCGGAGTGATCCGGCATCGAAGATTTTTTCTTCCCAAAATATCAGCCGTCTGTTTCGCCAGACCCGATTCGTCAAAGCGTTCCTCGTCATATCCGCACGAATCTGTCGTCTCTACATCCGACATTGCCAAAACGTAAGACGAATCGACGCCGCCTGATAAAAATGACTCCGCATACTCTTCTTTTGTTTTTACTTCCGGCATGATCTCGCCTATCGTCGTATGGATCTCATCTGCCCACTGCTCCAGTGTACGGCTATTGTCCGGATGAAACTGAGGCATCCAATAACGCTCTATCGTAAGCTTTCCGTTCTGCCATACAAGATACCGGCCCGGAAGCAGCTTTTTCAGACCGCGGAAAAATGTATTTTCGCCCGCCACATAAGTAAGGCTTAAATAAAGCTGAAGCATCTCTTCGTTTAATTCTTTTACAAATCCCGGCTGTTCCATAATCTTTCGGATCGTTGTTCCGTAAAGCAGTTTTCCGTCCGCCGTTTCGTAATAATAAAACGGTTTTGTTCCAAACTGATCTCTTAAGCAAAACAGTTTCTCTTCCGCTTCATCCCACAGGGCAAAGGCAAACATCCCGTGCATGTGATCTGCCATCTCATTTCCCCATGTTTCATATGCCTTCACAAGGATCTGTTCCTCACGCTCTTCCCTTGTCAGATCAAGAGGAATATCCAGTCTTTCGCAAAGTTCTTCCCAGTTTCTTATATGACCTCTGTATTCTTTTACTTTTATCATCTGTTTCCACTCCCAACTTTACGCCGCCCATATTGCAGGGGCATATCGGCTTTTATCAACTCTTTTGTTACACGGCTATTATAAACGAAAGCCTGTCATGTTACAAGACCGGCGCATACACCGCTTTCGTCCTTTCTCCTTCTCCTTGAAGTTCCACTTCCGGAAAGCTTTGAATGTATTGCTTAAATTGTGAATAACCATAATCTCTCACTTTAAAATCCGCGAATTTCAGTCTGATCCGATTGCCCAAAGCGCTCAATGGGATTCCTGATTCCCCGCTTGCTTCGATCTGATACAAAATATATTCTTCTACCATTTCTTTTCTGCTCTTATCTTCATTGAGCGCTACAGATACTTTTGTTCCCTCCTGAATGAGCATTAAACGAGGAAGCGTTTCCAAAAATTTGGACAAAAGACTATAACCATAGCGGCGGACATCAAAATCAGGATATAGCTTGACAAGCCTGCTCCCGACTTCGCCAAGTCCCGTCTCTCTGTCATTGTTTTTATTCTCCGTAATAATCTTAACGACCGCTTCTTCCACTTGTTCTTTCGTAGCCGAAATCATTTTTTTCGATTCTTTTCCACTTACAGTATGGAAAACGGTTTTTTCCTCCCTCTCGGAAACGCCCATCATATTATCTTCCAAAAGAAGTTCCAGTTCCGTAAAGATCTCGCATGCCTTACGAAACGGCAGGGGCGTTTTCGCCTCTCCCATTCCGATCACACGCTTCCCGCTCTCCCGCAGCCTGCTTGCAAGCCTTGTAAAATCGCTGTCGCTTGAAACAAGACAGAACCCCTCGAGTTCGCTCGCATACAGCATATCCATAGCGTCAATGATCATTGCCGAGTCAGTTGCATTTTTTCCGTAAGTATAACTAAACTGCTGGATCGGAGTGATAGAGTTCTGCAAAAGTTCTTCCTTCCACCCCGCGCTGTTCGGACGGGTCCAGTCTCCGTAGATCCTTTTATATGTTACATTTCCATATTTCGACAGTTCATCTAAGATCGGTTTAATATATTTTGCGGACACATTATCCGCATCAATTAAAAGCGCGAATCTTTCTTCCATTCTCTGTATACCTCCCCACTCATATTTTTCCACGTAAATGTTCCCTTTTCATAAACCATATAGCTGTGGGAAGAACCTTCTTTCGGAATCGAAACCGATCCCGGGTTCAGATACATATACTCATTTCCGTTCTCATCCGCTATTTTCTCACAGGCAGGCACATGCGTATGCCCGTTCAGCAAAATGTCTCCGTTCTTCAGCGGAGGCATACACTGAGGATTGTGCACATGTCCGTGGGATGCAAAAACCACGCCTGTATCCTCAAGCTGCAGTACACAATAATCTGCCATGACCGGAAACTCTAAAACCATCTGGTCTACATCGGCTTCACAGTTTCCCCTCACACAGAGCAGTTCCTCCTTGACTTCATTCAACATCCGTATCACTTCTTTCGGGGCGTAGCCTTTCGGCAGATCATTGCGGGGCCCATGATATAAAAGATCTCCTAAAAGAAGGAGTCTGTCCGCTTTTTCTCTTCGATACGCCTCAAGCATCTGTCCACAATACACAGCCGAACCATGTATATCTGACGCGATCATCCACTTCATACTTTTTCTCCACATATTTAGATTTGACAGTTTTCAAACTACATAAAACATTGTCCCTGTCCCTTTATTTTTATCATTTTAACATAATTTTTCTATTTTTGTAAATCTGCCCTCCTGACAGGCTGCTATATCACAAACACCGCAAAAGACCCGAGCATTTTACGAAATTTTCTTTTATGCACAGCCGGTCATAATCTCCACAAACGGTATGCCTGCTCAACTGCCGCTTCCATATTTGCCTCCGCATTTTCCCGCTTCATTGCCGCTTCAAGAGAAACCGCCTCTCTTAATATCGGAAAGAATGCATCGATCCCCTGCTCATTGCATGCTCCGGCGTCACGCGCAGCAGCCCCGGCAAATGCAATGACCGGTTTTCCATATTTCTTCGCAATCTTTGCAATCCCGATCGGCGCTTTTCCCATAGCGGTCTGTCCGTCCATACGCCCTTCCCCGGTAATCACAAGATCAGCCTTTGCAATTTCCTGCTCCAAGCCTGTTTCTTTTATTACAATCTGGATACCGGATTCCAACTGTGCATCCATAAATGTAAGAAATGCAAATCCCAAACCGCCTGCCGCCCCCGTACCCGGATACATAGAATCTGCTTTCGGAATCTTTTTCTTCACCAAAGACGCATAAGAAAAGAGAAGACGATCTAACCTTTCGGTCATCTCTTCATCCGCGCCTTTCTGCGGACCGTACACAGCGCTTGCTCCTGTCTCTCCGCACAATACGTTCGTTACGTCACAGGCAATCTTGAATTTACATTCCGCAAGTTCAGGGATCACGTTATCATCTGTAATCTCCGCCAGTTCTTCCAGACCCCTTGCCCCAATCGGAATCTGTTCCCCGTTTTCCTTCAGCAGGCCAAAACCCAAAGCCTGAAGCATTCCTGCTCCCCCGTCGTTTGTCGCGCTTCCTCCGATCCCGACAATAAATTTCCTGCATCCGTTTCGCACAGCGTCTTTTATCACTTCTCCCACACCGTAAGTTGTCGTATACAACGGATTTCGTTCTTCCTCTGAAAGAAGAGTCAGCCCTGCCGCTTTCGCAATCTCAATGACCGCTGTTTTCTCTTCTGTTTTTCCACCTGTATTCTCGATCACACCATACTCGCACACAACCGTTTTTCCGATCGGTCCGGTTACAGAAACTTTCCGTATCGTTCCGTTCATACCGGACACCAACGCTTCCACTGTCCCCTCGCCTCCGTCTGCCAGCGGTCTGACATGCACTTTTGCTTCAGGATCAACTTTATGAATTCCCTTTGCGGCGGCTTTTCCCGCCTGTACCGAAGTCATACTCCCTTTAAACGAATCAATCGCCGCCACAATTTCCATAAATCCATCCATTCCTTTCACTTTACTCAGACAGAAAACATTATAAAAATGTTTCCCCGCACTTGTTTGTCATCATATAAATACCTTCAATGTACACAGCGTATCATTTCTTTTTTTACATTTCAATAACTTTGCACGACCGATTCCTAAAGAATGATCCGGCAACACTATCACCATGAAAGGATGTGTTACTATTCCCACTCCAAAACGACAGTATACTACTGACGATATTTATAAATTACCAGATTTCATAAGAGTAACTCTATTTGATGGGGAAATATTGACGAATGATTGGACAAATCTGATTATAGACGAAGAGGTCTTTAAGAATCTCCCTTCTGAAGATCACCACAAAACGTACCGACTTTCTATAGTAAAATCTGAATAGCCCTTGTATCGCTCTGATGGATATACTATATTAAAGACATAAAAGGAACAACCGCCCACAAGGGGGTTGACCTCGACAAGATTGTAATAGAATCACCACCCTGAAACCGGTCAAAGTTTAGAGGGTGGTTTTCTATGCCTTAAAGCTCTATCTGATAAACGTAAATACGAATGTCAGCAATGCCAGAATGAACATTCCAAAGTTTAGGATTGATGGCACTAACGAAAAGATTCGCCTCGGAAAGTTGATGGGCAAGGACTTCATAATAACGTCCTTTTAGGTCTAAGTTTTTTTGGGGGCGGTACAATTTGTTGCCAACAATGTATTGTATTGTTGATATAAACCATAAAATAGTAGCCAAACCAGTTATTAAGATAAATATCACTGCATATTCATCAAAACGAATCCCACTTTCTTCCATCTCCTGCATGATTTGATTTTCCGATAATGTGCCAAATACTATTCCTAATATTGAAATAAATACAGAGCCACAGCTTATGATTATCGCTACGACAGGAATTGCTTCACTCCATATATTTCTTTGTGGAATTTTCTTTTGACATAACGCTTTGGTAACTCTTAATTCTTCTTTTCCCCAAGTTTTTAAATCTTTATATATCTTCAGGTATTTCCAGTCCAAAAATATTAGCCAACTTGCCGTTTTTAAAGAGGACCATTTTTTTAAATCATAAAATTCCAAATTATTCTCTTTAAATTCTTTTGATAAACCGCTCCTATAAATTACGACTAGAAAAATACCTCCTAAAAGAATTACAGAACCTATTTCCATTTTCATCGACTCCTTTCGGAAACAGATGGTATGCACTTTTGATACCTCTTTTACATTAGATGCTGATGATTGGAAAATTAACTAACAGAATGCTGGGGACGGCTTGAATTCCAACGCTCTCCGTGCTATACTAACCCACGTTACAAAAACCCGAAAAATAAGGTCTTACAAGGGTTTCGCCGATTTCCGGCGTAAGCCAAATACCTGCGGTATTTGACTCTCGCGACATTCGCCAAATGGATGTGCAAGCACCTCCACATGGCTCATTGTTTCGCGGAAAATGAATCGTGTGTTCGTGACCTTCCACACGTAAAACAAAACTAAAGGAGAATTGAAAAATGAAAACAACTCAACAAAGCAAAGTGCTTTTCATGGCACAGGCGGCGATGATCGCCGCAATCTACGTCGTACTGACTATGCTCGGCGCATCTTTTGCATTCGGAGAAGTGCAGATCCGCTTTTCGGAAGCGCTGACAATTCTGCCCGCAATCACACCTGCGGGAATTCCCGGAGTATTTTTAGGATGTCTTATCAGCAACATATTAGGCGGAGCAATCTTGCCGGATATTATTTTCGGAAGCATCGCCACATTGATCGGAGCTTTATTTACATGGCAGCTTCGCAATAAAAGCAAATATTTAGCGCCGGTTCCTCCGATCATCGCAAACGCGCTCATCGTTCCGTTTATTTTAAAATACGGTTATGCAGTTCCTCTTCCGATCCCGTTTATGATGCTGACAGTAGGTCTGGGGGAAGTGATCTCCTGCGGAGTTCTCGGAATGATACTGTACACAGCACTGAATAAATATAAAGGGGTTTTATTTAAACCTTCCATATCATAAAATATTCTAAAGCATGCGGCAGTTCAGCTTGCGTCATTCGCAAAACTCATTCGCAAAACGCACTCCGCGCTTATTGCGGCCAAACATCTGAAGCGCTGCTAACATACGATACAAAAAATATCCGTGAGATACGTTTTTCGCATCCCACGGATATTTTTATCACTTATATTTACCTTTCCGGTATGTGCCGCGCCAATCAACTTCCTGAGGAAAGTTCTCCTTTTATCATCTGATGTATCCGATAAATGTGTTTCCGCCTGCTTCTGTCATATTTTCCATTTCGCTCATGCCGACTGTATATGATTCTCCTGTACTCGGATCTACATATGTGATATCCGTCATCGTATATCCTGTCAAAAGCACCGCATGTGCCGATTCCAATATCGCGATCATCGGACACCCGCGATTGATCACATATAACATCTGATCGAGAGAACAGCCTGTCAGATCAAGCCGCTGTGCATGATACTGTTCCATATAACGCTCACACGCATCAAGAGAACTTTCTCCTTCTTCACATTGAAACTTACCTGCTTCTGTTGAATAAACAAGATCCCGGTTTCCTTTCTCCCATACATATTTTTGCTCGGAAGAAATTACAACTCCCGAAACCTGCTCTGCCTTTTGAACCGCATACCCTGCTTTGTTATAGACAGCCGCCAGTTCTCCCATGCCGTAAACATAATATTTTTCTTCTTTCTCTTTCCCTTTCAGCTCAATCGTCAGCGTTTTTTTGCCCGGCTGATATATCGGTTTTTCATTCTGTTTTTGTTTCTTTTTCACTCCGTCCGCAAATGTAAAACGCATCTGTTTTCCTGTGTTTTCCGATACATATGTTTCAAAAACAATCTTCGACTCTTTACGTTCCTCATTGTTCGTAACATATTCCTGCTTTGTGGAATTATATGTTTCTCCGTCTTTTATAACGCGGTTAAAAGTCAGCAGATTCCCGTCGATGAGCACATCCGTCGTATAAATACTTTGTTCTGTGAAATTATACTGCGCAGCTTCTTTATTCTTAGAGTTTCTGATCTGCACTTCGTACATCGGTGTGATCTCTTCGCCTGATACCGTGATCCCTGTATCGGCAGGATTTACCTTTCCATATATAAAATCTCCGTTGATAAACCCAAGAGGGCGCAGGTTTTCCCCATCTTCCGCTTTGATCGTATAATCCTCTCCGCTCTTTAAGTTCATTATATGAAGCGTCGCGGACTTATCTGTTTTCCCTCCGGTCTGATACACCATAAGATGACCGTCATCTGAAACGGCATACCGTTCGTCAGTAAGATTCTCCGCAAGCACTTTCTTCTCATCTTTCTTCAGATCGATCCGATATAAAGTTCCGTCTGCAAGAACGTGCAAAAGGGAAGTACTCTGATTATAATATACCATCTTACCAAGCTCATCTTCTGCGATGGCAAACGATTTCGTACTTGTAATAAATGCCTTTTCCTCAATCTTATTTTCAGCCGCATCATAATAATAAATGCCGACGCCGACCTCGCCTTCGTGGCTGCCGCGCGCCATATACCCGTAAACGGCAAACGTAATATTATTTTTATTATCAATGCCGATCACACGCACCGCATGCTGATCATTCTCTCCCCGCGTATCTCTGCCTTCCTGATCTGGCATGGAAAATACTTTTGTCAGATTTCCTTTTTTCGACTCATACAGCCATAATTCACCGGCCTGCACAAACGCGGCGGAAGTCTGGTCTTTATTGATCTCATAGGAAATATCCTTCGGAATAATGCCAAGTATGATTCCGTTTTCATCAAAATCACTTTCTCTTCCGTCAAATACTTGTTCCATATTCCGGTTATAGTCGAGCAAATAGATCGTATCTACGAGAAATCTCACCCGGAAAAACTCTTTCACGTTATAGATGCTTTCCGCTCCCTCTTCGTCCGTACAGGAAACTTTATATTTTGCGAGTATAGAAGTATATACCGTATTACTTTCTTTTATATCCCACTCCACATCTCCGATCACGGAGGGCTTCATATCTCCCCATTGTATATGCGTAATATCTGAATGAATATTTACCGTTTGATATGTCGTATTATCGCTCTTTTCATCCGGCTCTAAATATGCCGTAAGTTCCTCTGTCGCTTCTTTATTCAACGCTTTTGTATGAAAATCTTTTGCAAATGCAAGGCACTGATCAGTCGTGACTTCTTTCGGTCGTACAATGCGGGTATAATATCCCGCCGTCTTTCCGTTTTGAGACAGCGGCGTATCAAGCGTCACTTTCAAAACAGCCTCCGGCTCTTCCGATGACAAGATCCCTTTCAAGTCCAGTTCTGCCTGCGAAGTTTCTTTCACTATATCCGCTTTGCCTTCTGCATGTTTCTTCGTTCCGTCAAGCGAATATACCTCATATTTAAGTTTATCGATCTTATTTCCGTATTTTTCTACTTTTACAGTCAATGAACCGTCGCTTTTAAGCGGAGTGATCGTATCACGTACAGCAGGTATCTCCATCTTGTTTACATAACCAAAAAGCGGATTCACTTCTGTTTCTCCGACATAAAAAGAAATCTCAGGCAGAGATGCAGCCCCCATGTCGGCGGCCTCATCCGACACATCTTTGTTGATCACAAGGCTTGAAATAATGACCGCGGCACAAAAAACAACGATCAAAATACCTGCTTTCATTATTTTTTTCTTCATTCTTTGTAATTCTCCCCTTTATCTGCCAACAATCTCCCCAACGTCGGCTCTATCTGCAAAAAACGTTCACATTTTTCAATCGCTGTTCCCGCGCTTTTTTTCGTAACTCTTTTCTCATCCGCTCTGACCGCCCGAAGCAAAATATTTTTCGGAGTGTGCTCCATATCGATAAACTCAAGTACCTGCGTATCATATCCCGCAGCTTCTAAATATTTTGCTCTCAATCCGTCCGTCACAAGCGCCGCAAACCTCTCCCTCAAAAGTCCGTAATCCATGATCGGATCCAGACATCCGTCATAACACTGCGTCTTATCCGCTTTCGCGAATTGTCCGTTCACTTCGTGCTGACAGCACGGAACCGATAATATAACTTTGGCATTCCAACCGATCGCTTTTGCAAGCGCATAATCTGTCGCCGTATCACATGCATGAAGCGTCACGACGACATCCACCTCGTTCACTCCTTCATAATCCGCAATATCTCCTACGAGAAAATGCAGTTTCTCATACCCATATTTTTTTGCAAGTCCGCTACACCGGCGAATCACATCTTCCTTCAGATCGAGTCCGATCACATGAATGTCAAACCCTTTCAGTTCTTTCAAATAATAATACATCGCAAACGTAAGGTATGATTTTCCACAGCCGAAATCGAGAATTGTCAATTCACGTCCTTTGTCAAGCTGTGGAAGGATATCTTCTATAAATTCAAGAAAACGGTTGATCTGGCGAAACTTATCCGTTTTCGTCCGAACGATCTTCCCTTCTTCTGTCATAACTCCGAGATCATTTAAAAACGGAACAAAAGTTCCTTCTTCTAATATATAGCGTTTCTTCCTGTCATGTGAAAGCTCTGCCGGAGGCGCCGCGCTTTTTCGGTTTTTCCGCTTGATCGAAATTTTTCCTTTCTTGCTCACAAGAACCGTATATTCCGCCTGAACAGTCTCGATCTGCATCTGCCGGAAATTTTCCATATGACCTGCCAGTATTTCCGCTGCATCTTTGCAGTTTATGTTTTCATGAAACGCCTGCGTCTTCGTAAACTTTTCTACCTGAAACATGAAATCGCCGTTTTTCTCAAGAGGACGGACTTTCGCTTTCACGACGCCGTCCTTCGTCCTCGGATTGCTGAGCACCGCACGGATAAATTCTCTGTTTAAAACTTGTTTCAGCAACTCAAAAATTTCTTTCATCTTCCAACCTCTGCCCGTATTCGCTTTCAATGATCTAACCGCGATCCTCCACAAGAAATCCCTTATTTCTCAACATATCCTCAATCAGATCCAATGTCTCTTCACTGTCAGCTTCTACTTTATGGTAATGATAATCCGAAGTAATATTTTTCAGCGGACTCGACTTTCCGTTCTGAATATCATCCATAAATTCCGTCACTTTTCTGCGGGATGTAATGTTGATCTCAGCTTCCATATGCCCGTAAACTCTGTGGTTGACCATCACATTGCGCACGATCCCGCCCAGATCGATGATCTCTGTCAGCTCTTCTTCAACCTGCGCATCTGTATGCTTCACTTTGAACACACGGCTTACTGCTGCCGGCTCATTGATAATATATCCCCTGTTCGTAGAGATGATATCATATCCGGCTGCCCGTATAAGCGCTATGTCCTGCACGATCACCTGACGGCTTACGTCATATGCCGCCGCCAAAACTTTCCCCGCAACAGGCGTCGTGCTGTTTCTGATCTGATCTACAATCTGTTTTCTTCTGTCAGAGCCTGTCATCTGACATCCTCCTTAACAGGATGCAGGTTTTTCATCGAAATGTCAAGTATCGGAGAAGAATGTGTTAAAGCTCCGCTTGAAATATAATCAACGCCAAGACCTGTCAGACGTGCAATATTCTCTTTCGTTACATTTCCCGAACATTCCGTTTCAGCTCTTCCGTCAATGATTCTGATTGCTTCCTGCATTTCTTCTGTCGTCATATTATCAAGCATGATAATATCTGCGCCTGCCTCTACAGCCTCTTTTACCATGTCGAGAGTTTCCACTTCAATCTCAATCTTGCGGACAAACGGCGCATATTCCTTCGCCATTTTTACAGCCTGTGCAACTCCTCCTGCCGCTCCGATGTGATTATCCTTCAGCAAAACTCCGTCCGACAGATTATATCTGTGATTATATCCGCCGCCTGTCGTAACTGCATACTTCTCAAAAACACGCATATTCGGCGTCGTTTTCCTCGTATCTAAAAGTTTCGTTTTCGTACCTTCCAGAAGTTTTGCCACAGAATGTGTATATGTTGCGATCCCGCTCATTCTTTGCAGATAATTAAGAGCCACACGCTCGCCGGAAAGAAGCACTCTGATATCGCCCTTCACCTTTCCCATAAGCTGTCCTGATTTTACCTCATCTCCGTCCTTACAGTAAAGCTCTGTTTTCGTATTTTCATCTAAAAGTTCAAACACCCTTGAAAATACGTCCAGTCCCGCAATAATCCCGTCCTCTTTACAGATCAGGTCAACCTCTCCCGGAACAGCTTCTTTCATCACTGCGTTTGTACTGACATCTTCACTTGAAATATCTTCTTTTAATGCCTCCATGATCAAATGATCGGCCTGTAATTTCATTGTAATTTTATTCACGTTTCCACTCCTTTTTTCGTTCTCTCCCGCCTGCTTTGCGGCGGTATCCGTTTTTTCTCTTCCGATCTTCTGCGCCGCCCTTTTTGCGAACACAAGGCTTTCCAGCAAAGAATTGCTTGCCAGACGATTTGCTCCGTGAACTCCGTTGCAGCTCGTCTCTCCTGCCGCAAATAACCGTTCCATAGAAGTCTGACTATCGCTGTCCACCCAGATGCCTCCCATAAAATAATGCTGAGCCGGAACAACCGGAATCGGCTCTTTCGTCACATCGTATCCTTCTTCTTTACAACGTCTGTATATATTCGGAAAATGACTCAATATCGACTCTGTTCCTATATTCTCCATAGACAGCCACACATGATCTGTTCCGTCTTTTTCCATCTGTTCGCGAATCGCTTTTGTAACGACATCCCGCGGAAGCAATTCATTTACAAAACGATTTCCCTCTTTATCAAGCAGAACAGCTCCTTCTCCCCGCACTGATTCCGAAATCAGAAATCTCCGCCCCGGCTTCTTAGAATAAAGCGTTGTCGGATGAATCTGAACATAATCGGTATGTTCCAGTCTGATTCCGTGTTTTTTCGCAATTTCAAGAGCATCTCCCGTCAAATGCGGAAAATTTGTGGAATGACGGTACAATCCTCCGATTCCGCCGCTTGCAACGATCGTATACGCTGAGCGAACTGCCCGGCTCGTTCCGTCTTGTTCCTGCATGACAACGCCTCTGCATACTCCGCCTTCCTCTATAATATCCGTCATTGTCGTATATTCAAAAATCTCTACATTGTCAAGCTCTTTCACCCGCGCCAAAAGTTTTCCCGTAATTTCTTTTCCTGTAATATCCTCATGAAATAAAATCCTCGGACTTGAATGCGCCCCTTCTCTTGTATACTCATATGTACGAGAAATATCACTGTCACCGATGACATCATCACTATGCTCTGTCCTGCGTTCAAATTCAACGCCGTACCCGATCAGTTCCCTGATGATCTCCTGCGAACTGCGGATCATAATATCGACCGATTCTTTTCGGTTCTCATAATGCCCCGCACGCATCGTATCTTCAAAATAACTGTCATAATCACTTTCATCGCGCAAAACGCAGATTCCGCCCTGTGCCAAAAATGAATCGCTGCTCTCCAGATCCGCTTTGGTAATCATCATAATTTTAAAATCACGCGGCAGATTCAATGCCGCAAATAATCCTGCGACTCCTGTTCCGACAATGACCACATCGACCTGATCTTGTTTTTCTTTTATTTTTTCCATATCCACTTCCCTTAGCGCCCCTAATCTTACCTTACTATTCCTTAATTATATCTTTCATTTTCACCTGTTATTTTGCCAGATCAAGCATCTTTTCCAACGGTTTCTTTGATTCGGCACGAAGAGCTTCGTCCATCTGAACTTCATTTTCACCTGTTCTCAAAACATGAGCGATCTTTTCCAGAGTGATCATTTTCATATCTTCACAGACCGGTTCTGTTTTTGTAAAATAGAACTTTTTATTCGGATATCTTTTTTCAAGCTCATATCTCACACCGTTTTCCGTGCAGATGATAAATTCCTCAGCGTCGCTCTTTCCCACACGATCAATAATGCCGGACGTGCTTCCGATATAATCCGAAAGATCAAGAAGCGACTTCGGACATTCAGGATGCGTCAGCACTTCCGCTTCCGGATGCTCCGCTTTCGCCTGCTTTAATTCCTCTATTTTTACCGTCTCGTGAATCGGACAATATCCTTCGTTGTATACAAAATTCTTCTCCGGCGTCTGCTCCGCCACAAAATGCGCCAGATTTCTATCCGGAATAAAGAAAATGTTTTTGTTAGGAAGTGCCTTTACAATCCGAACCGCATTTGCCGAAGTTACGCATACATCCGATAATCTTTTCAGTTCTGCCGTTGAATTAATATAGCAGACAACCGCAAGATCATCATACTTCTTCCGCATCGCACGGATCGTCTCCTCATCTGCCATATGCGCCATCGCACAGTCCGCTTTTGCATCCGGCATAAGAACCGTCTTCTGAGGATTCAGCACTTTCGCACTTTCGCCCATAAACGAAACGCCGCAGAACACAATCGTCTGCTCCTCCAACTCTACTGCCACCTTGCTCAGGTAAAAAGAATCGCCGATATAATCTGCAATTTCCTGAACTTCCGGTCTTACATAATAATGCGCCAGTATGACCGCGTTTTTTTCCTTCTTCAACTGTTCGATCTCTTCTCTAATCGTCATTCGTATACCCTTTCCCGCATGAAATCCATACGCCTTTGTTTCTGTCGTGATGCTCATTATAACACTTGAGTTTACAAATGACAAGACAGTTGTGCCGCTCGCCTTTTGCAAAAAAGAATCCCGAAAAACATTAGTCTTTCGGGATCTCTCAAGAGGCGCAGACCGGATTTGAACCGGTGAATCAGGGTGTTGCAGACCCACGCCTTACCACTTGGCTACTGCGCCTTATTCATATATATACTACACATAGTAAAATAATATGCATAGTTTTATCATTCTTTTCGCAACAATACTTCTGTTGTCCGAATGATAAATGACCCCGACGGGAATCGAACCCGTGTTACCGCCGTGAAAGGGCGATGTCTTAACCGCTTGACCACGGGGCCATTGTTTTCTAGTTCTGTAGCAGAACCGCTTTTAATATTATCATATAACTTTTATAATTGCAAGTCTTTTTTTCTTATTCTGTCAAATTTTTTTACTAAAATTTTTTACAGTTTTTTACGATTTTTTAAAGCTCATTTTTTATAGCTTTTTTAAAAACATTTCTTACGTTCCATATTCTATTGTTTTATCTTTAATCCACACTGCAAAACTGCCGGCAGGATAAATCCCGCCGGCAGAAAAATCTGTATTTTACTTTTTATAACTGATCACCGTTCGTCAATCAAAACAACCATTTCATTAAGAACGTTTTCTGCGTGATCTAAGAGTTACAGCAACTGCAGCGCCTGCTATACCAAGACATGCAATCCACAGCGCTATGTTTGTTGTATCACCTGTCTGAACTGCTCCGCCTTTGTTCGGCTGCTGTGGCTCATCTTTTATTTTCTCAAAACGAGCCTCAATCTTAATACCGTTCAGTTCTTTTGTGATTGGTGTATCGAAGTCAAACTTCTTATCTCCCACAAACCATCCGAGGAATTTGTATCCCTCTTTTGTCGGGTCTGCCGGTTTTGTCAGTTTTTCTCCGTCTTTTACTTTGACTTCTTTTCCGTTAAGTGTCACTGTCCATTCTTTCTCACCCGGTGTCGGTGTGTCGATCTTCTCAAAACGAGCTTCGATCTTAATACCGTTCAGTTCTTCTGTGATTGGTGTATCGAAGTTAAACTCCTTATCTCCTACAAACCATCCGAGGAATTTATATCCCTCTTTTGTCGGATCTGCCGGTTTTGTCAGTTTTTCTCCGTCTTTTACTTTCACTTCGTTTCCGTCAAGCGTCACTGTCCAAAATTTCTCTTCCGGTGTCGGTTCGTCGATTTTCTCAAAACGAGCTTCGATCTTAATGCCGTTCAGTTCTTCTGTGATCGGTGTATCGAAGTTAAACTCTTTATCTCCTACAAACCATCCGAGGAATTTATATCCTTCTTTTGTCGGGTCTGCCGGTTTTGTCAGTTTTTCTCCGTCTTTTACTTTTACTTCTTTTCCGTCAAGTGTCACTGTCCATTCTTTTACTTCCGGTGTCGGAGCATCTGTTTTTGAAAGGAACATCTCTATAATGCCGACCTTAGCATCTGACCACTCAATTTTCACATCAAGAAGCACTGTCTCATTCGGAAGAACAAACTCATTCACTGTCTTGCCCAGTGTTCCGACAGGTTTCCATGTATCTGCTTCTGCTAATGTTCTCACACTTACAGTTGCATTTGAAATCGAATCTGCTCTCTGGACAATCTTAATCTTATTGCGGTCATTCTTCTCTGATACATGATAAACAAGGTTTCCGCTCTTTTCTGCCGGAACAAATGATGTCGCAAGATTCATATCTGACATATAAGAGAATTTTCCGTTTTGTGTATCGAGACATGAGCTTTCATATGTCGGATCGTTTTCGCTCGGAACATACGCTCCGTCATTGATCTCAAGCTCGCTGAAGCGAACCCACTTGTCAGAACCGACTTTTGTTCTTGTTACCTCGAATTTCAGGTAACGTGCATCTTTGTTAATGTTTGTTGCTTCTTTTGTATTATAAGAAGTTTCATGATTCGGAAGCACCGCTCCGATCTCATCAGTATCATTCGCTTCTCCGTTATTTGGTCCATCCTGTGAACCGAGAGTCATGATTTCTTCCCATGTCTCTCCGTCTGTAGATACAGAGAATTTACCATGTCTGATATAGTCATGCTCGCTATCCTCGCAGACAGCTTTGAACTTATCGAAGTGGATTGTCTGTCCGAGATCGTATACGAACCAAACGCCTTCGTTCTGTGATGTCTGATAAACAGCCTCTGTTGCTCTGTTTCCGTCGAACGCTTTCTCAGGATCTGTGATCGTATAATTTCCGCTTTTTGAATGCAGTGATTTTTCTTTGAACTCTACCGTATTTACAACGAATTGTTTCAAATTGAATTTCACATCATCATTCGTCTTGTTGATCAGTCTGATATATCTTGCATCTCCCGGTTTCTTTGCATCATATGTTGTCCACTCATATGCATTGAGAGATGTTTCAAGGGTAAGCTTGTCTGCATTTTCAAGATTCTTCTGAATATCTTTAATCTCATGAATGCGGTCTAATTTTAAGCCGATATACTGATCTTTCTTTAAAGTAATATCATTCTTAGCTTCGATTTCAGCGCTTTCATCCAACAGATTTGCTCTGTATTCTTTGTAAGCGTCTACGTTTGTGTAAACTTTCGAGTTAAACCATACTTTAGAGTCAACGTCAAATTCTCTGATCGCAAACCAGTTTTTCTGTGTCGCATTATTCTTGATACGAACATACTGTGCCTGAATATCTTTGTCAGATACATCGATCTCTATCGTGCGTTTGTTTTCAAATGTTGCAATCTTTGTCCATTTCTGACCGTCAACCGACCACTCCAGATCACAGTTCTGCATATAATCTGCATGTGTATCATTATTACCCTGGACAATCTTGATCTTTCCAAGTGTGATCTTCTCGGACAGCTTCACTCCGAAATAATCACCTGCGATCATAGAGTCACCGTTTGTAGGATCTCCCTGTCTTACATTGTAATGTACGCTTGTGCCTTCATCACCGTCGATTGCATTATTTTCGTTTCCATTATTGTAAACAGTCCAACCTTCTGTTGTACGGATCACTTCTTTTGTAAACGTATCTGCCGCTCCGGGCTGCAAGTCTACTTTGAACTCACGCATAGAAGGCCATTTACCAGATCCTCCCACTCTCGAGCACTCATAACGAACTGCCGTAACGTTCTCGATTTCAAGTCCTGCCACATCAACTTTCGCAGCATATGGTCCGTATTCTTTTCCGTTTTCTAATTCTTTCCACTCATCAGAACCTTCTGCCTGATATTTCAGTTTTGCGTATCCGAATGTATCGTCCGGTTTCTCTTTTCCTGCGCCGTTTTCGATATGTACGCCGTAAATAGTCGTCGGTTTGCTGAAGTTCACCTGATAATACTGTCCGACACCTTCTGCTCCGTTGTACCATGCATACGTACCGCTGTTGCCGTCAATAATATCTGCCGGTTTTCCGCTCTGCCATGTCTGAAAGCTTGCCTCTGCCGTAATTTTCAACGGTCTTTCAACATCGCCTGCCACATAATCGTTCATCGGATCTGACAATGCCGCTTCCAATGTTTTTGCCAGAGGGATCAAATGGGTCGATCCCGGAGTTACAACTGCCGGAGACGCATTATACATCTCTTTTGTATATGTCTGGGAGGTCGCATAACTTCCCGAACCTGCCATATACAGATCAAACGCGCTCTGCATATCATTTTTCTGCATTGCATCCTGTGCCTGTGCAAAAGAACGGATTGCCGTACAGAGATCTTTCAAAGAGTTTGTAAACGGAAGGATTTCCGCTTTCATTGCCTCGTTTTTGCTCTTTGCATGGAAACCGTCGCAAGCTTCAATGATTGTTGTCATCTCTGCCACAAGCTGCGTTGTTGTTGCTTCTTCTACGTTTCCTGCTGCAAGCTGTGTTTTATAAGTATTGATCAGACCCTGAATTTCTTCTGACTCCGGCAATACAAGTCCATGTCCGTTCGGTTCCGGGTTAGACATATGTTTCGCAAGTGTATGGAGCTCTTCAGATGCATTTTCATCAATATACGCAAATGAATCCGCCCAGCTCTTATCCATATTAAATCCTGCGATATTCCAGCTATAATCCGCAACTGCGAAGATCGCCGGTTTCGATACTTCTGATTCCTGCATCGGGTTTGTCACCGCTCCCGCAAGATCTTCCGGATTTACATCTGTTTTAAGCTGCACACCTTTACCCATCATAAGACGTCCGTGATTAATGTCGTTTACAGGCCAGTTGAGCCAGAATAGCGGGGCACGACGTTTCTGACCGTCTGTCGTTCTATGAGTTCTGAAGTGATCAAGCGTTACCTGCTCGATCGGTTTACATACTGCTTCTCCTGTCCAGAAGATCTTGATATCTTCCGGGAATCCTTTGTCATACTCGTTCAGTTCTGCATAATTGCCGCCTGTACCGCCTGACTGCCATGAATGGTTATATCCTGCCGGACAGAATACTGTGTCATATACATCGCCTTTCTTTTTTGCCCACTCGGATACTTTTGTCATCATGTTGATCACGATCGTTCTCGGAAGGCTTCCGACGTCGTCGCCGAGTACTCCGAACTGACGCACGCCTGCATCGTACAACTGATCAAATTTGCGCAGAAGCGCCTGAATCTCCTGATCTGCCTGCGCCTGATTAAATCCTCCCATAAACGGGTGGGCTGTCCAAACGAAACGGCACTTAGAATCGTTTCCGACTTTTACCATTTCCTTGATCTTTGCCAGTTCTTCTTCCGGATATAAATCACGCCATTTTCCTTTGTGATACTCATCGTCTTTCGGAGCAAAGATATAAGACGTCATCTTATAATCTCCGCCGAATCTCATAAGAGACATTCTGTCCTCATTCGACCACGGAAGTCCGTAATATCCTTCGATAAATCCACGGATATTTACATCTGCATAATCTCTCATCTCAAAGTTGCGGATCGTAGTTCCGTCCATCTGATTGAAGATATGCTTCAAAGATGTGATGCCGTAAAATACCGCATCTGTATCTAATCCGAGGATTACGATCTCACCCTTATTAGATGCGAGGAAATAGGAACCGTGATGGTCAAACAAAGATTTATCTACTGTGTAATGCTCCTTCACATATTTATCTACATATCCATCGGAGCCGTAGATACCTGCAAGGATATTCGTCTTGCCGTCAACTTTTGCATTGGTAACAGCAGCGCTCTCACTCTTGCCTTTGATCGAAAGAACTTCTGTCATTCGATTCTTTGTCACATCATCAACACCGTTTTCGTAAACAATATTCACTTCTCCGATGTCGAATCCCCCATCCTGATAAGTCATCTCATGGGGAGTCGGGTAGATCTGATATTCCACCCCTGAAACTTCTGCAGTCTGCACTGCGTCAGCTTCCTCTGCCTGTACGGTCAACGCCGACGGTGCAGCCGATGTAAGTACAACTGCCGCCGCAAGCAGACCTGCCCACAAGCCTCTTACTGTTTTCATTCTCTTTCTCATACATTTCCCTCTTTTTCTAGTTACTATAGTTGCCCACTATTCCTATTTTCTTATGATATCGCACTTTACATTTCAGTTATTTGCACTTTTTAGCAACCAATTTGTAATTTATGATAGTTTTCGCCTATTGCCCGGACTTCTTTTGTGCAATATGTTTATTCTATTTTCTTTATTTTGTTTATACTGCACAATTATCTCTTTTCTCTCCGCTTTCTTTGCAGTTTATATAGCAAAAACGTTGTTATAGATCATGAAAAACCGGAGACATTCTTTCATAAGTACAAAACTGCGTATAACCTGCTTTTCTCAGCATTTCCTTCGTTTCTTCTATATAAGCGCCCAAGTGTTCCGGTTTATGACTGTCGCTCCCTATTGTGACGATCTTTCCGCCAAGCTCTCTGTACCGTTTTAAAATTTCCGCAGAAGGCGTCGTGTCAGAAAGGCCGTACCGATATGACGATGTATTCACTTCCAGACCTTTCCCATCCGCTATGACAACTTGCAAAATCTCTTCGACGATCGGTTTGATCTTTTCAAACGGATAGACGCCCTTTTCATCATAACGGGCGATCAGATCCATATGCCCAAGCACGCTGTAATCCTTGTATTCCCGAACGACCGACAGCATTTCCTCATAATACTTTTCATTATATTCCTTCTGCGTTTTCCCATTTCAATGATCCGAAGTTGTTTTCTTCTATCATTTTATCACAAAGCGAACCGTTTTTTCCATTCTAACATTTTTATATACGTTTCCTTTCCACACGCCGTAAAGCTGTAAACTTGCCTGCTGCGGCGCAGACGTCCTCCCTGAAGGTTCTGCGCGATCAGAAACCGGAATATCCGATAATGCAGAAAAGGATCGCCGCTCACACGACAATCCTTTTTAAGTATCAATTTTTTATTTTGATCTTTTCTGCGTATCTTTGTTTATCCGTTCTTTTTTCTCGTGATCATGACCACTGCGCCTGCCGCAAGTGCAAGTACAAACGGGAAGAACGGCGCTGTTTCGTCTCCTGTCTTCGGAGGTGTCTTTCCATCCTCCTGCGGTGTCTGACCGCCGTCTTTTGTAACCGTTACTTTCACAGTGTCAGTTACTTTCACTGCATCCGCTCCGCTTCCCTGTGTCGCTGTCACTGTCAGCTTCGCTGTTCCTTTACCGACTGCCTTTACATTGCCGTCAGCATCTACCGTTGCAACTTTTTTATCGGAAGAAGCCCATGCAAATGTTACATTTTCTGCCTTTTCCGGTGTGATCTTCGCTGTTGCCTTTGTTGTCTCGCCGACTTTCAGATCTGCTTTCTTAACTGACGCTTTCACGCCTGTAAGTACCACCGGTTTCTCCGGTTCCGGATCTGTTCCGCCGTCTTTTATTACCGTTACATCCACAGTAGCTGTTTTTGTTACCGCGCTGTCTCCGCTTCCCTGTGTCGCTGTCACAGTCAGCGTTGCCGTTCCTTCTGCAACCGCCTTAACGTTTCCGTCCTTATCTACTGTCGCAATCTTGTCAGCGGAAGAAGCCCATGCAAATGTTACGTCTTCTGCATCTTCCGGTGTGATCTTTGCTGCTGCCTTTGTTGTCTCGCCGACTTTCAGTTCTGCCTTTCCAACTGACGCTTTCACGCCTGTAAGTACCGGTTTCTCCGGTTCCGGATCTGTTCCGCCGTCTTTTATTACCGTTACATCCACAGTAGCTGTTTTTGTTACCGCGCTGTCTCCGCTTCCCTGTGTCGCTGTCACAGTCAGCGTTGCCGTTCCTTCTGCAACCGCCTTAACGTTTCCGTCCTTATCTACTGTCGCAATCTTGTCAGCGGAAGAAGCCCATGCAAATGTTACGTCTTCTGCATCTTCCGGTGTGATCTTTGCTGCTGCCTTTGTTGTCTCGCCGACTTTCAGTTCTGCCTTTTCAACTGACGCTGTCACGCCTGTAAGTACCACCGGTTTCTCCGGTTCTTCCGGTCTGTCCGGACGGATGATCGCTCCGCCGTCTTTTGCTCCGTAAGCCTCGAACTCGACAATATGATCCGATGTGCCCTGTCCGTCAATTCTTCCGTTTACATAGACACGGATATAACGCGCTGTCACGGAATCACCGCCGTTTTCTGCGTTCCACATCTCTTTGCCTTCTGCCGTCTCGACATAAAACTCTTCTGTACCTGCACCCAGTTTATGTACGTTATTCTTGTCGGAATTATATACTGTTGTCGTTTTACCTTCCGCAAAGTTCTCGTCTGTACTTAACTGGATCACTGTCGGTCCGTATTTTCTTGAACCATCCCAGTATCTTGTCATATGGATCTTCGTCAGATCATACTCGTCTCCGAGATCGAACTGCACGTAACGGGAATGGTTCTGGTTATTGCTCGTATCTGTCAGCTCCAGATAATTCGCCGTACTCTTCACGCCGTCGTTTACCATGCTAAACGGTCTGTCCGGTTTCTCTGCCACTGCCGTATTAGCAGTTGCATCATAAGCGGTAACTTTTACTTTCGGATTGTTCTTTGCAAGAACAACATTATCTTCTGTATCGATCAGATCTTTCACTTCATCATATGCAAGCGATCTGTCGAGAACTGTAATATAAGAAACTTCGTCTTTTGTCAGACCCTGCGCAAATATCGTTTCGCCTTTTGCGATCTCCGGATTTGCTTTATCTTCGCTGTATGTTGAAGCAACCACTTTTCCGTCAAGGTAAAGTTTGATCATTCCGTTAATTTCTTTTACAGCAGAGAATTGATGCTCTTTACCGTCAGCCGCAATTCCCTTTGTCTCGCTTGTGTAGCTGTCGTTTGCTTTATCAACCGTCTTCTGATCATATTTTGATGTGATCTTCATATCGTTAAACTCAAACGTCAGATATCCTTCGCCGTCAATACCGACTTTATAAGCGCCTTTCTGCTCTGCAAGTACCACGTCTTTTGAATCTGTCTTGATCTTACCTGTTACAGTAAATCCGCCGTGTCCGTCGACAGAGTATTTCGCTTTTGTCGATACAGCTCCGTCTTTCAGATCATCGCTGATCACTCCTGTTATGATGCCGTCTTTAAACGCATCATTCTGCGCGCTTACTTTCGAAGTATTTCCGACAGTATCTGTTACGCCGTCTACACTTACGCTCACTGTCTGGGCATCTTTCAGTTCCTTATCCAAAGTCAGTTTCACTGTACGTCTGTCGGCTTTCAATTCTGCCTTTGTCACTTCGTATCCGTCTACCTTAAACATTCCCGCTTCCGGCGTACGGATCGTCTCGTCAAATTCAACTTCTGCTTCTTTTCCGTTTCCTTCTACAGAAAGGATCTTCGCAGGCGTTTCGTCTTTCTCTCCAAACTGCAGGATCAAAACTTCCTTCGGCGCAAGAGTATATGTCACTTTATCGCCGTATTTAAGCGCTTTGTCTGTCTGATGTTTCTGATCTCCTACGACAACCTTTCCGTAAACAGTTCCGAGATCTTCTCCGATGCCGATCAGTCTGTCATAAGTCACTTCATAACTTTGTTCTACATTCTTCGGATTTCTGATCGAGAGAATTCCCTCTTTCCCGTTCCAACAGGAATATCCGTAAATATCTCCATTTTCCGGCTTTCCGCCGAACATCTGTGATTTCTGAAGAATGTCGAAATTATCTTCGATCCATTTTGCCGCTTCCGCGTTGATCTGCCATTTATCGTCGTCAAACATGGAGTAGCTGTAGTAATACTCCCAGAATGCCGTTCCTCTCGTTCCGAGCATATACAGGTGATTTCTCAGCTCATCATCTGTATATTCGATATCCGGTCTGCCATAAGCATCGTTCGCAGTCAATCCGTAAACCGGGTCATGGTTGTAAAAATATTTGTTTGGAAGCTGCCACTCTCTTTCATTTAAGAAGTTATAATAAGCGTTGTCGCGGTATGTAAGCATCGCTTCTTCATCCGTTGCATCGAACTTATTCGTATAACCTGTATCTCCCGTATTCTGCATCCATACGCTGTTCACCCACTGAACGTGCCACGGACTCGGGTTTGTGTAAGAAGTCATATTAAGCCAAAGGTCTTTTCCCGCTCTGTTGTCACGCATATCTTCAAAAATATCCGTCCATCTCTCGTATGTCTCTGAAATCGTATAGAGTGGATTGCCTGTCACATAATATTCAGACTTCTCTGTCGACGGCTCTAAGAGCATTCCGTCCAGCTTCCAGTAGTTGATATCAAACTTATCCTGATACTCACAGAAAATATCTTCATTCAATTTCGTCAGATATCTTGCGTCGGAAATATTAATATCACTTCCCGACTGTCTGTTTATAGAACCCAAACCATTATTTGCAATCCATTGAGCTATCTGCGTCTGTGTTCCATATCCGCCTCTTGGTCCGAGCCACAGTCCGAAGTTGGACGCAAGCTGATTCACCTGCAGACTGGAGTTATAAAGCTCATTCGGAAACTTATCGTTAAAATCCCAGAATGAACTGTAATTCATCCATCCGTCGTCTATAACATAAGAATCAAGCGGAGATACCCCGTACTGTGTAAATCCTTTCTCGATCTCGAAGAAGCTCTTCTGGATAATCTCATCTGTAATATTCTTCATGTTGTCATACCATGAGTTATACTGCTGACGGAACTCCGTATCTGTCGCGATCGTCTCGATATATTCATAGAAATCGCTCTGTGTCACACTGTAATCTCTGCTTCGGGCAGCTCCTACGACAGCGTCCCACGTCGTCATCTTTCCGTCTACCTTTTCTTCGTTATAATCAAACTTATCCTCGGAGTATTTCAATGATTTTCCATAGTAGTAACGGATAAAGGAATTAGAATTTTTAATTTTGTTTTCTGTTTCCGGGAACTCACATCCCCAGTACATCGCGCCTACATAGTACGGCTGTCCAAGCTCCAGATAATCGCCTTTCATTCCGCCCATGTCAGGATTGTTCGCCATATCGTCGCTGATCGACCAGTATTCATTCTGTTTCAGATCAGTCTGTGCGATGTTCATATTTTCCAGATCGATATAATCGATCTTCGCTTTTTCTGCCTGTCCTTCCCCAACAGAAATATCGAGGCGCTTTCTCATGAAAGAATCTCCGTCTTTCATCGTGATCACTTCTTTGATCGTGTAATCTACACCTCTTACTTTCTTCGGTTCAAACGTAAAGGTCAGCGTTTTCACTCCGTCCTTTTCTGTCAGCTCCGGCTCGCCCTGCACTTTCATCTCGCTCGTCTTAAGCTGTGTCGCGTTATCCACTACAGGGAACGTTGCTGTATCTTCAAAGAAGTCAAATTCCGAACAGCAGGCTACGTCTTTACTTACATTTGAACCTGACGGATCATAACAATCAACAAACTCAATACGAACATACTGCGCTGTCACTTTTTCGTCCAAGTTCACATATGTTTCTTTTTTATTTTCAAAAGAACCTTGACCAACCAGTTTTGCACCGTCTGTTGTTTTCAGAGCATCGATGCTATCCCCGGTATAAATCTTATAACCTTTCACATGCCCGCTCACTGTGGGAGTTCCATTTTGATCCACTCTCTGCTGATAGCGAAGAGACTGGAATGATTTCGCAGAGCCAAAATCGACATAAATATTATGAGGATATTCTTTCGTTGCAGCATCCACACTATCCCCGTATTTTGAATGATAATAAGTATTATTATCACCATCGAACATCTTTATTGGATCTCCGCCATTCGGCGCTTCATTCTCTGCAACACTGTCCGCCGTTGCTGTCCATCCCTTTGCATCTAACTTCTGCGTAGGCGCTACGAATCCGCTGTCTTCCCCTTCGGAACTGTTGTCTAGCGTGTTGATTATAAACTCTTCACTGCCCGCCTGCGGTGTGAACACAGTCGGAGTCGTTCCGGTACGATAGTTTGTAATCTCTTTTGTTGACAATACTTTGTCCGCGCTCAAACTGAACGTTCTTTTTAAATATTCATTTCCGAAAACATAAGAGCCGTCAGTCTTTTCAAGCGTTACGACACCGCTTTTCTTCTCAGGTATCTGACCCTGCTCTGCCGCAGTATCTTCCGCATGAACTGTCTGAGCCATAAACGGAAGGGCTCCGCCGGTTGTCAGCGATACCGCGAGAACCGCAGCCATTCCCTTATGGAACATTCTCTTTTTCATAAACTTCTCTCCTTCTTTTTAAAATGTAATGTACGAATGTGCTCACCACATTACTCCCATCATCTTATAAATGATAGCATTACCCCCCCCAATAATATTTACACTTTTTATCACTTCTTTTGTATTTTTTTCTTTTTATCTATGCTTTTTGTATAATATGGCTATTTTAGCTTTATTTTTATTGATTTTTTTCACATATACACCATCCGATTGATTTGCCAAAGGAAAATATCTTTCATTTTATACAAAAGATGCCTAACCGCAAATGCGGCCGGCATCTTCATAAAACCTGTCTTATATTAATGAATCATACTATTCTTTGTCCGTAATTTCTCCGTGAATTTCCTGAAGTGATTTCACTTCTTTGCTTCCATGTTTCTTCACTGCAAGAATTCCGTTTGCGGCAGCTTTCGCAGCAGCCATTGTCGTCATATACGGAACTTTCTTTTTGATCGCAGCTTTTCTCAAATAGCTGTCGTCATTCTTACTTTCTTTTCCTGACGGTGTATTCACGATCATGTCAACTTTTCCGTTCGTGATCACATCGAGCATATTCGGACGGCCTTCCTGAAGCTTATTGATCTTCTCTGCTTCGATTCCGTTCTCTTTAAGCAGGCTGCAAGTATGGTCTGACGCAATGATCTTGAATCCCGCTTTTGCAAAATCAGCCGCAACTTCCACAACTTCCGGCTTATCACGATTGCTTACGGAGATCAGCACCGTACCTTCAAGCGGAAGCTTTGTCTGTGTTGCTTCCTGAGCCTTATAAAATGCTTCGCCGAAAGATTTGGACAATCCGAGCACTTCTCCTGTCGATCTCATCTCCGGTCCGAGCAGCGGGTCTACTTCCGGGAACATATTGAACGGGAATACCGCTTCTTTTACTCCGTAGTACGGAATGTTCTGCTCTTTTAACGCCGGAACCGGTGAAGGTCTTCCTGTCAGTTCACTTGTCACAATGTCGATGGCAAGCGGAACCATGCGGATATTACATACTTTCGATACAAGCGGCACTGTTCTTGACGCACGAGGGTTCGCCTCCAATACGTACACTTTTCCGTTTTCGATCGCATACTGCATGTTCATAAGACCTTTCACATGCATCTCTTCCGCGATTCTTCTTGTATATTCTTTGATTGTCTTTACATTTTCCTCTGAAATGTTTTTGGAAGGGATAATACATGCCGAGTCTCCGGAATGTACTCCCGCAAGCTCGATATGTTCCATAACCGCCGGAACAAACGCATGTGTGCCGTCGCTGATCGCGTCTGCTTCACATTCTGTCGCATGTCCGAGGAAACGGTCGATCAGGATCGGACGGTCAGGCGTCACGCCGACTGCCGCTTTCATATATCCTACCATGCTTTCCGCATCGTATACCACTTCCATACCACGGCCGCCAAGTACATAAGACGGGCGCACCATAACCGGATAACCGATCTTCTCGGCAATTTCAAGAGCATCGTCCACCGTAACAGCCATTCCCGACTCCGGCATCGGGATTTCCAGTTTATCCATCATCTCGCGGAACAGATCGCGGTCTTCCGCCAGATCGATAACAGACGGAGCCGTACCTAATATCTTCACGCCGTTTCTTTCCAGATCTGCCGCAAGGTTCAGCGGTGTCTGTCCTCCGAACTGCGCGATCACTCCGACCGGATTTTCCTTCTTGTAAATGCTAAGAACGTCTTCCAGTGTGAGCGGCTCAAAATACAGTTTATCAGATGTATCATAATCTGTAGACACAGTTTCAGGGTTACAGTTGACAATGATCGTCTCGAAACCAAGCTTTTTCAAAGCAAGAGACGCGTGTACGCAGCAATAGTCAAACTCGATTCCCTGTCCGATACGGTTCGGTCCTCCGCCTAAGATCATGATCTTCGGTTTCTCTTCACTGATCGGGTTTTTGTCCGTTCCGTTATATGTCGAATAGTAATATGCGCTGTCCTGCGTTCCGCTTACACGAACGCCTTCCCACGTTTCCTCAACGCCGAGTCTGATTCTCTTATTGCGGATCTCATCCTCATCCACTTCAAGAATCTGGCTTAAATATTTATCAGAGAATCCGTCTTTTTTCGCCGCGATAAGAGCATTGTCTTCCGGCAGACCTCCCTTAAACGCAAGCAGAGCCTCTTCCTCTTCTACCAGCTCTTTCATCTGCTCAAGGAAATAGTGTTTTACTTTTGTCAGTTCATGGATCTCTTCTACAGAAGCTCCTTTTCTCAGCGCTTCGTAGATAACAAAGTAACGCTCGCTTGTCGCATACCGCAAACTCTTGAGAAGCTCTTCTTTTGTTTTTCCGTCAAAATCTTTCGCATGACCGAGTCCGTATCTTCCTGTCTCCAAAGAACGAATCGCTTTCTGGAACGCTTCTTTGAAGTTCTTACCGATGCTCATTACTTCGCCTACCGCACGCATCTGTGTTCCAAGCTTGTCTTCCACACCTTTGAATTTCTCAAATGCCCAGCGCGCGAACTTGATCACAACATAATCTCCGTCAGGAACGTATTTATCCAATGTACCGTACTTTCCGCACGGAATATCTTTCAGCGTCATGCCTGTCGCAAGCATTGCGGATACAAGCGCGATCGGGAATCCTGTCGCTTTCGATGCAAGCGCCGAAGAACGAGACGTTCTCGGGTTGATCTCGATAATGATATCTCTGTCTGTCTTCGGATCATGCGCCCACTGTACGTTACAGCCGCCGATCACCTTAACAGAATCTACTACTTTATGAGATTTTTCCTGCAGACGCTGCTGAACTTCTTCTGAGATCGTAAGCATCGGAGCGGAGCAGAAAGAATCTCCTGTATGAACGCCGAGCGGATCGATATTTTCGATAAAGCATACAGTGATCATATTGCCCTCTGCGTCGCGGACAACTTCAAGTTCCAGTTCTTCCCATCCCAAGATAGATTCTTCTACAAGAACCTGACCTACAAGACTTGCCTGAAGACCTCTGGCGCATACTGTTTTCAATTCATCTACATTATATACAAGACCGCCGCCTGCGCCGCCCATCGTATAAGCAGGACGAAGAACTACCGGATATCCAAGCTTCTCCGCAATCGCAAGAGCCTCGTCCACAGAATATGCAACCTCGCTTCGAGCCATCTCTATACCGAGCTGATCCATCGTGTGCTTAAATTCGATTCTGTCTTCTCCTCGCTCGATCGCATCGACCTGTACGCCGATAACTTCTACGTTATATTTCTCCAAAACGCCCGCCTGCGCCAGTTCTGAGCATAAATTAAGACCGGACTGTCCACCGAGATTCGGCAGTAATGCATCAGGTCTTTCTTTTTTTATGATTTGTTCTATTCTGTCAACATTCAAAGGTTCAATATAAGTAACGTCAGCAATCTCCGGATCCGTCATGATTGTCGCCGGGTTTGAATTCACCAATACAATCTCGTATCCTAAATTTCTCAATGCTTTACAAGCCTGTGTTCCGGAATAATCGAATTCACAAGCCTGTCCGATAATGATCGGGCCGGAGCCGATGATAAGTACCTTGTGGATATCATTTCTTTTTGCCATCTTTCTTCCTCCTGTATTGTCCCATGTTCTCATTTCATTTTCTCAATCGAATATTATACAATAAATTAAGTTTTCCGACAATCCTTAATTTTCACTTTTCTCTCTATATTTTCCTATATTTTTATCCTGTATTCTCATCGGCTTTTCATTTTTTACATTTTTTCCGACTTCCGGCTTTTTAACTTTTCATATTTCTATAAGTTTTCACAGCTTTAACTGTCCGGTTTTTTACATTTTTACAGTTTTTCATCCTACTTCCGCTTTGATTTTTTTACATTTTCACGGTTTACTACTGCTGCAGCCTGCTTAAAACAGAATATCCTATCGTTCCTTTCGGCATATCTACTCCGAAGTTCTCTGCTACAGTCGCCCCTATCACCGCAAACGTCTCTGCTTCCGGAAGCGGACCTCCCGCCTGCATTCTTTTGCTGTATGCAAGGAAAGGAACATACTCTCTCGTATGATCCGTTCCCTTGTATGTCGGATCATTCCCGTGATCTGCGGTCAGGATCAATAGATCATCCTGCAAAAGACATTCCATCAAAACGCCGAGTTTCTCATCAAACTTTTCGATCTCTTTGCCATACCCTTCTACATTTCTCCGATGCCCCCATAATGCGTCAAAATCAACAAGGTTTACAAAACACAGTCCCGTAAATTCCTCTTTGCACAGATCGATCGTCTGTTCCATTCCATGAACGGAACTTTCCGAATGATATGTTTTCGTAATCCCTTCCCCGCAGAAAATGTCATGAATCTTTCCCACGCCGATCACATCATTTCCCGCATCTTTCAGAGCATTTAAAACAGTGGGCGCCGGCGGCTTCAACGCGTAGTCTCTCCGATTGCTCGTCCTTTTAAACTCACCTTTTTTCATTCCGATATACGGTCTTGCGATCACCCTTCCTACGCGCCATTCATCTTTCATCGTGATCCGCCTTGCAGTCTCACAGCACCGATACAGTTCTTCCAGATCGAAAGTCTCTTCATTTCCGCAGATCTGCATAACCGAATCCGCCGACGTATACACGATCATAGATCCCGTACGAATCTCTTCCTCGCCCAGCTCTTCTATAATCTCAGTACCGCTCGCGCTTTTATTTCCGATCACCTTTTTCCCACACTGTTTCTCCAGCTCCTTGATCAATTCTGCCGGAAATCCATGTTCCGTAAAAGTCCGAAACGGCTTTTCCGTTTTAATCCCCATCATCTCCCAGTGTCCGGTCATCGTATCTTTTCCGTTGCTCGCTTCCCGCATCCGCATGAAGCGCCCCTCGGGAGACTCGACGCCTTTCATATCCCCGCCGCACTTTAAGTTCAGAAACCCAAGCCTGCGAAGATTCGGAATATTCAAAGTTTTTGTTTTCTCCAAAATATGTCCGAACGTATCCGCGCCTTCATCTGCGAACCGAGCCGCATCCGGCATCGCCCCGATCCCGAGAGAATCAAGAACGATTACAAATATTCTTTTATATGCTCCCATTATCCCATCTCCCTGTACAACACTCTTATATCTTGCCCTTATTCTCAATAAATCAATACTGTATCCACTTTATTCTTATGAACAGTCTCCCCATTTATACCGCAATTTGTAATTACTATACTGATGATAATCCAGATATTTCTCCTTTTGAAGTCTTCCGATAACAATGTAAGGCATCACATTCTGAGTCCGTGCATAACTACAGATTGCTTCAAATGTAAAGTCTCCTTTTTGGATAAAACTTGCATAACTCTCCGGTGACAAAAGTCTATCTCTCGCAAAAAGATCTGCTGCCGTCTCCTTATCCACATCACTCCCGTCATCTATAAATTTAATACTTTTACCTATATCTCCATTTACAATATGTCCCAGTTCATGAAATAAAGAAAACCAAAAAATATCCGCAAACGCTCCCCTTATCGTCAAAACCATTTGATACACCCCATCGCTCCGCCGAAAAATATACCCTTGCACAGGCGCTCCTCTAAAATTTTTCACAACAGAAAAATCTATGCCATATTCTCCCAATACAGTTTTCAAATGATTTTGAAAATCCACATTCTTCTGACACATAACATTTTTTATTTTACCTATCAATTCGTTTATATGCTCTACTTCAAACTTTGTTGAAACATTTTGATTATTCTCCAAAATTTGACACAAACGAATCCATGCCCCCAACACATTTCTATTTACCGATAAGTTTCCGGACATCCGAAATGCTCCCCCGGGAATTATTTCATTTAAATTTACCAAATTACTAATCTGCAGAATTTTACGAAGAGAAAGTATCGAATCATCTTTATTTTCACGACTAGGCATCATGCCTCTTTCTCTAAAGTATTTCACAATTTCTTTTAAGTCTTCCCTCACGATACGCTCTTCTTCCGTAATCGTCTGTAATTCATTTGCTTCCAAAAGTTCCGCCTCATAGTTCGCCTGAAGATTCAGCCAAAAAGACTTTGGTACTCCGATTGCATACTCTAATCCTCTGGCAAAGTTTGCAGATATCCCTTTCTTTCCGGCAATAACATTGCTTACGTAAGCCGGAGAAACGCCTGCACTCGACGCCAGTTCACTCTGTGTGATTCCACGTTCTTCCAAGACGTCTGCAATCGTTTCTCCCGGGTGAATTATTAAATCACGGGATATACCAATTTTCTTTGCTGCCATGATAATCACTCACTCCTTCCACTTCTATTTCCGTACAAATCATAACCGTATCCTGTTCGGCATTCGGCTCGATAATCAATCTTACATTTGCCGCTACATGCAACGAATATCGAATACTTTCGCATCCTTCTAACTGTTCAGGCTTTCCTAATCCCAATTTCAAAAAATCTCCAAAACATTCCGCCGCTTTTAGTCTGTCCATATGCTTTTTTATTGTTTTCACCCACTCAAAAGGCAGTTTTTTTGCATCTTTTTATAATCTTTAAAGTATTTTTCAACTTTTGCATTCGCATATGTTATTTCCACTCAACGCATCACCCTCACATTAACCTTTTGGTTAATTTATTATGTCATGTTTTCTTTTTCTTGTCAATCGTTCCTACAGATACTCCGACCCAAACCCAAACGGCAAAAGTTCTTCCAACCGAAGGATTCTATACTTTTCCCTGCCTGATGCCAATATCACCTTGAACTTCTTCGGATCGCAAAATTCTGCCATAACCTGACGGCACACTCCGCAAGGAGGCGTACATACTGTTTCTGAAATATCTTTTCCACCGATGATGCAAATTGCGCGAAACTTCCTTTCTCCTTCGCTCACCGCCTTAAAAAACGCAGTTCTCTCCGCACAATTTGTCGGTGAAAATGCAGAATTTTCTATATTGCATCCGGTATAGATCCTGCCGCTTTCAGCCAAAAGAGCTGCGCCTACTTTAAATCCCGAGTAGGGACTGTATGAATACGCCAGTTGTGCAGTCGCTGTCTCAATTAACTTTGCGATCATTCCCTGCGATAATTCCATTTCACAAGTTCCTTCCGCCGGGTTTTCTTCTTCCGTTTTCACGATTTTTACAATGCGGCTCGTTCCGAGTCTGTCTGCCCCAAGCTCCAGAAACTTTTCCGCGTCTTCCATCGAGGAAATGCCGCCCGCCGCTTTCATCTTCACGTTACCGCCGACATGATCCGCAAACAGGCTGATATCGTCAAAAGTCGCGCCTGCTTTTGAAAAACCTGTGGACGTTTTAATATAATCCGCTCCCGAACGAGTGACGATCTCACACATTTTCACTTTTTCTTCATCTGTCAAAAGACATGTTTCTATGATCACTTTAAGAACTTTACTGCCGCACGCATTTTTCAGAATGCGGATTTCTTCTTCGATCTGATCGTATTTTCTGTCTTTCAGCCATCCGATATTGATAACCATATCGATCTCATCCGCTCCGTTTGCGATCGCATCTTTTGTCTCAAATTCCTTTACGGCAGTCGTCTCGTAACCGTTCGGAAAACCGATCACAGTACAAATCGGAACTCTTCCGCCTACATATTCCGCCGCTTGCTTCACATAACTTGGAGGAATACAGACTGACGCCGTATCATATTTCACCGCATCATCACATACCTGACGAATCTCATCCCACACAGCTTCCTGCGACAGCAATGTGTGATCCACATGCCGTAAAATTTCTTTTTCATTCATATCCTTCATTTGACCGTTTATTTCCTCTCTTTATTTTCCGCATTTATTTTCTTTCACTTATTTTTCCCGCTTTTTCCCCTCATTTCTTTTCTCGCGTTTATTTTCTTTCATTTATTTTTCCCGCTTATCTCCCCCATTCATTTTTCCGTTTTTCTTTTCTCCCGCTCTTTTCTTCTCGTTGTCATTTTCTTTATATGCATTCTACTCTTTTTTCCGTTCTTCGGAAATCAATCTGCGGATCGCGTCCACTGCCACCCGGATCGCCATGTCCGTATCGTGCACTACCGGGTTCTCAAGTCCTGCTTTCTCACGTTCCTGATTCGCGATCACAAGAAAACACGAGCCGACCCGCACCCCAAGGCTGCTCGCCACAACAAACAGAGCCGCCGATTCCATTTCCGAGGCAAGACAGCCGAGTTGTTTCCACGCCTCCCACTTATGAAGCAGATCGTAGCCTACCGGCTTTCTCTCCGGTTCATGCTGACCGTAAAACGAATCTTTGCACTGTACAACTCCCGTATGGAACGGATATCCTTTTGATTTAGCAGCTTTCACAAGCGCATTCGTCACTGTCAGATCGGGCACTGCCGGAAATTCGATCGGCGCATACTCCCTGCTCGTTCCTTCCATCCTGATCGCCCCTGTTGACACAACGATATCTCCGCTTTTCACATCTGTCTGCATTCCGCCGCAAGTTCCGATCCTGATAAACGTATCCGCACCGCACCTACAAAGTTCTTCCATTGCAATAGCTGCCGACGGTCCTCCTATTCCCGTAGATGTAACGCTTACCTTCACTTGATCGAGCGTTCCTGTATATGTCACATACTCTCTGTTATCTGCAATCAACACCGGGTTATCTAAATATTGCGCGATCTTCACACATCTTTTCGGATCTCCGGGCATAATGACGTACTTCCCGATTTCCCCTTTTGCAGTTTGTATATGATACTGTCTGTTCGGATCTTCCGAATAATTTTTCATCTGCTGTTCCTCCTCACTTTGCCGGTAAAAACAAAACCGCCGCAAAACAGACAGGCTATTTTAAAAATCCCCCATCTATTTTGCGGCAGTTTGCTCTGCATTTTTTACCTTTTATATAATAGTGAACCGCCCACCGGTTAAATCCAATGGGGTTCCGGTTTCAAGTCAGAAGCTGCCTGACATCTTAATACTCAAACACTGCCACACCATAGGCCGGAAGCGGGTATGCGATCGAATACGCCTGACCGTCGCATTCCTTTTTCACCGGTTTGTAAGTAAGCGGACGTTTTTCCCCTTTTCCTCCGTACTTTTCCTCATCACTGTTCAAAACAAGCTTCAGCGTTTTCCTCGTCGGAACGCCGACTCTGTAATCTTCTCTTTCCACAGGAGTAAAGTTGCAGACGAAAAGCAAATTCTTTTCTTTATTCTTGGAATGTCTTACAAAGCTGTAAATACTTCTGAAAATATCATCCGCATTGATCCACTCAAATCCCGCCGGATCATTGTCCATTTCATAAAGAGCTTTATTGTTTTTATACAAATGAAGCAGATCCCGATACCAGTTCTGAATATCTCTGTGCTCAGGTTCGGCGAGCAGGAACCAATCGATCTCTCTCTTTTCGCTCCATTCTCTAAGCTGTGCAAATTCCTGACCCATGAACAGAAGTTTCTTTCCCGGATGGCCCATCATAAACGCATAGCCTGCTTTTAGGTTGGCAAATTTATCGAACCCGAGTCCCGGCATTTTATTGATCATCGAACACTTCAGATGAACAACTTCGTCATGCGACAACACAAGAATATAATTTTCACTGTATGCATACTGCATCGCAAACGTCATCATATGATGTGCATTTTTACGGAAATACGGATCAAGTTTCATGTACTCCGTAAAATCGTGCATCCATCCCATATTCCATTTCAGGCTGAAACCAAGGCCGTCGTCTTCGGGCGATCCTGTCACCTTCGGCCATGCCGTCGATTCTTCCGCGATCATCACAGCGCCTTTGTTCCGTCCCAGAACAACCGAATTCAAATGTTTAAAGAAATCGATCGCCTCAAGATTCTCGTTGCCTCCGTATTTGTTCGCGACCCACTGTCCGTCCTGTTTTCCGTAATCAAGATAGAGCATCGACGCAACAGCATCCACACGGAGCCCGTCCACATGGAAATGTTCGATCCAGAATAATGCGTTTGCAATCAGGAAGTTGCGCACTTCCGCTTTTCCGTAATCAAATACTTTCGTTCCCCAATCCGGATGTTCTCCGAGTCTGGGATCTGCATACTCGAATGTCGGAGTTCCGTCAAAATCAGCAAGCCCGTGAGCATCTTTCGGAAAATGCGCCGGAACCCAGTCAAGAATCACTCCTATATTGTTTTTATGCAGAAGGTCAACCAGATATGCAAAATCTTCAGGACTTCCGTATCTTGAAGTCGGCGCATAATATCCCGTAACCTGATATCCCCACGAACCGTCAAACGGATGCTCTGCAATGCCCATCAGTTCTACATGAGTGTATCCCATCTCTTTTACATATTTTACGATCGCCTCGGCGAACTCTCTGTATGTGTAGAATCCTTCATCTTCCCTTCCCGGGTGACGCATCCACGAACCCATATGAACTTCATAGATCGACATCGGATTCTTCTTATGATTCCATGTCTTCCGCGCTTTCATCCATGCGTCATCCGTCCATCTTATACGGGAAAGATCCGTAATACGAGACGCCGTTCCCGGACGAAGCTCCGCATAATTTGCAAACGGATCCGCCTTATAAAGAAGCTCGCCTTTCTGCGTCTCAATACAGAACTTATAGAGCTGTCCTTCTTTCGCTTCCGGTACAAACTTCACATAAATACCGAGAGGCTCCTGACGCTCCATTCTGTCTCTTTCCAAATTCCAGTCATTAAATTCCCCGACTACAGACACATTCTTCGCATTCGGCGCCCATACCGCGAAATAAACGCCCTCCGTTTTGTCGTTCACTACTTTATGTGCGCCTAATTTTTTATAGATCTCGTAATGGTTTCCCTGACCAAACAGGTAATGATCCAATTCTCCTATCTCATAGGCATGTTCATTCGCTTTCATACTTGCCGCATCCGCCGCAGTGTTTTTCGCCGGACTGTTCGCCCTGTTCCGGCTTGCGCCGCCTGACGCCTTTTTCACCGCACTGCCCGCCATACCGCCGGCTGCATGATTCACGATGCCTTTGCCTGCACTTTTTGCCGCGTTTCTGCCCGCACCTTTTCTCCTTGCCATAAAAGCCCACCTCGCCGTTTCCTCATAATAAAATATCGAAGCGTTTCTGCCCGCTTCCGTGATAGTTTCATTATACTTGATTCCGTCCAAAAAATAAAGAGAAACAGACAGCTCTTTCCCGCCCGTTTCTCTTGTATTTTGTCTATTTATGCACACATTTTAAATTATAGTCTATTATCGTGCTTCTTTATATATTAAAATCTTTTTCAGAAAGAATAATACGGTCTGACTCGTCTGTATTTCTTCCGAAAACTTTCCGCATCAATTTCTTCGCGGACGCCTTCTGAGAATGACGGATCGCGTCATCCATAACTTCTTTCACTTCCGCAACCGTCACAAAATGATCTTCTCTCTGCAGAGAATCAATTTTACTATACAGCGCAAGAATTCCCATCTCGTCAATGTGATATCCGTTTTCTTTCGCATACGTCTGACCGAACGTAACAAGCTCATCGTTGATGAAAATCGGCACTTCCAGTCTTGATGTGAATTTTTTCCTGAATTCTCTGTTCGATGACAACAGTCTGTCAAGCGGCTTTCTCTGCTCTTCCAAGACGATCAGCATCTCGCCTGTATCCTGCTCCATCGCTTTATTAAGACGCGCAACTGTCTTTTCATTCATTTTGGACGCTTTCTCAATGATCAGAGCGCCGCCGTAAAGTTTTTCGACAATATCGCTGATCTTCTTCTTATTCAGAGAATCTCCTGTCACGATCGCGACCTTGCCCTGACGGATGTCTCTTTGCTTCTGGATCGCTTTCACGACGTCAACGGCAAGAACCGTTTTTCCGTTGCCTTTATTTCCAATGATAAGCAAGTTGCCCGTTCTCGAAGTCCCTTTTCTGTTCGTACAGTTCTTATCCTGCTCAAGCACATCGACAAGCTGTTCGCTCATTCCGCGCACCGGAACAAAGTAAGAAAACAGTTTCTTCTGTTCCTCTGTAAGTCCGGCTCTCGTTCCGATACCGCTTTGCATCTCAAGGTCATATCTTCCATGTACGACAAAACCGGTATCCATTGACAATGCATCCGAGATCTCATCGAGCGGAAGCGGCGCAGTCTTACCTGTCGCAATCAGCTTCGCAGTCTCTTTACGGCTAAGCGGTGTCGTCGCCGACATAATGTCGATCGGCTCGTCATCATCAGGAATCTCTCTGTCGTCATCCTCTCCCGAATAATCAGGATTTACTGTGAACTCATCCTCAATGTCCTGAATCTCTTCCGCGTCATCTTCCCCGAAGAAATACTCGTCATCTGCGTTTCCTTCCGCCTCTTCGATCACTTCATCCGCTTCTTCGTAGTAATCTTCTTCCGGTTCTTCAATCACTTCTTCTGACTCTTCATAGTAATCTTCTTCCGGCTCTTCGATCACTTCTTCTGATTCTTCATAGTAATCTTCTTCCGGTTCTTCGATCACTTCCTCTGATTCTTCATAGTAATCTTCCTCCGGTTCTTCGATCACTTCTTCTGATTCTTCATAGTAATCTTCTTCCGGCTCTTCGATCACTTCGTCTGCTTCTTCGTAGTAATCTTCCTCCGGTTCTTCGATCACTTCCTCTGATTCTTCATAGTAATCTTCTTTCGGCTCTTCGATCACTTCTTCTGATTCCTCATAGTAGTCTTCTTCAAAGTAATCGTCATCCAAATCTTCCTCGAACTCCTCGTCGAAATCTTCGTCAAAGTCATCATCAAAATCATCGTCGATTCTAAGATCCTCCGCAACCTGACCCATGTTTTCGCTTGGTTCTTCTTTTCTCTTAAGATATACTCCTGTAGGTTCTTTCTTTTCTTCTTCCGGCGGGATAATTCCCTCAATTTCATCAATCATACGTTGAATATCCGGCGGTAAAATCGGTGTTGTTTTCTTATTCGTCTCCATAGTATCCCCTTTTGCTGTATCCCCTGCTGAATCTATAACTTCTTCTTGTTCCGATTCGGATGCTCCTTCTGCATCCGTCCCCTCTTCAACCGGCTCATCCTCTCCTGCATTTTCTTCAAATCCCGAAAGGATATCTTCCAAACTGATCTGACCTGTAATCTGATCGTCCTCTTTTATTTCAGCGGCCGCTTCCGCTTGCGCTGCCTCCTCCGCTTGTGCGGCTTCTTCTGCTTGTGCCGCCTCTTCCGCTCTTGCGGCTTCTTCTGCTTGTGCCGCCCCTTCTGCTCTTGCGGCTTCTTCCGCTTTCGCCTCTTCTTCTGCCTGTAATGCGGCGCGGCGTTTTTCCTCTTTCAAACGACTTACCATGTCTATATCTGCAACCGACTCAATCTCTCCGATCGCCTGCTCCAGATCCGCAAGATCTTCTTCATCCTCGATCTCATCTTTTCTTACCGGACGGAATTTGATCTGGGATGTATTTCCCATATCCTTTTCTTTGCCGAATTCCGACTCCTCTTCATCCTCAAAGTCAAAATCCATCGCTCCTGTTTCCGTCAAATCGAACTCCGACTCTTCTTCGTCTTCAAAATCAAAGTCCATCGCTCCCGTTTCCGTCAAGTCAAACTCCGGCTCTCCTTCATCTTCAAAGTCAAAGTCCATCGCTCCCGTTTCCGTCAAGTCAAACTCCGGCTCTTCTTCGTCTTCAAAATCAAAGTCCATCGCTCCCGTTTCCGTTAAATCAAACTCCGGCTCTTCTTCATCTTCAAAGTCAAAGTCCATCGCTCCCGTTTCCGTCAAATCAGATTCCGACTCTTCTTCATCTTCAAAATTAAAATCCATCGGAGCTGTCTCGTCTTGGAAATCATCTGCCGTCAATTCTTCCAACTCCGGATGAAGAAGTTTTCTCAATGCAACGTCTAATGGCATCGTATCGCCCAGTTTCTTTTTAGCAGGCTGCCTTTCTTCTTCCGGCTCTGCGGTTGTCTCCAGCACATCCGGTCCTTTTATTCCTTCCGGTACGCGCTCCTCCGGCTCATCGACTCCTTCTGCTTCGGAAACATCCGTCGGCAGATGTGCGTCTTCTGTCTGCCCGGCATCTTCCGCATCTATCGGCACCTGCTCGTCCTGTTCAACATGATCCTCTGCATCCTCCGCCGATGAATCCGCTTCTAACGCCTTGATCTCGTCGGCTTCCCACGCTTCCGTATCTACTTTCACCGGATCGTTCGGCAAAGTGATCTCTCTTACTCCTTCTGAGATCGTTTCCGGCATCATGTCCGGAACAAGTTCCTCCATTCCCTTCGGAACTCGTGCGTTCACCTGCTGTTCGGCAGCGAAATCAGCATCGGCAACTTCGGAGTCGGCAGCCATAAGTTCAGCTCCCGGCAAACCGTTTTCTTCTTCCTCCTGCTCGGATTCATCTGCCTCTGCATAAGAAAAAATATCAGGAATCTCCTCTGTCTCCTCGGACGTCCTTGCATAACGCTTATCGTACTTTTCCTGCTGGGAAGGAGTCAGTGGTTTGTACTGCATCTTCAGTTCCATCGCCTTATAGACATACTGCCCCTCGCTGAACCAAAGAATCAAATCGTCACACTCTTCCAGACATTCTGATGTCATACCGGCTTCCTGATACAGCTTCGCCAGTTCATATGCCCACTCTTCAATATATTCGGATTTCTTATATTCTTCAAGAGCTTCGATCTGCTGCTCGATCGGCGCCCTCTGCGCGCGGAGAATCTTATATCTTAAAATGTACTGATTCGGGTCTTTCGGCGCGATCTGCATAAACTCATCGTAAAAATCGATCGCCTCATCGACATTTCCCGTCTTAAGAGCCAATCCGCACAGACGGCTGATAATCTTACGGCTTCCTTCCGCCCGCTGATATGCAAGCGTCAAAATGTCATATCCCTTCTGATATTCTCCGGTTTTTTCATAAATTTCACTGACGTTTGACAACATCACTGCATTGCGCACGCGCCTCCAGTCAATTTCATCTGCGATCGCCGCCGCTCTGCTGTACGCGCCGCTCTCCATAAGTTCGAGCATCCGTTCAGTCTTTGATTTATATTCGTATTTATCCACCGCATTCACCTCATTAAAAAATAGTTTTGTACAGGGCAGTGTCTTTCCTTCTATGTTTCTTTACATACTATATCTTTCAATATTTTATCATATGCATTTCGCAATGTCAAAAAAATGCACCCTCAATTAACATTGAAGATGCATTTTTATAATCTATTTAATTTTTTCATATTCTCTTTATTTTTAAATCGGAGGCAAATATTAGATTCTGTTCCTGTAAGACCTCTGCCATTGTTATTTGATCTGCGGTCGATTTATTAAGACCTGCTTATTAAATCTTCCCTCCTTCAATTAACAAATTCGAGTTCATAACAGTATCCTTATCACATATCACTTACGTTCCTTGTTTCCGGTACCACCACACATATTAAACCCGATATGCACGAATGATAATCTACTCAATGTTTCTTTACACATCTTTTGAAATTCTGCTATATGTGGTATCTATATTCAATATGTCTGCAAATGTTAAATCTTTCTGATCTCTATCCGGACTTCCAACTCTCCGATCAATTCTTTCGTTATTTTTATTCCGGATCATCTATCCTTGAGCAAAGGTCTCTTCTCCACAGGAACTTACACTTGCCGTACCACTAACATATTGATGATTCACTGAAATCACGCTGTCCATTGGTCTTTCCCTCCTGCTATCCGTTTATTTTTAATCTAATCGGGCAACTGATACGATGCCTTCTTAGTTAAATATCCTTTTGAGATGCTTTTGTTTTTATTTTGTTGTATCTCTTTTGGATGTCTTTATAATATCACCTGAGTTTTATTTTGTCAATACATTTTTATAAAAAACTTTAAATAATTACATTTTACTTTTATATTGTATGAATTTTCTGACAATGTTGCTGTCTCTGCAAAAAAGAATAAGGCGTCCGTTACCGAACGCCCTATTCCATAAAAGCTTAAATGTTTACTGCCTTAATCAAAAGACAAGTTTTCACTATGCTCTTTTTCTTCTAACCGCTACATAAGCAATTACCGACATTCCCGCAAGTACAAGCCACAGAGCTACATGTGCCGTATCTCCTGTCTGTACGCTTCCGCCCTGTGACGGAGTTGACGGAGTCTGCGGATCATTCTTCGGCGGAGTCTGAGTCTTCGTCAAACCTTCTGCCGCTGAATTCAACTGTGCCAAAGCAGCTTTTACCTGATCCGCTGTTGCAGCCTCGTTATCCAAGATTGCCTTAGCAGATTTCAGAGCGTTTTCAAACTTCGCCCAGCTCTCTGCTGTGTAACCGTCGTTCTTCTTATCTTTGTACTTGTCGTAAGCTGCCTGAAGCTCGCTCTTATCAACAGACGGTTTTCCGGAAAGCTTCAATGCTACGCGAGCGTCTCTTAACGCATTAAGCGCTGCGTCTACCGCTGCCTGATCACTGTTGCTGTTGTCTTCCACGATTGCTTTTGCCGCTTTCAGCGCATCTGCATATTCTTTCCAAGAATCTGCTGTATAGTCTGCCTCTTTCAGATCTTTATACTCTTCGATCAAAGCTTTCAATGCATCTGTGTTTCCACGCTGTACAAGTGCTGTAACCGCATCGTTCAACGCTTTTGCTGCTGCATCGATCTCTGTCTGATCTTTACTGTCTTTCAGTACCTTTTCTGCATCTGAAAGAACTGTTTTCATTGCTTTGTAAGAATCTGTTGTGTACAAGTTCGCATCAGCCGCTTTCGCTGCATCGATTGCTGCTTTTAACGCCTCTTTATTGATCTGCTCTACTTTTACTAATGCTGTATGAGCATCTTCTAACGCTTTCTTCGCTGCGTCTACCGCTGCCTGATCAAGATTGCTGTTGTCTTTCACAACATCCTCTGCCGCTTTCAATGCATCTGCATAATTCTTCCAAGAATCAACTGTGTAGTCTGCTTCTTTCAGATCTTCTGCCGCATACTGAGCAATCAAAGCTTTCAACGCATCTGTGTTTCCACGTTCTACAAGAGCTTCAACTGCCGCGTTCAATTCATTTGCTTTTGCATCGATTGCCGCCTGATCCTTACCGTTTGCCAGGAGGTCTTCTGCTTCTGCAAGAACTTTTTCCATTGCTTCGTAAGAAGCTGTTGTATATGCGTTTTCGTCTTTTTCTTTTGCCGCATCAACTGCTGCCTGCAGTTTGCTCTTATCAAGCTGCGGATCTACCGGAGCTTTTACAAGAGCTTCTTTTGCTGTCTTCAACGCTTCTTTCGCCGCATCTACTTCTGCCTGTGTCTTATTGCTGTTGTCTGCCACGATTCCATTTGCAGCTTCAAGAGCTTCTTCGTATTTCACCCATGTCTCATGTGTGTAATCCGCTTCTTTCAGTTCTTTGTACTCTTCGATAAGAGCTTTCAATGCATCTGTGTTTCCGCGTTTTGCCAATGCTGCATGTGCATCTTCTAACGCTTTCTTCGCTGCGTTTACCGCCGCCTGATCGCTGTTGCTGTTATCTGTTACGATTGCGTTTGCCGCATTCAGAGCAGTCTCATAAGTGCTCCATGTAGATGTTGTATGATCCTCTGCTTTCAAATTCTCTTTTGTGTACTGATCGATCAAAGCTTTCAGATCTGTTACATCTCCGCGAGCAACAAGTCCTTTCACAGCTTCAGTTAATTCTGCAACCATTGCGTCGATCGCATCTTTTGTACCGTTTACAAGAAGCTGTTTTGCTTCTGCAATTTTAGCTTTTACCGGCTCTGCGCTGGATACTGTACTTGTTTCAACTTTCTCCTCTGCGTCTGCGATTGCAGTTCTCAGAGCGGATGCGTCTACAAGTTTATCTTCTGCGCCTTTCAGTTTCTCAATCATAGCTGTTACTTCTTCCTGTGTCTGCGCTCCTGTCGCCACAAGATCGTAACCCTCTTTTACAAGCGCTTTGAATGCCGCCGCGCTGTCTGTCGTCGCATTAGACGTATCTACCGCTGACAATTCAGCCAATCTGTCGATCAATGCTGTAATGTCTACTCCCGGTTTCTCGCCTTCTTCCGGTTTTGTTCCGTATACTTCAAGCTCTACAACGTGGTTTGTTGTTGTAGCATTATCTTTTCTTCCGTACATGTAAACACGAACAAACTGTGCTTTCGTTCCTTCCGGAAGCGTCCATGATTTACCCTGTGCAGTTTCTGCATAGTCTTCATCGAATTTTTCCGGTGCTTGTGTATACAGTTTATGAACATTCTGATCATCCGCATTATAGACGATTGTAGCTTTTCCTTCTGCAAAGTCTGTTTCTTTTTCTGCTACAGCTACTACTGTATCCTGATATATTCTACTGTCACCCCAGTAACGATACAAGGACAGTGAATTCACATCACATACATCGCCTAAATTAACCTGCATATAAGACGATTCACGTTTACCATCTGCACCAAACTCTGCATAATTGCTTGCATAATCTGTTTTATTTCCATCGACAGCCATAGTCATCGGTCTGTCACCGCCTTTTGCTGCGTCCGTACCATCTGCCGTCCATTTTGCCGTTACATCTGCATCTTTTGCAATGTTCTTCGCTTCTACTTTCTCTCCGTAGATTGCAAGATCACCGACTGTGATAGATTTATTTTGACTACCTTCTTGCCAGTGATAGGAAGATGTTCCGCTGATGCGTACATATCTTGCTTCCTGTGCATCAAATGTAATCTCTTCCGGGAAGAATGTTAAGTCATTTGTATTTGTAATCTTGCTTGAAAGATCAAGACCACTTTCTCCTGTTACCGAAGTCCATGTCTGTCCGTCTTTACTGATCTCTACAATCAGCTTTTTAATATTACCTGTACAAGCCCAGTAATTCTGTGCTCCATTGTAATAACGCGGTGTGTAATCAACCTGATCTAACTTATATGTAGCTCCCAAGTCAACTTTCAACCATGCATTATCGCTATTTACAGTACCCTCTGTCACATCCTGACTTGTCCAGTATGTCGTGTTATTTCCGTCTAAAACATTCGCCTTATTTACGCCCGCTTCGCTTGTTGTTCCAGAAACTGTAATCATGCTGTCTTCAAGTGTCAGTTTCGGAAGCCCTTCCGGCTCTCCCATCTTAGCTACTTCATCATAACCGTATGCGATATCGTATACTGCTGCTGCGGATACATTCTCGCCAACTGAAATTGCAGCTTTTTCTACTGTATGGAATCTGTTCTCTTTGTTGTAAGCAGATCCTTCCAGTGTTCCGTCTACATAAAGTTTCAGCATACCGTTGTTTTCTTTCACACCTACTACTTTATGCTCTGCTCCGTCATTGATTGACTTGCCGGAAACTGCTGTCGCACCATTCAGTGTGAAGGATGCTTTTCCTTCTGCTGTTACTTTCAGTTCGTACTGACCATTCTGGCTTACGAGTGACTTATCTGTTGCCGTTGTGTTTACAGCCGCATATACTGTGAATCCATTATTGGAATTCAGTGATCTGTCCGCTGCTGCAATTTCTCCTGCTTCTGCAATCGCTTCTTTTTCAACGATCACACTGTCTTTGTGATATACAACAGATGCAGCTTCAGTAGCTTTGTTGCCCGACATGTCTTTAATATCCTGCGGAATTACTTTTACTGTAGCTTCGTTTGCCGGAGCTTCTGCTAATACGATATGATATGTTGTATCGTCTGCGCTCTTCTTAATAGAAGAAACTTTTGCGTTTTCTACTTTAAAGAGGTTTCCTGATACTTTCTCATCGAATTTTACTGTAAGTTCTTTCGCACCGTCTGTCATGATTCTGTCGATCTTCGGCGCTGTTGTGTCTTTTTCTGCTGAAACACGTAAGATACGCACTTCGTTCGGTTTCAAGTTCACTGTGTATTCTTGACCATACTTTAATGTACCTGTCTGAGCAGACTTATCGGAAAGAAGATAGCTGTGCTCTAAGTAGTAGTTTAATGTGCCTGCACCTTCTGCAACGCCCATTGTACGGTCGAATGTGAACTTGATTGTCTTATCTGCATTTGCAGATGGGTTACGGAGTGAAATAATTCCGTCCGTTCCGTCGAAACATGAGAATCCGTATGCTTCTGCCTGCGTTTGGTCTGACAGATCTCCGTTACTCAGTTTTGTAATATCCGGTTTCCCTCCGATCATCTTGGAATTTTTAAGCATATGATAGTTTTCTTCTGCCCACTCAAGGAATTCTCCTGTGATCTCGTATTTTCCATCTGTCATAATACTGTCAGAGTAGTACAACTCCCAAAATGCCGTTCCACGAGTAGACAACATGTACAGATAGTTCTGGAAATCTTCATCTGTAGCAGTATTAACTGTCATTCCTGTTCCTTCTTTTCCGTAAATCGGATCATGGTTGTACAGATTCTGAAGCGGGAACTGGAACTGATGATTCTTCAGGAAGTCATAGTAACAAGCGTCACGATATGTAATCTGCTTATTCATCTTTGTTGTTCCGAAAGATGCATCCTTCTGATCATGTACGCACTGAATCCATACAGAGTTCGCCCACTGTAAATACCACGGACTCGGGTTTACATAACATGTAAGAGAGATCCAGAGTTTATTAATTCCGTCCTCTTTTTCACTCTGACGAACCGCTTCCATCAGATCGATCCATGCTTCCCACAGATCAGTCACATGATACATCTGGTGATAACCGCCTGTCATATGGTGATTAGACTCACTGTATACCGGAACGCCGTCTGCTCCGCCTAAATTGTTGAAATGATTATACTGAGCAGTATCTGCAAATCCATCCCATTTCCAGTAGTTGACATCCCAATCTTGCTGCCATTTAATCGCCATCTTTTTAAAATTCTCTACATATACACGGTCTGCAACGTCGATAGAATGTCCTGCTTTACTTCCTTTTTGTGCCCTCTCAATAATATTTGCTAATGTAGTGTAGAAGTTATATCCGCCTCTCGGTCCAACCCATACTCCAAAGTTACTTCCGAACTTCTTAACAAGTTCGCTGGACGGTGTCAATCCCTCCGGGAATTTCTCATTAAATGTCCAGAAACCTTCGGTATTCTCTATTGCTCCCGATTGTGCGTGTGACCCTGCTCCTATCGAACCATCATTATACGCATTCCATCCATCATCTACAACGTAAGAATCCAACGGACGAACTTCTGCTTTATTCAACTCACGATCAATTTCAATGAACGAAGCCAAAATATTTTCATCACTGATCTTCATCATGTTGTCGAACCATGAATTGTACTGTGTACGGAACTCTGACGGAGTTGCGATTGACTTGATGTACTCGAAGAAGTCTGCCTGAATAACTTCCTGCTCTGTACTTCTTGCCGCACCTGCAACTGTCTGCCATGTCACATACTTATCGTCTGTTGTCAACTGATTATCTTCTTTCAGTCTGCTGAACGTCTTACCACTGTAATAACGCATAAATCCTGTTCCGTTTACGATCTCTGTATCCGCTGCCGGGAACTCACATCCGAAGAACATTCCCTGAATGTAGATCGGCTGTCCGAGGTTCGCTTTGAACTCTTCCATCTGAACAACGCCGCCTTGACCTCTCGGAATTGTCCACTGTGCATCGGACTCTGCCACTTTCAGAGACTCAAGGTCGATATAGTCGATCTCAGCATCTGCCATCTTGTCATCCGGCACGTCGATCTCAAGGAATTTACGCATGAAGTGATCGCCTTCGTACATTACGATTACTTCGTCGATTGAATACTCTACGTTTTTGTGAGTGTACGGTTTGAAAGAAAATGTTACTTTCTTACCTGTTTTCTCTTTACCGTTGATCGTTGCCGTTGTATCTTCGACTTTGACTGCCTCATTGCCGTCTTTCAGCTCTAAATCGCTTGTCTCAAATGCACGGTCATCCGTATCTACCGGAGCTTTATCTGCGTGGAGATTAAATTCTGCTCCGCCGGCAAATCTTTCCCCATTGTTTGAAGATGTTGCTACGAACTTAATCTGTTTCGCAGTACATGCTTCTTTCAAGTTTACATAGATCGGGTTCGTACCATTATATTCAAATTCGCCTTCTGCGATCGGCTCTCCCCAATCTTCGGATTCATAATCAAGTTTGTTTTCTGCTGTTGATGCGTACAGCTTGTACCCCTTAATATTTCCGTTTGTGTTTTCTCCTTCTTTTCTCGGTGTATAAGAGAAGGACTGGAATGTCACATCTTTTCCGAATGTGATTACTACATTATGCGGATAGTCCTGATCACCTTGTCCAGTCCCCCCATAATTTGAATGCCAGATACTCTCTGTTCTTCCATCTAACAAGTTAGATGCCGGTCCATCTGAGTCTCCGCTCGCATTCTGGTAGCTGTCTGCCGTTGCTGTCCAGCCGTCACGGTTGATTGCCTCTAAGGTAATCGATCCTTTTTGCTCTTTCGTTGTCTTAACAACGAATTCTTCACTTCCTTCTTGCGGAGTGAAGGTTGTTCCTTCTCCACCAGTTCTTTTGTTCACAATTTCAGTCGTGGACAATTTTTTGTCCGCTGTTGAAAATGTTCTTTTGATGGCATCGTTTCCGATTGTAACAGTATTATCTTTCTGCTCAACGGTTACTTTACCATACGGAACTGCAGTTTCATTTTCTGCCGCTCCGGCAACTGATGTTGTGGAGAAGACGCTCGTCACAACCATAGCTGCTGCGAGCGCTGCACTGAAAAATTTCTTTTTCATAATATTCTCTCCTTTCCCCGTGAAATTGTTATGTTTTTCACAGTCTGCATCTATTTTATGATAACATATTCCCTGTCATTTCGGTACATCCAATATCCTTTTCGTGATATTTACTTAATTTGTGTCAATTTAATCAATGTTTTTTTAAGATTTTATCGGTTTTTCTTAAGAATTCTTCTTTTTATTTTCCGCAATTTATTAAGACGACTATAATATCCTGTTTATGTCAGGAAATAAAGGGAATCCTGTAAATAACACTTAAAGGAGTTGCATTATATATGAAGAAACTCATTTATCCGGCAGCGCTTATTCTGCTTTTTATTATATTGACAACGACAATTCTGCCTGCCGACGCCGTCTACGGATCGAATACGGACTGGTTTTCCCAGCATGCCGCTCTTGCGGAAACGATCCGTGACGCCTGCGTGGAACAGCACACGCTTCTTCCCGACTGGATCGATCTCGGAAGCGGAAGCAGCGGATATCAGTTTTCTTATTATGGATTTTTAAGACCTGATATTCTGATCGGATGTCTGTTTCCGCAGATTCCTATGGTTTACATCCTGATCGGCTATATGCTTGCACTTTATCTCGCTTCCGTTCTTTTATGTTATATGTGGCTGCAAAGCGAGGATATTTCCCCGTTCTTTTCCTTCATCGGAAGCGTTTTATTTTTGACTGCGGGATGTCTTTTCCATATGCATCGTCAGATCATGTTTGTCAATTATCTGCCGTTTTTGATCCTTGCTTTTTTGTGCGTGAAGAAACGTAAGTTTCGCTTTCTCCCTCTTTGTATGCTTCTGATCTGCCTGCACAGCTTCTATTTTGCGATCGCCGCATTTGCCGCGATCGGCTGGTACTGGCTGAGAACGGAAAAAGAGACATTTTGGAAAGATTCGTTTTTCAAAAAATATATCCCTTCCGCCGTTCTTTCCGTATGCATGGCGGCGGCGCTCCTTCTGCCGACAGGACTTGTACTGATGGAGCACAGACGAAGCGGCGGCGGATTTTCTCTTTTGAAAATATTAGAGCTTTTCGGACCGAATATCTCTATGAACGGCATCTTGTTTAACGAATACGGACTGGGGCTTACATTGATCTGCTTTTACACGATACTTGCCGGATTAAATAAAAAAAATCCTGCCAAAAAAGAATTCTTTCCTGACAGCGTTTTATTTTTATCTTTCGGATTGTTCGGTATCTTTTCTTACATTTTAAACGGAACGCTCTACGCCAGACCGAAGATACTTATTCCGTTTCTGCCGCTGTTCATCCTGCACTGCGTACGTTACTTAAAATCAGCGCACACCGAAACAGACCGCGTTTCATCGTATCCGCTCTATCCGTTTGCCGTAATGCTTCCGCTTGGTCTGCTCTGGTTCAGTCAAGTTCAGTTTCCGTGGATTTTGATCGAACTTGGTATTCTGTTTTTATTTTGCCTGATACAAAGACGGAAACAAAACCTTATTTTGCAAATGTTTAAAAATCCCCGCATTTTTGCCCGGGTAGAATTACTCGTCTATCTGCTCATACTGATCGCCCCGGTCGGTATGTATATTACAACTGCCAGAAAGGAAAACTGGGTAAAGAAAGCAGATGTTTCGGCAAAAGAAACTTACACAAAACTTGCGGAAATTCCGATGGATCCGCTCTATCATTTTGACAGCCTGACCGAACCGCTTGCAAACGGAAACCGCGCCCCAGAAGCGAAAATAACAAGAAGTTCTATGTATTCTTCTGTGACAAACAGCGCTTACTCCGACTTGTATTATGACGTGCTGAATACACCGATCCGAATCAATAACCGGATCGCGCTGCTTACTTCCGATAATCCGTTCATGCTTCATCTTCTTGGCGTTCGGTATATCGAGACAGAAAAAGATCATATTCCCGCCGGGTATACGCCTCTGTATTCTTCGGCAAAAGACACGGTGGTCGCAGAGAATAAACACGTGCTTCCGAATGTTTATTTTACATCGGATACAATCTCTGAAAAAGAGTTTGACCGTTTCAATCAAATCGAACAGTTGGAAGCGATTTCCCGCAAAACCATAATAGAAAACACTTCCACTGATACGGACAGCGACGTTTACCTCCCCGGAAAGTTTATCACTCCTTTTGCCCCGAAACTGTCGGCAGACGGCAAACTTCCCGATAGTTTGACTATCAAAAAGACTGCCGATAAGTATGACATAATCTCAAAATGTCAACAATCGTTGACATTTTATGTTGAAAATACAGGTTTTGGCAACATTTTGTTGCTTTCTTTCCAGGTGGATAATAAAACGATCGATCCTGTTGTCATCGACATTAACAACATACGCAATAAGCTTTCGGGACTATTTGCGCCTTACCCAAACGGAAACAATACGTTTCACTATCAGTTTTCAGCGGACAGTGACTCGGGTATGACAAAACTAAAGGTTACTTTTCCAAAGGGTCATTTCACTGTCAGCAACGTACAGTGGCATTTATGTAATAAACATATTTTCGACGACGAGAACACAATTACAAAAGCGGTCTGTGACAGCAGAACCGAACGCAGCGCCTTCCTTTCAGGCACGACTGTTTTTTCCGGAAGCATCCATGCAGAAAGCAACGGGGTTCTCGCGTCTGCGATTCCGCGGCAAAACGGACTTGAGCTTTACATCGACGGCAGACGCACAGATATTATCCGCGTAAATAAAGCTTTTGCAGGAGCACATATCGAAAAGGGGACTCATAAGATCGAATTTCGATTTTCTCCTCCCGGAAAACAAATCGGCTGTATCATCAGCCTGATATCTCTGTTGTGCTATTTAAGTTACCTGATTTTTACATTTGGAGTCTTTACTTCAAGAAAAACACAAAATATTACAACGGCTCACCATAAAAACGCGCTGTAAGAAATTCACTATAATCATTATAAGAAAGAGGGAACTGACTTTGAAACGAATTTACTTAAGCAAAGAACTGCTCACTTACATCATTACCGGAGGAATCACAACCGGAGTTAATTACATGTTATACGGACTTTTTCTATTTTTTCACGTTCCGTATATTGCATCTAACAGTATCGCATGGACAGGCGCGGTTATCGCCGCCTATGTTCTGAACAGAAAATGGGTCTTTCGGTCAAACAGACGGATTCCCGAAGAGTTTTTCTCCTTTGCTGCTCTACGATTTATCACACTGCTCGTCGAAAATGTTCTGCTTTGGCTTGCCGTCGATCAATTATCACTTTCTTTGATCGGCTCAAAATTAATCGTAAGCGTCGTAACCGTGATCGGAAACTATGCGCTCTGCAAATACCGCGTTTTCAAAACTGCCGCTCATGGGCAGGATCAAAATATGATCAGAAAGGAGCTGCTGCCATATGACAATCAAAAATAATCCTGCTGACGATGTGATCAGCATTATCGTTCCGTGTTTTAATGAGGAGAGCGTTCTCCCCGCTTTTTACAGCGCGGTTTCAGACGCCGCATCCTCGATCGAAGGCGCTGTCTGCGAATTTCTTTTTATAGATGACGGAAGTTCTGACCGAACGGCAGAGATCCTTCAGCATTTTACAGAGAAAGACGAGCGTGTCCGTTTTCTTACATTTTCCAGAAACTTCGGAAAAGAAGCCGCCATGTACGCCGGACTTCAAAATGCATCGGGAGACTACTGTGTATTTATGGACGCCGATCTGCAGCATCCGCCCGCTCTGCTTAAAAACATGTATCACGCTGTCAAATACGAAGGATACGACTGCTGTGCAGGACTTAGAGAGGACCGAACCGGAGAAAATCCGATCCGCACGTTCTTATCCCGCTCTTTCTATCACTTGATCGGGAACGCATGTCATCTCGATATGGGAGACGGAAAAGGTGATTTCCGAATGATGAACAGAGCTATGACGGACTCTATTTTGGAACTCAAAGAATACAACCGCTATATGAAAGGGATCTTCTCTTTCGTTGGATTTGATACAAAATGGATTCCGTTTCACAACACTGAGCGCGCCGCAGGAAAAACAAAATGGAATTTCCGCTCGCTGTTCCGCTATGCAATGGACGGAATGTTATCATTTTCTTCCGCCCCCGCTTCCCTGCCCGGCTTCATCGGCATGTTTCTCCTGATCGCCGCCGTTGTCACAGGACTTGTTTCCGTTTTCACCGGACATAAAGCAAACTGGATCCTTCTGCTTGTCTGCCTGATCCTCGCGTTGAACGGCATACAGATGATCTTCCTGTCACTGCTCGGACAATATATGTCGAAAGATTATATGGAAAGCAAGAAACGACCGATCTATATTATAAAAAAGAAAGGGGGGTTTTAACCCCTCCTTTTCTACGACAGCTCTAAGTTTCCTGTATAAAGCTGATAATACGTTCCTTTCTGTGACAGCAACTCATCATGTGTTCCACGTTCGATAATACGTCCGTGTTCCAGCACCATGATCGCATCGCTGTTTCGGATCGTCGAAAGTCTGTGGGCGATTACAAATACTGTACGCCCTTTCATAAGGTTATCCATACCTTTTTGAACGATACTTTCTGTTCTTGTGTCAATAGACGATGTCGCTTCATCCAGGATCAGTACCGGCGGATCGGCAATGGCAGCTCTTGCGATCGCAAGAAGCTGACGCTGTCCTTGAGACAGTTCTTCTCCGTCTCCGCTCAAGCGCGTCTCATAACCTTTCGGAAGCATTCTGATGAATCCGTCTGCATGAGCCAGCTCTGCTGCCTTATAAACTTCCTCATCTGTCGCATCCAGTTTCCCGTAACGAATGTTTTCCATAATCGTTCCTGTAAACAAATGTGTATCTTGAAGAACGATACCAAGCGATCTTCGCAGATCAGCCTTTTTAATCTTGTTTATATTAATATCATCATAACGGATCTTTCCGTCCTGAACATCATAGAAACGATTGATCAGGTTTGTGATCGTTGTCTTTCCCGCTCCCGTCGAACCGACAAAAGCAAGTTTTTGTCCCGGCTTCGCGTACAGAGTCAGATCATGAAGCACCATGTGGTCTTCCGTATATCCGAACGTCATATCATAAAATCTCACGTCGCCTTTCAGCTCCGTATATGTCACTGTGCCGTCTGCCTGATGCGGATGTTTCCATGCCCACAAGCCTGTTCTTTCTTTACACTCCGTAAGATTTCCCTGTGCATCCTTCTTTGCGTTTACAAGAGTAACATATCCTTCGTCTACTTCCGGCTCTTCATCCATCATATTAAAAATACGTTCCGCACCTGCAAGAGCCATGATGATTGAGTTAAACTGCTGGGCAATCTGCATAAACGGCTGAGTAAAGCTCTTCGTAAACTGAAGATAAGACGCCATCACGCCAAGCGTAATGTTTCCGATGCCGAGTACCGAAAGCGCGCCGCCCAGTACAGCAGTCAAAACGAACTGTAAGTTTCCCATATTTCCGATAACCGGACCCATGATACTTGCAAACGTATGTGCCTTTGATGAACTGACGAACAGACTTTCATTCAGCTGATCGAATTCTTCTTCCGAAATCCGTTCATGGTTAAATACTTTCACGACCCGCTGTCCCGTCATACGCTCTTCCACAAATCCCGTGATATTTGCCAGATCAAGCTGCTGCCGTACAAAGTATTTTCCGCTGTTTCCTCCGACCATTCTCGCAACAGCCGTCATCACCCCGATCATCACAACGGCGAGAACTGTCAGGATCGGACTTAAAACAAGCATCGCAATAAATGTGACTACGATCGTAAGAGCCGACATAAGCACCTGCGGGATCGACTGATTGATCATCTGACGAAGCGTATCCGTATCGTTTGTATAAAGGCTCATGATCGAACCGTTTGTATTCCGGTCAAAATAACGGATCGGCAGTTTCTGCATATGTTCAAACATCTCGTCGCGGACACGTTTCAGCACGCCCTGCCCGATCACGACCATAAGTCTCGTGTAAATGAAGGAGGCAATTACGCCGCTCAAGAAAATACATGCCAATATACCAAGCGCCTGATACAGTTCTGTGTAATCCGGACTTTTTTGCCCGATCAGCGGGATAATATAATCATCCAGCAGAAACTTCAGCGACAATGAGACCGAGATCGTCGCAATCGAACTGACAAGAATACAGATCAGTACGATAATAAACTGTACTTTATATGTTTTCGTCACATATCCGAGTAGACGTTTTGCTGTTTTTAATGTATTTTTATTCAACGACGGTTTTGTCGGTTTCTTTTCTTTACTCACTGTCCTTTCCTCCTTTCATCTGTGATTCATATACTTCCCTGTAAATCGCATTCGTTTTCAGCAATTCCTCCGATGTTCCGATTCCGCTGATCTCTCCTTTGTCCATTACGATAATAACATCCGCATCCTCTACCGAAGAAACTCTCTGCGCAATGATGATCCGTGTCGTATCCGGAATCTCTTCTCTGAAAGCCTGACGAATCAGCGCGTCTGTTTTCGTATCTACCGCGCTTGTCGAGTCGTCCAGAATAAGGATCTTCGGCTTTTTCAAAAGCGCCCTTGCAATACAAAGTCTCTGCTTCTGACCGCCTGACACATTATTTCCGCCTTCTACGATCATCGTCTCATATTGATTCGGAAACTCTCTGATAAATCCGTCCGCCTGCGCCAGCTTACATACGCGTTCTACTTCCGCATCACTTGCAGTTTCATCACCCCAACGGATGTTCTCATAGATACTTCCTGTAAAAAGTACATTTTTCTGAAGAACGACAGACACCTGATCCCGCAAAGCTTTCAAATTATAATCCCGCACGTCTGTTCCGCCGACTTTCACTGTTCCCGACGTCACATCATACAGTCTCGGGATCAACTGCACGAGCGTTGACTTAGCGCTTCCCGTACCGCCGATGATTCCGACGATCTGACCACTCTTTATATGAAGGTTTACATCTTTCAGCGAAAGATTGCCTCCCTCTCCCGCATAACTGAAGTTCACATGTTCAAATTCGATATCTCCGTTTGTAACTTCCGTAACTGCATCCGCTTTGTCTTCCATTTCCGGTACTTCATCCAAAACTTCGTTGATACGTTCCGTAGACGCTTCCGCGATCATGATCATAACGAATGCAAACGACACCATCATAAGAGACGTCAGTATCTGGAGCGCATAGACGATCACACTTGTCAGCTCTCCTGTGAGCATATCTCCGCTTATGATACTTTCGCCGCCGATCAGCACCATTGCAAGAACGACTATATACATAGTAAACTGCATCGTCGGAGAGTTCCAGGCAACGATTTTCTCTGCTTTTGTAAAAAGCCGGAATACAATACCCGAGATCTTTCCGAATTTTTCAACTTCATGGTCTTCCCGAACGTACGCTTTCACGACGCGGGCTGCGTTGACGTTTTCCTGAACGACATTATTCAATTCGTCATATTCGTCAAACACCTTGATAAAATGCGGGTGCGCTTTCTTTGCGATAAAGATCAAAAGTCCTCCCAAAACCGGAATCGTGATCAACATCATAAATGCGATCGCAGGACTGATCGTCACCGTCATGATCAGGGACATCACGATCATGATCGGCGCTCTTGCGAGCAGACGGATCGTAAACATATACGCCATCTGTACATTCGTAATGTCGGTCGTCAGTCTTGTCACAAGACCCGGCGTTGAAAAATGATCGATATTACCGAATGAAAAATCTTGTATTTTATAAAAAATATCATGTCTTAAATTTTTAGCATATCCCGAAGACGCTACCGCCGCAAGCTGACCTGCCTTCGCTCCGAAAAAAAGCGCTACGACCGCAAGCAGTACGAGCAAAGCGCCCAGCTTTATGATATATGCCATATCTCCGTTCATGATCCCCACATCAATAATCTTCGCCATCAAAAGCGGAATGAGAACTTCCACAAACACTTCCGCGGCTACAAGAACAGGTGTCAGAAACGATTGTTTCTTATACTCGCGCACTGAGCGCAGTAATTTTTTATCCATCTTTTCTATTAGCTCCTCTCTCTACTATTGATTTTTGTTTACATGCTGCTTTCTTTCCCCCGAACTGTTTCCCTCCCGGCACAGTTTCCTTTGATCGGCTTTGATCACACTGCGCCGGCTGCCGCCGTCTTTTGTTTTTCGGTACAGCATTTTTCATCTTCAAACAAATTGGCGGAAATCAGTTCCAGCGTTTCTATACAAACCGCCATTTTTTCATCAGGTATCCCCTGACGGATGATTTTTTCCGTACGATCAATGTTCATCAATACATGTTCTCTGACTTTTTCCGCTTTCTCTGTCGGCACGATCTTTTTCAGCCGCGCATCCCGGTCTTCTGCTTTCCGCAAAATAAATCCGTTTTTTTCTAAAAGCTGTAAGATTCCCGTCGCTGTGGATCTCCGGATCTGAAATTCCGCCTCAACATCCTTCTGGTAAATATCCCTGCTCATTGACTGAAGCAATATGTAATGAAGTACATGCCTTTGCATATTTGTCAAAGAATCCTCTTCCTCATGACAATTCATTCTCCGCTTCAGTTGATGCGAGATCCGATTGATGATCTTTCCTACGTCACACCGCTCTTCCATAATCCATCCTCTTCTCTTTCTGATTTCCGTATCCGCATTTTTCGTATTGACTTTTCCTTTTTACGAAGTCGTTTGACCTCTGTATTATGCACAAAATTATAATAGTTCGGGTGCTAACAATATAGTATATGTAGCAAAATTTTTAATGTCAATCCTTTTTTCTGTATTATTTTTCAATTTTCTGTATTATTTTATAATTTATACTATTTTGACGAATTTTTTACTATTTCGCACAATAAAGTATGGCATTTTCACGAATAGAATTGTATAATAAAGGGGAGTAAATTATAAGGGAGGACTCAAGCATGAAACAAAATAATATGTTAGCCATGATCTTGGCCGGTGGACGCGGTTCCCGTCTTCATGACCTGACCCAGAAAGTCGCCAAACCGGCTGTTTCATACGGCGGAAAATATCGGATTATTGATTTTCCACTCAGCAACTGTGCCAACAGCGGAATCGACGTTGTAGGCGTATTGACTCAGTACGAATCCATTTTTCTCAACAGCTATGTAGCTGCCGGAAGACGTTGGGGATTGGACGCGAAAGACAGCGGCGTCTATGTACTCCCGCCCCGTGAAAAATCAGATGCCAATCTTGATGTTTACCGTGGAACTGCCGATGCGATTTCACAAAACATAGACTTTATCGACACGTATTCTCCGGAATATCTTCTTATTCTCTCCGGCGACCATATTTACAAAATGAACTATGCAAGGATGCTCGCATTCCACAAAGAGAGTAAAGCCGACGCGACAATCGCAGTCATTGAAGTTCCGATGAAAGAAGCGAGCCGATTCGGTATCATGAACACCGATGAAACAGGACGCATCGTAGAATTTGAAGAGAAGCCGGAACACCCGAAGAGCAATCTTGCTTCCATGGGTATCTATATCTTCAACTGGAAACTGCTTCGCAAAACGCTTCTTGCCGATATGAAGAACGCGGATTCCAGCCACGATTTCGGAAAAGACATTATCCCGGCGCTTCTCAATGACGAGAAGAAGCTCTGCGCTTACAAATATAAGGGATACTGGAAAGACGTCGGAACGATCGACTCCCTCTGGGAAGCAAACATGGATCTTCTTGACAAAAACAATGCACTTGACCTGAACGATCCGGCATGGAAGATTTACACAGAGGACGTAACGGCTCTTCCGCAGTATATCGGCGCCGACGCTGTTGTTGACCGCGCTTTTATCACACAAGGCTGCGTTGTCAACGGTAAAGTTAAAAATTCTGTCCTGTTTACAGGAGCAAAAGTTGCCGAAGGAGCACAGGTTATAGACAGTGTTCTTATGCCGGGGGCAGAAGTTGCCGAAGGAGCTGTCGTTACACGCACGCTCGTTGCAGACGGTGTCAAGATCGGTAAAAACGCCGTTGTCGGAAGCGCTGACAGCAAGAATATCGAACTTGTGGCAAAACGTGTAAAGGGGGATGAATAATATGAACAGAGCTTTTGGAATTATAAATTTTGCCGGAAATCATATTAAAGTAGACGGTCTTCAGGATTTTCGTCCTGTCGGCGCTTTCTCTTTCCTCGGACGTTACCGCATCATTGATTTTCCGATTTCTAATATGAGCAACAGCGGAATTGACAATATCGAAGTATTTATCAGAAGAAAACCTCGCTCCCTTACAGAGCACCTCGGAACAGGCTGCCATTACAACATCAACTCAAAACGCGGCAGTCTGAATATCATGTATACAGAACACGGTCAGATCGGCGACATTTACAGTACCGACATTACCGCTTATATGGAAAACATAGAGTGCCTCGAGGAGATGCCTCATGAATACGTTGTCATAGCTCCGAGTTATATGGTTTACAAAGCTGATTACAGCGAATTTCTCGACGCTCATATCGAATCCGGCGCGGACATCTCTATGATGTATCACTCGGTCGATAACGCCAAAGACGCTTTTTTGAACTGTAACGCTTTGAATATCAACAAACAAAAAGGAGTTCTTGCAATCGAACCGAATCACGGAAATGCGAAAAACCGCAACATTTCCATGGATACATATGTTATGAAAAAAGATCTCTTCATCGAACTTGTTCGCAAAACAAGCAAAAGATCATCTATGTACACGTTTGCCGACATTCTTGATGAAGAATCCGAAAATCTTGATATTCGTGCGGTATCCCACCGTGGGTTCTTTGCGATCATTAATGATTTTAACGCATATTATCAGGCAAATATGTCTCTTGTAGACCTGAATAATGCCGGAAGTCTTTTCGACAAAGACTGGCCGATCTACACGCACACGAACGATTCCTGTCCGACTCAGTATTTTGAAGGAAGCAAGGTGACTTCTTCTGTTGTTTCCAATGGATGCCTGATCGAAGGAACAGTTGAAAATTCCATCATCGGAAGAGGATGTGTTATCAAATCCGGCGCTATTGTAAAGAATTGTATCATATCTGCCGATGTTGTTATCGGAAAAGGCGTTCATGCGGAAAATCTCGTCGTAGATAAACATGCGCGTCTCATCCGCGGAAAACGTATCATCGCCGCTCCTGAAAAACCGGGATATGTAAAACGAGGCGATAAACTTTAAGTTTTAAAATAAATGAATGTAAACCTTCAAGATTTTCCCTCTTGATTATTCAGGGAGTACATGGTCGAACATGCGTCATGTACTCCCTGCCCCTTTTTCTGGATTTTCTCCATTTTTTCCTGTATAATGATCTGTATCTGAAACTGCTTACATACACCCGAAAAGGAGTACGAACTATAATGTTAAAATCTTATATCGCCTTCGATCTTGAAACAACAGGGTTAGATCCGATGAACAATGAAATTATAGAAATAGGCGCTTTAAAAGTCAGAGACGGAAAAGTCAGCGAACGCTTTATGGAATTTATCAAACCGCAGGAACTCATTTCGCCCGCCATCACAGGCCTAACCGGTATATCAAACGATATGGTCGCATCTGCTCGTCCTGCCCGTTCTGTTATCACAGACTTTATTGATTTTTGCGAAGAAGATATTCTCATAGGTCACAACATCATCTTTGATTACAGTTTTACAAAGTGTACGGCTGCCCGTGAAGGACTTCCGTTTGAAAAAATGGGAATCGATACTTTAAAAATCGCCAAAAAAGTGCATCCCGAACTAGAATCCAAAAGCCTTAGCGCTTTATGCGAACATTATAAAATAGAAAATAAGGCAGCCCACCGCGCTTATTTTGACGCGCTTGCAACTGCCAAATTATATCAGACGCTCTCCCATTATTTTGAACCTGACAATCCAAAGACGTTCAAACCGACACAGCTTACATATAAGATCAGGAAGCCTCAGCCTGCCACACCAAAACAGCTTGCTCTTCTTGAACGTCTGACAAAAAATAAAAAAACGTTTTCTCATAATACAGAAGCGTTCTCTTGCAATGCAGAAGCGCTCTCTTATAATCCGGAAACGCTTTCACGAAGCGATGCTTCCAGGCTGATCGACAGATTACTGAAAGGGAATTGATTCTTACATTTTCCACATATAATCTTCAACTATTTCAAACGGCGCAGGTCCGATTTTCAGCACAGCCGAATGAAATTCCTTTTGTAAGAAATCTTTTCCTTTCTCGTCAACCCACATTTTCTTTAATTCAAGGAATTCTACATACCCGATATAGTATTTCAGATAGTTGGCAGGCGAACCGAGGATCAGCTTATAGATTTCGCCGACTGCATCTTTATCTGTAATCCCGTAGTTTTTAAAAAATGCTTCCGTATCTTCGACGCTCCACCCGTCATAATGGATTCCGATATCCGCAAGGGCATAAAGCGCCAGTATGATAGAGGCGTTTTTCTGTAAAAGGGTCGCCTGCTCTTTGGAAAGCCCCATCAGATAATAACTGCCCATTTCCGCATAAGTCGCCCATCCTTCCACATATCCGCCGAAATCAAGAAGACTTCTGATTGGATCAGGATGCGTACTTTCATAATAAATCGTCTGATAAAGATGTCCCGGATATCCTTCATGAGCAAGTGTCGTAAAAAGCGTCATATCGTTTCCCATGCGCGCCCTGTTAATATAGATCACGTTTTGCTGTGAATTATCGATCGCGGGTATCATGTAAAACGCAGGACTTAGATGTTCCTCCATTGCCTCCGGAACATACTTTACTTCCAGCTTTGTCTGAGGCGGTTCCGGAAACGCAGTTTTCGATCCTTCTTTTAACTGTTCCAATATCTGCTCTGCCTTTTTATCTGTGATCACCGCCGCAGCTTCCTTAGCTTCCTTTGTTGTCAGACCGAGCACTTGCTCCATCGCCGTAAGATCTTCGTTTATCTGTCTGCGTGTCAAATCTTTTAGTTCCTCTACCGAACGTCTTGAACCGGTTGACTGCCGGGCAAGAAGTTCGTAATATTCCTTCCCCTTCGGAAAATATACAAGACCTTTTTCATTTTTACCCGATCCTTTGAGCTGTTCCAGTTCCTCCGTCATACGCTCATACGCAGGAAACACATAATCGGATATTGCAAGTGCATTTTCCTGTATGTAGTCACTTTTTTCTTTCTCTGTCAATGTATTTAATTCCATTACTCGATCTGCAAACGTCGAATACAAGTAATTTCCGTTCCCCATTTCCAAAAAGGCGCGGCACTGCCCGATCACTGTTTCCACCGCCTGATCCGGCATGAACAAACCCATCTCTGCCTTTTTCTTTTCAAATATCATAATCTCTTCAAAATATTCTTCCGTCTGTCTTACAAGCGCCAGATATACTTCCACATCTTCCTTATCATAAAAACGATATTCTGATAAAACTACCGGAAGCTGCGTCTGCGCTCCGCTTACAAGCCCGAGCGGTTCTTCATACATTGTATAATCCGCGCTCTTTTTCATCAGCTTTAACCGATAATTTAAAATGTCATATGTAATCTTATTTTGTACGTTAAGATCATCATAGTTGAATCCAAGAAGAGCCTGACGCATATTTTCCGCCGCCGCCTTGACTGCTTCCGGCTCTCTTTCAAACTGACCGAATGTAGCGTCAGTTGCTTCAATCCCATATTTTTCCGGCGCTTTAAGCGTATAATGCAGACTCACTGTATTTGCCGACACTTCTTTGCAGAATAGTTCCGCCGTGTATTCTTCAAATCTTGCATCTTCACTTTGCCTTTTTCCTGCGCTTTTCGCACCTTTTGCTCCCTGCTTACTCTCCATTGAGCATCCGCCCACTGACGCCACAGAAAATACAAGTATTATAACGAGCAAAAGATTCAAAATTTTGAAATATATTCGTTTCTTTTGATTATTATTTACTTTCTCTTTGCCGTTACATTTCCATATCGGCATAATAACCCCCGAATCTTCTTTTACTGCATCCTATGTTATATCCGGCCTTAATATACATTGCTTTTTCTTATTTTAGGAATGGATCTTCCTGCCGTACATATAATCAAATAATCCGTACATTCTGTAAAGGAAGGTTTATTATGCAGCTTCTCGTCTATATTTCAAACTATATTGTTCCGTTCCTTATACTAAGCATCATCGTTTACGGTCTGTCCGCAAAGGTCAATGTTTACGAAACATTTATCAAAGGAGCAAAAAGCGGTTTTTTTACAGTCGTTCGGATCATGCCGACGCTTATCGGACTTATGGCGGCCGTCGGAATACTCCGCGCTTCCGGGTTCCTTGATTTCATTTCCGGTCTGCTTGAAAACTTTACCGGAAGGATCGGTTTTCCCGGCGAACTCGTTCCGCTTACTATCGTAAAAATGTTCTCTTCGTCTGCAGCGACAGGACTCCTCCTCGATATTTTCAAACAATTCGGCACAGACTCCCGTCTTGGTATGATCGCATCGATCTCGCTGTCTTGTACAGAGACAATCTTCTATACGATGAGTGTTTACTTTATGACTGCCGGAATCAAAAAATCCCGCTACACGCTCGCCGGTGCGCTTATCGCTACATTCGCGGGACTTGCCGCAAGCGTCCTCCTCGCATAACCTGAGCAGCATCTAAGTGCCGGTTTTATTTAAGGCTTTGAATATGGTTCGGTTTAAGACTTGAACGTCGGTCCGATTTAAAATTTGAGTATGGTTCGGTTTAAGACTTGAACGTCGGTCCGATTTAAGATTTGAGTATGGTTCGGCTTAAGACTTGAACGTCGGTTCGGTATTTGAACATCGGTTTTTGTTTAGGATTGTAGACCGAGGCGCTTTATGCTAATATATTACTATAATGTGATCATGGAGGTGTTTTTATGGCAAGTGTGACATTAGAACACTTATCGAAAATTTACTCAAACGGTTTCGTCTCCGTCAATGATGTCAGTCTTCATGTTGACAACGGCGAATTCATTACTCTTCACGGTCCCAGCGGATGCGGAAAATCTACGATCCTCCGCATGATCGGCGGATTAGAGGATATCACTTCCGGTAAGATTTATCTCGGTGATGAATTATTAAACGATATTTTGCCGCGTGACAGACGGCTTGCGATGGCGTTCCAAAATTATACGCTTTACAAGCATTTTAACGCCTACGACAACATGGCGCTCGGTCTGCGTCTGAGGGATTTTCCCCGCAACATTATCGACAGCCGTGTAAACGATGCCGCCAAACTTCTCGGGATTTCAGGAGTTCTGGGGCAGAAGATCAAGGCGCTTTCTGAAAGAGACAAGCAAAAAGTCGCTCTCGGACGCGCGATTGTCTGCCAGCCGAAAGTCCTCCTCGTAGACGAAGATTTTGCGCGTCAAGATCCTGAACGAAGAAAAGAGATGCTTTGTGATATTCTCGAAATTAACGAAGAACTTAAAATTACCGTCTTATATGTAACAAACGATCCTTTGGAAGCCCGCACATTAGGCAAAAAGATCGTATTTATGAAAGACGGCAAAATAACCGATATCGGATAACCTCCGGTATCGGTTATTTTTTAGTTTCCTTCACCACTTTTTAGTTTTTCAAGATAGTTATAAATTTCTCTTTTCTGCACTCCTCGATCTTTTGCGGTTTTCTTCATCGCTTCTTTTTTATCGATTCCCTGCGACAGATAATACTCCATATGTTCTTCGATCGACAGATTACTCCACTTCTTTTGCTCTTCCTGCTCGATCTCTTCACGGCTCAATCCTTCAATTACAAGAACGCACTCCCCTTTCGGAAGATTTTCTTCATAATAAGAAACCGCTTCCAAAAGAGTCGATCTATACACAGTTTCATGCCGTTTTGTCAGTTCCCGGCATACGCTTACCCGCCTGTCGCCGAGCCGCTCTCCCAGCATCTTCAATGTTTTGATAAGACGGTGCGGAGCTTCATACAAAACGATTGTCCTCTGTTCCTTTTCCAGACAACTTAAGACAGCTTCCCGCTCTTTTTTATCTGATGGCAGAAAAGCTTCAAACGCAAATCTTCTTGTCGGAAGTCCCGAGATCGTAAGTGCAGACACACACGCCGCAGCTCCGGGAACAGCAGTAACCGTAATCCCTTCTTCATAACACATACGTACAAGCTCTTCTCCCGGATCGGAGATCCCGGGCGTTCCCGCGTCTGTAATAAGCGCAATATCTTTTCCTTCCAAAAGCTTCTCTATAAGCACTCTTCCTTTATCAAATTTATTGTATTCATGGTAGCTCGTCATCGGCGTTTCAATCTCAAAATAATTCAAAAGCCTAATGCTGTTACGTGTGTCTTCCGCCGCGATAAGATCTGCCTCCCGAAGCACTCGAAGAACTCGAAATGTAATATCTTCTAAATTCCCGATGGGCGTCGCACACAAATAGAGAGTTCCTGCCATCTTTCCCTCCTGTTTTTCTCTTCGTCTCTTTTTGTTTTCTGTTTTCTTTTCTTGTTGTCTATTTTTTTATTTCTTTATTTGTTTTTTCATTTCTTTTTTATATCTTTTTAATTCTTATTTATTTTACCTTTTCATTTCTTTTTATTTATAAATCACAAGCGGCGGTTCTACCGTGATACGCGGCTTTGCCCCGCGTACGCCTTCTATCATTACCATCGTCGGCTCTTTATCAAGATACGGATAAATAAACTGAATCCGTTTCGGCTCAATTTTATAATAATTCATTTTAATCATAATCTCCGTCAGCCTGAATGGACGGTGTATCATATAAAATCTTCCCTTATCCTGCAAAAGGCGCATACTCTCCCGCAAAATATCATCAAGTGAACAAAGCACCTCATGCCGTGCGATCGCCTTGGCGTCCGCCGGATTGCGAAGTCCGTGATCTGCGATCATGTACGGCGGATTTGTCGTGATCACATCAAAAAAGGCCGGCTTAAATATTTCCGCCGCCTCTTTGATGTCGCCTGTCACAATATCCACTTTATCTTCTAAACCGTTATAGTCTACACTTCTTCGAGCCATCTCTGCCATCTCCGGCTGAATCTCCAGACCTGTAAAATGACGTCCCTGCGTCTTTTCAGACAACAGTATCGGTATAATCCCGTTCCCTGTTCCCAGATCAAGAGCCCGCTCCCCCGCCTTTATTTTCACAAAATCCGAAAGAAAAACAGCATCTACGCCAAAACAGAATTTCTTCGGATCCTGAATCAATTCAAGACCGTTAAGCTGCAGATCATCCAGTCGCTCGCCCGGAAAAAGAACCGCTTCTTTCCCCTTCTTTTGTCCGCTCATATGCCGCTACCTACTCCTTTTCAAGTTCCGCAAGCTGCTTCATCTCTTCTTTTGTAACTTTCTGTTTCTTTCGTCTCGGTTTAAATTTCAGCTCATCCGCCATATATTCTCTGATCTCTTTCTCATCGTTTTCCAAATTTACGATTACTTTTACCAATCTGCGCAGAACGCTCAATGAATGGACAACTCCTGTAAGTCCGTCTTTTGTCGTAACCGCATCCCCGACTGACGGAAGCTGGCTGTTAAGCATCTCATACGTCTCTTCTTCATTCGTCAGACAACACATAAGCCTTCCGCACACACCTGATATCTTCGTCGGATTCAGAGACAGATTCTGTTCTTTCGCCATCTTAATCGACACAGCGGAAAATTCAGTCAAATATGTGCTGCAGCAAAGCGGCCGCCCGCAGATACCGATCCCCCCGCGGATCTTCGTCTCGTCACGCACTCCGATCTGACGAAGTTCGATCCTTGTGCGAAATACTGCGGCAAGATCTTTTACAAGCTCTCTAAAATCAATTCTTCCGTCTGCTGTGAAATAAAATAATATCTTATTCCCATCAAAAGTGTACTCAACGTCGATTAATTTCATTTCCAGTCCATGCTTACGGATTTTTTCAAGGCAGATCTTAAACGCCTCTTTTTCTTTCTGTTTGTTTTTATTTACAACTTTCTGATCCTGCTCAGTCGCAATCCTGATCACTGATTTCAACGGCTGGATCACATCTTCTTCGGCAACTTCTTTTACTCCGCTTACAACTCGCCCGAACTCTACGCCGCGGGCAGTTTCCACGATCACATTGTCGCCTTGCTTAATATCAAACTGTCCGGGAGAAAAAAAATAAATTTTCCCGGCAGTACGAAATCTGACTCCGATTACTTTTACCATTTTGTCAATTCTCCTTTATCGTCAGCAGGAGCAGTTCCATCGTCAGCTCAAAATTTACATTCGCTTTCATTCTTGCCTTTGCCTTTTCAAGAGAATCGAGAATATTTTCAATCCCCTCGTATGAGCTCTTCTTCGCCCGCTCCCGAATATATTTCATCTGATCGGAAAACACGACCCGATCCACACTTCTTGTTGCTTTATAGATCAACACATCTCTGTACCATATCGCGATCATATCAAGATAATCGCTGATCTCCATCTTATATATCATGCAGCGTTTTACCGCTTCCATCAGATCCGGAACTGTCATCTCGTCGATATTTCTCAGCAAATGTACAACTTCCTCTTTAATCTCATTGAAATATTCGGAGTTTGCCAACATGATCGCCTTCCCCATATTTCCCTGAGCAAAAGCAACGCAGACATCTGCTTTATAATCCGGCACTTCCAACTGCTCCATGAGATATTTTTTCACGAGCTGATCTTTAATATTGCGAAGCTTCATCATAACACATCTTGAACGGATCGTCGGAAGAAGTGTCTCCGCATTCTCCGTCAGAAGCATGATAACGGCATACTCCGGCGGTTCTTCGATTGTTTTCAAAAGCGCGTTCTGCGCCTCCACGCTCATCATATCCGCATCTGCTATAATATAGATTTTATATTTGCTGCTGTACGGCCGGATCATAATATCGTCATTCACCTGCGTACGGATATCTCCTACTCCGATCGTATTCGGTTTCTCATGCATGACCCGGATAATATCCGGCTGATTTCCGCCTGCCGCCTGCCTGCACGAACGGCATTTTCCACAGGCGTCGCCGTCTTCATCCCGGTTTTCACATTGCAGGCTCATGGCAAACAAATTCGCAAGCAGCTTCTTCCCTGAACCTCTCTCGCCATTCAAAATATACGCATGAGAAACTGCGTCCGCAGTCACTGCGTTCTGAATGTACTTAATAATATTCTTATGTCCTACTACGTCTTTAAAACCACTCATCCATATCACCTGCACTCTTAAAATTAATTTTCCAAAATGCCTCTCAGGAGACGTTTCCCTTTCAAGACATACTCCTATTGTACTACAATTTTAAATTAAAAGGTATTACAAAAGAGTGAAATCTCATAAAAACTGATAAAATCTACCTGTTTTTTCCGATATACGTCCGTATTTTATCAAGGCATGCCGCCAGATCTTCATTGCAAAATCGTTCTGTAATCCCGCTTTTAATAAGATTTTCTTCTGAGAAATCTTCCTCATCCGCAAGGAAACGCCGGCACATCTCCGCATATTTCGGCTCATCCTGTCTGCGTTCCCGCTCAAGAGCGCGAACAAGACGCAGTCCGTCCTCCACTTCCAGATAGATCGGCACAATATAAGACTCTCCGAAATATTTCCGCAAAGCCCTGTAAGACACAAGCGTTCCGATCAAAAGATAATCTGATGCATTCAGATCGATCTGCCCGTCATCCGCGGTAAAATATGTCCATATACCGCATTTTGTATTATAAGACCGCGCTTCTATCACCTTTTTGCTCTCTTTCATCTCACAAAACCGGTCTTCACTTACAAAATAATATTCAACGCCGTCTTTTTCGCCTTCTCTGATCGGACGGGTCGTATAGGGAACAATCAAACGAAACTCTTTATATTGCTCTTTTAACTTTTTATAAACAGTATCCTTTCCCGAAGAACTCTTTCCCATCACACAATAAATTTTACCCATTTATCAATACCTCAATCTTTCCTTTCACCTTTGTTCCCTCAATCCGAAATCCCATTTTTTCATACTCGGACATCTCTTCCGCTATTTTCTCTGAGATCCGTTCTCCCGGAACGATCAGCGGGATCCCCGGTGGATAAATATAGGCATATTCTGCCGCGACCTTTCCGCCGCACATTTTCCATTCAACAGATTCGCATCCCTTTTTTAAACGCTGTCGTTTCGTCTCGCTCGGACTATAGATATATATATTCTTCTGATGATCCCGTTCTTTCTTGTCCTTCAATATATATTGATATGTATCTGAATCCTGCACTATATATCGCGCCAGAGAATTATTTCTTTCATGCTTATCTCTTTTTGCAAGTTCGCCGTCAATTTCTTCCAATGCAGACACAAGGCGCTCCATCCCTTCGTCTGTATCTGCCGGCGAAGTCATCAAAACAACGTATGAGCCTGATGCCATCTCCGGTTGTAGTAAATATTTATCTTTCAAAACGTCATATAATTGTTTTCCTGTAAACCTATTTGTATCTCCATCACCATGATTCCCAACCGCAGTTACTATCTTCGACCTGTCATACTTCTCCGTCTCAATCAGTTTCAACACAGAAAGCCTGCTTATTCTCTTCCTTACAGATTCCAGACGCTTCACATAATTGTCAAAAACATCTGAGCTTCTCTCTCCCACGAAACGAACACACTCGTCTATTCCTGCCATAAGTATATATGACGGACTGCTCGATTGAAGCATATGGACGTACTCTCTGATATCCGTTCTGTTAGCCAGCTCTCCATTCATATGAAGCAGCGCAGTCTGAGTCAACGACGGAAGCGTCTTGTGCAGACTATGAATAACGATATCTGCCCCTAAAGTATTACTGTTCTTTGGAAAATACGGATGGAACCCGAAATGTGCCCCATGCGCCTCATCCATGATCAATGGAATGCCCTTTTCATGAACAATTCCGGCAATCCGCTCAACATCCGAAACAACGCCTTCATACGTCGGAGATGTAATGACAACAATCTTCACATTCGGATTTTCCTCAAGAATCCGCTTAACTTCACCGGGATTTATTGCTCCGTTTTCAGGATAAATATAAATCGGATGAAGTTGGTTCATAAAGACTGCGTTATAGACCGATTTATGACAGTTTCTTGCCATTAAAATACAATCTCCCGAGTTTGTGCTTCCCATAACCGCACTCAGCAGCCCGACTGTGCTCCCGTTCACAAGGTAATGCGTTTCCTCCGCATGATATACGCACGCCGCATACTCCTGCAGTTCCTTCAGTATCCCCTCCGAATGATGAAGATCGTCAAATCCGTCGATTTCTGTGATATCCAGTTCATATGGAAGTTCTGATCCAATCAGCGCAGTATTCCTTTTATGCCCCGGCATATGAAACGGATAATAACCCGTGTTCGCATATTCCTTTAATTTTCTATATAAATGCTCCATCATATCCCTCCGGTCACCCTGTCCTCTGTACATCGGTTCTTTTCTCTTGTTTCTTTACATCGTCATATCACTGCTTTATTCTAACACAGAGCTTTATGATTGACTATGGATATATACAAAAAAGCAGCGGCATCCTCTGCCGCTGCTCTCATTTCCAAAATCACGTTATTTTATGATTTTTTCTTTCTTCTGATCATAACACCTGCTGCCACCGCTAAAGCAAGCGCCGCCATTCCCAGCGTTCCCGCAAACGAATTATGATCTCCGGTCTGCACCGCTTCCGGATTCTGTGGTTTTACAGTCGGGGTCGGCTGTTCCGGTTTCACCGGATTTTGGGGTTTCACATATGTATTAACGAATTGCGGCGTCCTGCCGTCTCCGTATACCGCCTCTGCGATCAAATTGCCTTTTCCGTTGTCTGTAACCGTAATCGTTACATTGTATACGGTTTCGTCGTATGTTACATTTTTCTGCCCATCATTTTTCTCAGAAATTGTGTATTCATATACGCCCGCCCGGTCATAGATCAGCGTCTCAAACATAACCTGTCCGTCTGCGCCGTTCTTCGCTTCAAACACAACGTTTCCATCCTTGTCTTTGAGCACGAACGTAAACTGTTTGTCTTTCAGCTCCGCTCCCTTATAAGTCTTGGAAGCTCCGAGCGTTACCGACGCCGGACGAGCTTCGTAGATATTTCGGAATACGATGCCGTTCATATCTTCTCCGCTCTTCGTCTCTGCTTTCGCGCTCAATGTACCGTCGCCGTTATCTGTCACAATGACAGTCACCGTATGCTCTGCCGAATCGTATTGTACGCCTCCGGCTGTACCTTCCGCCTCGCGGATCACATAATTGTATGTGCCTGCTTCTGTGTAATGCAGAGCTCCGAAACGAACCGTTCCGTCCGCCTCATTCACTGCCGAAGCCACAACATTTCCGGACTCATCGATGAGTTCAAATGTAAATTCTCCCTCGTGCAGATCACGTCCAGTCAGCTCTTTTTTGATGCTGATATGTTCATTCACACTGTAATCTGTCGGATTTACACGGTATGTGTTTGTAAACTCAAATGCGAAATCATTCTGCCATGAGGAAACGGCGCTGATCGTTCCGTCGCCGTTGTCTGTCACGGTTACTGTAAACGTCTTTCCTTCCGCAGCCGCCAAATCGTTCGTCACGCCCGCCATGCTGCCGGACTCTGTCACTCTATAAGTATAAACTTTTGTCCGAGGCTCGCTGAATCTGTTCGCCTGACCTGCTTCTTGCGCGTTCATTGTTCCGGCTTGATCAACGACGTTTCCGCCGTCCGCCGAAGCCGCTCCTGCCGCTTCTTTGTCCTGATCTTCTCCGCTTGATCCGGCGTTCGATCCGCCGTTTGCTTCAATGTCTGTTTCATCTGTTTCCGGCGCTTTCGTTCCTTCTGTTCCGTCTCCCGCCGTTTCTTCTGACGCCGCGTTTTCTGCCGCGTCTGCCGCATCTTCTGCCGCCGTCTTATCTTCCGCTGTATCGGCTGCCGCCGGGTCTTGTCCTGCTTCCGCATTCTGATTTGTATCCGCCGGGTCTTCTCCTGCTTCCACATCCTGATTTGCATTTGTCTGCTCATCCTGACTTTCCGCTGAACCAAATACATTTTCCATCGTATAGACAAGTTTTCCGAAATCGATATTTCCTGCCGCATCGTTCGTCGTCTCTGTCACGACTTTGCCGTCTTTTACAGGCATCGGCGCAGGATTTCCAAGTTCATCTGTTCCTGTGATCGTAAATGTATACTTTCCTGCTATATCCGGCGCGTTGACGGATTCTTTCTCATATACTTTCTTTCCGTTCAGCGCGATCTCTGCATTTGCAGACTTGCCGTATACATTCTCAAACGGAAGCGAATCTTTTCCGTCAGGATATTTCACTTCGATCGCCAGCGTTCCGTCGCCGCGGTCTGTAACGATCACCTGGATCGCAAATGTCGTCGCAATACCTGTCACTCCGCCGGACGGGTTGTCTTCCGTCACCGTATAGTCATATGTGTAGACATATGCCGGAGCCTGAGACTTTTTGTCTACGGATGCGATTCCTGCTTTCACATCTGCCATTAGTCTGTCTGTATCGTAGCTTACCGGAGCAAACGTAATGCTTCCGTCCGCCGCGTTCGTACCTGTCGCCTCGGCGTCTTTGCCGACAACCGGATTTCCTTTTTTATCAAATATTCTAAACGTAAATTCTCCGTCTGTCAGCGGTCTGTTTGCCAGCGTCTTTGTCGCGTTGATCTTCACGCTTCCTTCTCCGCCAAGCTCGACCGGTTCGTCGTTGTATGTATTTACAAACGATATAGTCGCTTTTTTCTGACCGACTTCTCCTGTTGTTACTTCCTGCTCGTCCACGATCACTTCCTGACCGTCTTTTACTTTCGTAACCCGTGTCGTTACCGTCAGCGTCGAATTGTTATTATCTTTTACTTTGACTGTTACGGTTCTTACATCTGTATCATACGTATAAGCTGTATTTGTTCCCGCCGTCTCCGCCGCTTCATAGGTAAACGTCTTGCCTGCGTCTGCCTGCGTAAATGTAACGTTCTTTCCGTCGAGTACGTTGATCGTCGTCACTGCGCCTGCTTCTGCGGCTTCATTCTTATATGTATTTGCCGCATTCGCAAGTCCGAATTTTTCCGCCGCTTCTTCCGCAGTCGTGCTTCCTTCCGTCGCTTTCGGCGTCACTGTAAAGGTGAACTGATCTTTTTCCATATCTCTTCCGTTCAGCGCCTTCGTGATCTGCAGTCCTCCTGCCGCCGCATAATCAAGCTGGGATTTGTACTCATTTGTAAATGTTCCGTTTTCGGAGGCGATGTTTGTTACTTCCAATTTACCTTCCAGGTTATCCGATACTGTGATCTTCAATGTCGCCTCATGTCCGTCGATCGTCACTCCCGTCATCTTTCCATCCGGAAGCGGATTTTCTTTCACTGTGTAACGGAATTCTTTCGTCCTTGTTCCATCCTGTCCTGCGGCAGCTCCGTTCATATCCTCATCTGTAAACCGGATCTTTCCGAAACCAAACAGAACAGCTTCTCCTGCTTTTGCACTGTCAGACGTTACTGTTACTGTTTTCGTACCGTCTGCCGCCGCGTCTTCCGCCGCCGGCGCGCCATCCTGCGGCGTAATGGTAAATGTAAACTCGTCTGTTCCTAACCAACTGCGCCCTGTCAGCACTTTATTAAAGTATGATTTTGCGTCCGCAGGATCTGTATTGACCTCTGTGTCTTCGGCAGTATAAGCATTTTCAAATACAATACCGCCTTCCGGAAGCTGTACTTGTGCAGTTAATGTTCCATCTGTACGATCTGTCACTACGACCGTAAAGTCGAAAGACGTCTTTCCTTCTACTGCGGTTACTCCGCCCGGAAGTTTGTCTGTTATCTCTCTTGCGGTATAGCTGACCGTCCATACATCCGAACCGTCATCATTTTCAGATTTTACGGCATATCCGTCTTTTACTGCCTGATCAAGCGACTCCGTCGTATACGTCAGAGCGCCGTCATTTCCTGCAAATTTTACTGCTCCTTCCGCTCCTTCCGCAGCTTCTGTATTCGTTCCTGCCGCTGCGAAAGTTTCCTTGAATCCTTCCGGATTTTCTGCCGCTCTTGTCACAATTTCAAATCGGAACTCATTCGCCTTCATATCACGTCCGGTCAGTTTCTTCGACGCCTCGATCTTCGCCGCGATATCCTCGTCTCCTGTGCCTGCGCCATATGTATTGATAAAGGTCAGATTCTCACTCTCGCCTTCGACAACGGCTGCTTCGAGCGTTCCGTTTTTCTTGTCTGTCACTTTCACAACCACAGTTCTTTCCGCTTCCTGATCGTCCGTAATACCGGCGATACCGCTTGGCTGCTCCGTAACATTGAACTTGAACGTTCCGGCGATCGTAAATTGGATATCTCCAAATGCCGCCTGATGTCCTGCAGATGCTTTTGTAATCTCAAGTCCGCCTGCATTTTCCGGAAGCGTGATAAATCCATTCTCAATGGCTTCCACTGTCGCTTCATCCGCTGCCGTCAACGTATAGCTAAACGTATCTGTATCAAGCCATTTTCTTCCTGTCAGTTCCTTCGTCACTTTAAGCGCTTCGCTTCCGCTAAGACTTCCTGCCACGCTGTACGTATTCGTAAAGTTTGCTTCTGCAGTTGTATTTGAAGTAATCGTACCGCTTGCCGCATTGCCGGCGTTTCCGTTTACAGTTGTGGTGTATCCGTCAACTTCTTTTTCAGTTACCGTATACTGCGCGCCAGCCGGAAGTCCGGTAATCACTGCCTTCTGTCCATGCTGGAAGGAAATCTCGGTACCGTCTGCAGCATTACCTTTCTTGATTTCCTCTCCGCTTTCGCCTGTTACGGCGTAAGCATATTCTTTCGTCAATGCCGTACCTTTGGCATCCTTAAGCGCTACTATAAATGTAAACTCTTTCTCTTTGTCGATCCCTGTGCCCTGACCTTCTGTCAGTACGATGGTTTTACTGATGGAAAGATTTCCATCTTTCGGAATCTCTTTCCGATCGGTATCCGTCTCATATTCAGGTCCATTTTCGCCGATCTGGATCGTCGCTTTGTTCTCAACTACTGTCTCGGCGCTTTCATTTACTCTAGCATCAAATGTAACCGTTCCGTCTGCTCCTGGCTGAACATCTGCAATCTTCCATGTCAGCATACGTGTCTCTGCGTTATACGATGCATATTCGCCCGCGCTGTCGTCTACATAATCAAGACCTTCCGGAATGCTGTCTGTAATGATAACTGTCGCCGCTTCAATTTCCGGGTTCTTATAGGAAATGGTATAGGTCAAAACCTTGCCGACCTGTAATTCTCCGTCGCCTTCTACTACAGAATCTTTGCCCGGAACGTTCGTGGTAACTGTATTGGTCTGATTTGGATCGTTGTCTCCAATGGTAATCTCTGCCGTATTTTCTACCGCTGTTCCGCCTGCGCTGTCAAGCACTTTTACTACAAAGCTTACCGTTCCGAAAGCTCCTGCTTCCTGCTCGCCAAGCGTCCAGGTGATTGTCTTTGAAGTCTCTTCATAAACTCCATTCGTATCTGCGCTTACATATTCCGTACCTTTCGGTACAATATCTGTGATCTTCACCTCCGCTTTCGCAGGAGCGCCTGTTTCATCTACTGCATTATTTACCCAGTCGATAGTATAAGTCAACTGATCGCCGACACCGACAATCTTGCCATTTACGGACGTGGCCGGCTCTTCTGTGTTAATAACATCCTTCGTGTCTTCCGCCTCGTAAATATTAGTAAATGTCGCGCTTCCTGCTTGACTTCCATCCGCGACTTTCGCTGACAACGTTCCCTCCGCCGCATTATAAGTCACTGCAATGTCATAGCTAAAGGTATGCTTGTCATACGTCATATTCGGATCAGCATATTCCGGAACTACTTCCGTAATCTCTACATGATAGTTTCCCGCCGCTTTGAACTGAATATTTCCGAAGCTTACAGAACCGTCTGCCGCGTTTGCCGATGTGATTGTATCTCCAACTGCTCCCTCCGGAAGTACAACATTGTCCATGCTGCTTGTATCATCTGCCGGTGTAATCTTCATTTGGAAATTGAATTCACCTGCCGCTAAACCTGTGTCACGGTTTCCTTTCAGAACTTTCGTTACCTTTCCGGCAAATGCTCCCGGCTCAATGGTTACGATATCCGGTGTATAGCTGTTTACGAACGGCGCTACTGCTGTAGCTTTACTTTCTGCCGAACTATATTCCTTACTATCGTCTCCCTTGGTTACGGTTGTTACCGTATACAGCTCTCCGTCTTTCTCCTGTACCGTAATTGCAACGGTCGCTGATACTTGATCATACGTATACTTTGTATCGGTGCCTGCTGCCTCGCGAACGGAGTATTGATATGTCTTACCAATGTCTGTTTCATCAAACTTCACGTCACTAAGCTTACTCATCACCGCGACATCGTCTTTGCCTGGTGCAGTATTCTTAAAGCTCTTATCAGTCTCTGCAAGTTTTGCTTCTGCTTCTTCTGCAGTTACACTGTCAGTTGCTTCACCGGTAATTGTGAAATCAAACATATCTGCTGCAAGTGTACGTCCATTCAATGTCTTTGTAACATTCAGTCCGCCTTCATCACCGTAAGTTGTCGATGCTTCAAATTTATTGATGAAGATTTGTGAATTGGTCACCCCGTCAGCATTGATCTCTTGTGTTGCCTTCAATACAGAATCCTGGTCTGTTACTTTAATAATAATCTCATATGTATGAGAATCATACGTCCATCCTGTCGGTGCATTTGCATTGGTCTCTTGAACGGTAAACTTATAAGTTCCGGCTTTCTTAAATGTCAGCGCATTAAAGTCTACTTGCTCTGTTCCATCCTTTGGAATCAGTTTAGTTGTCGTTTTCTCTGAGCTGTATAGATCTGCCGTCGTTCCAATTCCGGTCAGTGTTCCACTGTCAATCGCCGCCTTCGTTGCTTCATCGGCTGCGCTCAGCTTGAATGTAAAGATCTCTTTCGCATTAAGCCCCTTTACCTCCTTCACTACGGATGGCGTAAATGTTGCATCCTGCGTTGTTGCATAAGTATTCGTAAATATTAATTCCTGTGATCCTTCTGCCAGCGCCGCTGTTAATGTTCCGTCATCATTATCCGTAACATTAACGATAATCGTAACCGTCTCTGCATTATAGGCAACTCCCGGAATCTTGTCTCCCTCTGCCGGTACAACTTCACTGACTGTGAATTTGTAAGTTCCCTTCTCATTAAAGGTAATATCTCCAAAGTTGAAGTTGCCGTCTGCATCAGAAGTTGCCGTTACACTCTGCGGTAATACAACTGTGCCTGCTGTAATTGCCGCATTCGTTGCTTCGTCACCGCCCGTGATAGTGAACCGGAAGCCAGATAAATCTTTGTCGGTTGCTTCCCATGGACCATCCATCTTCTTTGTTCCTGCAAGATTTGCTGATCCGTCAAGAACACCGCTTCCGGCATAGCTGTTGTTGAATGCGAGAACAGTCTGCTTTTGATCTGTTTCATTGCTTGTCTCTTCGCTTATGACACTGCCTTTTTCATCTGTCACCTTTGTATGAAGCGTTAATGTTCCGTCTCCATCATCTGTTACCCATAATTCTACTGTATAAACAGTATCATCGTATGTATATCCCGGTTTCTTATCATTCATTTCCGATACTTCATATTTGTATACTTTACCCAGATTCTTCAACGTAAAGTTCGTATCTGTTTTTAACATGGTTACAGTTTGTCCATCTGCCGCCGCTTCGTTGTTCTTAAATGTAACCTCTGTCTCTCCCTCTTTAAATCCAAAGAGTTCTGCCGCTTCATCTGCTGTAGCAGTGTCTGTCTTAACCGCTTTTACCTTAAATTCAAACTGCTCTTTCGCTAATGCATGACCTGTCACTGTTTTTGTAATTGCAAGTCCGCCTGCCGCTCCGAGGTTCAGAGAAGCGCCGTATTCATTAATAAATATCGTACTATAGGACTGTATATTTGCGGTCAACTGCCCATTTCCCGGATCAGAAACATCAACTATTATTTTTGCCTCATTCTTACTATAAGTCACTCCGTTAATGGTTTGTCCTGCATTCTCTTCTGTAACAGTGTAGGAATACTTTCCGACTGTATCATATGTGACCTTTCCGAATCCAAACGGTACATCCGTACCATCTTCCGTTCCGCCTTTCTGTGATACAGTAACGCTTGTTACATCATTGCCTTCCGTATCTTTCGGCATTGGAGTTCCATCTTCTGCCGTAAGATTGAATGTAAACGAATCATCTTCTTTCCAGTCGCGTCCAACCAGTCGTTTGTGGAACAATGCTGCCGCTTCTGTGAAGTCTACTTCCACGCTGTCTGCATGATATCCGTTCGTAAAACCTGCTACTATCGTATCTCTTCCGTCTGAACTATCATGATGAGCTTCTGCTGTCACACCATCTCCCTGCATTGTAACTTTCGTTTCTGTATGCATCGTTCCGTCGCCGTTATCTACTACCGTAATATCAAAGCGATATGTGTCCTTTGAGTATGTAACTCCCGGTAAATTTCCTGCTGCCTCTGAAAGAACGTAGCTGAACGTCTTTCCTGCATCATCCTGTGTAAAGGTCACCCCTGACAATTTGTCAAAGATCCGAGATGCAACACCGTCTGCCGCTCCTGATGTGTTTGTAAATTCTCTGTCAGAATCTGATAATTTAGCATCCGCTGTCTCAGCATTTACAGTATCACTGTCTGCCGCCTCGATTTTAAATGTAAATTCGCCCGCTTTCAGAGCACGGCCGGATAACGTCTTTTCTACAATCAGTTCCGCGCCTGTTCCGTAAGTTGCAGACGCTGTATACAGATTGACAAATGCAGCCGCATCAGTATCTGCGCCTTCACCGTTATAGTAAGCTGTTTCTGCCTTTAATTCTCCGTTCTCATCTGTCACAATAACCCGTACTCTTGCTGTATGTCGGTCATATACCATTCCGTTTCCGTTTTCCGGGGCATTTTCTACTACACTAAATACATATGTTCCCGGACGTTTGAACTCGATACTGTCAAAATCAAATGTTGCAGCCTGATTATTCGTCAGTCCGTTCACCGTTTTTTGCATCGTATCCTGAGCCGTATCTCCATTGAAGATAATGAAATTTTCTTTAAGACCGGTTCTTGCTGCGGTATTTGCAGCACTCAATGTAAAGGAGAACTCTTCATCCACAAGAGAATCGCGTCCGACTAAAGTTTTTCTTCCCTGTACCGCTGATTCTCCCTCACCCGGAAGTACTATAGGCTTCGGTTCATAACTGTTGTTGAATACAACCTGATCTTCAGCAACTGCTCCTTCTGCTTTGCTGTATGTCTTTTCTATGACAATATACGCATCCTCGCCTGAACCTTGTGCCTTTGCCATAATAGATACGGAATATGTTTGTGCCTTATAAGTTATACCGTTTAAAGTATAAGTTCCGTCTCCATTATTAACCGCAGTTTCCGGAATCACTTCTGCAATTTCATACGTCCACGGTGTATCACTGACATTCTCCTCTGTAAACACCATGTTACCGAATGTAATTCCTGTTCCGACGTTGACTACATGGATATAACCATTTTCATCCTTCTCTCCGGTCGGCATTGGCGCCTGCTCTGCGTTGTCTCCGGTCGCTTTGAGTTTAAATTCAAACATTCCGTTTTTCAACGGATTCGCTCCGCTTTCATCTGCATACACTTTTTTTGCAAGTATAGATGTCGTTGCGGAATCTGCATGGAAATCATTTACAAATACCGCTGTTTTATTCTCAACCGGAATCGGCGTATTTCCTACTGACGCCCCGTCGTCATTAGCCGTTTTTTCCATTTCTGCCACAGCGGATAATGTTCCGTCTCCATTATCGGTCACCGTTACCCGATATGTATAGGATGCCAGAGAATATATAACTCCCGGTATTGCACTTGCCGGCTGTTTCTCCTGAATTTCATATTCATATACTCCGGGATGAGAAAATGTGATCTCTCCGAAGTTTCCTGATGAATTTTTTTCTGTTACCTCAACGCCTTTTTTACCATCAGCAGCTCCATTCGGAAGCGGAGCTCCTTCTGTTGTCGGAATCAATTCGATTCGGAACTTATCTGCAATATCCCACCGGTCAAACTGTTTCTCATAACTTGCGAAATCAGTTTCGGCAAGCGTGATTTCATCTACGTCATATGTATTTTCAAACACATGTTTTACAGATTTTCCTGAAACGATCGTTCCAGCCGCCTCTTTTGCGTCCGCCTTTTTATCAACTGCCGTCAGTTCAAATCCTTTCGGCAGTTCTTTTTCGGTTACGGTATATTGCGCATCTTTATCCAATCCATGAATATACAGCGTTTCGTCATCTTTAATCTGATACTTGGCAGCTCCGGTCTTATCAAATTCCAGTTCAAATGCTTTTCCCTGAATTTCATTTTGCGCATTTCGTACTTCCGCTTTGACTGTTTTTCCCTTCATAGACGGAATACTGATCTCAAATGTGAACTTTTTATCTTTTAATATTTCATCCGCATTCAGATTTTTATTCGCTGCCACGCGGGCATCTTTGCTGATTGCAAGAGCGCCCGGAAGCTCAAGCGCAAGCCTTCCGTTATTTCCCAGATAAACATTTAAGTAATCGGGATTATTGATATTATCCCAAATCGGATCGATCACTACATCCGCCGTATTTGTTATGTTCTCTGTTTTATCATCTATCAACGCATCGATTCTTGTCAATCGTGCAGAACCGGACTTGATAAAGTATTCTCCCTTGTCATTTATACCGAAGTTCGCACTTGCCTGCTGGAAGTTTGATCCCGTAAAGGCTACCTTGCCGTCGATTTCTTCAACCTGACCTCCGTTTAACTGCACATACGGTCTCTTATAATAATACGTCTGATCCGCACTCGGCTCGTTCTTTACTGCCATTGTACAATCTTTATCTGTATAAATCGGAGTATCTTCTGTAAAATAATAAAATGTATTTTTCTTTGCCGGTTGGAAAGAAGCAGTCGTATTGCCCAATGTCTTTCCATTCGGATCTATGTATTGTCCGTTATAATAGTTTGAATAGAAATACGGAACTCCATTCTCATTATGAGCGTTCAGATATTGCTGAAGCGCCTCGTCATCTGCATCATTCGGGTTTAGTCCGTCGGCAATTCTTTCCCGGACCTCCGGCTTGATGCTGACACCATAGAAGATACGGAGCGGATATGCCTCCTGTATATCCATCGTTTTATTTCCGTCACTGTCTGTATCTAACGTAAAGTGACGAAGCGGGATCAAACCTGCCGGAATCTGTACTGTAACTGTATCACCGGTTTTCAGGTCTGCCCCTTTCTTCACCTGAACGATAATATCTTTTACATTACCGTTCGGATAAAGTTCTGTATCTCCTGTTGCACTTCCTTCATATTTATATGTAGTAACACCGTTTTCAGTAACCGGTTCTCCTACCGGATCGAATATCTGATCTGCAAAGACCAAACTCTTAAATTCATCCACCTGCATATATTCGCCGAGCTGATCGGTAAATGTAATATATCCTACCTTACCCGGATCATACCCTTCTGTCTGTGTCGGAAAACCAAATCCTGTTTCCAAATCCGATGAAATCTCATTAAATATATTATTCAATTCATCTGCATCCGTTGCCGCTTTATAATAATCAGAATTATCTGTGCGTTTTCCTAATGTACAAGAATAGCGATTAGGTCGTGTACTGCTTGTAGCAGTCGCATCCGGATAGTTGCTAGAAACCGCATGCATATATCCGTTAAAGTTACCAGCGCTTGTATTTGTATCGTTCGGATTCGCATCCCGGAACACGCCGATACTGTAGATCAAAGCATTCGCATCCTTCAACTCTTTTGCGTTCGTAATGGCGGCAGCTGCAACACTGTTACTCCAGTCACTATTCGACGTCGGCTGACCATCTGTGAAGAAAACGACAACTTTCTGCGCCCCTTCTCTGGTTCCTCCAAGCTGAAATGCTCTCTGCGCCTGATTCAATCCAAAATCTGCGCGAGTTGCTCCTGCTGCAATCAGACTATTCACTGTTGAGGTCAAGTCCGAAATATTTTTCGTTGTGTAAGACTTTAATTCCGTTACAATTTGTGAACGATTATAATTGTTATTTATAAAATCATTTCCAATGTTGTCACTTTCATCACTTGCAAATTTTACAAGGGAAACTCGATGCTGTAATTTTATATCATCAATGGAATCATTCATTTTAGCTGTTTGTTCCACAAAGTTATTTACTGCATTTTGCAGAGCTTGCAGCTTCGTAATATTTGTTCCCAAATCTCTTCTCTCGTAAAATTGGATGTGATTTGGATTGGAATCTTCTGCGGATATCTTCGGCTCGACCGTTTGTCCATTTAATTCCCAGTGCGTAAATTCCCACCAAAACAGAATTTTTTGACCTTCAGAAGTAATTTTGCCTCCATCCTTTGTGTAATATTCTTGATCTTCTGTTTCACTAAGATTTCCTGCATATATCTCTTCATATCGATATCGCTCACTCTCAGGCCTAGTTCCCATATGCGGTGAATTTTCCATAGAACCTGACGTGTCTACTACCAGTACGATATCCAACGGTCTGCTAACCGTCTTTACTGTATTCGATGTAGATGACAATGCCGATAATCCAACTAAGAAATCAGAATCGCCTTTTTTGACACTTGGTCTGCTTCCGCCCTCAAGCTGAATATCCTCTGTGAGTACTGTTTTATCTGTCCAGATACGTCCGATGTTTTCTGTCGAATCTTTTACAACCTGATTCCAAGTATCCACAGTAGACGGATCTGACACAGAGGTTTCATCAAACGCTACCGCCGGAGTCGGAGTCGAATCTGAGGCATAGACTTGTCCCATACCACCGGGTATCATTCCGAGCACCATAGCCCCGGCAAGAAAAATCGCCAGCGCTGAACGCAGTTTACTATTTTTCTTTTTCCTCATAGTCACTATCTTTCCTTTCTTGCTTATTTACAGAATTATTTATATTCCTATTAACCCTGCATCAATCTATATAAAATCAATGGAGTATTTGACATCATTTCACTAAATTCATCACTCCCCTTACATATTTTTTCTAAATAATGCAAAATAGCTCCATCTTTTCAACAGCATATAAAATCATACGTTAACAAAGTGTGAATAACTTGCCATTTTCTCCTTTTTCAAGCTATTATATTTTTACTTTTTCACATTTTCCGCATTAATAATCCACTATATGTGAAAAACCGATCTATTGTCGAAATTTTAATAATTTCTACAATAAATCGGTTTTACTTTTTCTCTGTTTTTAGTTATCTTCCCTGAATTTATACCTGTTGATTCGGGCATTTGTTTCTTCAGCCCATGAATACTCCGTCATATACCCCCCCCCCGGGTATCAATGCCGCTTCTAACACTTTTCCCTGTACCGGATAATATATTTTCTTCTATCCACATATAATAATCACAGTCCACATTGGCATAATTAATCCAACAGGCAGCCCGTTTCTTAACAAATACATCTTTAATCCCATATGTACTGAATATCTTATTCAAATCCATAACCGCCCTGCGATACAGATTTTTTACCTTTTCATCGTACAAACGATTCTCCCAGAGTTTGTCAACGGCTTCTTCCATTGTCACAACTCCGCCTTTATTGTCCACACATAACGCAAGCAGTTCTTTTGCCTTTTTATTGGAAAATATCACAAGTTCTCCATTAATAAATAAGTCGAATCGGCCAAATGTCCTAATATATGCCGGCTTCTTCTGTCGCCGACTGAGAAGTTTTGCATTTCCCATAGTCCATGTTAAATCTTCCATAGTATACGGCCTGATCATATAACCATCCGCTTTTATCCGAAGTGCCTCCAATATATATTCTGTATGTTCTATAAAAAATACAAGAACTATTTTAGGATTTAATTCCCGTAACTTTTCTCCGAGCTGAAGTCCGTCCATACCATTTAATTCGATATTTATAAAAGCCGCTTCCACTCTATGTCTGGAAACATATTTAAGCGTTTCCGCAGAATCATTAAACTTCCCGCTCAGCTCTACATATGAAAATTGTTTGCATTGTTCTTCAAAAAGACGGATAGCTTCTTCATCGTAATCTGCAATAATAACTTTCATAACATCATTTCATCCTTCTTACACATAATATATTTTTATATACTCTGTTTATTCCTCTTCCGAAGGGCAAACGACTGTGTTTTGCACCATATCCATATGATGATTCATCCATATGAGCTCATATCCAGTACCAATATCCATATTATATAATTTTCTGACCATTTTTTGCAAGTAAAAACAGTAGACACTAAAAAAGTTTATGTCTACTAAAATGATTCTATATCGCCAAACGGTAACATGCCGCCAATACAAATAACGGGAACACTATTCAATCATAGTATTCCCGCTATCATTCACAGTGAGCGTGCGGGGATTCGAACCCCGGACAACTTGATTAAAAGTCAAGT